>Ga0172371_10000018_pt1 | contig 196951 bp, 191 predicted proteins | sample Lak12m_FD_114543 | JGI IMG/M metagenome (GOLD analysis project Ga0172371, IMG submission 114543) | Freshwater microbial communities from Kabuno Bay, South-Kivu, Congo - kab_022012_12m | ecosystem: Environmental > Aquatic > Freshwater > Lake | place: Democratic Republic of the Congo...
GGAGAAACTCCTCCCTAGCCCATCCTGTACTCTACCTTCCGTAGAAAAATATCTGAAGGCTGCCCCTAAAGGCATTTCGGGGAGAACCAGCTATCACCAGCCTTGATTAGCCTTTCACTCCGACCCACAACTCATCCAAGACATTTTCAACTGTCACTGGTTCGAACCTCCCCCCGTATTTCTACGAGGTTCATTCTGGTCATGGGTAGATCGACTGGCTTCGGGTCTATTGCCTATCGCTAAACGCCCTATTTGGACTCGCTTTCGCTGCGCCTGCCTGTGACAAACCACAGTTAGACTTGCGGTAAACAAATAACTCCCTGGACCATTAAGCAAAAGGTACGCCATTGTCCCGCCGAAGCGAGACTCTGACCGCTGTGTTAACTTATGATTTCAGGTTCTATTTCACTCCCCTCACCGGGGTTCTTTTCGGCTTTCCCTCACGGTACTAGTTCACTATCGGTCTGGTGCGTGTATTTAGTCTTACCCGATGGTCCGGGCAAATTCCCACAAAGTTTCCCGTGCTTCGTGGTACTTGGGAACACAATCAAGAAAGTCTAACCCATTTTGCTTACAGGACTATCACCTTCTATGGCTCCGTTTTCCAACGGATTCTGTTATAAGTTAGATTTGTAACTTTCCGAAAGTTCTGCCGAACTCTCCGACTGTGCCCCGCGACACCCAGCAAACAACGCCAGCAGGCTTTAACATTTGCCAGGTTTAGACTGTTCCCTTTTCGCTCGCCGCTACTGGGGGAATACTTTTCGGTTTCTTTTCCTCCGGGTACTGAAATGTTTTACTTCCCCGGGTTGGCCCTCTAGCTTACGCTAGAACTTCCAGGTATTAGCCCAGAAAGGTTTACCCATTCGGAAATCTGCGGGTCAAAGGTAGCTTGCACCTTACCGCAGCTTATCGCAGCTTGCCACGTCCTTCATCGCCAGCACCAACCAAGCCATTCATCATAAGCCGTTAGTAGCTTGATACTCAACCAAATTTTCAATGACCAAATTATTTAAAAGAACAAGACTAAGTTTTAAATTAAGATTTTCTCTTAACCCTGAGTTTAACCTTGTTCCAATTTTCTTTTTTTAACGAAGCTTCGCCATTTTGAAAACTTTGTTTTCAAAATAACGGAAACTCCTTATACCTGATTTTAGAATGAACTAAAAAAACATTTTCATGGAGCCGAGGAGAGTTGTCCGCCACCAATATTTTTATAGGCGGATCCGCCTTCGGCGGAAACTCCTCAAAAATACATGGAGCCGGTCGGATTTGAACCGGCGACCTCCTGCTTGCAAAGCAGGCGTACTCCCAACTGTACTACGGCCCCTATCCTTTGCTTGTGCAAAGGAAATTCTAAACACTAAACTCTAAACCCTAATTTTTAGAGTTTAGGATTTCGAATTTAGAGTTTACAATCGCAAAGCGATTGTAAATGGGCCCATCTGGGATCGAACCAGACACCCCCGCGTTATCAGCACGGTGCTCTACCAACTGAGCTATGGGCCCAATGCACTTCATGCATTGAGCACAGATTAGCACAGATTAAAGAGCTCGATGATCACAGATTAATCTGCGATTATCTGCTTTTCAGATCTGTGATCATCTGTGTTAAAAAAAACAAAAGCCTTTGGAGCGGCCTAACCTCTTTTAGCTCAAAAGAGGTTATAGAAAAATAAAAGGAGGTGATCCAGCCGCACGTTCCCGTACGGCTACCTTGTTACGACTTAGCGCCAATCATGGAATTCACCGTGGTCTCTTTACAGGGAATTCGGGTGCCTCCCACTTTCAGCGCTTGACGGGCGGTGTGTGCAAGGCCCGGGAACGTATTCACGGCGCCGTAGCTGATGCGCCATTACTAGCGATTCCAGCTTCACGGGGACGAGTTGCAGCCCCCGATCCGAACTGAGCATATTTTTTAAGGATTTGCTCCGCCTTGCGGCTTGGCCTCCCGTTGTAATATGCATTGTAACACGTGTGTAGCCCAGGATATAAGGGCCATGCGGACTTGACGTCGTCCCCACCTTCCTCCCACTTAACGCGGGCAGTCCCCTTAGAGTGCATCCAGACTCAACATCTGAATTAGCAACTAAGGACGAGGGTTGCGCTCGTTCTCCCACTTAAGGGAACACCTCACGGCACGAGCTGACGACAGCCATGCAGCACCTGTGCTGGCAACTGACTGGATACAGTTCACCCACCTTTTCAGGCGATTACTACCAGCATGTCAAACCCTGGTAAGGTTCCTCGCGTAGCATCGAATTAAACCACGTGTTCCACCGCTTGTGCGGGCCCCCGCCAATTCCTTTGAGTTTTAGCCTTGCGGCCGTAGTCCCCAGGTGGGGCACTTAACGAGTTATCTACGGCATCCATCCTTACGGACAAACACCTAGTGCCCATCGTTTACGGCTAGGACTACCAGAGTATCTAATTCTGTTTGCTCCCCTAGCTTTCGTTCCTGAGCGTCAGGACTGGACCAGAGAACCGATTATTCCACTGGCATTCCTGCCGATATCCACAGATTTCACCCTTACACCGGCAGTTCTGTTCTCCTCTCCCAGCCTCAAGTTAGATAGTTTGAAAGGCAGTTTCTTCGTTAAGCGAAGAGATTTCACCTCACACTTATCTAACCGCCTGCGAACCCTTTACACCCAGTCAAACCGAGTAACGCTTGCCACCTCCGTATTACCGCGGCTGCTGGCACGGAGTTAGCCGTGGCTTATTCATCGGGTACAGTCAAATTGAAAGATTGTTCACCCTTCAACATTCCTCCCCAATAAAAGAGGTTTACAATCCGAAAACCTTCATCCCTCACGCGGCGTCGCATTTTCAGACTTTCGTCCATTGAAAAAGATCCTCGACTGCAGCCTCCCGTAGGAGTCCGGACAGTGTCTCAGTTCCGGTGTGGCTGACCATCATCTCAGACCAGCTACCCGTCTTAGGCTTGGTGGGCTGTTACTCCGCCAACTACCTGATAGGCCGCGGGCCGCTCAAAAGGTGATAGCTTATAAATAGAGGCCATCTTTCTCCCGGTGTCCTGTCGGACTCCGGGACACATAGGGTATTACTCCCGCTTTCGCGAGGCTATCCCCTTCCTTATGGTACGTTACCCACGTGTTATTCACCCGTTTGCCGCTAACCTATTCCTACTTCTGCAATGAGTTACCCCACCGCAAAAGCAAAAATAAGATCGCTCGACTTGCATGCCTAATCCACGCCGCCAGCGTTCACTCTGAGCCAGGATCAAACCCTCCAAAGGCTTTAAAATAATCTTGGCATTATCAATGAACAATATAGACAAAAAAAGGCAAGAGACAAAAATACCCCATTAGGGATATTACTCTCCCTTGCTGTTTTATGTTTCGTTTTAAGGCTTAAGCTTTGCCCCTTTTGAAGCTACCCCAGAAGAAATCTTTTGAGGTTATTAAGACTTAACGTATATTGATTTGGCTGTCAAGAGAACACACCCGATGCTGTATAGTTATATACTAATTAAAAAATTTGTCAAGTATTATCTTTACAGAAACGGATTGCCGCAGATATCTTTTAATGTGCGCGCTAATCTACTATTAAATATTGCTTTAGAAAGTCCAAAATATCGGAATTTACAGGTCCAAATTGAAACATTTTTCCCGAAAAATATCTGTTAACTGCGCTACGCGCCAAAAAATCTAACTGGTGGTTTGTTCCTACTATATTACTCTTGTTTTGCCAAAAAGAAGCATTTCCTGGCTGATTAAGTTTCAACCTATTTAAATTGTTTTCATCATAACCAAATCCTAAAAAATAAACATTTCTAGCTTTTTCTAATAATTGATGCGCATGCTTAAAATCCGGGCTGGACTCTATATCGAGGTTTTTTTCTGATACTATCGAAATTTTCTCTGCGGCTTTTGATAATTCCTGGGAATTATATTTTACGCTATAAGCCCTACCCTCTGGGGATTGCCAATCTAAATCATTCATTTTTCCATAAACATGAATTATTGGTATTTTTGAAATTAGTTTTATTACTTCTTCTTGTGTTGTTTTAAATGCATTAACGAAATGATTATACAAAAAATGTTCAAGCGAGCGATCATAATTGAAAGTAATAAAACTAATTTTATTTTCTAAAAAATTTGAAATATTTGATTTTAATTTATTAATTAAATAGGCAAACCAATTCCTTATTTTAGCATCATCAGTATTAAATAATACTTCTTCATCCTCGCAAGGTATTAAAATATCCGCTATAGCTCGTTTACCGAGAGGAATAAATTCATCTCGATCTTCCAAAAAAGCATCAATAGAATATCTGATAGAACGATTAAATGCATCTCTAAAACTTAAAACATCTTTCTTTTTAAAACCCATTTCTTCAAATCGCTGAAACCTCACAACACGTTCCAAGTATTCATTAGAATCTTTAGCAAGATTAAGTGATTCTGGATCCTTTAAATCTTCAAGAATTTTCTCCCGCAATTGTCTTCCTGTTGGATATCCGAATGGTCGGCTAGCACCTGCTCCTAATATAAAAACTGATTCTCTTTTTATCATAATTACCGTAAATTAAAAATTTTTTCTAGAGCATAGGCAAAGAAATAGATTCTCCTCTTAGGTATGCGTAGCAATCTATGGCTTAGTGGCAAGGTAATTTTTAACGTAATCGACTATACCTTCCTCAAGGCTAAATTCAGGCGGGGTTTTAAAGGTTTTTTTAAGCAAAGAAATGTCTGCCTCGGTAAAATCCTGGTAAAGTCCGGTAAAAGGATTATCAAAATAATCCGACTCTAAATTCTTACCCATTGCTTTGTTCAGCGCTGAAATAATATCGTTAAAACTACGCGCCTTTCCTGTGCCGACATTTACGATTAAATCTTTTTTCAAACTCAAACTATCAACTGTAATTCTTGCTGCGTCTTTTACGTAAATAAAATCTCTTTTTTGTTCTCCTGATTTAAAAACACGCGGCCGTTTACCAGCTTTCATTTGCAAATAAAGCTGGTAAATCATACTTGCGGCAGAACCTTTATGGTATTCGCCAGGGCCATAAACATTAAAATAACGAATGCCAACTAAAAGCGGAAGTATTTTTTTGCCCATAAAATTTCGCGCGTGGCAATCGCAAAGATATTTGGAGTAAGCATAAGCGTTTAGGGGGCGGGCTTCCTGGGGCTCCTTCATCGGGCTTGGCCCATTGCCATATACGCCTGCGCTTGAAATGTAAACCAGTTTTGCTTTTTTCTTTAAACAAAAATTAAATACGTTTTTAAAACCCTCAAAATTGACCATTATCATTTTCTTGTCATCTTTAAGGGTTGTATCGGTAATTGCCCCTTCGTGGATAACTGCGTCTACCTTGGGCAATTTCGCATAAATGCTTTCATCTAAAATATCAGCGCATACGACATCGCCTTTAACACCGATTAAATTTTTATAATTGCCGCTTGAAAAGTCATCCAAAGCAATAACTTTTGCGCCTTTTTTCTCTAATATTTTTACGACATTTGAACCAATAAGTCCGGCTGCGCCGGTAACAAGAACTTTCATATTATTCCTTTTTTTGTAACACGCATCACGTCGCACGTAACACGTCTTTAAAAACGTGCTACCTGCTACCTGTTACGTGCTACTGACACTAAAGATTATGTAATTTCTTATGTTGTTTCTCTAATTCCTCTATTCTTTGTTCTAGCCTATGCAACACCTCAATTACCGGGTCAGGTAATTTATTATGATCAAGCGCAACCCCGCTTACGTGTTTTGGCTCGCGCTCGATTATTACTCTTCCGGGAACTCCCACAACAGTTGCGCCATCCGGAACATCACCGATAACAACTGAACCTGCGCCAACACGCGCTTCATCCCCCACTTTTATCGGGCCTAAAAGTATGGCGCCTGAACCAACAACAACTTTATTGCCGAGCGTTGGATGGCGCTTGTGCTTTTCAAGGGAAACTCCGCCGAGCACAACCCCCTGATAAAGTAAAACATCATCGCCGATTTCCGTTGTTTCGCCAATAACAACACCCATGCCGTGGTCAATAAAAAATCTTCTTCCTATTGTTGCACCAGGATGGATTTCAACGCCGGTAAAAAATCTTGAAAGTTGGGAAATTATACGCGCTTCAATCTTAAAACCGCGAATCCAAAGTAAGTGCGTAAAACGGTAAGTCCAGATAGCATGAAGCCCTGAATAGCACAGTATAATCTCCATTTTACTGCGCGCAGCAGGGTCTTCACGAAAGACGGTTTCAATATCTTCTTTAAATCTTTCTATAAAACTCATAGTATTTTAAACCCTAAACACTAAACTCGAAACTCTAAACAAATCCAAAACTCCAAACAGATAGAAAACTCTAAACACACAAAAACAAACGCAAAACCAAATACTTTGAGTTTAAAGTTTTGTGTTTAGAGTTTGTTTAGGGTTTAGGATTTCGAGTTTAGAATTTAACCTAAACAGGGCTTCTGGCCCTTGTTTTTCTTGCGCCTACGGCGCCAGGATAATTTTTTTCTTCTGCTACGTCTTGACATAATAGGATAGATAATACGGCATTTTGGGGGAAAAGTCAAGGTTGGAGAGCTATCAGACGTCAGGGGTCAGATTTCAGCTTAAATAGTATCACGTATCAGGTAGCACGTAACACGTTAAAGCTCTTGACCTATTTATTAATTAGCTATAATATTTAGCAATAAACCATGAACGAAACAACTATAATTTTAACTACTTTAATGTTTATATTGGGATCAATCCTATACCAAATCCAAATTAGGCTACAGGATGCCAAAGAAAGTATTTTAAGGATAATGAGACACTATTCGGGACGGACGGAGAGTTTATCACTCTATGAAGCGCTTAGACTAATTTCAGAACGCCTGAAGCTAAATTTAGAACCAAATGAAAAACGAGAATATCAAACATGTTTACGCCAATACAATAGAATGAATTTTTTATTACGATTGTTTGGAATTTATGTTCCCTTAGTTGGATTAGGGGTCTTTTTCCTGCTATTTAAATAACCTATCCTTATTTCTTCCTTTGTACTTTTATTCCAAAGACGTGATACGTGTTACGTGCGATGTGATACTTTTGTACTAAGATAAACTTTTAATTTGCAAAACGAGACTGCGCGGTGGCTGATGCAGTTTTTGATGCCCAGAGATACTTGAGCGATGGTTGCTTTATATTTAGGTAAGTAAAATATGGGGTCGTAGCCGAAACCATGGATACCTTTGGCTTCCTGGCTAATATAGCCATTTAAGCGGCCGTCAATTCGCTTAATCATCTTTCCTGCCTTAAAAAGCACTAAACAGCAGTGAAAATTTGCTTTTCTTTTTTTATGGGGGACGCCTTCTAATTCTTTAAGAATTTTCAGGTTATTCTTTTCGTAGGTCCAGTTTTTTCCGGAATAACGTTTTGAGTAAACTCCGGGCGCGCCTTTTAAGAAATCTACTTCCAGGCCTGAATCCTCTCCCGCGACTAAATCATCTTTATAGAAATTTGATACAGGTTTGGTTTTCTTTACTGCGTTTTCGAAAAAAGTTTTCCCGTTTTCTTTGATGTGGAATTTCTTATCCAGCTGCGCGAGTGAAATGACAGAAATTTTTATGCCTTTTAAAAGATGTTTTATCTCCTGTAACTTCCCCTCATTTTCCGTTGCAATAATTAAACGCATTGCTTTGATAAAAATGGTAAGAGTTGGGTAAGCCCGCCACATAGGCTAAGAACAATAATCCCGGCAATGAGCACGCCAAGAAGACAAGCTATAGTTGCCCGTAGCAGTTTAAAATTAAATAAAGTAGCCGCCACGCATCCTGTCCAGGCGCCGGTTCCTGGAAGCGGGATTGCAATAAAAATAACCAGCCCCCAAAACCCGTAAGTCTTAATAGCCTTGGATTTGGCTTCAGCTTTTTTAAACCACCACTTAAGAAATTTTCCAAGAAAATGCAAATGCTCCAATCTCACTACTGCCCAGCGCAGAAAAATAAGAAAAGGAATGACCGGAAGCATATTGCCTAAAATTGACAACAGATATGCCTCATAAGCCGGCATATTGAATTTAAACATTGCGATTGGAATTGACAGCCTTAATTCAAAGATAGGCAATGCCGCGAGCAATATCACAACTACTTCTTTTGAAAATAACCCGACAAGAAAAGCAATAATTTTAGTTTTCATATCCACTTAACTCCTCCTATTATTGCCAAACTGCCTTCACTTTTCTTTTCCGTTTATAGTAAAAAGAAATCTGATAAACCTGAAAGTGTCTAAAAAAGGGTGGATTTTACTCTTTATGCGCCGGAAATATATGCTTTTTATGGGTATGCTTTTTATGGTAAATCCTTCTTTCGCCGCCTTTATGAGTATTTCCGATTCAACCTCAAACTTATTTGTCCTGAATTTTATTCTTTCAAGAACGTCCCTGTTTATCAGGCGGAAACCGCACTGGGTATCGGGAATGCTCTGCGAAACCATTTTAGATATAAGCCAGGACATAAGCTTATTGGTAATTATGCGTGTCCTGGGCATTACCCGTGGATTAACCATACGGTTGCCGACAACAAAATTTTCCTTGTTTTCGGCCTCTTTTATGAACTTATCTATATCAAATACGGAATGCTGCCCATCGCCGTCCATTGTTATTATGTAATCGAATTTTTCATTCTCTAGAAGGTATGTTAAAGCCCGCCTTAGTGCCATACCCTTGCCAAGGTTCTTTTCGTTCCTGATTACGATATCAGCCACGCCTTTCGCCGTATTGTAAGTGGTATCTTTGGAACCATCATCAACGACTATGATATTTAACTTCTTTTCTCTTAAGTTGCGCAGTATCCCCTCCAGAGACTTCGCTTCATTATAAGCCGGAATAAGAACCCAAATCTTCATTTTTATACCGTTTATTAATTTTAACTGCTATAGCCAGTAAGGCTGAAACAAATACCACTGGTCAGGATACATACTTATATATTTTTCAAGCACCATGGCGTATTCCTTAACTACATCTTCTTCTGTCTTAAAAATTTTTGTATTTATAGGTTTCTCGAATATCAAATGATAAAAATATTTATTTTCTCTTACAAAAAATGCCGGCATAATCGAAGCGTGAGTTTTTAAAGCAAAAAATGCAGGGCCTCTTGGCATTAAAGCCTGCCTTGAAAACATATTTACATTTATGCCGCTGTCTGAAAAAATCCTGTCTCCGAGAAAAGCAACCAGTTCTCCTTTCTTAAGTAAAGAAAAACATCTTTTTATGGCAACACTTGCAGGAACAATATTAACGCCGGCAATTTTTCGCTGCTTATTAAAAAAATTCTTAATGCGTTTATCCTTATGGGACAAAGCAACAGCATTTACATTGTATCCCACTAGAGAGGTAACTGCCCCAGCCAGCTCATAGTTACCAAGATGAGCGGTAACTGCGATTGCTCCGTTCCCCTGCTTTATTGCTTCTTCAAGATAATTAATACCGCTTATCCGGACATATTTTTTTATAAAATCTGCATTAAGCCTGGGGTAACGGAAAAAATCAACAAGATAATAAGCAAAATTGATAAATACTTTTTTTGCGCATAATTGCCTTTGTTTTTTATCCTTTATTATAGGGGAAAGATTCTCGATAACTACTGCCCTGTCTTTTTTAGATAAGAAATACTGGCAGTTTGCAAAAAAGCTCGCTAAACAATAAGCCAGCTTTCGCGGGAAAAACAAAGCAAGCGCTTTTCCGGCAATATACAAATAATACATTACGAAATATTCCCTAATATAAGTTCGGCTATCCTCAAAGAAGAATCGGGCGAAGATACGCGTTTGGCATTTACCTTAAAGTGCCTCATTTTCGTATTATCTTCAAGGAGCTCTCTGGCAATCCTGCCTATTTCGCAAGGCTCATCCGCACGCAGCACTGCCTCGCTTTTTAAAAGATAATTAACATTGTGCTCTTCCTGCCCGGGAATAGGATTTGAAACTATTATCGCTAAACCCTTGGAGAGCGCTTCAGAAATGGTAATACCGCCGCTTTTTGTAACGATGATATCTGCAAAATCCATTATCTTATTAACAAAATCAACATAGCCGAAATAAAATACGGGTTTTCTGAAACTATGTTTATTCTTTTCAAACCACCTGTAAAGCTTTTCATTTTTACCGCATATGGTTATAATTTGAAAATCCGCTTTGGAATCGTCCAGTTCTTTTGCAATTTTTTCTATAGGGCCTATGCCCAAACCTCCGCCCATTATTAAAATTGATTTCGCTTCGTTAATAAATTTAAATTCATTGGCAACTTCTTCTCTTCGCGAATGATTTAAAAACTTAAAAGAAATAGGTATGCCTAGAATTTCTATCTTTTCTCTGGCAACACCATTGTTTATTAAAACATCCCTTGCTTCTAAAGAGGCAACAATATATTTATCTACAGATTTATGTATCCAAAAACCATGCGGATGATAATCGGTTACAACCGCAATGAGTGGAATTTTACAATTAAACCTGTCCTTAAAGTCAGCGATAAGGCCGCAGGGAAATGCCTGCGTTGCAACAAAACAATCAGGAGAAGTTTTTTTTATAAAATTGGAAAGCTTTTTAAATGTATGCTCACTTACCCATTTTCTTAAGGGACTAAGGTTTCTTATTATTTTTTTTCTGTCATAAATTCTTCCCCAGATAGCAGGAAAATGCTTTATAACTGTAGTATATAAAGAATCTGCAAATCGCTCCGTACGCGGATAAAAATATCCGAAACCATTGATATTCGAAACATTAAGGCCGGGATCTTTATAGAGAAGCGCTTCTTTTATGTTATTTGCAGCTTTGTTGTGGCCGCCAAACTCAGAAATATAGAATACAACGATATTTTTCACCCAGCCCTTCCTCCTTCTATCTTAATATTATTGTTTTCACCACAACTCTTGCTTTTCACAAGATTTCTTATGCTTTTGCAAATAATCATAGGTTTTGGAAGAGATGGGTTCACCCCGCCCTTCCTCCTTGTATGCGAGATTATTGTTTTTTTCGTAACACTTGTTTCTTCGCAAGACTTGCTATACCCCTACAGCCAACCATAGTGCGTTCTGGAAGGGCTGGGTTCATTTCAAAAGGTGTTTTCTTTAGAAAACAATAGATGGCGGCTTATCTGTTTATTTAATTCCAAAAGTTTTCCTTTGGAATGATAGATTTTTAAAAATGCGTCTACCACGTGAGGGGCAAACTGGATGCCTTTCACCTTTCTTATTTCCTCAATTGCTTTATCCTGAGACATTCCGCGGCGATATGGCCTGTCTGTTATCATCGCATCAAAAGTATCGGCAAGGGCGATTATCGAAGCGATCAGGGGAATTTTACGGCCCTTAAGGTGATAAGGGTAGCCGCTTCCATCGTGCTTTTCGTGGTGGTATTTAACCCCTTCAAGAGCCTCTCTAAATTCTTCAATGTGGTTTAAAATATTCGCTCCTATCAAAGGATGGCTTTGAATAATTTTCTTTTCCTCTTCGTTTAAAGCCACTTCCTTGTTGAGAATACTTTCCGGGATGCCTATTTTGCCGATATCATGAAATAGCGCGGCAATTTTTAAATTCTCCAGGAACTTTTCCCATCCTTCTATTTTTTCCCGTTTTTTTAATGCATACGCAATAGCAAGGCAATAATTTGCAACGCGTTCTGTGTGGCCTATCGTATATTTATCTTTTGCTTCTATGCTTGAAGCAAGCGCTGCAACTGTCTGGAAAAGCAGGCGCTTATTTATGTCTATCTGCCGGTTTAAGTCTTCGATAAGCCATGCGTTTTTAAGCGCCATCACGACGTCAGATGCAAGCACGGATAGAAACCGCAGCTCTTCTTCGCCGAAACTTTTTTTATTCCTTTTTTCTCCTAGAAATAAAATTCCAACCAGGTCTTTCCGGAAAAATCCAGGGATACACGCTTTTGCCCCATACAAAGAAAATTCAAATTTTAAGGCCTCAAGAAATCTTCTTATTTTTACATCTTTTTTAGTTTTGCAATATTTAATGCGGCTTAATATTTTGGACCATAGAATATGCTCTTTAGGAAGGTTTATACTTTTGTCCGTAAAATATCTAACTAGCGGGCTGCCTTTCCTGATTTTTGCAAATCCGGCAGGCACCCTAAGGCCCGCATGGCCGCGGGACACCTTTACAACATATTCGTCTTTTACTTTATCATAAATAAATATTCCGGCATGCTTAACCTTTAGGCTAGTTACGATTGTCCTTAGGATTATCCTTATGAGGGTATCAGCTCTGTGTATAAGTATAGTCTGACGTGCCGCGATTTGAAGTTTCTTGTGGTATTCTGGTTTCATCGGGCTTATTTGCAAAAACTATAAAATGTAATCGTTGATTTTAGCGCTTAACTCGCTTAAATCTAATGGTTTAGTAATATAATCAAGCGCGCCATATTTTTTAGCTTTTGCCTGCAATTCTTTATCATCTTTGCCGGTAATCATAATTACTTTAACGGCAGTATCAATTTTTTTTATTTCCTTTAAAATTGTCAGGCCGTCCTTATCAGGCATTTGGATATCAAGAAATATAGAATCCGGATGAGCCTCGTTGTATTTTCTTAAAGCCTCTTCCCCGCTGCTAGCTTTGATTGCCGTGACACCTAACCTTTGCAGAAAGCGGCTTAAAAAATCAACAATCTCGATTTCATCATCAACAATAAGTACTTTTTTCTTTTCTGTTCCCATAAACTTGCATTAATTGAAGGATAACAATATATTAAATATTATCATATTTATTAAGGGGGGTAAATGTTTTTTATGCAATATCGACACGCAACCAACCGGCAGGCAGACTAAATAAAGGTAAGATACTGTTTGCCTTCAGAAGTAGGATTCAGGAAATGTTTTATCGTGACACTGCGGTCACTTGAAAGATTTATACGGTTTTTCTTCTCTGCAGGAAAAATGACCTCAACTATAGGATTAAATATATCATCAGCGTTTTGCTCTCTTACTACAGCAATACTGTCGTCGTTTAAAAGAACAAGCGTGCCATAAGGCCAGACGCCTATTATTTTAAAGAAACTATCAAGGAGCTCGGGATGAAACAATTCGCCTTTCTCTTTCATCATTATTTCATAAATTAATGCCGGGGAATATTCCCATTTATAGCTTCTCCTCTGGGTAAGCGCGTCATAAACATCGCAAATAGAAACAATCAATGAAGCCATATGCGGTTTCTGCCCAAAGATTAGTTTGGGGTAACCTTTTCCGCTATAGCCCAAATGGTGCTCAAAAGCGACCACAGGCACAATCATACCCAGCGTTTGCGAGTATTTAAGAAGAATTTGGGCGCCGAGAGCAGAATGGCTTCTTACTATATCAAACTCCTCCACTGATAATTTATCCGGTTTTTGGATAATTTTGCGTGAAATAAATATTTTTCCTACATCATGGAAAATAGCTGCTGTCGCGATATCCAGAAAATCTTCTTTCGAAAATCCAAGCTTCCATGAAAAATACATGGAAAGTATCGAAACATTAAGCAAATGCCAAAAAGTGGTTGAATCATAGCGCTTGACCGTAGCGAGCCTTAAGAATTCATTGTGTTTTTTCACCAAATTTTCCATAACGCCGATAACATTAAAACGAAAATCAACGCCGTCTACGCTTTTACTCTCCAAAATATCTTCTATGGATGTTTCTACGGCTTTTAGTGATTCTTCGTAATAGCTTTCGCTACCCTCAACACTCTTATCTTTAACGAGGATTTTGTCTTCATCTTCTGAAGATTTTATTTTGCCTACATTGATATTTCGCACTCCGATAGTCGTAATATATTTTTGCGGGTCTTGTACGTCTTCTGTTTCCGGTATTGCCAAATATTCGATAAATTTAGAAAGGTCATCTTTTTCCATACCTTTTATAAATGTAATTCTTTCAATGCCTTTTTTCTTTAAAAGGCCTATTGCTGCTTTTATTTTCTGGCTTAGTTCAAAAAATATTTCCCGCTCATAAGCAATTTCTTCGCCGATTATTCCTACGGTAAATTCAGGCTTCTCCTGCAATACCTCTGTTAAACTTTCGTAAGTTGTGGTTAAGCTCTCGGAGAATTTGGGGTGGCTTGAAGTATATATCTTTGCTATCTGAAGACAAGTTACTAATTTTTTAATGAATTGTTCAATCTTTTCCATCATACTAATCTAGCCAATGCCTTAACTGCTGAATTTTTAAGGCTTTTTTTCCAAAATACTTTTAACTTAGAAATTTTTTCAAGTCCCGGCTTTGCTTCAATAAGCCTGAACTCTCCCAGCATATTTATATTTTCATTTAGTAGTTTGTTTTTCAGCCCGAAACGATTGGGGATTGATAAAAGTACTCCGGCTGCCTTCTGCCGTAATGAATTATTTTTCATTACCACACCCATAGCCTGCCTTTTAACCGGCAGTTCTTCTTTAAGCAGAATGGATATTATAAAATTCTCATTGCATCTGGAAAAATCCTGTATTATTTTCAATATTTCCATTTTAAGAAAACGGCTTGCTATATAAAAAATGTTTTCAAGTATATCGCATGCCACTTCCGTATCTTTATTTTTAAGGCTTTCTATGATTTTTTTTATAAAATTAATATCCGAATTGTTTAATTTTATTTCCCTATAAAATTCGCTTATGTCACGCGGAAAGAAATTAAAATACAAACCAAAAATATTGTAATTTATACTTTTTTCAATAAATATTTTATTAAGATAAAAATTTTTGTCGAAAGTAGTTTTAGAAATAAAACCTATCGCGCTGTCGATATCTATTTTCTCCAGCAATAATGCTTCTTCTAGTTTTCTGTCTGCTTTTGTTTTGATTTCTTCAAGGACGTTTTTAAGGCCGCTTCCGGAATTAATCTTTTTTGCCACCAACTCGAAAAAATTATACATGAAACCCTTGTCTGTTTCATTAAGCACCTTCTCCAATTCAATATAAATTTTTTCCGCAATCTGCACTAACCCGAAGGTTATTCTTTCCTCTGCAAACAGATTAAGCAGCATTGTCCGGTAATTTTTTTCCATTTGTTCGGCGTCAAACAAAAGGCTCCCTGCAAGCCCCATATCGGAAAGAATAGAACCGAGAGCGTACTGATAAATCATCTTTACGGAAGATTCTTCCAGCGAATCCAGCAATTCTCTTGTTTTTTTAATATTAGCGGTATTATATCCTGAATCTTTCTTGACCCGCTGTGTAAGCGCTGATGCAACCGATTCATTTTGCGACCGGTCCAGCAATGAAGAAAACAACTCAATACTTCTCACATTAAACGCATCCTGAGAAGCTACTTCTTCGCATAATATATTAGTAATTTCCTGCGGAGTTAAGCTGTCAGCGAGAAATGCGAGCTGTTTTATTTTGTCCTTACCCGTATATGCTTTGCTGTTTGAAATCGCCCTTATCAGAATTCTTGCACACTTATCGAAATTTTGTTTTTCTTGTGTTTTTAAAAAATTAAGAAACTTTGCAACAGATGCTCTTAGGTTTTCATTTTCGGAAAAATCGGCTATTGTAATTTTTTCGAATGCTGCATCAAAATTTTCAACGATATCCTTTATCTGTGCTCCATTTTGCTCCTTAACCGCACGTTTCAGCAAATAAGCCCATACGTCCTTCTGCTCCTGCCCTTCGGTACGCAGCAACGAAGAATAATCCAGCTCGGTAACAATAACGCTGGAAACTCCCTGTTTTTCCAAAAGATACGCGAGGCCTCCTTCCTTAAAAATATCAAGCACGGGCGCGCTCAAGCTTGTTACGAAAATACCCACATCCGAAACAGTTATATTTTTTCTTATTTCTATATTTTTTATTTTCCTCCTGTGCAAAAAAGCAGTTAATTCTGAATATAACGATTCTTTTTCAAAATATTTGTCTGCGACAGATAAAGAATTAGGAGTAATACCTAAAACAATGGGATCTATGAAGTTAAGGACTGACAGGGTATCTGCGTGTAGCTTTTCGATTGATTTTATAAAAAGCGGGTGCTCTTTGAAATATACAGAACAATTGTTGAGGGTTATGCGTAAACTTTTGAAAAAATCGTTTAAGATTATTTCTCTTTCATTATCCATCAAAAATATTCTTTATATATATTAATAACACGATTTAGAAACGAATCCTCCCTTAGCGAACCTTCCTCCAGGAACCTTAGCATTCCGTAATTTACCGCCCCGAAAGATTTAGACGCAACTTCTTTGACATTGCCCAACTTTACATTATATGCGATAAAGCTTTTTAGAAAATCACAAAAACCTTCTTTTATATTCAGCCTGCCGCAGACATAAACAGACGCATCGGGAGAGAGCATTTCTTTCGCGGCCGTAATTATAGCTTCAAGCTCATTTTTTATATACTCTTTCACGAAAGTATTTGCGGCTTGGGTGCTTAAATTTATATAGTTGTTGCCCGTTTTTATGCTGACTTCCTTTAAGTGCGACAACTCTTTAAAAGAAATATAGCGGTTAAAAACCTCCTGGGCTAATGCCGCCGGAAGGATAATTTTTTTCTCCAACTCATCAAAAATTTTCTTAAGCCCGAAATCTGATTCTTTGATGTAGGAAATACGCTTATCTCTAAATACCAAAACACAAGTTCTATCATAAGCAATATCAATAATCGCACACGAATTTTCCATATCTTTTGGATGCGTAAATACGTTTCCCACTACGCTTGCAAAAGGAGAAATAAATCCCGCGAAATTCCTGTCCAAACTAGCAAAAACGGTTTCGGTATCTTTACGAAATTTGTCCTTGACCCAAACAAGGCAAGAGTTTAATTTTATTTTTTTTGCGATAATCCCGGTGGGTATAGAGGCGTAGGTTTTACCCTCTACTTCATAATTTAGAACAAAATTATGGATACAAAAATCATCCCAGTCAAGATGTGTATCCTGAAGATATTTCTTTGCAAAAATTATATCTGCCGCTGTAATTTTTTTCCTTTTCTTCAAAGGTATAGTCGCGCTGAATTCGCTTTTTCGCGAAAAAATCATAGGTAAATTGATGTATACATTTTCAATGTTTAGCGATAATTGCTTTTCCTTCTCGCATATTTTCTGATTTATACTGCTGCTGTTTTCCTTAAGGAATTGAGGTAAATTTTCTGTAGAAAACGGGATTTCGAGTTCTGCTTCTTCCATAAAAATAAGCTCATGCCGCAGCTTTTTCGCAAAAGCAATATATGTTTTATCGGTATCTATGTCTATGCCGCAAGCGCCTTTCATTTTTTATAACCTACATATGCTTTTTTATATCTTAAGTCTATATATTCAATCGAATCCATACTGCCGGAAAGTTTTTCATTTAAAAGATTTTCCAATATATAAAGCTTTCTTTCGAAATCACTATTGCCTATTACTATACGCGTATCATTAGCCAAAAAAAAGGCGCTCTCTGGAAACGCCACATTTATGCTCTTTATTGAAAATTTATTAAGAAATTTTCTTGTCTTTATAACTTCAATCAATTTAAAAGCAAGCTCAAGCCGCTTATCGGTAATGCACATTCCTTTTGAAAGGCTGATATTATCCTGGCCCATTTCAACGGCTATCAGTTTTGGCGAACTGGGCAACTCGCTTACGCCTATAATAACACCTTCTCTGTCCAAAACATAAAAATTCCTAAGAGAAATCTCTGCAAAGGGCTTACGCTTAATTACATTTATTTTTAATGAGGAAGGGAATTCTTTCAAAACCTGGATGCTTTTATATTCCGGATGCCTTCCGGAAAGAAAAACATAGATTTTTCTGATATCCAGTTTGAATAAAGATTTATTATAAATATAATTTTTAAGGGCTGGCTCTATAGGAACATTCGAAACTACCCTGGTAACCTTAAAGAAGCCGGAACGGTATATCAAAGAACCGGAAAAAACAATAATACCGGCAACAAAAACACAAAGTGCTACTATCCCTAGGCGTTTAGGTGTAAGATTTGATTTAATTTCTTCTAATTTTCTTAAAATTTTTCTCATCTAAAGCGAGCTGTGCCATCCTGATTATTAATTCGTCGAAGTCTATACCGCAACATTTAGCTGAAAGGGGCAAAAGACTGTGGGTAGTTAAACCGGGTATTGAATTTACCTCCAAAACAAAAGGTATGTTATCGCAACCTAAGCGTATATCGACCCGTGAAAAATGCTTGCAACCCAAAGCACAATGAGCAGCTAAGGCCGTATCCTGAATTTTTTTATAAACTACTTTATCGAGCTTAGCCGGGGCTATAAATTGCGCCAAGCCATCGCTATATTTCGTAGTGAAATCAAAATAGCCGCTCTTTAACACAATTTCTACAACTGAAAGCGGCCTGTCCTCAAAAATCCCTACAGTAAACTCCCTTCCTTCTATATAATCTTCAATGATAATTCTGGATTGAAGTGCCACTGCTTTTTTTATGGCTGTTTCAAGTTCTAATTTGTTTCGCACTATAAATACTCCGACGCTCGAACCGGCAAAAAAAGGCTTAACCACCGCCGGATATTTCAAATTTAAAGCTAAATTTTCTATTGGCCGGCCTGCTTCATAAATTGTAAATCCTGCAGTCGGAATTCCTTCTTTTATGAATATTTCCTTTGAAGCAATTTTATCCATTGCCAAATAGCTGGCATAAGAACCTGAACCGGTATAAGGCATATCAAACTCTTCAAGGATTTCCTGGATTTTTCCATCTTCCCCGAATTCTCCATGTAAAGCAATAAAAGCTAAATCTATATTGCTGGATAAAATCATTTCCTTAACTTTTTCTTTTTCTGAAACTGTAATATCTATAAAAACGGTTTCTATATTATTTCTTCTAAGAGCTTTGCAGGCTTCATTGGCAGAAAGAAGCGATATTTCTCTTTCAGAAGAAACTCCGCCGCCCAAAACGCCAATTTTTATGTCTTTTAATATGTCCATAATATTTACGTTACGAAGGTTACGGATGTTACGTTAAAATTCATGATTTATTGTAACTTTCGTAACCTACGTAACCTGCGTAACTTTTGTAACCTTTTACAATCACGCCCACCGTTTTATTTCTTCCTCAAGAATAACCCCGAATTTCTTATGCACGCTTTCCTTAATGCAACTGGTAAGATAATCTACATCATTATACCTGGCTTTATTCAAATTTATTATAAAATTAGCATGCTTAGGAGAAATTTGCGCGTCATTTCTTTTAAATCCCTTCAAGCCGCAAGCTTCAATAAGAAAGCCTGCCGGTTTCTCAATAGGATTTTTAAAAATACACCCGCAATTAGGAAATTCAAAGTCCTGTTTGCTCATTCTTGTCTTTAAGAAATTACTTATTTTCGCTTTAACATCATAATCTTTAACAACCTCAAACCAAACACGTAAAATTATATAATCATTCAGTGAAGATTTTCTGTAAGAAAAGGAAATTTCTTCTTTTTTTAAATTCTTTATATCGCCGCTTGCATCCATCACCTCAACTTCGCGAAGATACGCTGATATCTCCCTGCCGAAAGAAGACGCATTCATCATAACAAGCCCGCCTACAGTTGCGGGTATACCTGCGAGGCACTCAAAACCTCCCAAATTATTGGCTGAAACATACTTCATTAGTTGAGAAAACGGGGTTCTGCTTCCAACTTCCAGATATTTATCTTTCCTGATATAGTTAAACTCTTCCCCCAGTTTGATAACGCATTTTTCAATAGGGCTGTCAGCCACAAGAAGGTTTGACCCCCCGCCTAAAATATAAAAAGTGCCCTGGCATTTTTTTAAAACCTTTTTAAGCGCTTCAATGTTTTCGGCAGTAAAAAAATATTTAGCCTCTCCGCCTATTTTAATAGTAGTAAAATCAGCGAGGCTGTAATTACGCTTTAATTTTGTTTGTTTCAAATTCATTTATTATACCATCCATAACGTTATTTATGTCGCCTGCTCCAAGGCCCATAACCAGATCCCCTTCCTTAAGAAGCAAGGGTATCTCGCTTATAAGCTTCTCCTTAGGTATATGCATAACTCTTCCCTTAAAATTGCTCTGTATCTCTTTAGATAAGGACTTGGAATCTATTTTTTTGCTGTTCGGCTCAGACGCTGCGTAGATATCGGTAACCACAAGACAATCGGCCGAGCTGAAACAGCGGGCAAAATCCTTATACAGGTTTTCTACGCGCGAATATCGATGCGGCTGGAAAATTACAAACAGCCTTTTGGGATCAAGATAGCGGGCAGCTTTAAGCACAGCATCAATTTCTGTCGGATGATGCGCATAGTCATCTACAAAAGTAATGCCTCCTATTTTCTTTTTTATTTGGAAGCGCCTTTTCGTGCCTTTAAAATACTTAAGCGCATCAATTGCTTTATCCAAATCTTCGTTTAGGTAGTTAAAAAAAGAAAGCACAGCTAAAGTATTTAATGCATTATGTTTACCCAAAAGAGGTATTTTAACCTCTCGTATTAATTTGTCATCAATGAAAAGATTAAAACAGCTGAACTGTCCGTCATAATGAAAATCCTCTGCCCTGATTTTATTGTGCGCACCTATGCCATAACTTACGCCTTTTGCTTTTTTTATTATTTCATAAACAAACGGGTCATCGCCGCAGCCTATGGCGAGCGTCCTTGTCTGATAAGCAAATTGTAAAAAATTTCCCTTTAACGTTTCTATGTTCTTGTAATAATCAAGATGTTCATAATCTATGTTTGTTATTATTGACACCCACGGGTTATAATAAAGAAAACTGCCATCGCTCTCATCTGCCTCTATAACAAAATATTCATTTCCCCACCATGCATTATATTTGTAATTAAGCGGTATACCACCGACAAATACTGTGGGTTGAAAACCAAGCGAAGTTAAAAGAAATCCTATTAAGGAACTTGTCGTGGTCTTGCCATGGCTTCCGCTTATGGCAATAGTCTTTTTGTCCCACGAAATAAGGCCAAGCAATTTACCTCTTTGCAAGATAGACAAATCCCTTTTCTTTGCTTCCTGCATTTCAGGATTATCTTCCTTAATCGCTGACGAATAGCAGACAAGATGGGCGTCTTTGTCTATGTTTTCCTTTCTGTGGCCTACATGAACCTCTATCCCGCGCTCTTTGAGCATCTTTGTAATATAACTTTCCGCAACATCGGAACCCGCGACGTTAAAACCTTTTTCTTTCAAAAGAAGAGCCAAACCGCTCATGCCTATTCCGCCGATACCTACAAGATGAATGTTCTTTATTGTTGATAAAACTTTGTCCATTGTTTTTCCAGCTCCTTGATTGTCATTAGATTGTACGACTTGCGTAAAGCTTCCTCTACGGTGCAACCTTCTTTAATCAACCTGAAAAAGTTATCCAATCTATATCTTGCCCATTTTTCCACAAAAAAATTGACGATAGAAAATGATTCCAGGTAAAATAAATTTACGTATTCTTTTGGCTTGTTTTTTAACGAATCAGCATCGAGCTTGCTTAACTCTTCAAATTTTATATATTTTCCTTCGTTTATTATTTTTTTCAATAAAGCACGCCTTGAGCCCTTATCGCTCTTTACATATTTATCACTCATATAAGAGCTGACGCCTTCGTCCAGCCATAAAGGCAATTGATTTTTCCTGAGATATTCCCTGAAAATTATATGCGTAAGCTCATGCGAAAGTATCCAAGAAAATTCCTTCTGCTGCGGATAGGTAAAAATTGTTTTATCCTGATAATTGACGCAGGCGCTTGACCAGTCCGGACAATTATACTTTTCAATATATTCGTTTCTATCTTTTGCAACAAAAATTTTTGCCCGGTTTTTCCATAACCACGGTTCATTTCTTATAAATCTGAATTCCTGGCTTATCGTTTTATAAAAATACTCTGCCATATCTTTTGTCTTATCGAGATAACGCTGGTCTACTGTTTTATCGCCGGCTACAATAAAATGATCGGAATATATTTCTCTTAAATCTTTGGCGTTTATGCTCGCCGGATTTAAAAGCAGACTAAAAACAATTATCCCTGCAAAAATCTTCAAAAGCTATCCCGATTTTTATATCGTTTAAATTATTTCTTACATTTCCCCGCAAATCTTTATCCTGCAACAGGTTTTCTACGGTATTGCGAAACTGCCCGAAATCAAAATTTTCCTGCAAAAAAACATAAGCAGCCTGCCGCGCTTCAAAATACATAGCATTTGCCTTCTGATGCCCGCCGGCTGCCGGATGCGGAATCAAGAGGGCCGGCAATTTATAATAAGATAATTCTGCCAAAGTTGAAGCTCCTGCGCGGCAAATCACTATATCTGCTGCGCTATAAAGCAATTCCATCTGGTAATAGAAATCCTTAACAAACTTATTTATATTCATTTTATTATAAAACTGCGCAATTTTAAAGTATTCTCTTTGCCCAGTCAGATGAATTACCTGATAGTTACCGCGCACACTATCGATAAGTTTAGTAAAAATTCCATTCAGAAATACTGAGCCCTGGCTTCCTCCAAAACAAAAAATGACAGGCGCGTCACTGAAACCAAGTGCTCTAAGCGCCTCGTTTTTGTTTATTTTTTTTATATTCGGCCTTAAAGGGATGCCTATTGCAATATATTTTCTCCCGCAATTTGTCCTGTTAAAACCGCACAAAACTTTGCGAACAAAAAAAGAAAGCACAATATTCGCGCGACCGCAAGTTACATTTGGCTCATAGATAGAGGTATCCAGAAGAAACAACGAACCTAATAGTATAAGGAAAAAACTGTCCCTGCCTCCGAATCCTATAAGTTTATGCGGCCTGATGCGAAAAATAAGATACAAAGCTTCAAAGAACCTGTAAAATGTTTCAACGACAATATTCCTGGCGCTGAAACATTTTCCAAAAGCCTTAAACCCTTCCTCTGTCAAGCGTTCCTTCAAGAATAACGAAGTAGCAAAAAAATACACTTTATCATTTCTACCCTGCTCTATCTGCGCCTTGGCTATGGCAAGTGCAGGGAAAATATGCCCCGCGCTTCTGTCGCAAACGAATAAGATACGCATAAATAATTACATTGAATAAAATCTTTTCCAATTTGATTCAAAACTTTCCGTATTTTCTATAATCCGGAAAGCCTTTCGAAGAGCATCATCAAGGCCGTTTCCGGAACGAAGGTAACTAATAAATTCGTAAAAATCGTCCCTGCCAAACCTTTCCTTAAGAAAATTTACCATACTGAAAGACTGGACATAAAAAAGCGACGTATCTGAACCGGATGCGATTGAATATGTGTTGTTAATTGCGCTGAATTTTATATATTTATTTTGCTCTATTACTTTTTTCATCGAGGCAACTAGCATCTGGGATTGCATGGTATCCCGATATTCTATATAAGTAGCCATGCCCTCATCAAGCCAAAGAGGCAAACGGTTATAGCCTATATATTCCCTAAAAATTATATGCGTAAGCTCGTGCAACAATATAGAAGAAAAATCCGCCTGCAAGGGATAAGTGTATATTACTCTATTGTGATAATCTACACACGCGCTCGACCACGAAGGGCAGGAAAAATTCTTTAAATATTCTTCTCTATTTTTTGCAATAAGTATCTTCGTCCTGGCATCCCATGACCACAGCTTGTCTCTTACGAGCCCGAATTCCTGGGTAATTTTGCGGTAAAAATATTCTGCATCATCCTTCACCTTATAAACACAGTCTTCAGCCTCCGGAACGTAAGTAATTATAAAGTGCTCAGAGCGCAGCTCTTTGGTCGTCTGCGCATAACCGGAAATTGAAAAAACAATAAAAAACAAATTTAGTATTATAGCCCTTAAATTCATACCCAATCCCCGCTAACGGCCTGATTTTTTTTACCTGCCTCTACCGGACGCGTTTCTATCCTTGAGGCGTTGAAAAACAATGCAAGAAGAATATAGTGCACTATGAGGTTGCTGCCGCCATAGCTTACAAACGGCAGCGGAAGCCCCTTTGTCGGAAACAAACCGCAACTGACTCCTATGTTTATCACAATCTCCAGGAAAAAAATCAGAAGTATCCCGAACAACAATCCGCGCCTGAATTCGTCTTCATTCCTCTTGGCAATATTATACATTTTATGGAATAATACAAAAAATACTACAAGCAAAAATACCGAACCAACCAAACCAAAATCTTCTGCTATAATTGAAAAAATAAAATCGGTATGCGCTGCCGGAAGAAAAAATAATTTCTGCCTGCTTTCGCCAAAACCTACGCCCAGCAGTCCACCCTGGCCATAGGCTATCTGCGATTGTATAAGCTGAAACCCGCTGTCTTGAGGGTCAGCGAAAGGATTAATGTAGCCTGTTATACGCCTAAACCTATAGGGATAAAAAGCTATCAAAAACGACACAGCTATAACGCCTGCCAAAACTATAATACCTAAATGTTTTTTCCTTGCGCGGTAAAGAAAAAGCATAAGAAGTGTCCACAATACCCAAAACATAGCCGTTCCCAAATCAGGCTGGACCACAACAACAAGACACATAAACCCCAAAACTATCCATAAAGGAACCAAAGTAGAAAAACTTTTAATATTATTTTTCCTTTTTATAATATAATCTATGCAATATATAGAAAAAAATACCTTCAAAAATTCTGATGGTTGCAGATTAAATCCTAAAAGATGGAACCATCTCTTGGCGCCGCCTGCTTTTTTACCTATAACGAGCAATGCTATCAATACAACGAGTGTCACAAATAAAAATTCCTTGGCATGTTTCCTTAAGAATTCCAAATCTACCAAGAGCGTAAGCAGAAAACAGATAAAACCAATCGCAAAAAAAATGAATTGTTTTTTAAAAAAATACGCTGCATCCTGCGCAGTCCTGTAAGCATAAAGGCTTGATGATTCATAGACCATCAACATTCCGAAAAGAGTTAAAATCAGGACTGTAAGAAAAATAAACCTGCGTTCGCTGCGAAGGCTATCATTAGTAATTGTATTCATATCTTTCCGTTCTTATCTGTCTTAAAGTTTTTTAACGGCCTCTATAAACTTCCTGCCCCTTTCCATATAATTGCTGAACATATCAAAGCTTGAACACATTGGCGAAAGCAATATTGTGTCCTTAGGGTTTGATTCTTTAAAAGAAGCAGAAACCACATCGTTAAGTGAAGGGAAAATTTGCGTCTCAACATGCCCGGCTAAAGCTTTTTCTATTTTTTGGGCGGCCTGGCCGAACAAATTAACCTTTCTGACCCTTCCCATGTGCGGTATTATACTTTTATAATCAACTCCCTTGTCTTTTCCTCCGGCGATAAGAATAATATCACCTTTTATATTATTAAACGCCCAGATAGTCGAAGAAGGATTCGTTGACTTAGAATCATTAACAAACGATACGCCATTTAGCACTCTAACGAGCTGCAGTCGGTGAGGAATACCCTTAAAATTGTTGAAAACATGCAGGCAATCCGCTTTCCCCAAACCAAAAATACCGGCTATCCTGTAAATACATGAAAAATTTTGGTTTTCAAATTCAGAAGAAAAGTGGATTACTTTTGACTTTATTTTATTTTCTATATCGGTAAGCAATTCTATGTCTTTATTTAAGACGGCAAAATCTTTGTCCTGCTGATTTTTAAAAATATTCATCTTCGCCCTAAAATAATCATTAAATGTAGGGTGCCTGTCTAAGTGGTTTGGCTCAATATTTAAGAGCGCTGAAACAAACGGCTTGAATTCCAAAATCGTTTCAAGCTGGAACGAACTTATCTCCAGGACTATCAGGTCTCCTTTTCTGGTGTCTAATATAAATGATGATACCGGTATGCCTATGTTGCCGCCCAAAAATACCCGTTTTTTGTTTTCGCGCAGAACCCTGTAAGTAAGAAAAGCCGTTGTGGTTTTGCCATTCGTTCCTGTAATAGCCACAAATTTCGCTTTTGTAAGCCAATAGGCAAATTCTACCTCGCCTACATGGGGAATATTCAGGCTGTTTGCAATTTTTATAACTGCGGAATTTAACGGGTCAACCCCCGGGCTAAGCACTATAAGCTGGCAGCCCTTAAGGAAATTTTCGCTGTGTCCGCCGAATTCAAAAGAAACACCTTTATCTTTTAATTTATTAATCAGGGCGGGATGAAAATATTTTCTTTCCTTTAGCTCGGTGAGTTTTACTTCTTTCTTTAAAGAAAGAAGTAAATTGCACAAAGAAAAACCGCTTTTACCCCAACCAACAACGCATACCTTTTTTATATTATCTATATTCATGGGTTTAAATATGCCTTTTTATTTAATTTTTGTTCCAAGCTAACGCAGCTTAAGGGTCAGTATGGAAGCAACTGCACAAATTATACAAACAATCCATAATCTTATGATTATTTTTGATTCTCCCCATCCCATAAGCTGAAGATGATGATGCAGGGGCGCTGCTTTAAATATTTTTTTACCGCGCAACCTTACAGAAAGAATCTGAAGGATTACACTTAACGCTTCCGCAACAAATAGGCCTCCACTTACTATAAGAAGGAATTCTTTTTTTACAAAAAGGGCAATCGCCCCCAGCAGCCCGCCTAAGGCAAGCGCGCCAACATCGCCCATAAAAACTTCTGCGGGATAAGAATTAAACCATAAAAATGCCAGGCCCGCTCCAACCAGCGCAAAACAAACTATACTTAACTCTCCCGCACCTGATATAAAGGGTATAAAAAGATAATGTGCAAATTTTATATGGCCGGTAAGATAACACAGAAAAGCGAAAAAGATGGAATTTATTATTATTGCGCCTATCGCAAGGCCGTCCAGCCCATCAGTAAAATTAACCGCATTCGAGGTAGAGACAACTACAAGTGCGGCCCAGAAAATATAAAAATATCCTAAATCTATAACTACCCTTTTAAAAAAAGGAAAGTCAAATACCGTAGAAATATTCTTTGTAAGCACCACAAAAAGGCCCAAGACCAGGCCTATCACAATCTGCCAAATAAATTTTTTGCTGCGTGAGAATCCTTTGCCTGTTTTTGTTTTTTGTAAATCATCAAGAAGCCCTAATGCGCCTAAAGAAAGCAGCACAAACATAGAAAGCCAGGTAAAATAATTATCCAATCGCGTCCAAAGAAGTGTTGTAACAAGTATTGAGAAGACTATAAGAACTCCTCCCATGGTAGGTGTACCTTTTTTCCCGGCGTAAAGAGATTCCAGATGCACATGCCCATACATATCTATCTTTTCAATAATCTGAAGGCGTTTTAGGCGTTTAAGCGTATATTTCCAAAATATCATTACTATGAGAAAAGAGGTGATAAAGGCGCAGCCTCCGCGAAATGTTATGTATTTTGTCACATTAAGAGCAAAAAAATATTTTGATAACGGATAAAAAATATGGTAAATCATGCTACTCCTTTATATTGAAGCTATGCAAATGTTTTACGACAACGATTCAGCTACTTTTTCCAAGCGCATTGCGCGTGAACCTTTTAAAAAAATCAACGAACCTTTCTCTATTTTTTTATTTACAAAATTGGCGATAGCGGCGTGGGATGAAAAATGATATGTATTTTTGTAACCTATATTAGCCAAAGCCTTTTTAAGATGAAGGCACTGCTTACCGAAAGTCAGAACACAATCAAAACCGGCATTTTTCAGCGGTACGGCGAGGCTCTCGTGATAATATGCGCTTTTGCTTCCTAATTCAAGCATATCAGCGACTATTGCAACTTTTTTTAAAGAGAATTTTTTTACAAGCTTAAGCGCTTCGCAAAAAGCATAAGGATTAGAATTATATGCATCATTTAAAAAAAGAAAGTTTTTCTTTTTCTCAATTTGCATTCTTTGCGAAGGAAAATCATAAAAACCGCAAAGTTTTTTGGTAAGTTTATCCATTGGTAATTTAAGAAGGCTCGCACCCAATAAAGCCGCCAATGCATTGTAAATAAAACCTTCAAACCCGCTTTTAAGGGTGAACTCGAATTTATCTTGGAGGATAAACGTAGATTGTTTTGTATCGCTTTTTAAAAGCCGCGCGGAAAGACTGCAGTTACGGTTCTTCCCGAACCAAAAAACATTTTTACGCAATTTGAATTTGCTTAGATAGCCATCATCTTTGTTGATTATTATTTTCATCGCGGGGTTAGAAGAAGCTATAGAAATTTTTTCCTTGAATATACCCTCAAGGCTCTTTAAGCCTTCTAAATGCACAGGTTTTACAAAAGTGATTATCCCGATATCAGGGCGGACGGTTTCGCTTAATTCCTTTATCTCTCCGGGGTTGTTTGTGCCTAGTTCTAAAATCAAAACCTTTTCATTCCGCAAAGAAAAAATAGTTTTCGCAATACCTAATATATTATTTTCGGTTTTATAGTTTTTTAAAACACTGAAGTGGCCGCTAATCAGGTACGAAAGCATTTCTTTCGCGGTAGTTTTTCCCACTGACCCCGTTATAGCATAGACTATAGGATTTTTTTTCTCGCGTACAAAGCGGCAAATATCCTTAAGCGCTTTATAGGTATCATCAACGACATAAAAAGGAACATTGCAGCGAAAACTCTTATCCTTTTGCGAAATAATGCAGGAAGCTCCGTTTTTAACAGCTTCTTTTATAAAATCATGGCCATCGCGCAGTTTGCCTTTAATGGCAATAAAAGCCTGGCCTTTTTTAACTGCCCGGGAATCAATAGAAAAACCGGATATCGGCTTAAAATTATAAAGATTATAAATCTTAGCCGGGTCTAATAATTCTTCCAGCCTGGTAAAATCTGATATCAACATAACTTCATACAGTTTTTTACAATCTCTTTATCTTTAAATGGAATCTTTTTATCTCCTATTATCTGATAATTCTCGTGCCCCTTGCCTGCAATAATCAGGCAAGCTTCGTGCTGGCTGCGTTTCATTTCTACAGCTTTCTTTATGGCGTCTTTTCTGTCCATAATTAAAACATATCTTTTTCTGCTGAACCCTGATTCTATCTGCCTGCATATATCCAACGGATTTTCGTGCCGCGGGTTATCTGAAGTAATAAAAGTAAAATCGGAAAGCCTACAGGCAATATTTCCCATGATTTTTCTTTTGCCTTTATCCCTGTTTCCTCCGCAGCCAAAAAGACATATTATTTTTTTATAACCTATATCCTTTAAACTAAGCAGAGCCTTTTTGAGCGAGTCCGGAGAATGAGCATAATCAACAAATATTCCGTCGGAAACCTCTTCAAGCCGGCCCTCTACCCCTTTGAATGTTGCTGCATATTTTATTATATCATCCAAAGAAAATCCCAGAGAAAAAGTTGTAACAATTGCGGCAAGCATATTAAAAACATTATGCCTGCCAAGCAGCTTACTTTTTACGTCATATTCCTTACCTTTATAATATAACTTAAAGCGTATACCTCCCTTGCTTAAGGCTATATCTTTTGCCGTAAAGTCTGTTTTAAAACCAGCTCCATACGTTATTACCTTCTTCAAGCCTTTTATCATGCGGCTGCCGTATTTATCATCTTTATTTATTATGGAAGTCGCATTGCTATTCTGCTGAAAGAATTTTCTCTTCGCGGCAAAGTAGTTATTCATTGTTTTGTGATAATCCAAGTGCTCGCGCGATAAATTAGTAAATACGCACCTTTCAAAATTAATTCCGGAAACCCTCTGCTGCTCTATACCGTGGGAAGAAACTTCCATTACGATATACTTTGAATTCTGTTTTTTTATTTCACTAAAAATTCTTCTCGAACGAAGATAATCGGGAGTTGTATGGGTTGCTTCGTATTCTTTTTTACCGATCACATATTTTATCGTTCCAAGAAGCGATACTTTTTGGCCTAAGCGGTTAAGTAAATGATAACAAAGATACGCTGTTGTGGTTTTCCCCTTTGTCCCTGTAATTCCTATAAACTTAAAATCACGGCTGTTGAAACCATAAAATATATCTACCGCTTTCCTATATACAGCGTCGATATTATTTACAAAAATAACCGGGGCCTTAAGGCTGCAACTAACCACCTCTTTTCCGCTTTTGTTGTCTGCAATGAAACAGGAAACTTTTCCTTCTATGCTTTTTAAAACGGAAAAGACGTTAAAAGCTTTTCCCTCCAGGATAAAAAAAGCATCCCCCGGGGCAGCATTACGCGAGTCATCGTTTATATTTTTGATAGAAAGAAAACCTAAGGCTTTATTTAGTTTTTGACCGGGTAAAATTTTTTTTAATTCCATATTACTGGTTTTGATTGGCAGCAGCAACTGCCGGCATTTTTTCTCCGCCAAGATATTTTATAGTTTTTTCCGCTATTTTTTTAAAAAGCGGAGCGGAAACAACACCGCCGTAATGAGACCCTTTTGGCTCGAATACGCTAACACCTATTACTACAGGAGGGTCTAAATCACTTATAAAACCGACAAACGAAGCTCTATACTGGGTTTGTGAATAGCGTTTAAGTTTTACGTCGAAATACTGTGCGGTGCCGGTTTTACCGCCTATCTTTACGCCCTCTATATCAGCCAGCTTGCCGGTCCCTTTTTTAACAACGTCTTCCAATATGCCCTTTGCACGTGCAGCCGTTAACGCAGAAATTACCATTTTTCTTTCAACGGGTGTTTCTTTACATATACCCTGGGAATAAATACCTTTAACTACGTGCGGCTTTATAAGATATCCGCCGTTTGCAATAACCGCATATGCACGCACAAGCTGAATAAGATTTACGCCCACTTCCTGGCCTATCGGAATCATATAAGGAGAAGTTTTCGACCAGGAACTCAAAGGTTTGACATTGCCTCGTATTTCGCCTGGAAGGTCTATCCCTGTTTTATCCCCAAAACCAAGCTTCTTTATATAGGTATATATCTTTTGGCCGCCGACTTTATTTGCGATTTTACCTACACCGATGTTACTTGATTTTTCGAAAACTTGGCGGAAATTAAGCGAGCCATAGGGATGCACGTCATGCAAAGTGCTCCCCGGTATTTTATATGAACCATTTTCGCAAAAAATCACATCAGAATCGGAAAATGTATTTTCTTCTATCGCTGCAATCAGGGTGACCGCCTTAAAAACAGAACCAGGCTCAAACATATCACAGACAGCTTTATCGCGCATTAGTTGCGGTGAAAATTCCTTTAAATTGTTAGGGTTAAAATTAGGATAATTTGCAAGAACCAGTATTTCACCGGTTGCCGCATTCATAATAACAACGCTTCCTTCTTTGGCGGAAAATTTTTTGATAGTTTCTTCGAGGAAATTTTCAACCCAATATTGCAATTGACTGTCTATAGTTAAAACTATATCTCTTCCCTCCTGGGGAGTTATTATCTGAGGAGTAAGTATAACCTCATGCGAAGATGAATCCTGCAGCACCCTGACCATACCGTCTTTACCGCACAAATATGAATCATATTGAAACTCTAAACCGTCAACACCGCGGCTATCAATATCTGTTATACCAAGCAAGGAAGAAGTTAATTTGTCCTGCGGATAAAACCGTTTATGCTCTCTTAAAAACCCTACTCCTTTTATTTTCATGGCCTTTATTTTTTCTTTTTCCGACCATGAAATTTTTCTTTTTATCCAAACAAACCTTTTTTTCTGCATTAATCTTTCTTTTATTTTTTGTTTGGGGAGGTCGAGGTTTTCCGAAAGAATGCGGGCAACGGTCTCTTTATCTTTGATAAAAAGCGGATCAGCAAATACAGAATGCGTATTTATTTCGGTAGCAAGAATTCTGCCTTTTGAATCGAAAATTGCTCCGCGCTTGCCTGAAAGCGGAATTAGGCGGTAATATTGATTTTGTGCAAGATTCTGGAAGAAATTTTTTCTAAAAACCTGCAGGTAGGTAATTCTTAGAAAAAGCAGGATAAAAAAAACGACAAAAAAAACGTATATATAATTTATTCTAAGGCCGTCCCTTATTTTCACTTTAAATTTAAAAAATAAAAAAAATTAGGTTATTCTTTCTCGCCCGCAAGTGCTGTGGAAGAACCTGTCGGTATGCCTAGGAGATCATTAAACATAGCCATAACTTTATTGGTCGGCTTTGCCGGCTCCGCACGCCTTAAGTTCAAAGCAAGAACTTTTTCAGTAGGTGAAAAATTGTTCTTTTCTGCCCACTGGTTTATCTTTTGCACAGAAGTTTCTTTCGTAAGATTATATACCAAGTAATCTCTCTTATCAACAAGCTCGTTAGATAAACGATGGTTTTTGCTTATCTTGTAGGCTTCCACATAAATGAGGATTTTTTGATGAAGAAAAGTAAGGCTGGCTATAAATAAGAAAACGATAAAAATAGCAAAAGATTTTTTCTTCATAATATTATATTTTTTCTGCTACGCGCAGCTTGCTGGAACGTGAAGCAATATTTTCTTCTAATTCCTCTTTGCCTGGTGTAATCGGTTTTTTATTGATAACCTTCAATATGCCGTGGGAACCGAACTCCCTGAATGCGTGCTTTACAATCCTGTCTTCAAGCGAATGAAAAGAAATCACACCGATGCGCCCTCCGGGGTTAAGCAGGCTTACAGCCTTATCAAGCCCGGTTTTTAAAACTTCTAACTCTCTGTTTACGGCTATTCTTAAAGCCTGGAATATTCTTGTTGCAGGATGAATTCTATATTTAAACGCCGAACCAGGCATAGCGCTTATAATTGCCTGCGTTAACTGGGTTGTGGTAGAAATAGGTTCTTTTTGCCTTTTTTCTATGAGCACATGAGCGATGCGCCTTGAATATCTTTCTTCTCCGAATTTTTTAAATATATTTTCTAATTCAAACTCGCTTAAGTTATTCACAAGATCATAAGCGGAAATGAAAGAAGCCCTGTCCATCCTCATATCAAGAGGGCCTTCCTTGGCAAAGCTGAAACCCCTTTCAGGATTGACAAGTTGATACATAGATATGCCTAAATCGAATAAAAAAACATCGGCACTGGGAAGCCCCAAATTTTTTAAAATATTATCTACATTAGCAAAATCGCCATTTACCAGGCTGAATTTTATGTTCAATTTATTAAGCTTATCATTAATTATCTTCAACGATTCTGCATCTTTATCGATTCCAATATAATACGAATTGGGCTGCATAAAATCAGCAAATTTTAAAGCATGCGAACCAAGCCCGGCAGTACAATCTACAATAATTTTTTTATTTTTTATATCCAATAATTCAATAACTTCCCGGTACATAACTGGGTAATGGAAAAATTCTTTCATTTTTGTCTCGTTTTTATCTAATAATTGATTCATATTTTATATTGTACATATTTTTAGAAAGATTACAAATATATTCAATAATTTTTATATAAAAAGATTCTCCGCTGCGCTTTCAAATTTCTTCTTATTTTCCTGATAGAATCTTTCCCAGCATTCCTTGTCCCATATTTCTATTCTGTCTCCCACGCCCACGATAACGATGTCTCTTTTTATCTGGGAAAATTCTTTAAGGTAACTCGGTATAAAAACCCTGCCCTGTGAGTCAACTTCGATTTCCTGGGCACCGCTGAAATAGAGGCGGTTGAAAGACCGCCCTTCTTGCTTTGTGAAAGATACGCTTTTAAGTTTTTCTTCGAGCGTTTGCCAGACGTCCTTCGAAAACATAAAAAGACAGCCTTCGAGTCCACGGGTTATATAGAAAATTTTACTCTCGAAGGCCTTTATTTTTTCCCTGAATTTTGCAGGAAGAACAAATCTGTCCTTGTTGTCCAACTTGTGTAAATATTCGCCATACCACATTCCACTTTCCTCCACTTTGTGCCACAATACAAATATAGTGCTCCACGCCAGATTTGTCAATGATTTTTCACTAATAAATCGTTGAAACACAACAAGTTGTGGCTTTAATCAGGGAGGTATACTATAGATTGGAAATCAAAAGAAGCAGAAAAGCAAATACTTTTAAATAGCGGGGTATAAGTTTTATTTTGCGGGTTTTTGATAGTACTTCTTGATACGATTAACGTCTTTTTCTATCGCGCTTATCAATCTTTCTTTTGAAGAAAATTTCTTCTCGTTCCTGATTTTTTTAAGAAACTGCAGCTTTATTTTTTTACCCAATACGTTTCTTTTGAAATTTATAACGTGCGCTTCCAGAATTTTTCCTGTGCTTTTATTTATGCTCGGCCTTTCTCCTATGTTGACGGCAGACAGGTATTTCCTGTTATCAATTTCAACGATTGCAGAATATACGCCATCTTGAGGAATTACGTAGCCGTCATAATCGATGTTCGCGGTGGGAAATCCAAGCTTTCTGCCGACGGCGGTACCTTTTATCACCTTTCCTTTCACGAAATAATCTCTGCCCAGAAAATTTTTAATCTTTGGAAACTCTGTATTTTTTATCAGATGCCTTATAAGTGAACTGCTTATTATTTTCCCATACTTTCGTATTTTTTTTAAAACCTTTACGTCAAATCCGTATTTTGCTGATATTTTTTTTAAATACCGGATACCGGATTTTCCTTTATATCCGAAACGGAAATCCTCGCCTATCAGCAAATGTTCGGGAGAAAAATTCTTAAAAAGATATTCGATAAATTCTTTGCCTGAAAGCTTGAGAAACGGCCTGTTTGTTTTGAGAAACCAAAGATAATCTATGCCGCAAGACGCGAGAATATCTTTCTTCTCTTCGGTGTCGGTAAGAAAACCATGGAATTCATCGGGTTTATGCCGGTGGGATTTTTCAAGCACTGTTTCAGGGGGAACGTCAAAAGTAATAACCAGCGATGGCAGGCCCCGGCGGCAGGCTTCTTTTTTTAATTTTTCCAAAATAAACCTGTGGCCAAGGTGAATACCGTCGAAAACACCTATAGTAGCTATACACCTTACTTTGCTAGAGGGTAGTTTTTTGTAGATGACTCTCATTTATGTCATCTAATTTTACAGCATCTTCGAGCTTAAACCTTCCGATGCTTAATCTTTTTATTTTAATAATATGTGCGCCGCAGCCAAGGCGTTCGCCTATATCTTCGGCCAGTTTTCTTACATATGTTCCTTTTGAACAACGCACGCAAAATTCAACAAATGGAAGATCAATCTTTAATATTTTCAAAGAATATATGTTTATACGGCGCGCGGCACGCTCAATCGTTATCCCTTTTCTTGCAAGGCTATAGAGCCTTTTTCCTCCCACTCTTACCGCGCTTACCATAGGAGGAACCTGTTCTATTTCGCCTTCAAACGAGGGGAAAACCTCTTTTATCCTGTCTTCGGTTATATACGAATAATCTTCCTGCTTTACCGTCTCTCCTTCGCAATCTCCCGTGGTAGTTACTTCACCAAGCTTAAGCACCCCAAGGTATTCCTTGTCAAAGTTTACGAATTTAGGAAACAATTTTGTATATTTCCCAACAAGCACTATCAAAAGCCCTTCGGCTAAAGGGTCAAGTGTTCCCGCATGGCCTACGCGGCGCGTCCCAAGCCTTTTACGGACAAAATCAACGATATCGTGAGAAGTCATATTGCCCGGCTTTGCGACTAAAATAAGCCCCTCTATGTTTTTCGCAGGATGCATTTATTTATTTTAGTTTGTTTGTATACCTCTTTACAAAAGAAATTACTTTCTTTCCGACCTGAGGCAGGTTACCTTCAATTGTGGTCCCACTGGCGCTCCTGTGCCCGCCGCCTCCAAAGAACTGCGCGATACGGTTGACATCGACAGTTGGGCGCGAACGGAAATTAACTCTTATTTTATTGTTCTCGATCTTTTTAAAAAGTATCAAAACTTCCACATTTTTTAAAAGCCGCATCACAGAAAATATTACTTCAGTCAAATCGTAGTCCTTGTCTTCCCATTTGTCTATAACCGCCCAGCAGATTTTCCGCGAAGTATCGAATTTAAGATTGGAAATAATTTTTCCTATAAGTTTCAAATCCCTATCTTCACAGAGACTATGCACATTTTCGTAAATAAGGCGCGGAGAGACACCGTAGTGCATAAGCTCTGCAACTATTTTATGAGTTTCTTTTGTGGTGTTGGTATAAGTGAAATTACCAGTATCGGTAAAAATACCGGTGTATAGACATAAAGCAATGTGCTTATCCATTATTTTCATCTTGTCACAGAGTTTATATAATATCTGGCAGGCGGAACTGGACTTTGAGTCTACCAAATTTATGTCTCCAAAATATGTGTTACTGATATGGTGGTCTATGTTTATGATACACTTAACGCGGCTAAGATAATCCTTAACCCTTCCGGTGCGTGAAGAATCTGAACAGTCGAGCACCATTGCAACATCAAATTTATCTTCTTTAAGGGAATTTTTTATAACTTTGGAATGCGGCAGGAATTTATATATAGGCGGCGTGTGGTCATTGTTATAAACGGCTACTCTTTTTTTAAGTTTCCTCAAAAGCGCATAAGTTGCAAGCTCTGAGCCCAAGGCATCGCCTTCCAGGCTTACATGCGCAGTTATAAGAAAACTTTTACTATTTTTAATCTTATCAATTATATCTTTTAATGGATTTTTCACCCAGCTCTTCCTCTTTCTTGTTTTAATTGTTAACAACCCAACCTTCCGTAATGGAAGGGCTGGGTTCATTTAGATTCTTTTTCCTTGTCCTGCCTTCTTATTTCCTCAATTTTCGTATACATATCCACACCGTATTTTATTGAAACATCGGGTATGAATTTAAGCTCGGGGAGTATCTTTATCTTTATTCTTTTTCCTAAATGCATCCGTATAAATGCATTCATTGCCTTAAATATGCCGTTTACCTTGTCATATTTTGTTTCATCGAGCAAACTGAAATAAATTTTACATTCTCTTAAATCTGAAGTGGTATCTACTCTTGTTATAGACAAAACGCCTACAGAAGGGTCATCTATCTCCTTCAGGATTATATCCATAAGCTGTTTTTGTATTTCGCTGTTTATTTTTTCCATTCGTAAAGACATAGTTTTGTTTAAATTGCGGGTTTTTTTGTTTTAAGTAAAATGAGATTATAGCTTAAAGCGCAATAATTATCAATGTTTACTTTGGCAGTTTTCAAATATAATATGCGCTTCACTAATTTCTTCTTCGAGCGTTTTAAGCCCTTTATCTATTTTTGCATATAGAAGTTTTTCAAAAAGTTTACCATAAAGCGTAAGCGGCTTAAACCCGAGCCTTCTTAAATCTTCGCCTTTCAGGTGAAGGCGGATGCCAATCAGTTTATCCAGAAAAATTTCTATATTTTTCCTTATCCTGCCCTTCTTGCAGTATACATAAAAAAATATTATGCTCTCAAGGCTTAATGGGTTAAGTGTTTTATAAATCACATGCGGCAAAACCTTTCTGTCTAATAGCTTAACCTTATCTATATTGTCATACAATGAAAGAACTCTGATTTTTTCCCCTTTTCTGAGGCCGAATATATCCAGGAATTTAGCTGCGTCGCTGCGTTTTATTTTATATAAAATAGCCATAAGATAAATGATCCATTCTTCAAGCGCGCGATGGCTTTTAAATCTGCTTTTATAAAAACTTATCGCGCGTTCAATTTCCGTAAAAATGCGGAAATCATTTTTATCTAATTTGATATTAATGCCTATCAGAGGCAATATTTTTAATTCATGCAATCTTTTGATATACCTCGATGGTGCTTTTTCTTTAAGTATAAGGAAAAACTCTTCCCTGAGCCTGTGCGGATTGACCAGGCTAAAAGCATTTTTGCCTATCGCCTCTTTGGCAAGCATAAGTGTGCGCTTTTCTGGTTTGAATAAAAACCTCTGTTCAAATCTTACTGCCCTGAGTATCCTTGTCGGGTCATCCATAAAACTATTGTCATGAAGAATGCGGATAAGCCCATTTTTTAAATCTTCTTCTCCTCCATAGTAATCAACTAATTTACCATAATCTGACCTGTTTAAACTTATTGCCATTGCATTTATAGTAAAATCCCTGCGCAGTAAGTCTTCTTTTAATAACGCGGGTTTGACTTTAGGTAAAGCTCCAAAGGAAGAATAGGTTTCGCTGCGCGCAGTTACAAAATCTATGTGATGATTATCGAAAAAAACAGTAGCCGTGCCAAAGCTATGGTGTTTTTTGAATTCTTTTTTGTGTATATCGGCGAATTTGTGGGCAAATGCTATTGCATCAGACTCAACGACTATATCCAGGTCGGAAATTTCCTCGCCAAGCATAAGGTCTCTTACAACGCCTCCGACAAGATATATTCTCACGTTCATCTTTGAAGCCTGAGCACTTAAGCTTTCAAGTATGGGCTTAAAATATGAATTGATATTTTTTAGTTTACTTACCATAGTTAATGCGCTCTTGGGTGAAATTTTGTATGTATTTCCTTAAGCCTGGTCTGGTTTATATGCGTATATATTTGTGTCGTGGTAATGCTTGAATGCCCCAGCATTTCCTGCACGCTCCTTAAATCAGCTCCTCTTTCAAGTAAATGCGTAGCAAAAGAATGCCGAAGCGTGTGGGGGCTTGTATGTTTCCTTATTCCTGCGAGATGGACATTTTTCTTAATCATTTTCCAGATACTCTGGCGGGAAAGATGCCGCGCACCTTGCGCAAGAAAAATGTATTGTGAAACTTTTTTACCCGCCAGGCGGGGACGCGCCTCATCAATATACTTCTGCACAAAACCTTTGGCGATTTTGCCAAAAGGTACGATTCTTTCTTTTGAACCTTTCCCCTTGCACTTTACAAAACCAAGCTCTAAATTAAGGTCTGACATTTTTAAAAATGAAACTTCCGAAACACGCAGCCCCGTTGCATACATAAGCTCTAAAACCGCCCTATCACGTATACCCTGATGGTTTTTTAAATTCGGCTCCTTTAACATCCGGTTTATTTCTTCAAAATTGAGGAATGAAGGGATTTTTTTATCAAGACGGGGAGTTTCAATGAATTCAGCCGGGCTGGAAGGAGCGATTTTTTCTCTTACCAGGAATTTGTGGAAACTTTTTATCGTAGAGAGCGCTCTCGAAATGCTGTTTACAGATATTGAACTTCGCATAGCAAACAAGAAATCGGAAATGTCCTTAGGGGTGATTTTTAACGGCTCTTTTATGCCTTTTCCTTCAAGATAACTAAAATATTTCTTCAGGTCATCGCCGTAGGAAAGAATGGAGTTGCGGGAAAGGCCTTTTTCTACCTTGAGATAATCGATAAATGCCTCTTGATAAACTTGCATCGTTTATTTCAAAAAAGGATTAGAAGTAACTTCCTCTTCGATTGTGCTGGATTCTCCGTGCCCCGGATAAATTACCGTATCTTTTGGCAAAACAAGTAATTTTGTTTTTATAGATTTAATCAGTGATTCGTAAGAGCCTAGCGGCACATCGGTTCTTCCTACTGAGCCGAAAAACAGCGTATCTCCGCTAAACAGCCATTTGCCTATCTTAATGCACACAGAGCCCGGAGTATGCCCTGGAGTATGGAAAATTTCTATTTTCGAATTGTTAAAAATAAGAGGCTTATTTTCTTCCAGAAAGGAAACCGGCTCTCTTTCTATTTTTATCGCTGTATTAAAAAAAGTTGAACCGTTCAAATCAGAATTCTTCATCAACTGCACGTCTTCATTGTGGACGTAGAAAGGAAAAGATAACTCATCCAGCGCGCTGATGTGGTCGAAGTGGCCGTGAGTAAGAGCGATAAATTCGATATTAAGTTTTTCCTGATTTATGAAATCAACTACATCCCAGGAAGGCGACGGAGCGTCTATTATGATGGCATTTTTCTTTTGATTATCATAGACAACGTAACAATTAGTGTAAAGCTCGCCTAATGCAAAAACTTTTAAAGACAGATTATTCATTGGTATTAAAAACTAAAACTCTAAACACTAAATTCTAAACCCTAATTAAATCCAAAATAGTTTTGGATTTGAAAATGTTGATTTCTGATTTTGCCTAGAGTTTCGGGTTTAGAGTTTATATTAGTCCATCCACTTTTGTGCTTCGCTATATTTAAATTCTGCCTCGAAGGCGCGACGGAAATGTTCTATTCTTTGCAGCATGAGGCTCCTCCGGGCTGAGCTCATGTTGGGTTCCTTTTCCATGGTATCTCTCACTTTTACCAGCTCAACATATAAAGGATAAATCTTTTCCTTGCCTTCCTGGTTGAAAAAAGAAATTATCTGCTCCAGGTTCATCACAGCGCCATTTATAGCACGCCTTTCTCTTTTATTATTGTAGCCGGCATTTAACCTTTCAACCCGAAGAGATTCCGTTAAATCATCTATCCAGCCTTTAACAAAAAGGAAATAATCTACGTACGCATCCCGGCTGGGCTTCGCAGGATAGTCTTTAAAATTGATGTAAACGGGCTCTTCTTTTCCATATTTCTTTTTCCGTACAAATTTCTTACGCAAAGAATAGCATCCGCTGGTTAAAAAAATAATCCCTACGAGTACTAAAATTAATATTTTTCTCACCCCGTTAGGCCTCCATAATATCATGCTCATAATTATCAAAATAATATATACTCCCGTTAGACTTTATACTAAAGGTCTAACGGGGCTCATTGTTGACCCTGCTTTTCTTGAAATAAAATTATACCATTTTGGCTTTAAAAAAGCCATAAAAATTCATTGCGCAGATTGACAATTTTATTGTGCGCCTAATATTTAACCTTTATAAGGTATAGCCCCTGGGCTGGCGCCGGTTTATTGCTGTAAGGCGTTTTTTTGTTTAAAACCTCAATTGCTTTCTTTTGGCTTAAGGCGCCACAGCCTACTTTTACCAAGAATGCAGTTATGTTTCTTGCCATATTACGTAAAAATCCGCTTGCCTCAAGGTCTATGTTAACAAAACCTTTTGATCTTTTTATGGAAACATTTTTAAGGTGTCTTACACAAGTTTCATAAGTATTTGCCTTTTTTGCAAAAATAGAAAAATCTTTTAATCCTTTTATTTTTCTAGAAATACGTGCCATTTTGGAAATATCCAAAGGCTTTGCGATATGCCAGGAAAAATTTGATAAAAATACTGTTGGCTCTGTTTTATTAAGTATTGTATAGCGGTATATTTTTGACTTAGCTTTAAAACGGGAATGAAAATCACAAGGTGCGATTTTTACTTTTTTCACTCTTACATCTTCCGGCAAAAAAGTGTTTAACGCGTCTTTGATATTCCTAAGTGGTATTACTGTATCCACCTTAAAATTTACAACCTGGCCCTTGGCATGCACTCCTCTGTCAGTTCTTGATGCATAAGCAATTCTTATTTTTTCCTTAAAAAGCTTCTTTATCGCCTTTTCCAAGACTTCCTGGACAGTAATTTCGCGCTTTCCAGGTTTATCCTGAAGCTGGAAACCAAAATAGTTAGTGCCGAGATATTCAATTTCCAAACAAATGTTTTTTTTCATATATTCAATCTGGTTAATTTTATTATAACAAACACAAGAAGTAAATTATAGGAAAAATGCAAGATTGTACAACGTTTTTCTTTAGGTCTATTATTCTTATGCTATAATAGATTGTAAAGAACAATAAAATGTATAAAAAGACTGTTTTCGTGGTGCTGTCGGGAATAAGTTTAGTTACAACGGTTTTTTTGTCTGACCTACTCGGACAACGCATAATACCTGCGGACGGTTTTAGCACGGCAGATGGGACAGGTTTACTCTGTTGGATTTATTTGCTTTTGTGTATACCTGTCAGCACCTTGTGTTTGTTGTCTTTCCTAATAATCCTCGCCCTGAAACGATGGTTTAACAAATTTAATAAAACCTCTACGCTTAACTTGGCATTTTGGTCTCTGCTGTTTCCGTTCTCTTTATATACACTGTGCTTTTCATTATGGTCTTTATTCTTTATTATCCAGGGACTTCTCAGGATTAAAGCATAAATATACCGCACAACATAATCTGCAGGTTTTATCAACCAATCGGGTTAACCGAAAAACGACAAAAAACCTTGGTTCCCCCAATAGTTTTTGGATAATTTTTATTATTTTGCGATGAGGTATTCTGCGATTTGAACTGCGTTTAAAGCAGCGCCTTTTAAGAGGTTATCTGCAACCACCCAAAGCCAAAGGCCATTCTTGTTGAATGGGTCGCGTCTGATGCGACCGATAAATACCTCGTATTTACCTTCCACATCTTTCGGCATTGGGTAAAGCCCGTCTTTGGGCTCATCAATAACAATGATACCTGCTGATTTTGAAAGCAGATTTTTTATGACTTTAGGGTCAATGGGCTTTTTGGTTTCAACATAAACCGACTCAGAGTGGCCGGTTCTGACTGGAACGCGAACAGTGGTTGCTGAAACTTTTATTTTTTTATCGCCCATAATTTTATGGGTTTCATTAACTAATTTCCATTCTTCGCTGGTAAAATCCCAATCAGTAAAGCCTCCTATCTGGGGAAAAACATTGTAAGCAAGCTGCTGCGGCATTGCCTTATTTTCCACGTTAACGTGGACATTTTTATAGTTTGCTGAGGCAATCTGGGAAATTTCCCTGCTTAACTGCTCAACTGCCTGTTTGCCTGCTCCGGAAGATGCCTGCAGGGTGGTTACAATTACCTGTTTAATACCGTATTTTTTATAAATTGGCCAGAGAGCCACAACCATCTGCACGGTTGAACAATTTGGATTTGCAATTATTCCTTTGTGTTTCTTAACCCCGTTAGAAATATCCGGGGCCCCGCTACGAAACCAATTTCTAACGGGGTTAATATCCTTGGCGTTAACTTCAGGAACAACTAAAGGCACGTCTTTTTCCATTCTAAAATCAGCGCCGTTGTCTATTACGACTACGCCTCTTTTTACTGCTGCTTTTGCGTAAGTTATAGCAGCGCCTTTTTCCCCTTCAGTTCCGGCAAACAAAGCTATATCTATGCCGTTAAATCCGTCTTCGGATATTGCTTCAACCTGATATTTTTTTCCGTCAACATCCATTTCGCGGTTTGAACGGGCAAAAACTTTTAAAGTGTCTATGGGGAATTTTCTATCCCTAAGGCACCTAATCATTTCAACACCGACAACGCCTGCGCCTACTACCACAACATTATATTTTGCTTTTTTCTTCATTTTTCCTTACCTCGTATTAACCTATAAATTATCAACTACCAAATCCCCAACCTCAGTCGTAGAATAGCCCATTTTACCGGCGGCAAGAGTTTTTAATTTTTTTGTGCTCACTGTAATTACTGCTTTTTCAACAGCTTCGGCTGCCTTAGCTTCACCTAAAGCTTCAAGCATCATAGAAGCTGCGCAAATTGCAGCCAAAGGATTAATTACGTTTTTCCCTGTATATTTTGGCGCGCTTCCTCCTATTGGCTCAAACATTGAGACCCCTTCTGGATTAATGTTTCCGCCTGCGGCGATACCCATTCCGCCCTGGATCATTGCGCCTAAATCTGTAATTATATCTCCAAATAAATTGTCTGTGACGATTACATCGAACCATTCCGGATTTTTAACAAACCACATTGTAGTTGCATCAACGTGAGCGTAATCTGTGGTTATGTCCGGATATTCCTTTGCAACTTCATTAAATGTTCTCTGCCATAAATCCCAGGCATAAGTTAAAACATTGGTTTTGCCGCAAAGAGTTACTTTTTTCCTTTTATTGCGCTTTTTTGCACATTCAAAGGCGTAACGGATGCAGCGCTCAACGCCACGACGGGTATTGTAAGAAATCTGTATGGCAACTTCGTCTTTTGTGCCTTTATTTTTAAATTCACCCATGCCCTTGTAAAGGCCTTCAGAATTTTCACGCACAACTACAAAGTCTATATCTTCCGGTTTTTTGTTTTTTAACGGACAAAACCTTTCGTCATAAAGTTTTACCGGACGCAAATTAATATACTGGTCCAAAGAAAAACGCAGCTTAAGAAGAACGCCTGTTTCAATTATACCGGGCTTAACAGCCGGATCACCCACAGCACCCAGGTAAATTGCCGAGTATTTTTTAAGTTCCGCTACATCCTTATCGTCAACCAGCTTACCTGTTTCTAAATAGCGCTTTCCGCTAAAATCAAATTCTTTTGTGTCATATTCGAATTTATATTTCTTGCTCGCAGCTTTTAATACCTTTAAGCCTTCACGAACTACCTCGGGGCCTGTTCCATCTCCCCCGATTATTGCAATTTTGTAACTTTTACTCATCTTTACAGCTCCTCTACCCACTTAATAGCCCGGATGCTAAGCAATAATGTATTTTTTTGTTTTGTTATTCCCGATGCAAGCTTAAAAGAATGCACTTCCTTCAAATTCTGAACTTCAGCGTCTGTTACTGCGATAAAAGAATTGCTTTGATCGTTTAAAAAATCGCTGACTCTTAAACCTTCGCTTACATGTATGGTACCTTTCATCCATGAGCCATCTGTACAAAGGATGAGAACTCTAACCTTCTGTTTAGGTATTTTCATTTTTTCCTCCCTTGGCTTTAATCCAATTAATTAACCCGCCAAATTTTACGATTTCCTGCAGAAAATTGGGGAAAACACTAGTTTTATATACCTTATTCTTGCTTATATTATTTATTATACCTTTGGATAAATCAACCTCTATTGTATCACCGCTGTCTATGTCATCTGTTTCCTTAAGCTCAATAATAGGCAGCCCTATATTAACTGCATTACGGTAAAATATACGCGCAAAGCTTTTAGCGATAACCGCTGTTATGCCACAGCCTCTAATTGCCCAAGGAGCGTGTTCTCTGCTTGAACCGCAGCCAAAATTACGTCCGGCCACTATTATATCACCGCAACTTACGCGTTTTACAAAATCAGGGTCGATATTTTCCATACACTTTGAACCGAGGAATTTCTCATCCTGCGAATCAAGGTATTTTGCCGCAATGATATCATCGGTATTTATGTTATCGCCGAATTTGTGAGCCTTACCTTTTATAATCATTTATAAATCCTTTTTTACACAGATGATCACAGATTATAAAACAGATGGCCGCAGATAAAATCATCTGTGTAAATCTGCGTCTGCCGTCTGCGATTATCTGCGTATTTCATCAGGATGCGTGATTCTTCCCTTTATGGCGCTCGCAGCAGCAACTGCAGCACTTGAAAGATATACAAAGCTTTCAGGATGCCCCATCCTTCCTATAAAATTCCTGTTGGTAGTTGCAAGCGCAACCTCGCCCTTGTCCAATATGCCCATATGTCCCCCAAGGCACGGCCCGCAGGTTGCCGGGCTTACTATGCAATTTGCCTCCATAAATATTTTTATAAGGCCTTCTTTCTCTGCCTGTTTATAAATGCTGGGGCTTGCGGGCAACACTATCACCCGAAGTCCTTTTTTCACCTTTTTATTTTTAAGAATTTTTGCCGCCAGCCTTAAGTCAGTTATCCTGCCGTTTGTGCATGAGCCTATAACCACCTGATTAAGCGTAATATTTTTTAATTCGCCAACCGGCTTTGTGTTACTTGGCAGATGCGGACAGGCAACCTGAGGCTCAAGTTTTGTTACGTCGATTTCTATAATCTCTTTGTAATGCGCATCATGATCAGCTTTTAATTCTTTAAGCGAGCCCTTAAAATTAAATTTCTTACCTTGTATTTGTTTCAGATACTTGATTGTAGATTCATCGGGTTCAACTACTCCGGTTTTTCCGCCGGCTTCAATTGCCATATTGGTCATAGTCAACCTGTCATCAAGCCCAAGACCCTCTATAACAGGCCCGGAAAATTCCATAACCTTGTAATGAGCGCCCTCAACACCTATTTTACCTATAGTATTTAGAATCAGGTCTTTTCCGCTTAACCACTTATTAAGTTTCCCTTTATAAACAAATTTAATCGTTTGCGGCACTTTCAACCAGCATCTTCCCTCGCACATTACAGCTGCGAGGTCAGTTGAACCGACGCCAAAGGAAGCTGCGCCAATGCCGCCTAAGGTACAGGTATGTGAATCAGCTCCAACCACAAGATAGCCCGGTGAAACCAGGCCTTGTTCTATTAAAAAAACATGTTCTACGCCGCATTCGTTGATATCAAAGAAATTTTTTATTTTATATTTTTGCGAGAAATCTTTCAGCAGCCTTGCGTTATTGGCGGCTTTCAAATCTCTTGCCGGGAGAAAATGGTCGCAGATAAAACCTATTTTTTTCGTGTCAAAAACAGAATCAAAGCCTGCTTTCACGAACTCTTTTACGGCTAAAGGGGCAGTTATGTCGTTGCCAAATGCAAAGTTTACCTTGGCATAGACAAAATCCGCAAGTTCTTTTTTTCCGGAAGCTTTCAATAATATTTTTTCAACTAATGTTAAACCCATGATATTACAAAAGAGCTTATTTTCCTCTTTTCTCTACTTTATCCCCACTACTTTCTATTTAAATTCTTTTACAAGGAGTGCGGCGTTGTGCCCGCCGAAGCCAAGTGAATTCGATACAGCAACTTTGACATTACGCTTAAGCGCTTTGTTTGGCGTATAATTCAAATCGCATGCCGGATCGGGATTTTCGTAGTTTATGGTTGGCGGAATAATTTTATTTTTTACGACCAGGCAAGCTACGATAAATTCAACCGCGCCAGCCGCACCCAACATATGCCCAGTCATTGATTTGGTTGAGCTGATACTTACCTCTTTTGCTAATTTACCAAAAACTCTTTTTATGGCAAGAGTTTCAATCGCATCATTTAACTGGGTGCTTGTACCGTGGGCATTTATATAAATATCTCCGCTAACTTCAACACCTGCTTCGCTCATGGCAAATTCCATAGCTTTCGCCGGACCTACAGCGTCAGGGCCAGGTGCAGTAATATGATAAGCATCGCAAGTTGCGCCATATCCGCCTACTTCTGCAAAAATTGGCGCATTACGGCTTTTCGCATGCTCATATTCTTCAAGTATTATCACGCCGGAGCCTTCCGCCATTATAAAGCCGTCCCTTTCTTTATCGAACGGCCTGCAGGCACGCTCTGGTTCATCATTTCTTTTAGAAAGAGCTTTAAGCGCACAAAACCCTCCCACGCCCATAGGCGTTATGGAAGCTTCTGACCCGCCGCAAACAATAACATCAGCGCGGCCATACTTAACAGCCGAATACGCCTCTCCTATCGCATGAGCGCCTGAAGCGCAAGCTGTAACCGTACAAAAATTTATGCCTTTTAAACCAAAGTGTATGGCAACAGCACCGGATGCTTCATTGGTAATTAAGCTTGGTATAAGAAATGGTGATATCTTATCCGGGCCTTTTTGAAGATATTTAAAACACTCACTTTCAACTATTTGCAGGCATCCTATGCCGGAACCGATTATTACTCCGGTCCGATACGGGTCTATTTTAGTTAAGTCAAGTTTGCTTTGCAAAAGCGCTTCCTCACAGGCTTTTAACGCAAACTGGACAAAACGAGGAGTTCTTCTTATATCTTTTGGCGGAATAAATGAAGGTGTAACAAAATCCTTTGCTTCTCCGGCAATTTTAGAATCAAAGCGTTCAGGATCAAATTGAGTGATCCTTGTAATACCGCTCTTGCCTTCTATCAACGAATTCCAAAAAGATGGTACCCCAATTCCTACGGGGGAAACTGCCCCATAGCCAGTAACTACAACTCGCCTTTCCATTTTAAAAGAACTTTTCCCTTATTTCTTAGCTTTGGCTTCTATATATTTTACTGCCTCGCCGACTGTAGTTATTTTTTCAGCGTCTTCATCTGGTATTTCTATACCGAATTCCTCTTCAAGAGCCATAACAACTTCTACCGTATCCAAAGAATCGGCTCCTAAATCATCGATAAAAGAGCTTTCTCCTTTGATTTCTTCTTTTTTTACCCCTAACTGTTCTGCTATAATTTCCTTTACTTTTTCCTCAACGCTCATATTGCCTCCTTTCTTATACTCACACTGTAAACTATGAATTTACGAATTAAATCATCCCACCGTCAACAACCAATACGTGGCTGGTAATATAATCAGCATCAGGTGATGCCAAGAAAAGAACGGCTTTCGCCACGTCGCTCGGCGCTCCAAGCCTGGCTAGAGGAATTCTTTTAAGCATTTCCTCTTTTACCCTGTCATCAAGTTTATCTGTCATAGCTGTCCTGATATAACCGGGGGCTACTGCGTTAACCGTTATGTTTCTGGAACCTAACTCTTTCGCCAGAGATTTAGTTACCCCTATAAGCCCGGCTTTCGAGGCAGCATAGTTAATTTGCCCGGCGTTACCCATAATACCGATTATCGAGCTGATATTTACAATCTTGCCGTAGCGCTGTTTTACCATGAATCTGGAGATTGCTTTCATGCAGTTAAACGCACCTTTCAAATTAACAGCTAAAACCTTGTCCCAATCGCTTTCAGAGAGCCTAAGCAGGAGATTATCACGAGTAATTCCTGCATTGTTTACTAATATATCAACTCTCTTAAAGTTGTCAATGATTTTGTTAATATTTTTCTCAACTTCGGAAAGATTAGTTACGTCAACCTTAAGGGCGGTTGCTTCAGAGTATTGATTAAGCTCATTTGCCGTAGCTGCGAGCTGTTCGTCGTTTAAGTCGAAAATTATAACTTTTGCTTTTTCTTTGGCAAACTGCAGGGCAATTTCCTTCCCTATTCCCTGGGCTGCGCCGGTTACTATTACTACCTTGTCTTGGAAACGCATATTTACCTCCATTATCGACAGGATTTTTAAGGATACCCGCCTCTACATCAAGAAATATTATCCAAATCCTCTTTCTTTTCTATATTAATAACCTTAAGATCAGGGTTTATTTTGCGTATAAGCCCGCGCAAAACCTTTGACGGGCCTATCTCGAAAAATGTATTAACTGCATTTTTTGACATAAAGTCAACGCAATCTTTCCATAGAACCGTTGAGGTAAGCTGCTCAAGAAGATTCTTTTTAATTTCCTCGCTGTGAGTTGCAGGCCTGGCAGTGAAATTGCTTACGATAGGAATTTTTGCATCGCCAAACTGCATAGCCATCAAGACTTTTTCAAGATGTTTTTTGGCAGGTTGCATAAATTGCGAGTGGAACCCTCCCCCCACATCAAGCTCAATAACCCGCGCATTGTTGCTTTCTAATAATTCCTTTACCTTCTGTTTATTTTCTTTAGCAAGAGAAACTGCTACTTGCTGGCCGGAATTTATGTTGGCAACAAAAAAGTTTCCATTTTTGGATAAATCTTGCAGGATTCTGCGCTCCAAACCTATCACCGCAAACATACACGAAGGATTGACTTGAGACGCGTCTTCCATCGCAAGCGCCCTTTCTTTAACCAGATGCACAAGGTCCTTAAGGCTTAGAACCTCTGCGGGATATAAACACGCGTATTCGCCGAGGCTTAATCCTGATAAAAAATCTATTTTTACGTTTTTGGCGCGAAAAAGCTCGAAGCACACAAGAGACACTGCAAGTATTGTCATCTGCTGGGAATAAGTTTTTTTAAGGTCTTCCGGGCTTCCTCCAAAACACATTCCAGAAACGCTAAAACCGGCGTACTTATCAATGTTTGAGAAAAGTTCACGGGAAGAGCTGAAATTATCGTATAAACTTTTGCCCATTCCCTGGTATTGCGAACCTTGTCCTGGAAAAATTATTGCATTCATTTATATGTTTTTTTATACACAGATGGTCGCAGATTTGAAAACAGATGATCGCAGATGAATTTATCTGTGAACATCTGCGTCTACCGTCTGTGATCATCTGTGCGCTACCCCCATTTAATAACTATGCTTCCCCACACAAGGCCGCCGCCGAAAGCATCCAGAACAACGATTGAGTCTTTTTTTATTTTTCCTTCTTCATATGCCTCGCAAAGAGCCACAGCGCTTGAGGCGGAAGACATATTACCGTAACGCGAAATATTTACATAAACTTTGTCGCGCGAAAGGCACAGACGCTCACTTACGGCATTTATTATGCGTTCATTCGCCTGATGAGGAATTAATAAATCAACATCTTCCATTTCAAGGCCGGCTTTTGCCACTGCATTTTTTGCTGCTTTTACCATAACTCTGACAGCAATCCTAAAAAGCTCATTGCCTCTCATTTTTATCAAATGAAGTTTATTCTTAACAGTTTCTTCGCTGGCAGGATGTTTAGAGCCGCCGCCTGGAACAATCAATAAATCAGCTTCGCTTCCGTCGCCGCCAAGATATGAGCTTAAAAAATTATCCTTATTGCTCTTCGTTAAGACTGCGGCGCCCGCTCCGTCTCCGAATAATACGCAGGTTGAACGGTCTGACCAATCCGTTATCGTAGAAAGTACTTCACTTCCCACTACCAAAACATTTTTGTACAATCCTGACTTTATAAATTGCCACCCGACGGTAAGAGCATAAACAAAACCTGCGCAAGCGGCAGAAACATCAAAACAGGCAGCTTTATTTGCTTTCAATAAACTTTGAAGATAACAGGCTGTGGAAGGAAATGGGGCGTCAGGGGTAATAGTTGCTACCACTATCAGATCTATATCGTTTGCATGAAGGCCTGCGCGTTTTAAGGCTATTTTTGAAGCTTCATAAGCAAGATGCGAAGCTCCAACGCCCTTGTGGGCTATGTGCCTTTGCTTTATGCCGGTGCGGGTAGTAATCCACTCGTCAGAAGTATCGACAATTTTTTCTAAATCAAAATTAGTCAATACTTTTTCAGGAACATATTTTCCAAGCCCTATGATCTTAGCCAATTTTAATTAGCTCCTCTTTATACTATGCAACAATCGATTGCTTAAATTTTTCGTCCTGTAATATTTCGTCTATTCTTTTCTTTATTTTGGCGTTTAAATCATGCTTAACTTCATGTATGGCGGCCCTTACGGCATTTTTGACTGCTTTGGCGTTTGAACGGCCGTGCCCGATAATAAATACGCCATCAACCCCTAAAAGCGGCGCTCCTCCGTATTCAGCATAATCAAGAATTCTTTTAAATTTGCGAAGGCTTCGTTTTATAAGCAAAAGCCCGAATAACCCGAGAGGGTCTTTCATTATGGTATCAAACAAAAATTTTCCCATAGTTTCGGCGCAGCCCTCGGTTACTTTAAGGGCGACATTCCCCACAAATCCATCGCACACTATACAGTCGCATTTTCCCGAAAACATATGTTTCGCTTCGAGATTTCCGGAAAAATTTAAGGGTGAGGCGGAAAATAATTTATGGACATACTTTACGAAATCAGAACCTTTTGTTTCTTCTTCTCCGATATTTAAAAGCCCGACACTGGGATTTTCTTTACCTAAAACAAGCTCATAATATACTGAGGCCATTACGCCATATTGGAAAAGATGCATCGGCTTTGGGTCAACGTTAGCTCCCACATCAATTATCAATGACACACCTTCGCGTGTCGGCATCATCAAACCGATGCCAGGACGTTCCACCTCTTCGATTAAACCAAGTATAAGCGTTGCCGCGCATACAGCCGCGCCAGTATTTCCGCAGGAGACGAATGCATCTATCTTTCTTTCCTTCAGGAGATTGGTGCCTATGGTTATCGAAGAATTTCTCTTACGCCGCACCGAAGTGGCAGGAGACTCGCCCATTTCTATTTTTTCAGGCGCATGCACCACTGTAAAATCCTTAAGGTCGACTTTATGTTTACGAGCTTGCTCCTCTATTTCTTCTCTAACGCCTATGAGGACTATATCTTCGCCATATTCCTTTTTCGCCAGAACTGCGCCCTTAAAGATTTCCTCAGGGGCGTAATCTCCGCCGGAAATGTCCACTCCTATCTTATAGCTCATTTTTTTTCCCTGCTTTTTTCCTTAAGTTCTACTTTTATAATTTCACGGCCGCCATAATAGCCGCAAAACGGGCAAACCATATGAGCTATCTTAAGCTTGTGGCATTCCTTGCAAGCAACAAGCATGGGAGCGTAAATCTTGTTGTGCGTTAATTTCTTCCTTTGTCGCGATCTTGAATGTTGTCTTTTAGGTAGAGCCATTTAAACCTCCTTTAGTCAGTTTCTAATTATTTACTTTGCATTTACATTTTTCAATATTCAAATTCGCCTTACACGCGGTGCAAAGCCCTTTGCAATCGGGCGAACACAAAACTTTCATGGGAAAATTCAAAAGCAATTCTTCGCGGAGCGCGCTGTCAACTTCAAGAAAATTTCCCAAATCGTTTACGTTGAAAAAAAGCTTAAAATCCTGCTTAACGGTTTGATTCGTTTCTGTCAGGCAACGCGAACAAACAATTTCTCTGTTGCTTGTTACCTCGGCATTTACGATAATTTCTTTGCCTATACGAGAAACACGGCAGCAAAGATGGATTTTTCCGGTAAATTTAACGTCAAAACTGGATAGATCCCAATCTTTCGCATCTACATCCTGCGTTAATTCTATTTCTTCTTCTTTTATCTTGTCTACTTCTATCCGCATGATTTTTGCCTGCCATAGGAAATTGATTAAAACCTGTAGATTTATAACTCAATCGTGTTTTTGTATTTTTTTAAGATTTAATAAAACCGTGCGGGGTAAAAATTGCTTGAGATTTGCGCCTAATGAGCCTGCTTCTTTTATAAGCCTTGAAGAAATATATGAGTAATATGGATGAGGCATAAGAAAAATAGTTTCTATGCTGGATGATAGGCTTCGATTTGTTAAAGCCATTTGGAATTCATATTCAAAATCCGATATCATGCGCAGCCCCCTTACTATTACTTTTACTTTTTTCTTTTTGGCAAAGTCAACTACAAGGCCGTCAAATCCTTCTGTTTTTACCCCTTTTATACCCCGCGTAACCTCGCTCACCATCTTAAGCCTGTCGGGATAGGAAAAAAGGGTATCTTTTGAAGGATTCTTAACAACAGCTACTATTACGCCATCAAATATACAGGAAGCCCGCTTGATAATATCTATATGGCCGTTGGTGATAGGGTCGAATGTACCCGGATAAATTGCTGTTTTCACTATATTTACGCCTCCTTTTTGGCATACACAAGGAGCAATGTCTGGCCGTATTTTTTCTCTAAAACAAGAGAAAACTTACTGCTGTTTTTTGTATATTCATCCTTGATAAACATAAGGCTAACTATGTAGCCGGAAGGGGCTAATATATCATAATCCTCTAAATTTTGCAAGGTATTTATAAGCTTAGCCTCATAATAAGGCGGGTCCAGGAATATAAGGTCAAATTCTTCCCTGTATACGCGAAAATCATTTATGGCGCTTGCCGCATTCTTTAGGTAAACCTTAGCTTTTTCGTTAATACCAAGGGAAAATATGTTTTCTTTTATTGTATGTATGCATTTAGGCTCTGAATCCACGAATACTGCCTCTTTTGCGCCCAGGGAAAGCGCCTCAATCCCCAGGGCGCCGCTTCCGGCGAAAAGCTCTAAAACACGCTTGCCCTCTATCTCCCCCTTTAAAATATCAAAACAAGCCTTTTTTACTATGTTAGATACCGGCCTTATCCCAAAAGGCACCTTTATCGCCCGGCCCTTTAAGCTACCCAAAATCACTCTCATATTTAAGCTTTTTCCTCCAATAAGCTAAATGAATCCTTCAATTCGCCGCAGAAGGAATTAATGCGTTCCCTGACAAAACGATGTTCCTGTTTTTTAAGGTCCGGGTCATTTTTTATTATGTTATACGCAAAAACGCGCGCTTCTTTGAGCAATTCTAAATCACGTAAAGGATTCGCTATCCTTAATTCCGGAAGGCCGTGCTGCATCTGCCCGAAAAAATCTCCAGGGCCTCTCAGTATAAGGTCTTCTTCCGATATCTTAAAGCCGTCATTTGTCTCTTCCAGCGCCTTAAGCCTTCTTGAGACTTCCTCGCTTACTTCTCCAGCGCTTAAAAGAATAAAATACGGTTCATAAGTTGAACGCTGAATTCTTCCGCGAAGCTGATGCAGCTGCGCGAGGCCGAATCTTTCCGGATTCTCAACCACCATAACTGTTGCGTTCTCGACGTTTACGCCCACCTCTATGACTGTCGTCGAAACCAATATATTGATTTCTCCTTTGCGGAATTCCTCTATCACTGACAATTTCTTTTTTGGCGTGAGCCTTCCGTGAAACATTTCTGTTCTAAATTTGGAAAAATGTTTTTTAAGATTGCCATACATAACTTCCAAAGACCTTAGATCCTCGTCCTCCCTCTCCTCAATTATTGGATAAATTATATAAACCTGGCGGCCTTTCGATATTTTTTCTTCGATAAAATCATAAACCCATTGCCGCTTATCTTCTTTAACCCACATGGTTTTAGGTACTATGCGCCCATGCGGCAGCTCTGTAATAACGGAAAGATCGAGGTCGCCATACAAAGAAAGCGCCAGGCTTCTTGGTATAGGAGTTGCGCTCATTATAAGGTAATGCGGATTTATTCCTTTTTTCGGCAAAAGCGCGCGCTGGGCAACGCCGAATTTATGCTGTTCGTCTATAGCTACAAACCTTAAGTTTTTAAAGACTACCTCATCGGAGATAAGCGCATGGGTGCCTATAACGATATCAATTTTTCCTTCAGAAATTTCTTTGCGTATTCTTTCAATTTCTCCTTTAGCCAAAGAAGCTACCAAAACCTCAATTCTGTAACCGAAGCCTTTAAAAAGAGTCTGGAAAGTTTCTCTATGCTGATAGGCAAGTATTTCCGTAGGCACCATAAAGGCTGCCTGAAAACCTGAGGAAACACTACTGGCAAAAGCAAAAGCTGCAACTACTGTTTTACCGCAGCCAACATCTCCCTGAAGAAGCCGGTGCATAGGGTAAGTTTTCGTAAGGTCATTAAGTATTTCGCTTAAAGCTTTTTCCTGTGAAGCAGTTAGAGAAAATTTAAGGTTCTGTTTTAATTTTTCAATCAACTTGGGCCCGGCGCTAAAAGAATCAGCAATCTGGCTGCGGTGGCGGGCTTTTCTTAGATAAACCAGGATCTGCGAAAAAAACAATTCTTCAAAAATAAATCTTTCGCGCGATTTCTCTGCCTCCTCGAAAGATTGCGGGAAATGAATACCCTTGAACGCCTGCACAATATTAGGGAAATTCTTTTCTTGCCTCACGTCAAAAGGCAAAGAATCCCGGGTTTGCGTATCCAAGTTCTCAAGAGCAAGCGAAATAGTTTTTCTGATAAATTTTTGGCCCAAATTCTGCGTTGAGCTATAAATACCGACGATTCTTCCAAGATTCAAGGAATCCTCCCCCTCTTCAAAAATTTCGCATTCCGGCGCAATAAGCTTTAGTTTACCGTCGTGCATTTTCGGCTTGCCATAAACGATTAAAGTTTCTCCGATATTCATTTTCTCGTAAAGATACCCCTGGTTAAACCACGTGCAATTAATAACTGCGGTATCATCGCTTATTGCGATTTCCAATATATTTTTTACACGTCTTGCGCGCATAAAATAAGGCATTTTTTTTAAATTTCTGGCAAGTATTTTTGCTTTTATTACACAAAATTCATTTTCCTTTATGTCTTTTATTTTTTTGAAGTTACGCCGGTCCTCGTACCGGAATGGAAAATAATGCAGGAGGTCGTCCAAGGTATGGATATCCAGCCTGTTAAATATCTCTTCTTTTTTAGGGCCAACGCCTTTTAAGTATCTTACAAGTTCGGTATGAATCATAGGCAGAAGCGCAAAGATATGCTGATATAAATTTAGATTTACTTTATGGTTTCAGTCTGCTTTATATAATCTTCAATTATTTTCCTATGGTCAAAAGCAATTTTCTCGGGAAGCGAGTTGAGTTTATATACTTTTGCACTTTTAGCATCTGAAGCAGCCTGAAGGCGGCCCTTGCCTTTGCCATAAAAGACAATTGAGACTGTATGAAACCGCGCATCTCTTTTGGGTTCGGAATAAACCCCAAGCAGTTTAAAATCCAAAAAATCGAGGCTTGTCTCTTCTTTTATTTCGCGCTTTACAGCGTCCTCAACTGTTTCTCCGTAATCGACGAATCCTCCGGGAAGAGCGAAGCCCAGCGGCGGGTTTGTACGCTCTATCATTACTATACCGCCATCAAAAGCTACTATACCGTCAACCGTTAAAAACGGGCCCTCGCGAAGCTTACCGGTAATATGTTCCAGGTAATCATTGATATTTTTTTTAAAAATTTTCATAGATTCTTCCGAAAACAGAATAAACTCAATTTTCTTAAGCGTCGGCTCTTTAACTGCCTGTAAATACCGGAAAACTTCCTGAGCCATTATTTTAGAAGCTGCCTCATAGGAAAATCCACCCACTCCGCAGCCTAATGCGCAAAAAGCAATTGAACTTATTTTTTTATTTTGCGCCGCCATAAGCGTATTATATGCAGCTTCTCTTATTATGTTTTCATCGGTTTTACCCGCCACCTCTATATTTTCATTTAGGCGGGCCCGCCTTTGGCGGGAAATCCCTGCCTGCCGGTAGGCAGGCATAGCCATAGTTGCCGCATGTATAACGTATTTTGCCTTTAAAGCTCCTGCGCCGGTTATAACGGCTTCGCCGACTTTAACAGGCCCCTGTTTTATTGCTTCTTCTTCTATGGCCTTTCCGCCTTTTCTCTTGATTGCGCCAGCCACACCTCCACCCATATAAAATTGGTTATTCGCAGCATTCACTATTGCCTCGCTGGATGATTCCGTGATATCCCCTTTGGCTACGATTATTTCGACATCTTTAATTTTCATTTTTACCTCTGCATTCAACGCTCATTTTCATACTTAAAAAACAATGCCGAGACTGCAGCAACTACATAAAAACAGGAAGCAAGAACCAAAACTAATTTAAACCCAAAAGCCATAGCAATAATAATTGCAACGACAGAAGCGACAACGGAAGAAGAGCCATTTATCGCCCATACCCAGGGGACTAAGGCATTATCTCTTACGCAAACCGCTCTTAACGCGAGGGGGAAAACAAAACCCATAAGATAAGTTAACGGCAATACAAATAAAACCGTTACAAGGATACGGATAGCCAACGGTGAAGAGAGAAAAATATTAGATATCTGCGGGATTAATTTGGCAAATATAAATATCAAAACCGCACAAATAAAAACTACTGCCGGTATCCATATGTTAATTTTCTTCCGGATAAAGGACGAAGAAAAACTGCCTAATCCGGCGAATATCAATATCGCGGGAATCAAAACAGCCATTGAATAGATGGGGCTTCCTAAAAAAAGAACAAACTTCTGCAAGAGGCCCATTTCCAGAAGCATAAAAGCAAATCCTATCGACATAAAATAAAGATAAATAATAAATTTATTCTTCGATACTGATACTTCTTTTTTTGCTAATGCGAGAGGCAATAATATCAACACAACCGACAAAACCAGGGAATTTATAAACATAAACGCCAAAACAAAAATATGCCACACTCCCCTTATGCTGTCATAATAAGGATTTGATGAAATTGGTGACTGAGATACTACCTTATTATAATTATAGAAAAAAGGGCTGTCGTCAGTAGTGGGAGTAACATTAAATTCGTAGCGGCTGTAAAATGTTTGCTCTTGATTATTTTCAAAATCATCGGCCAGTTCGATAAAAGGCGCGGCATATTTTGATTGGTTATATTTTTGGGAATTAATTTTTGGATACCAGATTTCCAAATCGTTCGCTGTGGCAAACTTTAACAATCTATCCTTCTCCTCTCCAGTAAAGGGTGATTTTTTGAATATTATATTGCCTGCTTCTTTGTTTCTGGAAGAAATAACAATTATATGCGAACTTGGATTTGCGTAACCCTTATCTCTTAAGGCAGCAAGGGCTATAGAAAAAACACGAAGCGTCTCTCTTGGTTTATCCCGATAAGCCCATCTTCCTATTTGGATTAAACCGCTGTCGGATAGATGGTCCAGGTAATCCGAAAAAGCCTCTTTTGTATAAAGAAAATTATCGGAAAGCGTATACGCGCCGGTTGAGAGCGCAAGAACGCTATCCGTATAATACATACCTATAACATCGTACTTATTTTTTGTTCTTCTTACGAAACTTCTTCCGTCCTCAACGAACAAATTTACGCCTGGAGTTGAATAAAAGTTGTTGATATGGCCGGCAAATTTTTTTGAAGTTATAAATGCCGTAGCCGGATTAATTTCTACCGCATCAATGGTTTTAGCGTTATTAAGCTTAGCCATCATAACATCAAACCCGCCGCCTGCGCCAATTATCAATACACGTTGCGGCGCTGCTCCCTTAAGCACATATGCCGCATTTCTGTCTACGGCTCCTGCTTTTCGCAATTGGTCTACAAAATCAATGTCAAAAAATAATGCCTGAGCGTCTCCGTCCATAAGAATATTTTTTATCCGGCGGTCTCTCACAGTAGATATAACGTCAATACGGGATATAGGGTTCCATTTTGTGTATTCAACTATCGTGTCGGCCCCATACATTGCATAAAATTGCTTGTGCCCTTCAGGCAGAATTTGAAGGGAGGCTGAATTTTTTGAAAACATAAAAGCAGTTACTAAAAATACCAGCCACACAATAATAACCGTCTTATGCTTTGCCATCTTCTTTATATATATAAGAAGTGGCGCTATAGCTAACAGAGATGTTAAAACAACCAGATTAAATGCGCCGATACGCTCTATCAACGCGATAAAAAATATGCATCCCAGCCCTGAGCCGAGTAAATTTATAAAATATGTTTTTCCGACAATTCCCGGAAAATGCATAAAAGAACGGACAATAATTAGGCCGGCGAAAAAATAGGGCAGCATAAGGATAAAATATGCCGCAATCAAACCAATAATTATCTTCGGTTCCGGCGACAACGCAAAAGTATTGGCAACCGGGTAATAACCATACATAGAAGAGATAAAAATTGTTACGGAGAGCCCAAGAAGCGATAAAGAATAAAAAGCCTCATCCCTAAGGCTCCTCAGTTTGCCAAATATGTGCAGAATCGTCCCGCTGGCTGCAAAGCCCAATAAAGCCATAGTAATAACTATATAGACAAAATGATACCAAAGCACAACGGATAATATGCGCGTCTGCAGCAACTGCAATTCAAGGGTAATAATTGAAGTAATTAAAACAACGAAAAGCATTATCTTTTTTGACGCCAATCCTGCCTCCTCTTTATAGCCTTTAAATTATTTTGACGAAAAAACAATAGACCCCTTGTCATATGGAACTTTCTCATCGCCTTCAAATTTTGGAGCACCTATGCTTAAAATGCTGAAATCATTACCGGATTTTTTATACGCCAAAGGCTGAAAATCATTAAATGTATCTGGCGGAATTGCCTTAAGGTATTTCGGAACAAGTTGGTTTAAGTTTTCCGGCAAAGCCTTATTGTCTAATTGATATAATTTTACAGCAAGCGCAACGCTTAAAACGTTTAGTTTATTGTAAAAAACATGGTAACGGGTAATTACTTTCGTAAATTGCGGGGTACCTATGATAAGAAATATTTTCGCTTCAATATCTGCGATTTTTAATTTTAAATCCTTATCGTTTGCATTCTTTTCCAACAGAGTAAACGCATTATCTTCTAAGGCTTGAACGCTCCCTAAAGAATCGATAAATCCTGCGAGTTCTTTTTTGCATGCTTCAACTTTGTTGCTTTTGGCCGCCGTTATAACATAATTAAAAACAATATCTTCTTTAGCTTCCAGCTGGCCGTAAAACTCTTTGAAAAATTCAGAATCAAGCATCGGGTTTAATTTTGAAGCATATTTTTTATAATTTGCGGCGCTTTCATTTCCCAAACTAAATAACTGCTGAAATGTTGCACCTTTTTTCGCTTCTGCCTCCATCATTCTCAAGGTACCCACGCCATCCTCTTTTTCTTCTTTAAGTGCAGCCTCCAAAAAATCCTGTTTATTGTTTATAGACAATAAATTATCCAGTAAAAGCTGATACTCTGACTTGGAAAAAATATTGTTCTTCAATGCATCTTTTAGGCAAGGATAAATTGAATTTATATTCATAGTATTTACTACAGTAGCCATCATAATCCCAAACTTTTGCTGACTAAGATGTTGCATGAATCCTAGCGCGGCCAGATAGTCAGATGCAGCTTCTTTGTATTGCTTGTTAAATTCATATCTACGCGCCTCAAGAAGCAACAGTTTAAAAAGCTTTATTGTCCCTGAATAGTTTGGCATCTCTGCAGTAGCATTTAAAACCAGTGGTTTTTTGCCAAAAATAAAACCTTCGCTTTTTTGCATGGTTGCTTTTTTAAACAATTCAATTGCCTCCTTGTTATCATTTAAAACATTGTCCAACTCCCGATTCTCCTGCCAGCCGTTTTTTATTACCTCTTTGGGATTAAAACCATTTGGAATGTTTCTTATCTTGCTTGCTGCCTCTTTATACAAAGCGCCCTCAGGCGGTATTTCAATAGGTGCGCCCTGGATAGTTGCGCCCGAGCTTAAGGTTATATTTTCCGCAAATAAAAATAAACCGGAACCGCAAATAAGCGATAACATAATAAAAACAGCAATTATCTTATTAATCATGGGATGCCTCCTTTATTACTTTCTTTGCAACCGTATAAGCATCTTTTTTTGTCTTTACTTTTCCAAGCACCTGCTCCTCTTTTATTTTTTTGAGTATTTCGCCTATCAAAACTGATGGCTTAAGATTAAATTTTTTCATTACATCGTAGCCGTCAAGAAGCTTAGGTAGTGGCTTCTTTTTCTTTTCCTCAAAATAATGGTCTATCAGTTTAAGCATTATCCTTTCATGTCTTTTTCTCTTTACCATATTTGTAAGCGGGCCGCGCGTTGCTCTCCAGTCTGAAAGCGAAAGAAGTATAACGGATACGCCTTCTTCCTGAGTGTCGCGAAAGAAATGATAAATTGCCCTTTTTGTAGGCGGAGCCTGGTCGGCAAGGTATCCAGGGCGAAGATGCCAGAAAATAAGTTTCTTTAAAACGTCTTTTTCCCGCAGTGATAGCTTGATTTTTTTCGCAATGTTTTCCGCCAAATTCATGCCGATTTTTTCATGCGTATGGAATATTGTACGGTTTCCCTTTTTATTCTTAGCAATGGGTTTACCGATATCATGCAAAAGACAGGCTAATTTTATAATCTGCGTACGGGTACGACCTTCCGCAAGCGGCTCATTAAGATAATTAAGTATTTCCTTTTTATGCACTATATATTTACGATAAAGCATCTCAAATTCTCTTAGTGTTTCCAGGGAATGCCTCCAGACATCAAGGTGATGAAAACCTCCCTGGTAAACATTTCTGGTTCTGGAAATTTGCGGAATAATTTCATCAATTATCCTTAATTCCTCCATCCGCTTTACAGCATCATATGAATAGCAATTATTAAATATCTTAAAAAGCTCTTCGTTTATACGCTCTCCAGAAACTTTTTTTAAGAGTTTTTTGTATCTGATAAAGGATTTTTGGGTATTCCTGTCAATTTTAAAACCATAGTTTATCATAAAAGAAAAACCTCTTAGAATGCGCAGCGGATCCTGCCGTAAAACATCTTGATTTGCCGTTCTAATCAGTTTTCTCTTGATATCCCCTGCCGAATGGAAGCTGTCTATAACTGGATTATTTCTGCCTAAAACATTTAGCGCAAGCATATTTATGGTAAAATCACGCAAATATAAATCTTCGTTAAAATTTTTTCCCCTCATCAGCGTAAAATCGTAAGTATAAATTTTAGAATGCTTTTTAAGAATAACGCGGTAGCTGCCTTCCTTTTCGTCAAGGACTATAAATTTTGAAGAAATTTTTCTGGAGAAATCCTTGACTGCGCCAAGTACATTTTTCTCTACGCAAAAATCAAAATCAATAAGTTCTTTCTTTCTTTTAAGAAACAAATCCCGCAATACTCCTCCCACAAGCCAGATATTTATCCTGCGATGCGCGGAAATTGCGCCTATTAAATTGAAATAAGGAATTTTCTTTGAAATAATTTTATAGTTCATCTATTTATTGATTAATTCACTATGAGTGTGTTTACGCCGAAAAGCAGAAGAAAAGGAAATTATGTCGGTTGCGACAGTTTATGAAACACTTCATCGTCGACAAAAAGCGAAGCACGCATTCTTACCGCAAGGGCAATGCAATCTGATGGCCTTGCATCTACAATCTTTGAGCCGTTTTGCGTTTTCAAATAAAGTTTTGCGTAAAATGTATTGTCTATCAATTTGTCAATCACCACTTTTTCAAGCTTAACTCCCAGGTCGCCTAAAATTGAGCACATAAGGTCGTGGGTGAGTGGCCTTGGCGATATGAAACCATTTAAATGCATGCGGATGGAAACTGCTTCATTTATGCCGATTACTATAGGCAGGCACCTTGAACCGCTCTTTTCTTTAAGAAAAACTACCTGCTCTCTTTTTTCTTCGTCAATTATTATCCGGGTCAATTCCATCTCTATCATAGGCTAATTATGGAAGCTGTACACGGTTGGTTTTATTTATTTAATTCTTTTTCCAAGGATATCACGCAATTCCCGCATAAATTGATTTATATCCTTAAACTGGCGATAGACCGATGCAAACCTTACATAGGCAACATCGTCAATCTTCGAAAGTTTTTCCATCACGAGCTCGCCGATAAAACGCGAATCCACTTCCTGGTCAAATTTTTTCTGTATTTCCGCTTCAATTTCACCGACCAATTTCTCTACCTTTTCCGTGCTTATGGGCCTTTTCTGGCAGGCGCTTCTTATGCCCGACAATATTTTTTCTCTGATAAATGGCTCGCGCCGGCTGTCTTTCTTAATTACCATAAGAGGAGTTTTTTCGACATACTCGTAAGTAGTAAAACGCTTATTACAGGCAGAACACTCCCTGCGCCGCCTTATCGCGGTCCCCTCGGATGTTTCGCGCGAGTCTATAACTCTGTCTTCGTTATGGTTACAAAATGGACATTTCATGCTTTATTTATTTTCCTTAATTTAACTTTTGCTTCTTTTAAAAATTTCTTCGCCATTTCATCAGGATAGTTATCTGCGATAATTACCTCTGTTATGCCGGCGTTAATTATCATTTTAGCACAAATGCTGCAAGGAGCATTAGTTATATATATTGCGCTTTCCCTGACTGAAACGCCGTGCTTTGCTGCCTGAAGGATTACATTCTGTTCGGCATGCAGCCCCCGGCATATCTCATGGCGCTGTCCGGAAGGCACTTTTAATTCTTCCCTCAAACACCCGACGCTATCGCAATGAGCTATCCCCATTGGTGCGCCATTATAACCAGTTGCAAGAATCTGCCTATCCTTGACTAAAACTGCGCCCACACGCCTTCGAAGGCAGGTAGACCGTTCACTTACCAGAAAAGCTGCTTTTATAAAATATTCATCCCAGCTTGGCCGTTTAATTTTTTTATGCATATTCAACTACATTTTAAGGCTTTCATAAAGAGGGAAATTTGCCGTAAAGCCAACCACTTCTTTTTTAATTTCCTCTATTTTGGAAGCGTTGTCTTTATTAACAATTGCCGCATCAATCAATGAACAGATTTTCTCCATTTCTTTCTCTTTCATTCCTCTGGTTGTAACTGCCGGGCTTCCTATTCTAACGCCGCTGGCAACCGCCGGCGGTTTCTCGTCAAACGGTATAAGATTTTTATTTATCGTAATATTAACCGAACTAAGTATTCCTACTGCTTCTTTTCCGGTTATATTTTTCGGGCGCAAGTCAACCAGGAAAAGATGGGTATCGGTTCCACCGCTTACTATCCGGTATTTTTTCTCTTCCATCGATTTAGCAAAATGCTTTGCGTTTGAAACAACCTGTTTCTGGTATTTTGCAAATTCATCTGTCAGCGCAAGTCCGAAAGCAACTGCTTTTGCAGCTATAACATGCATAAGCGGTCCGCCTTGTATGCCGGGAAATACCGCAGTATCTATTTTTTTACCAAAATCTTTACGGCAAAGTATAAAACCTCCGCGCGGGCCCCTTAATGTTTTGTGGGTAGTTGACGTAACGAATTCGGCGTATTCGCAAGGATTAGGATATATTTTTGCGGCAACTAACCCGGCGAAATGGGCCATATCAACCAACAAATATGCGCCTACGCTGTCTGCGATAGCTCTAAATTTTTTAAAATCAATTATTCGCGGATAAGCGCTTGCTCCCGCTATAATCATTTTTGGCTTATGCTTTTTGGCGAGCATTTCTATTTCTTCGTAATCAAGGACTTCCGTTTCCCTGTTTACACCGTAAGCAACAATATTATAAAACTTTCCGCTAAAATTAAGCGGGTGGCCGTGAGAAAGATGGCCTCCGCAGGCGAGATCCATCGCAAGTATGGTATCTTTCGCCTCAAGCACGGCCATCATAACCCCCATATTCGCCTGAGAGCCTGAATGAGGCTGGACATTAGCATGTTCTGCGCCAAAAATTTTTCTTACGCGTTCTCTTGCCAATTCCTCTGCCTCATCTACAAATTCACAGCCGCCGTACCAACGCGCCCTTGGATATCCCTCTGCATATTTATTGGTAAGCACAGTACCCTGCGCTTCCATGACTGCTAGCGGAGCAAAATTTTCGCTTGCGATAAGTTCTAAGTGCTCGCGCTGCCTGGTAAGCTCTCTCTTTATGCTTTGATAAACCTGGGGGTCAATCTTTTCCAGCTCTTCAAACATTTTCTTTCTCCTCTATTTCTTTTATTTTGTTGACTCTCCTTACGTGCCTTCCACCTTCGAACTCTGCCTTAAGCCAGGAAAGAACTATTCTTTTTGCCTGCTCTTTATTAAGCATATAAGCAGGTAAAACCAATACATTACTGTCGTTGTGCTTCCTCGAAAGAACTGCGCTTTTAACATTAGAGACAAGCGCTGCGCGCACGCCTCTTACTTTATTTGCCACTATAGCGCTTCCTATCCCTGAATAACATATTAAAATGGCACGCTCACATTTTTTACTTCTGACGGCAACACAGGCCGGATAAGTGTAATCCGGATAATCGCAGGAATCCGATGAATGCGTTCCGAAATCAACGACTTCGTGCCCTTTATCTTTCAGAATATTTGCTAAAAAATCTTTGAGTTTAAATCCCCGATGATCACAAGCTACAGCTATTTTCATATTTTTTATTACACAGATTAGCACAGATTTAAAAACGGATGATCGCAGATACTTTAAAAGTAGGGAGTGGAAAATAGAGATATTTAATTCTTTTCTCTCTAACCCCTGCTTTCTACCTTAAACATCTGTGATTATCTGCTTTGTCATCTGCTATTATCTGCGCTCCTTATAACCACCCCGTAAGTTCTATTATTGCTTTTTTAATAAGAGAATACACTTCTTCGTAGACGGAAATATCCCTTCCTATAGGGTCAGGTATATCTTTTTCTAACCCTGCCGGAAGAAACTTTTTAAGCGCAAACACTCTTCCTTCGGCCGTGGGCTCAAACTTCAATATGTAATCGGTATGGGCGTCTTCCATGGTAAATATAAGGTCGGAAGATAAAATAACCTGCCGGTCAATTCTTCTGGAAGAAAATCCGCTCGCATCAAGGCCTTCTTTCTCTTTTAGAATATCAGCGGTATGCGTTGAGGCAGGCATACCGTTAAGCGTAGCCACACCTCTTGAGATAATATCGTGCCGGCCGTGTAAATATGGTTTTGTTTCGTCAAGATATTTTTCAAGAAGGAACTGCGCCATTGGAGACCTGCAGGAATTTCCGGTGCATACAAAAAGTATTCTTTTTCTTATAAATACGTCAACTATCTCCTGTTCTGAAATTACTCCGCTTCTTACGACTTTAAAAGGATTAAGAGTTAAATCTATAATGGTTGAGGGTTTAGCGTAGAGGGTATTTCCCGAATCAACAATTAAATCCAGCTTTCCGTCAAAAATATTTTCTACCTCAAGCCCGGAAACTGCGTCTTTGCTGCCGCTTAAATTAGCTGACGTTAAAAATACCGCTTTGTTAAGCTTCGTAAGTATCCTGTTTGCCACGGGGTCTGAAGGAACTCTCAGCCCTATTTTATTTTCTGCTTTATTAAAATAAATAATCGTGAGGGGCCCCGGCCAGAATTTTTCAAGTAATCTGTATCCAAAAGGAGGCAGAACCGAAAAATACTCGTTTAAAGCGCTTTCTTTGCTTGCCAAAGCAAAACTCAAAGGTAAATCATTCGGCCGCTGTTTTATCTCATAAAGCCTTTTTAAAGTTTCTTCTTTGGAAGGATCTATGGCAAGGCCGTATACTGTTTCGGTAGGCATAGCAACAATGCCGCCCTTTAAAATCATGCTCACTGCCTCATCTATTATCAAACTATCTACGTTAGCGTTATTAATGTTAACTCTTTTCACTTTAATTCCTTTTGTTTTATCTGAATTTTTCTTTTATTGCTTTAAGTTTGGCCGAATACTTTTTATCTTTTAGCACAATAATTGTAAGTGCAAAAATTATGGAATTTACAAAGGCGGACTTACCCACCCCGGTTGAAGCAAGGCCCAGGCCGCGCGGAGTGCTTACTATGGACATAAGCGCATCCAAACCATCCAGAAGGCCGCCCTTAAGCGCAACGCCTACGACTGGAATCTTTACATAAGATGCAACAAAGCCGGGTAAGGCGGCAGCAAGGCCTGCGCAGGCTATAACTACTTCTGTGCCTGTTTTTTCAAGCTCTAAACACAGCTTCCTTAACTTTTCGGGGTTACGGTGAGCGGAAACCACCTCCAGCCTGTAGCCAATAGAAAATTCTTTTAAAAGGTCAAATCCAGCTTTAAGTTCTTCCAGGTCGCTTTTGCTGCCAAGTATTACAGCTATTTTCTTATCCATTCTCCCCCCTTTTTATAGAAATTAGAATCACTGTCGGCATCAAAACGTCCCACTTCTTTGGCTAACTTGGCAAATTTAACAGCTGCCCTTCCACCTGCTTTATCCATAGCAGAAATAAAAGCTTCATTTGAAACCCGATTAAACCATTTTCCTGCGTCAGAAGACCAGAAGCGCACGTATTCTTTAAGTTCTTCATCAGATAAAGACTGGTAGGCATAAAGAAAAGACACGGATATTACGTTTTTTAGAATATTTTTTAATTCTTTTCGCATTTGAGTAGTAACCATATCCAGTTCTCCCGGCGTCAGCCGTTTGTCAGCTACCGCAACAGGGTCTATGGCAAGATTTATTCCTTTATACAGGCTGACAACCGTTTCAATCTGCATATTGGTTGCGCCCACTGCCTCATCTAATTTCTTTATAAGTGTTGTGCGCTCTTCCGACGGCGGAATTTTGCTAAGAGTATCGGCGTATTCCCTCATTTCTTCCAAACCTTTTGAGGTAGAAGCTTTATTCTCAAGATTGATAATTTTTTCGCTAAGCAGCGAACTCATAAATTCTTTGATTTTCATAAGATAGTCCCTTCTAAAATTAGCGTTAAAATAATCGACTATTGAGGAATAAATATCGTTTGAGCTATACGCTTCAGCCATTATTTGGCTGCCTTCCTCATATATTTTAGCCGGTATACGCTCTTTATACTGCGAATATTCCTCAGCAACATGAGCAGGTATGCTTTCAACCTGTTTCTTTACGTTAGAAAGCTCAAACACCTTGCCTAAAAGGGAATTTTTCTCAAGCTCGGCATATTTTTCATTTGAAATAACAAGGCTTTCTTTTTTCGGTATTATTTCCTTAATATCCTTATTATAGAATTTAAGCTCTGCCCCTTCGACATCTGCCTTTATAAAACTGTCTGATTTTTCTACTATCAGCCCGTCGATTTTTTCCCCGTTATTCAATACAATGGTATCCGCAAAGCACGGGGCAGAAAATATTGAAAAAAATAATGCGCTTGCAGTAATTACCGTGATTTTTCCGGCTTTTATTTCCATATTTTAAGCGTATTTTTTATTTTACCTTTTGCTGAGAAAATTACAACTAGAGTTATTTTTTTATACACAGATGATCGCAGATTTGTAAGCAAATGATCACAGATAAATTCAATGCAATTGAAATACAATTTTTATCTGTGAACATCTGCGTTGATACCCTAACTTTATAAAGGTATTTTCATCTGTGACCATCTGTGTCATAACAACGCTTTATTTCCTATATCCCTACGGTATTGCATTCCCTCAAAGTTTATTTTCCCGACTGCCTGGTAAGCTTTGTTAATTGCTTCTTTGATGGCACCACCCAAAGCAGTAACATCTAATACTCTGCCTCCGGAAGTCACAAAACTGGATGCACTTTTACTGCTTTGCGGCAGGCGTTTTGTCCCTGCGTGAAACACTATTACATCTTTCATGGCTTTCGCTTCTTCCAGCCCGAATATCGGTTTATCTTTCGCAAATTCTCCGGGATACCCGCCTGAAGCGCATACAACCGAAACGCAAGCGCGGTCATCCCATTTAAATCCGCCTGATTTTGAAAATTTGTTTAAAGTGCCTGCGCTTGTAGCAAGAATTCCTTCCAGCAAGTCTGATTCAAGGCGCGGGACTATTGCCTGCGTTTCAGGATCGCCGAACCTCACATTAAACTCTAAAACCCTGGGGCCGGCTTTTGTAAGCATAATACCGGCATATAAAACGCCCCGGTATTCCAGGCCTTCTGTATTCAAACCCTTGATAGTTTTTTTTATTATATTTTCTGAAATTTCTTTAAACACTGCCTCAGTCACAACAGGCGCAGGCGAATAAGCCCCCATGCCGCCTGTATTCGGGCCAAGGTCACAGTCTAAGAGCCTTTTATGGTCCTGGCTCGAAACCAATGGAACAACTTCCTTCGAGTCGGTAAAAATAAGAATTGAGGCTTCCTGGCCTTCCAGACATTCTTCGATGATGATTTTATTTCCTGCGTCGCCGAACACCCTTTCCTCCATCATCGAGGCAACTGCCTGATTAGCCTCTTCAACTGTTTTGGCGACAATTACGCCCTTTCCCGCGGCAAGGCCGTCTGCCTTTATAACACAGGGCGCTCCTATTTTTTCTATGTATTCTTTTGCGGGTTGCGGGCTGTCGAAAACTTTAAACCCGGCAGTAGGAATGCCGTGCTTTGCCATAAATGTTTTGGCAAAAACTTTACTTTCCTCAAGCCGAGCGCAGGATGCCGTCGGCCCGAATATTTTTAATCCGTAATTTGTAAAATCGTCTACTATCCCCAAAACAAGAGGCGCTTCAGGGCCGACAATCGTTATGTCTATTTTCTCTTTTCTGGCAAAACTTAAAATACGCTCCGTTTCGATAGTTTTTATTTCAAGGCACTCTGCAATTTCGGAAATACCGCCGTTACCCGGTGTGGCAAAAATCTTGTCTACGAGCTTGGACTGGGCAATCTTCCAGATAAGCGCGTGTTCCCTGCCACCGGAGCCAATAACTAATACTTTCATAACCTAATTAGTATTTATTTGATAATCGGTTCTGGTTTTGAGGTTGCTTATTTTGCCTCTTTGCCTTTTTTCTCTAAGGGAAGCACGCCCGCCATTTCGCCTATAACATTCACCAGCTCGGTGTTTGCCGGAACCACGATTTTCGCATTGTTTGTAAGCGCTTTTTCTACCATTTCAAGCCTGCGCAAAATTTGCGCGTTGCCGACGAAATATTTATCAGCAGCATCATTAACAAGCCTTATCGCCTCAGCTTCACCTTCAGCCTGTAATATCTTTGCCTGCTTAACGCCTTCTGCTTTTTTAATCTCAGCTCTTTTTTGTCCGTCAGCGGCGGTTTCCGTAGCTGTAGCAAAATCAACCGCTGAAATTTTTTCATTCTCGGCCTTAACAACTTTATTCATTGTTTCCTGAACGTCTTTTGGCGGGTCTATTTCTTTTAACTCTGTTCTTACAATTTCAAGGCCCCAGCTTTTTGTTTCCTCGCAAAGAGTTTTGTGTAACTCTGCATTTATTTTTCCTCTTTCGCTGTTGGCTGATTTCAATGTAAGCGTTCCGATTATGTTTCTCAGTGTTGTACGCGCAAGGTTAACTATCTGCCATTGATAATTATTGACATTATACTGGGAACTCTTAACGCTTTCCTCGTCCGCTTTAACCTTAAAATATACCTGAGCGTCGACTCTTGCGTTTAAATTATCGTTTGTAATTATTTCCTGCGGTTCCGCGTCAACCATCTGTTCGGTTACGTTAACTATATAGATATGTTCAATTATCGGTATAATCCAGTTAAATCCCGGCGTTGCGAAACGGCTGTATTTACCAAGGCGTTCAATAAGGCCCCTATGGGTAGGCCTTACAATCCTTATACCCAAAAAGAATATCACAATAAAAGCTATGATAACCAACTTTAAAACCGCCATTTCGCACCTCCTTATTAATTAAACTAAATTTACCCTATTGTTACTTTTTACAATTTCACCTATCAGAAATGATTTGACTCTGGATTTAGCAAGCTGCTTTAATATGACGTTTAAGTTTTTTCTGCCTATTATGAATATCATTCCTATACCCATATTAAAAACCGTATACATTTCATTTAAAGGCACATTGCCTTTATCCTGTATGATACGAAATATTTCAGGCGGCTTCCAGGCGTTTTTCCGGATAACCATACCAAGCCCCTCCGGCAAAACCTTAACAGCTTTTTTATAAAATGCTCCGCCGGTAATATGGGCAATTGCCTTTATGGCATCTTTCGAGCGATGCGTTACGTTTAATGCGTCTAAAACCGGCTTAACGTATATACGGGTTGGCGCCAGTAATTCTTTTGCGTGTTTGTAAATCCCTTTCTCTCCTAAAACTTTTCTCGCGAGAGAAAATCCGTTAGAATGCAGTCCGCTTGAGGTAAGGCCAACAATTAAATCCCCTTCTTTTATATTACTTCCATTAACCATTTTGTTTTTATCGACTATACCTACGCAAAATCCGGCTAAATCATATTCATCTTTATCATACATACCAGGCATCTCGGCAGTTTCACCGCCGATAAGCTGGCAGCCTGACTGGTTAAGGCCGATATGAATTCCTTTTACTACATCCTTTAAAACTGCGGGTTTAACGCTGCCAGCGGCGATATAATCCAAAAAAAACAAAGGTTTTGCGCCAAGGCAGATGACATCATTCACGTTCATCCCTACAAGGTCTATACCTACGCTATCGTGAATCTTAAGCTTCTGCGCAATTTTTAATTTTGTGCCCACGCCGTCGGTTGAAGAAACAAGGATAGGATTTTTATATTTTTTTATAAAAGGCGATAAATCGAACGGGCATCCGAATGCGGCAATTTTACTAAGCGAACTTACCGATAAAAAACCTTTTATGCCGCCGACAAACTCATCGGCCTTGGCGATATCAACTCCGGCGGTTTTATATGTATTTTGTTTCATAGGAATTTAAACTTTTCCTGTCCAGCAATAAAGGCAAAGTTTTTCCTGCGGCAGGCCCACAGCTTCAACCATATCTTTAATCGTCTGAAATCTTAAGGTAGTTACTTCAAGGTCTCTTGCTATCCATTCAACCATTTTACGATATTTTTCCGAGCTCTCATCTATATATTCGGAAATATCCTCAAGGTCATGGCCTTCCAGCGCCTTAATTGCTTTTCGCGCGGCAAGCTCATGAATGCTACGCGTAGAAAGACAAAATTTGCACGGAAACATCAAAGGCGGGCAAGCAGGCCGGACATGCACCTCTTTTGCTCCTGCGTCCCAAAGTTTATTTATGGTAAAATTTTTAAGCTGCGTGCCGCGCACAATTGAATCTTCACATACAACAATACGGTTATTCCTTATTATTTCCTCAATCGGAATAAGTTTCATCTTGGCGATTAAATCCCGCGTTTCCTGGGAAGGAGGCGTATAACTTCTGCCGTAACCGGGCGTATATTTAACCAGCGGCCGCTTGTAAGGAATTTTCGATTCAATAGCATAGCCTAAAGCATGCGCAACTCCGGAATCAGGAACGCCGGAAACTATATCAGCTTCAATATCTTTATCGTGTTTCGCCAACGCCCTTCCGCAGCGCTCACGCACCACTTCTGCGTTAATTCCTTCATAGCATGAAGCTGGAAACCCGGTATATATCCATAGAAATGTGCATATCTTACTGTTTTTTGTCCCTGGTTTTTTCTGAACCAAACCATCTTTAGTCATAAGAACAATTTCTCCGGGTGACAGGTATTTTTCTACATCAAAATCTAAATTTGAAAAAGCGGTAGTTTCCGAAGTAACGGCAAAAGCGCCGGGCTTTTTGCCGATTACAAGGGGCGTGTAACCGAACCGGTCGCGCGCGGCGTAGATGCCTTCTTCGGTTAACAATAAAAGCGAGCAAGAACCGTCTATGGCAGAAAACATTTTTTCTATGCCATCAACCAGGTTTTTACCCTGAGTAATGATTTTTGCCATAAGCTCGGTAATATTTACTCCGCCGTTTTTCATTTCACTGAAAGATACCCCTTTTTCGAGGAGGGATGCCAACAACTTATCTTTATTTTCGATTAATCCGACTGTAACGATGCAGAATTTACCGAATTTAGAATTAAGATAAATGGGCTGCTCATCAGAATCGCTGATCACGCCTATGCCTGACTTAGCAGAAATTCTATGATAGTCATCAAAAAACTTTGATTTAAATTGCGATTGATTTATGCCGTGTATCTGCCTGATGAATGTATCATTTAAGACAGCAAGCCCGGCGTACTCTGTTCCCATGTGGGAATGATAGTCTGTACCGTAAAATAAATCTTCAACGCAATTCTCCTCTGAAATAGTCCCAAAAATTCCGCTCATATTCAGTCGCCTTTTGTGTTTAAAAAATTATTATTATTTCTTAACCCGCTCTAAAATAAACTTATCTGCATAAGCAGAATGCTTTACAGGATAATCTCCCGACCAACAAGCATTACAGTAGGAAGATGCCGGATGCTTAAAGCATTTAAGCATTCCTTCAAGGCTTAAGTAGCCCAAGCTGTCAACGCCGAGGTATGTTTCTATATCTTTTATGGTTTTTTCATTAGCTATTAATTTTTTCGGGTCAGGAAAATCTATGCCGTAGAAACAACCAAACCTGTGCGGCGGGCAGGATATCCTAAGATGCACCTCTTTCGCCCCCATATCGCGAAAACTCTTGACCCTTATCCTTGAAGTTGTTCCTCTTACTATTGAATCATCTACAATAACTATGCGCTTGCCCTTCACTACTTCTTTTAATATGTTGAATTTAAGCTTCACTCCGAATTCCCTTTTTTCCTGCTGAGGCTGGATAAAAGTCCTGCCTATGTAGTGGTTCCTGATTATGCCCACTTCAAAAGAAAGCCCTGATTCCTTGGCAAAACCAAGCGCAGCAGAAGTCCCTGAGTCGGGAACTCCTATTACAATATCAGCTTTAGCCGGATGTTCGAAGGCAAGCTGCCTGCCAAGTTTTTCACGAACCAGATGGACGGTTTCGCCAAAAACCATGGAATCCGGCCGCGAGAAATAAACATGTTCAAAAGCGCAGAATGCGTATCTTTTCTTAGATTCTGCATACTTTACTGAACGCAATCCATTTTTATTTATTATTACGATTTCTCCGGGTTCAACCTCCCGGACGCGCTGAGCTCCGATTAAATCCAAAGCGCAAGACTCGGAAGCTATGAATAAAGAATCATCTTTCTTGCCTATGCAAAGGGGCCGGAAACCCATAGGGTCTCTTATTCCCATTACTTCGTCTTTAGTCATAAGCACAAGCGAATATGCTCCTTTTATTTTTTTTAAAGCTTCGATGATTTTCCCTTCCGTGGATTTTTCTTTGGAACGCATAATAAGATGAAGGATTAATTCCGAATCGGAAGTAGTCTGAAAAATCGCGCCTTTGCCTTCAAGGCGCTCACGCAGTTCTTTTGAATTTATGAGATTTCCGTTATGAGCGAGAGCCAGCGGAAGTTTGTATGAATCGACGAAAAGCGGCTGTGCGTTTCTTAAAGCGCTTGAGCCGGTTGTAGAATATCTCACGTGGCCTATGGCCTGATGTCCTTTAAGACGCGCTATTTGCTCGGCATCAAAAACTTCGCTTACAAGCCCCATACCCAGGTGAGCGTTAAAGGTGGTTCCGTCAAAAGAAATAATCCCGCAGGATTCTTCTCCGCGGTGCTGAAGCGAAAACAAACCCAAAAAAGCAAGCAGGCTTGCTTCATTGTTATTGTAAACTCCGAATAATCCGCAATACTCTTTTATCCTTTCCATAATTTATTTAAAGTATTTAACGCCGTTTTCGAAAAATTTAAGTCCGAAAGGAGAAATTTCTTTCTCTTTCCAGTTAAACCACTGGTGCTTAAACATAAACCTTTCCGGATGCGGCATAAGGCCTAAAACTTTGCCTGTAGCGTCAGTTATGCCGGCTATATCATTCAACGACCCGTTCGGGTTAAATGGATATTTAGCGGGCTCTCCTTTTGAACCTACATAGCGCAAAGCAACCTGGCCACAACGCTCTATTCTATCCAAAATACCTTTTTCTGCATAGAACTTTCCTTCTCCGTGTGCAACCGGTAAATTTATGATTTCCGGCAGTTCTTTCAACCATATATTTTCCAAACCTTCAGCTTTTGGCCCTTGGCCATTTGTCTTTAAATATACCCATCTGTCCTCGAATCTTCCCGAATCATTAGAACCAAGCGTAACTGTTTGTTTAAAATCTGCGTCCGGCAATATGCCTGTTTTAACCAGCACCTGGAAACCGTTGCATATACCGATAATCAGCCCGCCTTTGGCAATAAATTCTTTTAACTGGTCCTTAAACCATAGCAAAAGCTCAAGAGACAAAATTTTTCCAGCGCCCAGGTCATCACCGTAGCTGAATCCTCCGGGCATAGCAATTATCTGATAGCTTCTAAGGTCATTTTTCTCTTTTACCTGGTTTACGTGGCGCAAGTGCGTATCTGCTCCGGCAAGCGAAAATGCAAATTCAGTTTCCTTGTCGCAATTTACACCAGCTGTGCGCATAACCAAAACTTTCGGTTTCATATTTATCTAAATTCCTTAAATGTTTTGAGCCAGGAATCTCTAAGTTCATCCAGCGCTAGATTGACTACGGTTTCGGTTTCGTTTGTATAAATTGTAAGTTTAGGTTCTTTGGAAACGCAGCCTATAAGCCCGAAAATAAGACCTTTAAATTGTTTCTCGAAAACTGCTTTTTTATCTTTGGGTACTTCAACGAGAAATCTCGTAGGTGACTCGCCAAACAAAATTTCATAGTCAGCCATATTCTTTTCCTTAGGCACTTCTTTTAGAAAAATATTTGCACCAAGCCCCGAGCCCATGCACATTTCACTTATGGCAACCGCTAGGCCTCCTTCGGATAAATCATGGCAGGCTATGATTACTTTTTTATTTATCGCAAAAGACACTGCCTCAAATACCTGTTTCGCAGTTTCTTTGTTAACTTTCGGCACAAAGCCGCCTTTTTTCTTCAAAAACCTGAAGTATTCACAAGCGCCCATCTCCGGTTTTGATAAACCAATCAGGTATATCAGATTATCTTCTTTTTTTAGATTAGCCGTTATAACAGATTGCCAATTATCCATTATTGAAACCGCGGAAATTAAAAGCGTTCCCGGTATGGAAATTCTTTTACCCTCGACCGCGTATTCGTTATACAAACTGTCTTTTCCGGAAATAAAAGGTACTTCAAAATATTTAGAAAAATCATAAGCGGAAAAAGACGTACGCACGAGCCCTGCGAGATTATGCTCATCCTCAGGCGAACCCCAGCAGAAATTATCAAGTATATAGGTATTTTTTAAATTGCCTCCTACAGAAACTATGTTTCTAAGCGCCTCATCTATCGCTAAAGCAGCCATCCAGTAAGGGTCACAATCGGAATAAAACGGATTTATGCCAAGGCCGATGGCAACTGCTTTGTCTGTTTTCAAATCAGGCCGCAAGACCGCCGCGTCTGAAACGCTTAAATTTTCTATGCCATAGATGGATTTTAATACCGAACCTGCCTGGACCTCGTGGTCGTATTCCCTTAATATCCAGTCTTTACAGGCAATACCCGGCCGCGAAAGAAGCGCCTTCACTTGCTCGTTATAGTTTTCTTTTTCATCTACACTTACGGCTTCTTCCTTTTTCATCACCCATGTTGCCTTCTTGGTAAGCTTGGGTAGGTTGAAGATAAAATCCATATCAAGCGAACACACTTTATTGTTCTCATATAAAAGTTCGAGCTTTTTAGTATTCGTCACTTCTCCTATAACCATAAGCTCAACATCTTCTTCCCTGAAAATCTGTTTTAGTTTTTCCAAATTTTCCTTTTTAGCGAAGAAAACCATTCTTTCCTGCGATTCAGATATCCAGATTTCAGTATAATTTAAGCCGTTATATTTACGCGGAACTTTTTCAAGACACACAGACACGCCATGATCCTGCGCAAGCTCGGTAACAGCGCTGCAAAGCCCGCCTGCTCCGCAGTCGGTTATTGCATTAAATAAATCCATATCCCGCGCGCGCAAAATTGCTTCGGTCACCTTTTTTTCTTCGATGGCATTGCCTATCTGAACAGCACTGGTTAAAAATACGGTTTTTTCATCGAGTTCTTTGGACGAAAAAGTTGCGCCATGTATGCCGTCGCGGCCTGTTTTTGCACCGCAGACAAATACCAAATCCCCTTTGTGAACTTTTTTAAAACATTTATCTTTGGGAATCAGACCCAAGGTGCCGCAATAAACCAGGGGGTTACCCAAAAATCTTTCATCGAACAAAACCGCTCCTGCAACAGTAGGAATACCCATTCTATTTCCGTAATCACGTACGCCTCTTATAACGCCTTTCATAACACGCTTTGGATGAAGAAGGCCTAAAGGTAAATCGTCATAGCTTATGTGCCAGGGAGAAAAACAAAAAACATCTATCGAGGCAAAAGGCTTAGCGGCAAGGCCAGTTCCTAAAATATCCCTTATAACACCTCCTATTCCGGTAGACGCTCCGCCGTACGGCTCAAGGCTTGATGGATGGTTATGAGTTTCCACTTTAAAGCAGATATTAAAATCTTTATCAAATTTGACTACGCCTGAATTATCATGAAACACAGATACGCAATTGGCTGAGTTAATCTCATTGGTTGCCTTCATCACTGTTGTTTTAAGAAGGTTGTCTATGGTTGATTTTTTTATTGTCTTTAAAGAAGCGTCTTTTTCTTCGTATTCAATTATTCCCCTGAAAGTTTTATGCGCGCAATGTTCGGACCAAAGGGTCGCTATTGTTTCAAGTTCGCAATCAGTAGGATTTCGTTTATTTTTTTTGAAATACTCCTGGATTATTTTCATTTCCTCGAGATTCAATGAAAGGCAGCCGTCGCTGGATATGTTCTTTAAATCTTCCTCATTGGCCGAAGATATATCTACATTCTCCAGCTTAAACTTATACGTGCTTGCGGAAAATTCATTAAGGCTTTCGATTGAGCTTGTTTTTTCATAATCTAAAACATGTTCAATGAGCGGATTATAAAGAAGCCTTTGGCTTACTTCTTCTATTTCGCTCTGTGTTAGATTTTCGAATTTGTAAAGGCGGGCTATTCTTGTATTTTCTACGCGGAAAGACAGGTCTTTTATTGCTTTTTCAAGAGAAAGCGTAACGGGGTCTGATACGCCGGGGTTATACGTGATTATTATTTCGCCAAAGAGCGGCTTTTCCTTAAAAAGCCCTTCGCTTAAAAGGTAACTCTCCATAACCGGGTCTATGAGCAAAGAGCTTGCTATCGTTTCTATATCGGCCTTTAAGAAGGGGCCTTCTATGAAATATACTTTTTTACAAAATACCCTAACATCCTTCTCTATACCCAAATCTTTAATCTGAGCAATCAAGTCCTTAGAAGGAGCTTCTTGTTGCGGAAAAACATCTATTCGCCAAATCATCTGACGTGGAGCAATTAGGCAATTGACTTTAGCGGCAAAAAAGATTGAAGTCAACTAACTTACAACCCTGCGCGCTTATAAATTTTATCTATATTAGTAAGATAGGTGTACGGATTAAATATTTCTTCTATTTCTTTTTTTGTAAGGTATTTGTTTATCTCTTTGTCTTTAGCTACTTCTTGTTTGAAATTAGAATTATTATTTATGACATCCAGCGATATGCGCTGCACGATGTCATACGCGGTCATTCTGGCAAGGCCTTTTTCCATAAGTTTGAGCAATATTTTCTGCGAATAAATCAGGCCCCGGTTAAGCTCAATGTTATTTAACATATTTTGCCGGTTGACCCGCAGCCCCTTTACCACTTCTTCGCATTTCTTCAGCATATAATCCACAATTATCGTTGAATCAGGGATAATCACCCGCTCAACTGACGAATGGGAAATATCTCTTTCGTGCCATAAGTTAATATTTTCGTAAGCAACCAGCATATTGCCGCGTAATAAGCGGGCCAGGCCGCAGAGACGCTCACAAATAATAGGGTTTTGCTTGTGCGGCATTGCGCTTGAGCCCTTTTGCCCTTCGTAGAAAGGCTCCTTTGCTTCGTCAACTTCAGTGCGGTGCAAATGCCTTACCTCAGTTGCAAACCTCTCAAGGCTTGAGCCGATAAGAGAGAGTACTGAAAGGTAATACGCAAACCTTTCACGCGAAACTATCTGCGTAGAAATTTTTGCGTAACTTATGCCTATTTTTTTGCAGATATATTCTTCAACCTTAGGGTCAAAATGCGCAAAGGTACCGACGGCTCCGGAAATCTTTCCGCAAGCTACATAATCGAGGCTTTCTTTTAGCAGGCTGTATTCCCTTTTAAGGTCATCGTAAAGATACAGAAATTTAAGGCCAAAACTGTAAAGTTCTGCGTGCACGCCGTGTGTTCTTGCTACGCATAAAAAGTCTTTATACTTTAAAGCCTTCTCTGAAACTGTTTTAATAAGCGAATTAAGGTCCTTTAAAATAACAGTTGTTGCATCTTTTATCTGCCAGGCAAGCGTTGTATCAAGCAAATCGGAAGAAGTCATACCTGCGTGTAAATATTTTGCAGCTTCGCCTATCTGGGGAGATATGCTTTTTATAAAAGCAATTATATCGTGGTGGGTTTTCTCTTCTATTTTCTTTATGCCTTCGACTGAAATTTTTGCTTTTCTTATTTTGGCTGCGCAGCCGCGGGGAATTTTTTTGTAGTTTTCCAGGGCGGAAGCCAGGAGGGCTTCTATTTCCAGAAATCTTCTGAATTTTTCCTCATCATTCCAGATTTTGCCTATTTCTTTTGGGGTATATCTTTCAATCATAAGCGTAAACCAAAAAGGGCAATTGCAGCACAAAAATCTACAAATCCCCCATATTTTATTATTTTATGTGTAACGGATTATTCCCCCGCCTTGCGGAAAAATTGAGGTTTACCCCGTTAAAAAATTTATTGTCAACTGCTTGGAAATAGCAGGTTTTCTAACGGGACGAGCAACTGAATCTGCTCACCCGGCACAAGAGAATGTTACTTAATAATAATATCAGAAGAAGCAGGCCTCGTCAACGAAAATCAATGCTAAATGACCAGTTTACAGGCGCCTTAAAAGAACAAAAATTATTTTTAGAAACGTATGAAAACAAATTACCCAGCCCTGTATACAGGGCTGGGTAATTTTAATTATAGACCGTTATCCCACTTATTTTTGTCAAAACCATCCCACGGATATTTTTCAGTCAAAGGATAACCAAAACCTTCGGAATCATTTGGAAGGAAAAACGTAACAACATCATACACGCCGGAAGAAATTCTTCCAAGAGGGAAAATCACTCCCTTGGCTAAACCTTTAATAGGCTTATCTTCGCTAAAACCCTTGCCGATTTGGGCAGGCAATTCAAATATTCCAAAAATAGCGTTAATCGCGCCTCTTTTTACTTTTTTACCTACCGGGTTAAGTCCGCTATTCATAACTGAATAACGGGTGCCGTCTTCCCAAACATATCTGCTGTCTAAAGGAACGCCCACGCCCTCGTTGGTCCTAGGGTTAGGCAATGGAAATGTCACTACTTCATATGCACCATCTGCTGTGCGGCCGACACCATAAACTACTCCTCTAAAAATCCCGAGCGTGCCGCCAAGAATTTTATTCTTTCCTTTTCCAAATCCATGGTTATAACCTTTAACTATTTGATAAGGCAGTTCCAGCCAACCGGTGATTAAGTTGGTAAAACCTTGTTTTGCCTTTTTCACGGAAGACTTAACGTATTTCTCCGAGCCGTAAGCCGAAAAAGAAAGGACTAAACACAAAAGAAACACAATAACCGATACTCTCCTCATATTGGCACCTCCTTTAATGAGATAGCATTTTTTCAAGCGAAAATGTAGAAAAAATGCGTAATCGAATTAACCCAGCACTTATTTTTGAAAGTATGTTTAGAATAAAATCAAAAGAGTCTTTTAGGCGTAATTCTTCTATATACAAGTACAATGTTGTTACAAAAATAAGTGCTGGGTAAATTCAGCCTAATTCTTGACCACATATTGTCAAGAATTGGCTTCATTTATATTTTAACAATGAAAAAGAATAAGTCAATCGGGGTTTTTGCTTTAAAATGCAGATAAATCACAGCTTATTGCCGGTTTTATATCCCGGCTATTTTAATTCGCTGTATAATTTTCTCCATTCTTTTCCGTTAATCGAAAAACTTTCTTTTTGGGCTGGAAAGCGGCCGGATTTAACATCTTTTATGAATTTGCCCGCTGTTTTTCCGGTTTGCAAAGCAAATTGGGCATAGGCCCTTACGAATTTAGGTATAATCCTCTTATAAAGGCCCAAAACATCATAAAGCACCAGAACCTGTCCGTTACAAAATTTTCCCGCGCCTATACCTATGGTTGGAACATCTATATTCTGCGTAATGTAACGCGAAAGCTGGAAAGGAATACATTCTAAAACTATGGAAAACACTCCAAGCGAAGAAAGAATCTTTGCCTGCCGCACAATTTCTTTTGCTGAATCTATGTCTTTACCTTGCACTTTAAACCCACCCAACAGATGCGCAGTCTGAGGGGTCAGGCCTATATGGCCCATTACCGGTATTTTATTCTTTATCAGCGTTGAGGCCACTTGCGGGCAGGAACGAAACCATTCCACCTTAACCGCATCAGCGCCGGCCTCAATAAATTTTTTTGCGTAATAAAGGCATTTTTTCGGGTTCTTCTGGTAGCTTGCATACGGCATATCAGCTACAACCAAACTTCTGGTTGTGGCAATTGCTACAGCTTTTGTATGGTTAAGCATTTCATTGATGCTTATTTTCTTTACATCTTCGAAACCAAGCACGACATTAGCCAATGAATCCCCAACCAAAACTATATCAAGGCCTGATTCATCAAGCGCTTTGGCAAAAGAATAATCATAACAGGTAAGCATCGTAATTTTCCTCTTACCCTTTCTCGCTTTAATTTCTTCTACAGTTATCTTACTCATTTGCACCTGCATGCCGACGTGGTTATCGGAATATATGCACTCTTTTACTTTTATTCTCATCAGTAACCAGGAATATTCTCATCGTCGAGGGATACTTACCCAGGAAATCAGTTACTCCGGAAATTCCGCCCACAAAAAAAGCCGTAGCCAGGCTGTCGGCTGTTGTGCAATTTTTAGTTATAACGCTGACGCTTATTACATTAGAGCTTACGGGAAATCCCGTGCGCGGGTCTATTATATGAGAATAGCGTTTTCCGGAAAAATCGAAAAATTGTTCGTAATTGCCTGCGGTTGTAATTGCCTCATCCATAAGGTTTTCGTTCTCTATTATCCCTTCAATCGCGCTTGGATTTTTTATCCCGATTCTCCAGAGCTTTCCACGATTTGTACCCAAACAATAGATATCTCCTCCGGCATTTATAAGAGCGCTGGTTATGCCTTTTTTCTTTAATGCAAATACCGCCTTATCTACCATATAACCTTCTGCAATCGCGCCTAAATCAATTTTAAGGCCTTCTTTCTCAATTGTAACAGTTGAATCCGCTTCGTTTATTTTTATTTTATCCATACCGCAATTTTTCATAATACTTTCTATGGTTTGTTTGGAGGGAAGTTCTTTAATATTTCCCCCTTTTATGAGCCCTTTCCAAAAATCATAAAGGCTGCCATAGCTTACATCAAACGCGCCCGCAGTCATTTCATTCAACTGCTTTGATAACTTTAAAACTTCAAGTAACTCCGGCGATACTTTAACAGGCGCATTATAGGTATTGTTCAGCCGGCTTAACTCGGAATCCTTATCGTAGAAATTAAATATTTTATCAAGGCGTTTAAATTCTTCATATACTGTTTGCGATGCCCGGCTGTCAGGAGATACTACTTCAAGAAATGTGCCCGCAATCACAAATTTATCTTTATGCGCTGGTTTTGCGCATGAAGCAATAAGCATAAAGCCAAGAATCAAAGAAGCGATAGATATTCTTCTGTATATTTTCTTACTTACTTTTTTAACCATTTAAGCACCTCATTTAAAGAGAAACTGTTAATAATATCACTTTTTTCCAGCCAGCCACGCCTGGCAACGCTTATGCCAAGCTCCATAGACCGCAATTGGTCAAGTTGATGGCTGTCTGTGCCCAACGCAAGTTTTACACCGTGCTTTTTGGCTCTCATCACGTTAATATCATTTAAATCCAGCCTTTGAGGATAACAATTTATTTCTAAAGCTACCTGGTTATCGGCTGCAGCACGGCAAATTTCATCAATATCAATATCATAAGCTTCTCTTGCGCCCCAAAGCCTGCCTGTCGGATGAGCTATTATGTTTGTATATTTATTCTTACAGGCAACAACAATCCGTTTCGTAAGCTGCTCTTTGGTCTGTTTAAACCCTGAATGTATTGCAGCAACAACCACGTCAAATTCCTGAAGGATGTTCTTAGGGTAATCAAGCGTGCCGTCTGAGGCTATATCAACTTCGGTTCCCGCAAGCAGCCTGGTTTTGCTTTTTTGATTTACTTTTTCAAGCTCTTTAAGTTTTTTATAAACTTCTTTTTCCGAAAGCCCGCCTGCAATTTTAAGGCTCTGGGAATGGTCGCATACAGCTACATATTCGTAATTGAAGCTCTCTATTTTTTTTGCAATGTCCGCAATAGACGCTAATCCATCGCTATATTTTGAATGAACATGAAAATCCCCCTTGATATCTTTTAATTCCACGAGCCTGGGCAATTTATTATGCAACGCAGCATCAATCTCTCCCCTGTCTTCTCTTAATTCAGGAGGAATATAAGCCATCTTAAATAATTGAAAAATTTCTTCTTCGGTTTTTCCTGCCAGTTTTTTGTCTTTTTTCCCGCCTGAGACGGATCCGCCTTTATCTTTCGTTGAGGTGGCGGAAAATACTCCGTATTCGTTTACCTTATACCCTTTTTTTATCGCAAGTTGGCGCAACCGTATATTGAATTCCTTGGAACCGGTAAAATACAAAAGCGCCGAGCCGAAACTATCGTGCTCAACAACGCGTAAATCTACCTGCATATTATCTGTCGATATTACCGAAGATTTTGTTTCTCCGTGCGCTAAAACTTCCTTTACCAGGTCAAGGTGTATAAATTCTTTCATTACCTCTTTGGGCTTTTTTGAAGTAACAAGTATGTCTATGTCTTTTATGGTATCTTTTTTTCTTCTTACCGAACCGGCGACTTCGATATTGTCTATCTCTTTAACTGCCTTTAGCTTATTAACAAAACTTTTTGAAAGGAAAAACCCCACATTAAGCGGCTGCCTCTCCCCGCCTTTTTTTACAAGATCAATGCCTCTTAAAATATTATCTTCGGTTTTTTCCCTTATGCCTTCAAGTTTTAAAAGCTTGCCGCTTTTTGCAGCGGCTTCCAATTTTCCTACGGTATCTATCTTCAACTGTTCATACAGTTTTTTAACTGTCTTTGGGCCAAGCCCCGGTATTTCCATCATCGCTATGAGGCCCTGCGGAACTTTCTTCTTAAGCTCTTCGTAATATTTGAGCCGGCCAGACGCTACAATCTCTTTAATCTTTTCAGATAAATCTGCGCCTATTCCGGGTATTCTTGTAAGCTCTCCCTTTTCAATTATGCCTTCAAGGTCTTCCTGCAAATTATCTACTGCCTGGGCCGCGCGTTCATACGCCCGGATTCTAAAAATATTTTCTCCTTTTAACTCCAGTATTTTCGCAATATCCCTGAAAATATGGGACACTTCTTGGTTTTTCATAATGTCTTATGTTAATTACGCAAGCTAAAGGAAGTTTAACTCGTTTAGAAAATAGGCAGTTACTTTTCCTTACCGGAAGCTTTTTTAAGCCCCGCTAAAAATTCAGGATTAATTTTAACTCCCAGCGTTTCTGCCTTATGTACGTCTTCCCAGGCTTTGTCATAGTTACCTTTGGAGTAATAAGTAAGCGCTCTTCCGTAATAGACTACGGCAAAATTAGGGTTGATTTGGATGGCTTTATCGTAATCGGAAATAGCCTGGTCATAATCTCCCTTCTGGGTATAAGCGCTTGCCCGATTGCTGTAGGCTTGAACATACTTAGGATCCATTTGCAAAGCTTTGTTGCAATCAGCTATAGCCTGGTCGAAATTGCCTTTGTTAATATAAGCGCTTCCCCGGTTATTATAGGCTTTTGCAAAATTAGGATTGATTTCAATGGCTTTGCTGTAATCGCTAATCGCTTTGTCAAATTCGCCTTTGCCCTTATAAACAAGCCCGCGGTTATAATAAGTTTCGGCATCGTTAGGATTAAGCTCAATAGCTTTATTGTAATCGCTGATAGCTTTATCGGGATTGCCTGTGTGGTAATAAGCAAGCCCCCGGCCGTAATAACTTATAGCGGATTTGGGATTAATTTCCAAAGCTTTAGTATAATTGGCGATAGCTTTGTTAAAGTCGCCTTTTCCGGCATAAGCAAACCCTTGAACGATATAAGAAACTTCTGAAAGCTTAGGATTGATTTTCTGGGCTTTATCAAAATTGACGATAGCCTGGTCGAAATTGCCCTTTTGAGCATAAGCATTGCCCCTGTTATAGTAAAATTCAGCACTATTAATACCGGGATTAAGCTCCAAAACTTTATTGTAATCAGCTATAGCCTGGTCGAAGTTTCCCTTGTTAGCATACGCAAGGCCGCGGTTATAGTAAACTTCGGCAAATTGAGGATTAATTCCAAGAGCTTTATTAAAATCATCAAAAGCCAGGTCGTAATTGCCTTTTATAGCATACGCAGAGCCCCGGTTGATGTAAGCTTTTATATCGCCGGGATTAGCCTGTATGGCTTTGCTGTAATCGCTGATAGCCTTATCGATATCACCCTGGGCATATGATTTATTTGCCTGCCTGAAATAATCATCAGACTCGGCGCCTGATTTATCTGTAATCTCTTTAGAAGAAGTTTCAGCTAAGGAAACTGCTTTTCCATCAATACTTTCTATCGCATCAAGATAATAAGTTACGGTAATACCGCCAATATCTACTTTGATAGATGCATTATTTTTTTCAACTATTTTCCCCTCGATGATTTTTCCGTTTTTAAGCTTGACTGTTTCAGCATGACAGGGTAAAGCAGAAAAAAGAACTACAATTGCGATAAAAACACTGCATTTTTTGCTCATTTGCATTTTCTTTTCAGCAACTATTTTCTTTTATAATTAGCGGTGATTTTATTTTTTATGCCGCCCCTTACTGTAAACTCTGCGGTTATGGTTATTTCGTAAGGATTAATGATTTTCTTTAAATCTTCCATTATTTTATTCACCACATGTTCATTGTATATCTTAATATTGCGGTATGAATAAAGATAATACTTTAAAGACTTAAGTTCTACTAGCTTAATCCGGGGAACATAATTAATGCTAAGGTTAGCAAAATCAGGCAGGCCGGAAAAAGGGCAGATTGAAGTAAATTCAGTTGTATTTAATTCTACGCTTATTTTGCGGCCGGGATATTCATACCTGATGGTTTTTAGAATTGTGCTGTCTATATCTTTTGAAAGATAAGTTTTGCCTATGGTTTTTTTGGCTTTTTCCTCAAGCGGGTCAATATATCTATCTTCGTAAATCATAGTCGCTATTATACCAGAAGTTCTATGAAAGTTTAGGTGAAATATCTATATCCAAATGGCAGCAAAGAAACTCCCTCAAAAGATAAACCATTTCACGTTCACATTCCGGCGTCGGATTAATCCTAAGCGCCAGAGGAAAATCGTTATTCTGGATGTAGAATAAAGAAGCTATGGTGTCTGCGCCGATTTTTCTTGTATCCTGGTCTTTTGTGCCGCACTTTTCACATACAAGGCCGCCGCGGGAAACGCTAAAATGCGTTTCCTCATCTGCCGGGACATGACAAACAAGGCATTTTCCGAATTCCGGCTTAAATCCGGAAAGAGTCAGAAATTTTATGAGGAAAACATACAAAGCTTTTCTCGCATTTTCTTCCTTAAGCGAAAAAAGAGAATCTCTCAGCAATTCAAAAACTTCAAGGTTTTTATCCAGCGGCTGCATGGTTTTATCTATCAGGTTCAGAAAGATAGATGCAACATTCGCGCGCGGGATATCGCTGCGTAAATATCCGTAATCGCACACAAGGTCGGCGAAAGAAACAAGCCATACATCGCTTTTTTTGGGATAAAAAACAATTTCGTTAAGGCTTAAATTATCCAGATGGGAAGCGAATTCTTTCTTTTGCGTATAAAAACCTTTTAAAATACCGGTAATTTTTCCGAATTTCTGCGTATAGAAAGAAGCAATTACGCTTGTTTCCCTGAAATTGTAACGCTTAAGCACGAAACCTAAATCTTTTGTTACCATGTTTAACTGCCTATGCTATCAACTATTTTTTTGTGCTTTTTTAATATTTTCGAAAGTATTTCTTCCTGTTTTCGTTCCATAACGGCTCTTTCTTTCTTCTTAATGTCATTATATCCCACAAGATGCAGAATTCCATGTATAAGATAAAGGATTAATTCTTCCCGCCATTTTTTCCCATAAAAATCACACATTTTTTTTGCCTGCTCCACAGAAATAACTATTTCCCCGAGATACTTCGAAACTGCATCATCCTGCAAAGGAAAAGATATTACATCTGTCGCCCGGGATTTTTTAAAAAATTTCCTGTTGAGCTTACTTATAAATTTGTTGTCACAAAAAACAACCGAAACACAAAAAGATTTCAAACCAAGCAACTGAAGAATTTCCCGTAAAATTATACGTATGTTTTTGGAATTAATCTGTGCTGGGTGTTGGCGGCAGGTTATTTCGATATCTATCAAGTCTTTAGTCTTTGGTCTTTTGTCTTTGGTCTGAATCATCTTTAGGATAATTTATGCGGGTATGAAAAAGTGCATTAAGGACGTGGATAAATTTTTGGGTAATTTTTTCAAGGTCTTTAAGCGTCAGGTTGCTTTCATCAAGTTCTCCTTCCATAAATCTCTTTTTTAAGACTTCTCTTACCATTTCTTCAAGCCGGGATGGTGTAGGCTCGTCAAGCGTACGCGAAAGCGCTTCAATCGTATCAGCCAAAGACACAATTGCAGTTTCTTTGCTTTGAGGCTTCGGCCCGCCATAGCGGTACTCTTCTTCATGGCTTTCCTCGGGCTCAAGCTCTTTCGCTCTTTGATAAAAATAATACACAAGGGTTTTACCGTGATGCTCGCTTATAAAATCTATTATTCTCGGGTTAATGCGGTATTTTTTGGCAAGGTCTACTCCGTCTTTTACGTGGTTTGTAATAATCAGTTTGCTCATTGATGGCTTAAGGTCCTTATGCACATCCTTAACCCCTACTATATTTTCCACAAAGTAATTCGGTTTTATCATTTTGCCGACGTCGTGATAGTAAGAGCCGACCCGCGCGAGAAGTGCATTTGCGCCTATTGATTCAGCAGCTGCCTCGCTTAAATTTGCGACAACCAGAGAGTGCTGATACGTTCCTGGCGCCTCAAGTATGAGCCGTCTCAGCAATGGATGGTTTAAATCGGACAATTCAAACAAAGAAGGGTTAGTAACTACCCTGAAAATATATTCGAAAATAGGAAGGATTACCAAAACCAGCGAAGCAACTATTCCGTTTAAAAGGCATATTACCAAAAGATTAACATTAGAATTGAATTCTAAAACAAAACCCTGCTCAGTTTTAACTTTTTCAATAACAAAAGCAACCAAAAACTGGATAAAACCGGAAACTATTCCTGCCTTTATTACTTCAAACCTCTTCCTTACCCTGAAAGACAAAAGCGCTGCGCTCAAGGCTCCGGCGAATAAGCTTGTTCCCACGGTGAGGTTCCCGCCTTCGATGCTTGCGCCGAGAGAAAAGAAAAAAAGCGAAAAAAGGAATGAAAATTCCAGGTTATCGAATAAAAGCGTAATCAATATGGTAAAGCCAATTGCGGGTATGGCATAACCTGGGAGGCGAAGCGTAATAGCTACAAAAATAGAAACAAAAACAGCAAGTGAAGCCAGTATACATAAATCGTGGGGATAGACAGATACGTTTACCTTCTTAAAATAGCCCGCATATAAAACAAGCAGAAGCGCAAATATAAGCGGCGATATGTCTATCGAGTATTTAAAAAATACGACGCCCGCGACTATAAAGAAAATAGCCGCCAGGAAAATCTGCAATAATATATCAAGCTGTTTTTTCTCTGAAAAAATCTTCATATGCCTCAATTATTTTCTGAACCAACGGGTGCCTGACAACGTCTTTCTTTCCTAAAGAAATAAACCTTATATCCTTTATCGGTTTTAAAATATCTATGCCCTCCATAAGTCCTGCGGGCCTGCCTCCCGGCAAATCGCTTTGCGTTATATCGCCGGTTATTATGGCTTTTGAATCAAAACCGAAACGGGTGATAAACATCTTAAGTTGTTCGGAAGTGCAGTTTTGCGCCTCATCAAGAATGATAAACGCATTGTTAAGAGTCCTTCCGCGCATATAAGCCAAAGGCGCAACTTCAATTACTCCTGTTTCTATGTAATCTTCGATAGTTTCTGCCTCCATCATATCGTAAAGCGCGTCGTACAGCGGCCTTAGATACGGCCCTAATTTTTCATACATATCTCCAGGAAGGAACCCAAGAGACTCACCTGCTTCAATTGCCGGACGCGTTAGAATTATCCTTCCCACTTTTTTTTCCATAAGGTAATTTACTGCCATTGCCATGGCAAGATAAGTTTTGCCTGTGCCTGCAGGCCCTACAGAAAAAACGATGTCGTGGTCTCTCATCGCTTGCACATATTCGTACTGGCCGTGGGTTTTGGGGAAAACAAATTTTTTATGCGCCGCGAATACCCGTATGCCTTCTCTTTCTTCCTTTAAACTTTTACCGGCTTCACGCGGATTTACCTTAAAATCCCCTTCCGCCGTAAACTCGCTGAGCTCTTCTTTGCTAAGCACTAATCCTTCCTTGCTCAATTCCATCATTTTTTTTATAAAACTTTCCGCAAGCGCAACCCTGTCGCTCTGGCCTTTTATGCAAAGGCCGTGAGGCTTTAACGAAATAGCCACCTTGAATCTCTTCTCAAGAAATTTTAAATTCCTGTCTTCTATACCGAAGACTTCCCGTATATGCGAAAAATCCTGGATATCGATTACTTTTTCCATAAGGCACACGAATAACCACGAATGGGAAAACTAATATCCACAAATTTATTCGTGGTAATTCGTTTTATATTCGTGGTAATTTGTGATTTTATTTATATTGATAATCTGTGTTCTGCTCTTTATTGTCCAAGAGGGGTATCTTTATGGTTTTCCCTGGATAAACCCTGTCAGGGCTTTTTAAAACATCCCTGTTTTCGTCGTAAATCATTTTCCATTTCTTGGTTGTACCGTAGAATTTTTGTGAAATTTTCTGAAGAGTATCGTCCTTCTGAATAGTATATGACTCGTAATTTTTCGAAGATTCAACAGCCATTTCTTCAGCCATCGGCTCTTCCTCGCCGGCTTCTTCAGTAATTGCTTCTACCTCTGGTTTTACTTCTTCTTTCGTTGCTTTTTTTCTGTGATGAGGGCCCAGCTCCACTTCAAGTACGGAAACTTTTCTTGTTTCACCGAATTTGTTTGGTTTAGCCGCTTCTTTCGGGGTACCGAATAAATAACCCTGATTGCCATTTATTTCCAAATTAGTGCGCGGTTTTTCTATTGTGTAAGTTCTGCTAAGACACCCGCCTAAGAAAACAATCCCCAATAACACTACTAGATACTTCATAGAAACCTCCTTGTTTAGCTGTCAACCATCAGTCCTCAGCTGTCAGCTGCTGATAGCTGACGCCTGTGAAAGCTGATAGCCTATTTCTCTTCCTCTACCATTTTTATGTAAATTTCCTTAAGCTGTTTAGGCTCAACCTGCGACGGCGCATCAGACATTAAACATACGCCTTTCTGGGTTTTAGGAAACGCAATAACTTCTCTTATGCTTTCGGATTTTGTAATAATTGCATAAAGCCTGTCAAGGCCGAATGCAATGCCGCCGTGAACCGGAGCGCCATACTTAAAAGCATCAAGCAGAAAACCAAATTTGCGTTTCGCGTCTTCATCTGATATTCCCAGAATAGAAAAGATTTTCTGTTGTAATTGCGATGAGTGTATTCTTATTGAGCCTCCCGCGACTTCTTCTCCGTTTAAGATAAGGTCGTAGGCGCGTGCTTTTACTTTTGAGAGATCACCGTCAAGAAGCTCAAGGCTGTCAATTTTTGGAGATGTAAAAGGGTGGTGGCAGGACTGCCATTTTTTTTCTTCATCGTTATATTCAAAAAGCGGAAAATCAACTACCCAGCTGAAACGATATTCGCCTTCGCCTATATCAGGCTTATCGCTTTTATATTTTTCCATAGCTTCAACGTAAGGTATCCTTAAAAAAGGCGTTTTTATTTCTTTGCCGAGGACCTTTTTAAAAGTATGCGCGATAAAAGTCTCCATAAGCGAAATTATATCATCTTCATCAACAAAAGACATTTCGATATCAAGCTGGGTAAATTCAGGCTGCCTGTCTTTTCTGAGATCCTCGTCCCTGAAACACCTGACCACCTGATAATACCTGTCAAAACCGGCGACCATAAGAATCTGCTTAAAAAGCTGCGGCGATTGAGGAAGCGCGTAAAATTTGTTGGGGCTTAGCCTTGACGGAACCAGAAAATCGCGGGCGCCTTCAGGCGTTGATTTTGTAAGGAAAGGCGTTTCAACTTCAATAAAATTTTTCTCATTTAAAAATTCTCTTATTGCCTGGTTAAAATTGTGGCGCAAGACCATTTTTTCAAGGGTTTTTGGCCGGCGCAAATCAAGATAACGATAAGTAAGCTTAACCTCTTCGCCGAGCTCAATTGTATCGTCAACCGGGAAAGGCAAATCCAGCGATGAATTTATAATTTCAAGTTCAAGCCCGCCGATTTCTACAAAACCTGTTTTAAGCTTTGGATTTTCGGTTCCCTTTGGCCTTGAATTAACTGTACCCTTAACTTTTATAACATCTTCGCTTCTTAAACTCTTTGCTTTTTCGTAAGTTTCCTTGTTTGGCTTCGGGAAAAATACAATCTGGGTGATACCGTATCTATCCCTGATGTCTATAAAAATAAGTTTTCCGTGGTCGCGCCTGGAATGCACCCAACCGCACAAAACCACTTCCTGGTTTAAATTATCCTGGCTAAGCTCTCCGCAAGTATGTGTCCTTAACATAATTTTGTCCTTAATTTTTTAGCGTACCACGTATCAGGTAACACGTAACAAGTCTTAAAGACGTGATACCTGTGACGTGCTACGTGATACTAACTAGAATGTTAAAATGACTATGCCATTCCCTCGCCATCTGCTATAATCCCGCGCACAACATCGATAAGGTCTTCTTTCTTTACTTTTTCCTGTTCGGATGTTTCCATATCCTTTAAGATAACCAGCCCTTGTTTATATTCATCATCAGCAAGAAGTGTTACAAGCTTAATGCCTTTTTTCTCGGCATATCGCAGCTGGCCCTTAAGAGATTTAGCGCAATAATCAGTGTCGCAGTGAACACCAGCACCGCGTAAATCCTGCAGTATTCTGAAAGATTCTTCACGCAAGTTCTCTCCTATCACCGCTATAAAAACATCCGGCTTAAGGGCTTGCTCTTTCTTATCCAATGCAAGTATAATTCTTTCAACGCCGAGGGCAAATCCGCAGGCAGGTATATCCGGCCCGCCTAAATTTTTTATCAAATTATTATATCTTCCGCCCGCGCCTATTGCATCTTGCGAACCCAGATTTTCCGATTTAATTTCAAAAACCGTATTTGTATAATAATCCAGCCCCCTTACGAGGCATGGATTATAAATATAAACTATATCCAAACTTTTAAGCAATTTAAGCAGTTCCTGAAACTTATTTTTACAATCATCGCAAAGATAAGTTTTTCCGGTTGTTTCGCTAAGGCAGAATGAAGTCGCTATTTTTTTACAATTCTCTTCTTTGCAGTCAAGTATCCTCAAGGGGTTTTTTTCAAGGCGCCTTTGACAGTCCTCGCAAAGTTCGCTGCGCCTATCGGTTAAATCTTTTTTAAGCAGGCTCATAAATCTTTCTTTATCCTGCTGGCAGCCCAAAGTGTTTATATGAAGTTTTCTTTCGGTGATGCCTATTTCATCAAGAATCTTAAGGCTCATCGAAATCATTTCAGCGTCAAGAAAAATACTGTCCGAACCCATTGCCTCCGCGCCTATGTGGTGGAACTGGCGCAGCCTTCCTTTTTGAGGCCGTTCCCCCCTAAACATCGGGCCTATGTAGGAAAATTTATGAAAATCGCTTTGCTTGTAAAGTGCGTGTTCGAGATAAAAACGAACAACCTGGGCGGTTCCCTCCGGCCTTAACACTACATCTGAATCAGCTTCTGTGCGTTTGGCTATTTTAAAAATCTGTTTTTCTACTATGTCGGTGGCCTCGCCCACACTTCTTACAAAAACGCCTTCCTCTTCAAGCACAGGAAGAATAATTTCTTCATAGCCATACACGCCAAAAATATGCCTTCCCTTTTCAGCTATTTTGTTAAATTGGCAGGCTTCATCGGGGCTAAAATCATAAGTTCCCCTTATACTTTTATAGGTTTTTATCATGAAGGTGCGGAATTATTTGATGAATTGCTTCATCTCAAGGCCAGGCTTAAATATTACGGTATGCCTTTCCGGGATAGGAACAACTTCTCCTGTTTTAGGGTTTCTGCCTATTCTTTTCTTGCATCTTTTTATCTTAAAAACCCCGAAATTCCTCAATTCTATGCGCTCTCCGCTCTTTAAAGACTCAAAAATTGCGTCAAAAGTGCGCTGGACAATGTCTCTTACAACAACCTGCCGAACGCCTGTATCCTGGCTTATTTTTAGTACAATATCGCGTTTACGCATAGGTTTAGTGTATCATCCTTTTTTGGGGTGTCAAGGGACTAATGGCATAACCTGCGAGCTGGAGCTACAAAGGTTAAGCGCGTTATTAATATTGAGAAAATCTCGCCAATAATCGCTGCAACCTGTTTGCCGGCAGGAAGTTAGGCTGACAAGTTAGTTTAGCTTGCAGGCAGGTGGTAAAAATAAAGGCTCCCAAACAGGCGCTACTTCCTTACCACTGTGTCGCCTTCCTGAATAGTATAACCGGAAGCCAAAGAAACAATTTCGCCTTCGGAAATATTGTTGCGGACATCATTAATCGTAACACTGGCGATTTTTGCGTTCCCTCTTATCACCCACATCTGCATACCATTTTTTATGCCGTTAGACTTTCCAAGATTAATAATAACAAATTTAGCGGCATTATGCACCTGGATAACGCTGCCCGTTATACCCGCCTTAGCGGTTAGCCTGGCGGATTTGGGCAAAAAAATCATATAATAATAAGCTAATGAAAGGCTGATAATTATTACGGCTATGATTAAGGATAATTTTAATGTTTTATTGATTTTCATAACTTCTCCTTTAACCTGTGAGTGGCATCTATGTAGCGGCCATCAAGAACTTCGAATCGTTTTAATAAGCCGTTCTTAAAGGTAAAACGGGCGTTATATTCATATGTTTTACCGTAGTTGCGGTACGCGCCCCTAACCTGATATTCATTATTCATATAAGAGGCGATATACGGCTCTTTTGAATTTTTTGGGTTCGGTGTTTTTTTAAATACCTTAAGAAATTCAGCTTCCGGCATTTTTAAATAAAGTTTTTTTGTTATATAAGAATCTTCGTAATAACCATGGGCTACGTTTTCCGAAGCTATCCGCCAGGCTTCTTGCGAACTGCATTTTGTTTCACTCTCAATAACCATTGCAGTAAAATGGGTATCTGCCTGCCGGGACAACCAGGAGCAGGACGACAGGAACAATACGCACAATAAAGCTGCAGAATATTTTATACGCATATAAAACTTTATCAGATAACGTTAATTATGTATTATTTAACACCCCTTTTTTCTAAAATCAAAGATCTGGCTGTTTCTTTGCTGGCAAGCGGCACATATATCCGATACTGGTCCACTATCGTTCTAATAGGCATTCCCCAGCTATACCTAAACGGCTCAACCAAAGAAACTATACTTTTTGTTTTCAAATATTCTTTTATAATTTCAGCTTCAATTTCGTCAAAAGCAACATAACAAATACCCCATTCTTTTATGCTTAAGCTTTTTTTGTCCTTAAAAAATCCCAGTTGAGCAACGATATCGGAAAACACTCCGACAACGACAGCAATACCCATACCGAAAAGAACCCCTGTAATCCGGTAAGATAGCCCAAAAATAAGTATTGCCAGGTGAGACGCAAGAATCATACTGACCAGGAATAATGCTGTTACAGCTAAAACTTTGGACATATTAAGGCGTAACTGATTTTCTATGCCGGCAGAATCTTCAGCCGGCAAAAATCCGTATCGTTCAAGAAGGCTTGCAATGTATTTCGGCTTAAAAACAATTAACGAATATAAAAAAGTAAGAATCACAACAAGAACAGGAACTATGACCATTGAAAATATAGAATTTCTTGAAAAAATGGATAAAAGAAAACGGTTGGTTTCTATACTAGCCGCAAAAAGGCCCAAGGTTGCCGGGAGCATAAACAACGCTACAGCTAACTGGGCAGGCGCTATTCCAACCAGCGTCGGGCGAAAAGTAATTGAAACTTTCTCCGGATTTTTTGTTTTCACTTCTACTCTGTTTTTAAGCCTGGTTAAGTAAAAAATGGCGTAAACAAAAATTATAAAGAAAACTACAGCTAAAACAGGCACAGCCGGTATCAAACTTTTCACACGCACATCAATATACATAGTATGAAAAACCTGAATCAAGTTGAAAGGAAACTGAGAAATAGCGATAAGAGCAATGCCATTGCCAATGCCGTATCGGTTAATCAAACCGGCAATTAAAAGCAAAACAATTACGCTGGCAGTCATAGTTAAAACTGTAACTACCCGAAATACCACACCGGGATTGGACACCAACTGGTACCCCTGAAAAGTGCCGGGGTTCTCCAGCCATAAACTTAGTAAAAAAGACTGAATAATTGACAGGGCAATGGTAAAAATATAAGTATGCTTTGAAATCCGGAACCTGCCGGATTCTCCGCCAAAGGAACAACGCCGTAATGCCGGAATGAAAATTGAACCTAACTGAATTAATATGCAGGATGACAGAAACGGCATTAAACCCAGCCCGAAAATTGTTAATTTTTCAAAACCTTTTTTCGGAAGGATACTTAATATACCCTGGCCTTGCACGTGAAAGATTCTTTCCAAAAATTTTTGCAGGGCGCAAATATCAATGCCCGGTAAAGGTATAAAAAATACAATACGTAAAAGCACAAGAATCGCTATGGTAATTATAACGCGCATTCCAACTTCCTTATCCCATAGTATTAAGCTGATTAATTCTTTCACCGGGTATTTTTTGTCAGAAGTTAAGGCAATAGAATATTTTTTAAATACGAGGTGCAGGATTTTAAAAATCAAAAACATTGCCGCCAGGGTAATTATCAGGACGAATAATAAATTTTCTCCCATCAATGCCTCCTTAGTTGGCTGATATTATAGTTGTTTTAACCCGCGCGCGATTTGAATATGCAAAACCAGAAAGCGAATCTGGTTACATTATTCTTGTTTTGTGTTTTCTTCGTCAGGCTCAAACAGAGCTTTCAGGGTTTCGCGGGAATTTGTAACGCTATCCAGGTATTCTTTGCGCATTTTTTCGGAAACACCGTACTTTTTAAAAATTTTATCTGTTTTGGCGCTGAATTCTTCAGCAAGGGCGTCATACTCTGTTTGCAGGCTGTTTATTTTGGCATCCAGCGCTTTCCTTTCCAAACTCAAACTCTGCCAGTAAACAGCCATAACTTTTCCATCGACCAATGCCTTTTCAACCATTTTCAGGTCATAAAGGTATTCTTTATCCCGGGGATTAGGGGCAGCTTTGCCGGAATACTCTTCTAATTTTTCATCAAGCAGTTTCAGGAAATTTCTGTCCGGAATAAAACCGTTCTCGAGAATAAGCTTTAACACCCTGGAAGAAAAATATTCTTCCATAGTCATAGTATAATGGCCAAATAAATATTTTCGGTCTTCAGGTATAATTTTTTCGTAATTCTGCGTAATCCACGCCAAAGCCCTTTCCCTGTCTTTACAATTACCCAAGATATCATAAATTGCATACCTTATTTTGTTATTTTTTGTTGATTGTATTTCGCTGAAAAAGAAATCTATATCGCTGTCGGCTGCCTGTGTTTTAAAAGCATTAAGCATGAGCAGCTTTTCCTGCTCGCTGGAAAGAGTTTTATACCGCGTGATAAGCTCCTGCCTTAAATTTTCATTTTCAAGTTTATCAATTAAAAGATAAGTGCTTCGCGAAACAATCCAGGAAGGATTATCCAGGAATTTAAACAATACGCTATCGGAAATACCGGCGTTTTTATCAACAATAGCAGCTAACGTCATTATTTGTTCATAAATAACCTGAGGGTTATTGTTTTTTATTTTTAGGACAGGGCCCAGCAGTTCTGCTTTTGCGTTATAACCATTAGCGAAAAGCTGCAGGAAACGCAAAGAAGCTGCAACTATGTTAACCTCGCGCGCATTCAAAAGCTCAATAATTTTATTATAATTTTTTTCTGCTGCAATATATTCGAAGGAATTCTTATCTACTTTTTTGTCGGATAATACCCTTCCCAGTGCGCCGGCGCGTCCGCCCAGGTTAACGATGGCATTATAAACAATTTCCGGATTTTTATCGAATAGTTGAACGTAATAATCTTCGTCGGAAAACTGCGGTATATTCACTGACGGGTAACGTGAGAATTTTTCTTCTTCACAGCTTGAAACACCCAAAAGCGATAAGCAGGCTAAGACCAAAATTATTTTTTTCATGTTTTTACTCCTCTAAACTCGCGCCAGCTGCTAGACAGACAAAGGTTTTTTAATTATTAAGTATTGCGTCTCCGGAATTGCAACAAAAGAATTAAATCTTTGTAAAAATATATACCATTCCTCTGGAACCCTGGTCGTCGGTAAAAGCAATCCACAATAAATCGTGAGTGCCCTTCTCTACTTCATTTAAAAGGTCCCCTGCAGACTTTAATAAGGTAAAATAAGGAGCGTGGGTAGGCCCGCCCCAAAAAGCATTTTTATCTGTCGGGTCTTCTATAACCTCCAACGGCCCACACGTATAATATTCAGCACCGGGCACAGTTATTTTGAACTGGCGCTGCAATTCCTGGGCTATTGACACAACTAAATCGCCCGCGGTTTGACTTCCAGATAATGGTTCTTTACGAAATACATACATCTTTAAAGGCCTGCCCTGTTTTCCGGAATGTGACTGGAGATTATACAGGAAAGATATTTTAAGCAGGCTTTTTGGCACGTTCGCTGATACTTGTTTTGATTCTGATTGAATTGTTTCTTTTGTTTCGGATATATATTTAAAACGTGAACAACTGCAGTTAGGACATTGGATAGCGCCATCAGGGATAGAAGCTTCGCATACTGCGCAAACTTTTTTCCCTTCCACTTTTTTTGTAGCAAGCGGTTCATCGCTTTTAGTTGAGATGCCGGCCTTTGGCGTTACCCTAAGCGGCACAAGTCCGGTTTTCCACCAATAATTGGCATCTGAAGCTGCAACGCCTAAATCCAAATCTCTTAAAGTTGCTCCTTGTTTACACATCATTATGGGGCTGGTTGTCCCCGGAGGCAGAAAACGAATAAATCCATCAGGGCTGGAGTCATTAAGACTGTCTACTTTAGCCATAGCATCTAATTTCTTTTGCAACTGCGCGTAGGTAAGGCAATCTTTACGGAAGTTTATTAATTCCTGGCTGATATAGAGATACCCGCTTCCGCGGGGAATAACTGTTTCCGGGCAAGGACAGGCTTTATCCGAACAGAGGCCATCGCCTTGCGGCCGCAAAACTTCAAAATATTCAACCCCAGCTTTTTTCCCGCTTAATAAACTGTTTAATTTTGAAAACAACCCGCTCATTTTCCACCTCCTGCGCGGCAATCTTATGCCTACCGCGTTTCATCTGCAAGGTTAAATATCTTCAAATAATTAAGTACTGCGTTATTGGAATTATTGCTCAACATTCCGGACACATAATTTCATTATTTAAACAAATACAACCTGCGCTTTCAGCTACCTGCCATTTATTCTTACAATAAATAATACCTCTAGGCGGCCTTGATAAACCGGAAATTTTTCCAATTTCCGCTTCGGTTATATCCAAAATACCTGCGTTTTTGAGAAAAATTAGGTCTTTTCTGGTTGATTCTACCCAATTGTATTTCTTTGGGTCAATAACACCCATTACAGGATTTTGCTTGGTGTCTAAAGTGAATGGCAATTTAATCACAAGCATACATAATCCGTTTTCCTCGGCATTTTTCTTTATAAGTAATTCAACTCTATTGTCATAACGGGATTTTACGGCAATAAACGCTTCATCGCTGGCGCAATCTGCGCCTTTACAGAATTCTTCAAGCTTGCCAATGTTTATTTTTAAACCTTTAATTTCAACCTTAAATCCTGAATCTTTAGAATAACAGGCGTAACCGATTTTTACAATTAAAACAGTTAAAATACTGACTAAAAAAATATATAATATTTTTTTCATTCGCACCTCCCTATTTTCCACGCCCGGGGTAGGATTTCTCTACGTATTTTATTGACTCCTCTATCTGTTTAGCAATTTCTGGCATTCCCTGTTTTTCATACAATTCCTTTGCTTTCAAGAAATAATTTTTTGCTTCTTGATATTTGCCTAACTGGTCATACGAATAACCGATATTATTATATGCCGCTGCATTGTCCGGGTCTATCTTAAGCGCTTTTTGCGACATTGCTATTGCCTCTTCAAATCTGCCTAAATGGTTATACATACAGGCAAGGTCAACATACCCTTCGGGAAAACCGGAATTTATTTTAATGGCCTCCTCAAACAACTTAGCTGCTTCGTTATATCGCCCTTGGTTGGCAAGGATATTTCCCTGGTGTATTGTGCGGTTATAGCGGGCATCGCCGCTAACCCCGGAAATTACCACATCCTTTTTTTCCGAAGCAGAGAGTGCATTAGTTGTTTTTTCTGCATTTTGTTTTTCCGGTAAAAACGCTGGTTCCGGAGCTGCTTTATCCGGGCTTGAAGAATTTACGTCTTTGCCGTCAATCGTTTTAATATCGCCGAAATAATAGGTTACGGCCACGCCGGAGATATCGACTTTCACGGATTCATCTGTTTTATCAATTATTTTTCCTTCGATTGTTTTACCCGACTTAAAAACTATTTTTTCGCCGAAAACAAACGGCACAGGAAACAAGAAAGTTGATACTAAAAATGTAACTATTTTTTTGCTCATATAATACTTTGCACCATTTTCCTGGGGTATATACTTTTCCAATTAGATGCCTGTCCCCAGAACTGATTTCTTTATCTTCTCTCACACGGGCAACTCAATTAAGCATTGCAACCACGGAATCCTTTTTTAGCCGAATATCTTTTTCATCTGCTTTTCTGTAATTTTTTTTACAAACTGTTCTTTTATTTTGCTGGCTATGTCTTTAATTTTATCTAATGTTACTTCTTCATCTTGTACTAATTTTTTTACTAAATTTATATCAAAGCTGAATTCGTTTATATATTCTGTCCAATGTAGGTTCAAAAAACCTTGCTTAAAATAGTTAATTCTTATTCCATAATCTAATACTTTGCTGTAGCCTTCTTTTTCTAATCGCATGTCTATTGAAAGGTCCCAAATCATTTTAGACATAACGCTCTCGAACTCTGGAATATTATTAATTATCACGCACAAAAAATTATAATCATATTTAAACTCTGGACTCATGGCATCTTTTACATGGATTAGTTCATGTCTTAAAACGAAATCTTTTTGGCTTTCAGATCCTATGCAATTAAATGATGGGAATATTCTTAATATGAATTTATTTTCACCAGACTTCATGCATCGCAAATCTACTTCTGCCTCTGTATCTTTATTCATATTTGGGTATTCAACTAAAATATTTGCATTTGGACAATATTGTTTTTTTAAAACTTCGATCTTTTTATCTATGATTTTCTTATACATAAAACTACTTAACAAGTTGAAATGAAGTTGAATTCCGAGGATACGAAGCAAACCCTTCAGCCACAAAACATCAAAGCGTTGGTTTCCCAACGCTTCTAAAAGTAAATCCAAATTGTAGTAAGGTTACACATAAAAACCGCTCTCGTAATGGGGGTATTTTAACGCTAAGGGATAAGGTGTCAAGGTAGTTCTTTTTAAACGCAAATTACCACAAATCAGGAGACGAATTAACACGAATAAATTCGTGGATATTCGTATCTAATTCGTGGCAATTTATGCTAAAGGCTCAAAGACAGGTTATCGGCGCCGATTATTGAGCTGATTTCTTTGAGGGTATTTTCGGTAAGTTTGAGGCAAAATTGGTTAGCGGTTTTAATTTTTACGCCGTTAAGCTTTGAGTTTTTAAAGGCAAAAACAACCGGGGTGTTTCCTCTATTATTCATAAAAACTGTCTTAAGATTAGCCAGCGGAATCTTCTCCCCGTTTACAGCGATGTTTAAGCCCTTGATGCTTTCAAAAATGCGTTCAATCGGGATAATTTTGGCAGCTAATATTTTAGGCACTCTTTCTTTTGACTCAAGTTTTCCTTTTATGACAATTATACTTTTCTCCTTGATATCCGGAGCTGCTTCAGCAAAAAGCTTGGGGAACACAAAAACCTCGACAGTTGAAGTTTCATCTTCAATTTTTAAAATCGCCATGCGGTCGCCGGTTCTTTTCGTGGTTATAATGCGCGCTTTTTCTACTATGCCGCAGATGATTACCTCTTCGCGTGATTCCTGCTCATAGAGAGAAATTATTTCCTCGCGCCGTAAGTGCTTTACGGTATTTTCATAAGAATACAAAGGATGGCTTGTTACGTATATGCCAAGAAGCGATTTCTCAAAGCCTAAAATCTGCAGAAGCGGCCACTCTTCAACATCAGGTATTTCTTCCTGTCTTTTGGGGGCGGTAAACAAGAGAAGCTGCGAAGGGTCTTCTTTTTTTGTGCTTTTTGCCAAAATTTTATCCAGCATTGCAACCATCTGCGCACGTTTTAATTTAAAGCTGTCCATTGCGCCTGACTTAATAAGGCTTTCGAGGACTTTTTTGTTTACAACCCTGCCGTCAACGCGGTCGCAGAATTCAAAAAAATCATCGAATTTCTTTTCCTTGCGTATTTGAATTATATTATCCAAAGCGGTTGTGCCTACGTTTTTAATTGCCAAAAGCCCAAACCGGATGTTTTTTTCATCGGTAACCGTAAAATTAGCAAAGCTGGTATTTATATCCGGGGGAAGCACCTTCATTCCCATATGATTAACTTCATTTACGTATTCAACTATTTTATCGGTGTTCGTACGTTCACTTGTTAGAAGTGCCGCCATAAACTCAACCGGATAATTTGCTTTTAGGTATGCTGTGCGGTAAGAAATCAAAGCATAAGCGGTTGAATGGCTTTTATTAAAGCCATAACCGGAAAAATAATCTATCAAATCAAAAATCTGCGTTGCGGTTCTTTCTGACACGCCGTTTTTCTTGCTTCCCTGGACAAATAAATTACGCTGTTCTTCCATTATTTCAGGAATTTTTTTGCCGATTGCTTTTCTAAGCAAATCTGCCTGCGCCAGGCTAAAACCTGCCAGCTTTGAGGCAATTTGCATGGTTTGTTCCTGATAAAGAATAATACCGTAGGTTTCTTTAAGAATTGATTCAAGTTTTGGATGGCCGTAGCTCACCGGCTTTTTACCTTGCTTTCTTTCTATAAAATCATCAACCATTCCGCTTCCTAAGGGCCCCGGCCTGTACAGCGCAAGTACCGCGATTAAATCTTCAAAGCGCGTTGGAATAAGCTTTCTTAATATTTCGCGCATGCCCCTGCTTTCAAGCTGGAACACGCCGATTGTCTGCGCTTGCGCAAGAAGTTTAAAAGTTTTTTTATCATCAAGGGGGATAGTTGCGATATCCAAATCTATTCCTTTTGTGCGTTTCATTATTTTAACTGTTGAGTCTATAACCGTAAGCGTTTTAAGGCCTAAAAAGTCCATCTTAAGCATTCCGGTTTTCTCAAGAGATTCCATATCAAATCCGGTTACGGTTTCATCTTCGGCGCCTCTGGTTAGAGGAATTCTATCCATCAATGGTTTATCCGAAATAACAACGCCTGCGGCATGAGTTGAAGCGTGGCGGCAAAGGCCTTCAAGCTGCATAGCAACATCAATTAAGCGCTTTATTCCGGCGTCCGATTGATAAATCTGCGAAAGTTCCGGGCTTGTAGAAATCGCTTCTTTAAGCGTCATATGGTGGCCGACAATAACAGGAATCATTTTTGCGATTTTATCAACTTCTGAATAGCTGTAATCCATAACGCGGCCGACATCGCGCACAACCGCCCTGGCGAGCATTGTTCCAAAGGTGATAATCTGGGCTACGTTTGCCGCGCCGTATTTTTCGCCTACATATTCAAGCACCTGCGAGCGTTTCTCATAACAGAAATCCATATCAATATCAGGCATTGAAATACGCGCGGGATTTAAAAATCTTTCAAAAAGAAGGTCGTATTTAAGAGGGTCTATATCCGTAATACCCAAAAGAAAACTTACAATGCTGCCGGCTGCTGAGCCTCTGCCAGGGCCAACCGGAATATTGCTTTCCTTGGCGTGTTTTATAAGGTCCCAGATAATTAAAAAGTAACTGGCAAAACCGGTTCCTTTTATTACTTCAAGTTCGTATTCAAGCCGCTTGTTCACCTCATCAGTAACTTCGCTATAACGTTTAGGCAGGTTTTCAATAACTATTTTCCGTAAAAAATCTATTTCAGTTTCATTTTCTGGAATAGGAAAACGCGGTAAATGAATTTTAGAAAAATCCATAACCAAATTACACTTCTGCATTACCTCAAGAGTATTCTTTACCGCTTCAGGCACTTCCTTAAATATTTCCTTCATTTCATCGGGGCTTCGGAAATAAAAAGTGTCGCTGTTAAACTTAAAATGATTCAGGTCGTTTAACGTAGTTTGCGTTTGTATGCAAAGAAGCACTTCGTGCGCGAAAGATTCATTCTTTTCAAGATAATGGATATCATTTGTTGCGACAGGCGGGACATTAAGCTCTTTTGAAATTTTTAAAATATGCTTATTAACTTTTACCTGCTCTTTTAATCCGTTTTCCATAATTTCAAGATAGAAATTGCCTTTGCCGAAAATCTGAAGGTATTCATCGCATTTTTTATACGCTCCCTTAATGTCATCCGCAACTATCGCTGAAGGGATTTCTCCTTTAAGGCAGGCGCTTAAGCCAATCAGGCCCTTGTTATACTGGCTTAATATCTCTTTATCTATTCTTGGTTTATAATAAAAGCCTTCAAGCGAAGCAAGGCTCACAAGTTTTATTAAATTCTTATAGCCCTCTTCATCTTTGGCAAGAAGTATAAGGTGATGATTGCCTGCTTCTTCGGTTTTATAGTCTTTTTTAAAGCGCGAATCAGGCGCAACATAAACCTCGCAGCCGATTATCGGCTTTATGCCTGCGTCCATGCATTCTTCGTAGAACTTTATCGCTCCGAAAATGTTTCCGTGGTCGGTTATGGCAAGGCCGGGAAGTTTAAATTTTACTGCTTTTTCTACAAGACGGTTGATTTGGCATGCGCCATCAAGAAGGCTATATTGGGTATGAACATGAAGATGTATGAAATCAGAATGCGCCATAAAATATCAAAAATTAAAAATCAAACGTCAAAATGACAGACCAAAATTCAAAATTTTTTAATTTTTATTTGTAATTTTGATTTTTGATTTTAAAACTATTCCCACTCAATTGTTGCGGGAGGCTTTGAGCTTATATCGTAAACTACGCGGTTAATACCCCGGACTTTATTTATTATCGCGTTTGAGATTTCGCCGAGCACTTCATAAGGAATTTTTGACCAGTCCGCAGTCATTCCATCCAGGCTGTTTACTGCTCTTATTGCGCAAACATTTTCATAGGTGCGCTTATCCCCCATAACTCCAACTGTTTTTAAAGGAAGCAGAACACAAAACGCCTGCCAAATACCGTCATACAGATTATGTTTTTTTATGATGCCTTCAAATATACTGTCGGCCTCGCGTAAAATTCTTAGACGTTCGTTTGTAATTTCTCCGATAATCCTGACAGCAAGGCCGGGGCCTGGAAACGGATGCCTGCCGATTACCGTTTCCGGCAATTTAAGAATTTTCGCAATCTCCCTTACTTCGTCTTTAAAAAGCTGGCGGAAAGGCTCAATGAGTTTAAGCTTCATATTAGGGGGCAAGCCTCCCACGTTATGGTGCGATTTTATTCTTGAAGTGGGCCCGCCGAAAAAAGAAACCGACTCAATCACGTCAGGATAAAGCGTTCCCTGCACCAGAAACTCCACATCTTTTATTCTATGCGCCTGTGCGTCAAAAACTTTTATAAATTCATGGCCGATTATTTTTCTCTTTTTTTCCGGGTCAATTACGCCTTTAAGTTTAGTGAGAAAAGAATTTGAGCTATCAGCGTAACGAAGGTCTATCTTGTAATGGCCGCGGAAAACATCAAGCACCTGTTTTGCTTCATTCTTCCTGAGTAATCCGTTATTTACAAAAATGCATTTAAGGCGCTTGCCTATAGCTTCATTTATCAAAACTGCCGCGGTTGAAGAGTCCACTCCTCCGCTTAATCCGCAGATTACGTTTTTACCGCGGGTTTTTTCTCTGATATGCTTAATTTCACTTTGGATAAAATCTTCAAGCTGCCAGCTGGCGAAACATTCGCAAATCCTAAAAAGGAAATTTGAAAGAATCTGCGTGCCGTGTTCTGTGTGCACGACTTCCGGATGGAATTGAACGCCGTATATTTTTGTTTTTGGGTTAGCGATTGCCGCGAATTCGGTGTGCTGCGTGTGCGCGTAACTTGCAAAACCCTGCGGAAGTTTTACTGCCTGGTCAGTGTGGCTCATCCAGGACACTATCTTTGCCGGCAAAGAAAAGAATAAATCCTTGTGGTTATCGATATACATTTCAGCCCTTCCGTATTCTCTTTTCTTTGCTTCCTTAACCGTGCCCTTTAAAGTTTTTACAAGAATCTGCATTCCGTAGCAGATGCCTAAGATAGGCACATTCAGTTTAAGTATTTCTTTGTTAAGGCTAGGCGCGCCTTTTTCGTAAACACTGTGCGGGCCGCCGGAAAGGATAATGCCTTTTGGCTTTATTGCTTTTATTTTTTCAAGGCTTATATTGCAGGGCTCAATAATGCTGTAAACTTTAAGCTCGCGCACACGGCGCGCAATAAGCTGCGTGTACTGCGAGCCAAAATCAAGAATAAGGATTGTATCTTGTTTCATATCAATATAAGTATCACGTAACAGGTAACACGTCTTTAACATAACGTGATACGTGTTACGTGCGACGCGCTACGGCTTCTCTCATTTTCCCATTCCAACTTTCTGTGAAGCCTGGAAAAGCTTTCCTTCTGTCTGTATAGAAGGGGCTATTATTATTTCTACGAAATGCATTTCCCTAAGGTCTTTTGCGCCGAGCGAACCAAGGGACGTTGAAAGCGCGCCCATTAAATTCTGTGAACCATCATCTACCGCTGCGGGGCCGAAAAGTATCTGCTCGAGGCTTCCGGAAACTCCAACGGAAATACGTGTTCCGCGGGGAAGATTTCCGTGAGAAGTAGCCATTCCCCAGTGAAAACCGCGTCCCGGAGCTTCTTTTGCCCTTGCAAAAGTAGAACCTATCATAACAGCGTCAGCTCCGCAGGCAAAAGCCTTACAAACATCGCCGCCGCGGCGCATTCCGCCGTCAGTTATTATAGGTATGTATTTTCCTGTTTTCTGGTAATAAAAATCCCTTGCGCCTGCACAATCAACTGTTGCAGTAACTTGGGGTACGCCTATACCTAAAACTCCCCTTGTTGTGCAAGCTGCACCCGGGCCAACACCAACAAGTACTGCGGCACAGCCGGTTTCAAGAAGTTCAAGCGTTACATTATAAGTTACGCAGTTGCCGAGAATTACAGGAATTTTTGTTTCTTTGCAGAATTTATACAAATCAAGAGGGGTATAACGCTTAGCAACGTGCTGGGTAGTTGTAACAGTTGATTGCACGATAAAGCAATCCGCGCCTGCAGCCTGCGCTATCTTTGCAAACTTAGAGGCATTCTGCGGTATACAGCTTACAGCAGCATAACCGCCTTTTTTCTTTATTTCTTCAACGCGCTTGCCGATAAGTTTTTCTTTTATCGGGCTTGTATATATTTTCTGGATAAGATTTGTTGCTTTTTCCGGAGTTGCCTTTGAAATATCTTCCAACACTTCATTAGGATTATCATATCTTGTCTGAACCCCGTCTAAATTAAGGGCTGCTATTCCGCCGAGCTTCGACATTGCAACCGCAAAATTAACGTCCACAACGCCATCCATAGCCGCGGCCATTATAGGGACAGAAAATTTTTTGCCGCAGAATTCCCAGGATGTATTGACTTCTTCAGGATTTATAGTAATACGCCCCGGGGCGAGCGCGATTTCATCAAAACCATAACATCTTCTTGCGCGTCTTCCTATACCAATCCACTCCGCCATGTTAAACCTCCTTAACTTATAGTTTTATCTAAATTTTGATTTTCCAAATTTACACTTTCTGCAGCTGCCATAAAACCTTCTATAATTTTCTGTTTATCTTCCTCGCTCAAAGTTTTGTGTGCAAAATTTACTTCCTTCGACTCGAGAATAAATTGAGCCAGAAGCTGCGCCTGAATGCGCGCTTCATCGGAATTATATGCGTAGAAACAATCGGTTTCTATGTCTTTTCTTGCGCAATCACCGATAACGAATATGCCTTCAAACTGCGCTGTATCCTGAACCGTTTCGCCAGCAGGCGGAACTGGTTCAAGGGTAAATATATTTGTTATATTAATGGGTACCTCAAAAAAGTCAAGATTCGGCGAAAACCCGGTATCTAAAAAAACCATTTGCGACGCAAACACTTTAAGAGGGCTTATTTTTGTCGCTTTAACCTGGCCTTCACCGATTACCTCATCCACCGTAACATTCAAATGAACATTTATCTGTTTTTCATTTAAGAAACCAAGAACCTTTTCTTTGTTGCTTCCTAAAAAATCCCAGTTATCGCCTAAAACTCTTACATCCTTCCCCGCAGATTTAAGCAAAACACAAAGCCTGAGGCCAAGATATGTAGTTACATAAACTATCAGTTCCGAAGATATTTTAAGCAAACTTTTAAACTCAAAAAGATTTATATCCGAAAGATAAAATAAACCTTCCCTGCGCTCCCCCTTTAAGGGTATGCTTTTTGATTTTGCTCCGCTTGCTATAACTAGCGTTTCAAAGTCTATCGCATCAGCCTCTTTAAAATAAATTTTTTTCTGTTTTGGATTTATCCGTTCGACCTTATCCTGCATTAATGTAACATTGTTCTCCTGCGCAAAATCTTTTAAATCGATATAGGCCTTCGTATCCATTGAACTGATAAATTTAGCCTTATCGAAATAATGCGTATTTTTGTCAATGAGCGTAAGTTTTATATCAGTATTTTTTTCGCGTATCTTTTTTATGAAAGAAATACCCGCTTCTCCTGCGCCTAAAACTGCAATTGCATTCGCCTTTTGGTTGTTAAGCATATTTCTTGTACGCGTCTATCAGGTTTTTAAATAGATATAGCGAAGTCAGTTTTCCCACGCCTCCCGGAACCGGCGTAATGAAGGAAGCTTTGCGTTTTGCTTTCTCAAATTCTATATCGCCGACGACTTTACCGTTAAATTGGCCTATTCCCACATCAACAACCACAGCGCCTTTTTTTATCCATTCTCCTTTTATGATGTGGGGCTTCCCGACTGCAGAAACAACTATATCGGAATTCTTTATATAAAAAGGCAGTCTCCCTGATTCGTAAGTTCCTATATGCGTGATTGAAACGCTTGCAAGCTTTCTGCCTAAGATAAGCGCTAAGGGCTTACCTATCAGCGTTGAAAAACCCACTATTGTTACCTGTTTTCCATAAAGGTCAATGCCTGTCATCTTTATGAATTCCAAAATGCTTAAAACGGTCGGCGAAACAAATAAAGGCTCCCCCACAAAAAGCAGCCCAAGGTTATAAGGATTCATTCCTTCGAGATCTTTTTTATGGTCGATTGTGCTGAATACTAACTCTTCGGTAAAATTTGAGGGAAAAGGTTTATTGGCGACAATTCCGGTTATTTTTTTATTCTTATTAAGGCTTTGGATTTTAGTGAGTGCGTCTTTTATGCTTATATTCTGGGGCAATTCCAGCGATAAATATTTAACACCCAGGCTTTCGGCAAGCTTTTTCTGCGATGCGCGGTAAACTTGCGAAGAGTAATTTTTCCCTATGCTTACAGAGGCAAGCGTTAAGGCGGGCAAACTGCTAAGGCGCGTTTTCAACCTTTTCTTCAGGATGTCGTATATATCTTTTGCTTCAAGAATTTTAGCCATTGGCTTTCCTTATATATTTTTTAAAAATAGCTATGTTTTTATCCTGCCTGCCTAAAACTTTGCTATTATCTTCAAGATTGTAAATACAGGCAGAAAGCGCAACCCGGACGAAGTTTAATCCGGTATAAAAATCACTAATTATACTCTTTTTTATGCCAGATTCAACCCCCCTGGCAATCGAAAACACAGAAATTGCCGACTTACCCAAATCCACAACCAGCTCATTGCTTTTTCTTAAAAAATCTATCCTTTTTTTGCCGGAAGCGCGCATAAATTTTTCGAAAATTTCTCCGTCTTTATCTACGTATTTAAGAGCTTTGTATTTAAAGGTATCAAGGCTTTTGATTTTAGAAGTTTGCTTGAGGTTTTTCCCGATTGAATAAATGATTGCTTTCTGGAGCAGGGAGATTCCTAGGGAGAGCGCAAGCGCAGCGGCGCTGCCTCCTCCGGGGGAGGGTCTTTTTCTGGAAAGATCGTTTAAGTAGCCTTTAAATTTTTTCTGATACATCAAACGCCCCTTTTATAAGGTTATACTGGCGAAAATCCTTATTCTGAATTATCTCCAGCACATCGAACCTGAAAAATCTGTCTAAATTATCTGATGCGTAAAAAAGAGCGGTTTTTCTGATTTTCTCTATCTTTCTAAAATCTATCGCTTCCTTGCCGGACACAAGATAGTTATAATTTCTTGCTTTTACCTCAATAAAACAGGTATATTTTTTGTCTTTCGCTATAATGTCAATTTCTCCGTAAAGAGAATGAAAATTTCTTTTTACGATAACGTAGCCTTTAAGTTTAAGATATTCTTCCGCTTTATCTTCGTAAAACTTACCCTTTTGCATCCTTTCGGCACGGCTAACGGTTATGGTTACGATGCCCGTTTCTTCTTAGGACTAGGTTATGCGTCTTGATTAAAATATCAAATATTAAATATCAAAATGACAATGCAAAATTCAAAGATTTCTGAAACATTTTTAATTTTGCTTTGTAATTTTGATTTTTGCATTTTGATTTTTGATTTATAGGCCGTTACCTCTAAACGTAACCGATACGGGCTTCGTTACCGTAACCGAAAGGTTCTTCTATGCAACGGAGACAATGCGTGCCTTTCAATAAGCGCATAGTGTTCCTTCGTGGGATAGCCTTTGTGATGCCCGAAATTCCATTCAGGGTACAGAAAATGGGCATTCATCATCAAATAATCTCTGGTTACCTTTGCAACAATAGAAGCGCACGAAACTTCTTTTACGGTTTTATCTGCTTTTTCTATGCACTTATATTTGATATCGAGCTCGGTGCGGAAAATATTTCCGTCAATTATAAAAGTTGCATTTTTAAGGTACGGCGCTTTTACAAGAAGCTTTTTTATCGCACGATTAAATGCAAGCATTGTTGCTTCAAGTATATTAATTTTGTCAATTTCCAAAGCTGTTGCAAGGCCGACGCCAAAACAGGCATTTTGAGCGAGCCAGCCAAAAAGATTTTGCCGCACAAAGGGTGTTAATTCTTTAGAATCGCGCACATTCGCCGGCGGCTCTTTAATAAGATAAAGAGCGCACGCACTGACTGACCCTGCTAAAGGGCCGCGACCTGCTTCATCAACACCAACTATCATAATAAAAAAGGCTGAGGTTTAGGTTAAGGTTTGGTTAAATTGTTTTTCAATCCTTAGCCTCAGTTTTAACCTTGACCTTGTTTTTTATACTGCCATTGCCTGACGGCCGATTCTTTCTCTTAAGTAATACAGCCTTTTTCTTTTTGGCATTTTCGCAGTTTTTTTCTCAAGTTCAATTTTCTCGATATTCGGCGAATAATAAGGGAATGTTACCTCGTAAGCCTCGCCGTAAGAAATTCTTCGAAGAGTAAAGGATTTTCGGTTGAGTGCGCCCTGAATTTTTATAACGACTCCTTCAAGGGGCTGTGTTCTCTCCTTGTCCTTTTCTCTGATTTTGTAATGAACTTTAATAATGTCGCCGGGGCCAAACTGCGGGTAGTCTTTTTTAAGACTTTCCTTCATTTCCTGTTCAACCATCATTAGCTTATCCATATAAACCTCCGTTTTCTAGTTTCTATTTTTCCAATAAATCAGGCCTTTTCTTCTTTGTTGCTTCGCGCGCTTTTGCCTTGCGCCACTTTTCTATCTCAGCATGGTTTCCGGAAAGTAAAACTGCAGGAACACTAAGCCCGCGGAAATCTTCCGGGCGCGTGTATGCCGGATAATCCAGAAGCCTGTTTTCAAAACTTTCGTTTTTTATTGAGTTCCTGTCGGAAACAACGCCGGGAATAAGCCGCGCAATGGAGTCTATAAAAACCATCGCGGCGAGCTCTGCCCCGCTTAAAACATAATCGCCTATAGAAATTTCATCTTCAGCCAGGCACTTAACCACCCGCTCATCTATTCCTTCATAACGGGGGGCAATAAGTATCAGCCTTTCGTAGGCCATAAACTTTTTTAAGAGCTCCTGGTTCAGCCTCTTTCCCTGGGGGCTAAAAAGAACAATCCTTTTGTTTTTGTCTTTTTTTGTTTTCGGATAAGCTTTATATCCGAGAATTTTTTCAACTGCGGCGAATACCGGCTCCGGCTTAAAAACCATGCCGCCTCCGCCATACGCAGGCGCATCTATTTTTTTATGCGGGTCATTGGTGTAATCTCGTAAATTGTGTAAATTTATTTTTAAAAGACCTTTAGCTCTTGCTCTTTTGATAATAGATTCATCTATTACCGACGTAAACATTCCCGGGAAAATAGTCACTACATCTATAATCATAACAATTGTTAAATCCGCAAGCGATTAATTACTTTTAAAACGCGATAAAAAATCTTTTTTAAACTGTAAAAATCTATCTTCTTCTATCGCTTTTTTTATGTCATCCATAAAATGCTTGTACCAAAATGTATTATGGTAAGCAAGCAGGTTGACTGCCAGAATTTCTTTTACATTGATAAGATGGCGAAGGTATGCCCGGGAAAAATTTTTGCACGTGGGGCAGAGGCATTCGCTATCCAGGGGCCTTTCGTCATTTATGTAAGGGGAATTCCTTATGATTAAAACGCCTTCTTTCGTAAAGGCAGTTCCGGTCCTTGCAAACCGCGTAGGAACAACACAATCGAAAAGGTCTACCCCAAAGCTTACAGCTTCCAATATGTCAGCAGGCAAGCCAAACCCCATAAAATAACGCAGTTTATCCTCGCCTGCGTAACGGTTTATAAAATCCAGTGTATTATACCGTAAATCAGCTTCTTCGCCAACACTTAAACCGCCTATGCATAAACCGTCTATCTTAAGATTTAGTATGCTATCCAGGCATTTTTTGCGCAAATCTTCGTGGACTGAACCCTGTGATATGGCAAAAAAGAGCTGTTTACCGTCGCAATTTGCGTCAAAAAAACTTTTGCTTTTCATTGCCCACGCTATTGTGCGCTCGCAGGCAATTTGAGCGTCGTTAAAACTAACCGGATACTTAACGCATTCATCAAGCGGAACAGCAACATCGCTTTTTAAATCCAGCTGTATTCTTATGACATCCTCCGGCGCCAAAAAAATGGATTTGCCGTCTACGTGAGACTGAAAACTCACTCCTTCATCCGTAACTTTTCGAAGATGTTCCAGGCTAAAAATCTGATAACCGCCGCTGTCGGTGATTATGGTTTTGTCAAAATTCATAAACTTATGAAGCCCGCCGCATTTTTTTATAACTTCTATGCCGGGGCGCACATACAGATGGTAGGCGTTAACCAGTAAACCGTCGATTCCGATTTCAGCAAGCTCGCGCACATTTAACCCTTTTACGGCAGCCTGAGTTGCAACCGGAAAAAAACAGGGAGTTTTCAAGCTGTTGTGGCTCGTTTCAAAAATGCCGGCTCTTGCTTTTGTTTCTTTATCTTTTTTAACTACTTTAAACATTTTATTTATGTATTTTTGATACCAGATATAAAATCAGGCTTAAAATTACGCTCACGATAATTGAGGTAGCCAAAGGAAAATAAAAAGTAAAATTCTTTTTTTGTACAAGAATATCTCCGGGAAGCCTTCCTAAAAATGGTATCTTAAAACGCGAAAAAACCATTAAGCCTGCGCCTAGTATCACCAAAACTAAGCCGGTTATAATGAGAAATCTGCCTAAATTATTCATATATTCGCCAATTCCACCTATTATTGATAGATAAAATGTGGGTGTAAATTATACCATAAGTTTATAAAATAGGAAATAAAATGAGGGTTTAAGGCTTATTGGCCTTACGAAATGTTTAAGCTTTTGTGGGCAGTATCGGTAACGCTTCTTCCGCGCGGAGTGCGCACTATAAAGCCTTTATTTAAAAGATACGGCTCAACCACGTCCTCAAGTGTTCCTTTATCTTCGCCTAAAGACGCTGCAATTGTTTCAATGCCTACGGGGCCTCCCTGATATAGCTCAATTAACGCACGCAGGTATTTTCTGTCCAAATCATCAAGCCCGTTTGAGTCAATTCTTGAATGCAAAAGCGCTTCTTTTGTTATCTCAAGGTGAATTGCGCCTTTGTCTTTTACCTGTGCATAGTCTCTTACTCTTTTTAAGAGCCTGTTTGAAAGCCTGGGCGAACCGCGTGAACGGCCGGCAATTTCAAGGGCGCTTTCTTTATCAATTTTCACATCAAGAAGTTTTGCGCTTCTTTCTATGATTAAAGACAAATCAGACGCCGCGTAAAAATCGAAATCATAAAAAAGGCCGAATCTGCCGCGAAGTGGCGCGCTCAATAATCCTTTTCTTGTTGTAGCGCCTATAAGCGTGAAAGGCTTTAAGTTAAATTTTACGCTTTTAGCATAAGGGCCTTTATCAATTACAAAATCTATCTGAAAATTTTCCATAGCGGGATAAAGAAACTCTTCTACTATCTTCGAAAGGCGGTGGATTTCATCTATAAAAAGAATATCCCCTTTTTCAAGGTTAGTTAAAATTCCAACCAGGTCCCCTGCCCGTTCAATTGCGGGGCCGCTTGTTGAGGTGAGTTTGCTTCCCATTTCGTGGGCAATACAGTAAGCAAGGCTGGTTTTACCAAGTCCGGGAGGGCCTGAAAGAAGCACATGCTCAAGAGGCTCTTCTCTTTTTTTTGCCGCTTCAATTGCAATCTCTAAAGCGCTTATAACATTTTTCTGTCCGATAAAATCAGAAACACTATGCGGGCGAAGCGAAAGGTTTATAACTTTCTCTTCTTCGTTTTCCTGCAAAAAATCAACTACTCTTTCTTCATCCATAATGTTTTACGCAGATAATCACAGATTGTAAAGCGGATGATCACAGATTTTTAAAAATAGAGAAAAAGAAATAAAATTATACTCGGTGATTTTTATCCATTTTTACTCTTACCATCTGCGATCATCTGTGATTTTTATCTGTGGTCATCTGTGTCTAGGGACAGGTTAAAATGTTTTGCCTTCTGGCAATTGAAATCTGGCCAAAAAGCACCTTTTGAACCGCAACTATTTCGCGTAAGCGTATAAGTTCAAGTATGGCAAGAAAAATGACAACTACTTCAAGCTTGCTTTTTGCTGAGGAAAACAATTCTTCAAGCGATACAGTTTCCTTAACCAGAAAAAGATGCAAAAGGTCGTGGATTTTCTGCTCTACCGTAAATTCGTCTTTTATAATCTCAAAGAAAATGTCCCTCGGAACATCCTTTAGGGCGCCCTTAAAGGCGCTTATTAAATCGAAAATTGAGGCTTCAAGGAATACCTCTTTCTCCTGGGAATCAGAGCCTGCCCGCGTTACATACTTAAGCCGTTCTTTTTCCTTTTCCTTAAGGAACTGCGCTGCTTCCTTGAATTTTTCATATTCAAGAAGCTTCTTTACCAGTTCATCACGCGGGTCTTCTTCAGGCACTTCAGGATTCGGCTCTTTAGGCAGAAGAGTTTTAGATTTTATATTTATAAGAGTTGCCGCCATAACCATATATTCGGAGGCAATATTTATGTCCAGAAACTTCATAAGCTCAAGGAACTGTAAATACTGGCCGACAACAGTGGTTATTGGAATATCGTAGACATTGAGGTGGTCTTTTTTGATAAGGTAAAGAAGCAAATCCAGCGGGCCCTCGAAGATGTCTAATCGTATTTTCATTTTTTATACACGAATGGCCACGAATCATAGACGAATTACCACGAATTTATTCGTGGCGATTCGTTTTAAATTCGTGTAAATTTGTGTTTATATTCCCATTGCCTGTTTCGCTTCAGAAACCGTCCTAGAAGCTACATCAGATGCTTTTTTCGCACCTTCATTTAGTATATCACAGATGTAATCTTTTTTCTTCAAAAATTCTTTCTTTTTTTCTCTATGCGGAGCTATAAATCCTACAAGAAGGTCGGTAAATATTTTTTTACATTCAACGCAGCCTTTTTTAGCGCCCGTGCACCAATCGTAAACTTCACCGGCTTTTTCCCTGGCAAAAACGCTGTAATAACTATAAACGTTGCAAACATCCGGATGGCCCTTATCTTCTTTTTTTATACGCGCGGGGTCGGTAATCATATTTGAAATTTTGTTTTTTATGGATTTGTCGTCTTCATCAAGGGCGATATAATTGTTATAGCTCTTGCTCATTTTTCTGCCATCGAGGCCCAGAAGGCGCGGAACTTTTGTAAGCAGTGCCTGCGGTTCAACAAAAACATCCTTGTTATACAGAAAATGAAAACGGCGGATAATCTCGCGGGCAAGCTCCAAGTGCGGAAGCTGGTCGTCACCCACAGGCACGGCATCCGCTTTATATAAAGCAATGTCAGCAGCCTGCAGCACAGGGTAACCCAGAAATGAATAGGTATTAATTTCTTTATCTTTTAGCTGGTTTACCTGTTCTTTAAATGTTGGGCACCTGGAAAGCCAGCCGAGCGGGGTAAGAAAAGAAAATATTGTAAATAGTTCAAGATGCTGCGGCACTTGGGATTGTATGAATAAAACTGATTCGTCCGGATTTATACCATACGCTAGAAAATCACTCACATTGTCAAGCATGGAATCCTTTACGATAGAAGGATTCTTGTATTCGCTCATAAGCGCGTGCCAATCGGCTACCATAAAGAAGCATTTATACTTCTCTTGCAGTAAAACCCAATTGGATAAAGCGCCCACCCAATGGCCCAGGTGCAATTTTCCGGTAGGCCGCATTCCGCTTAATATTACTTTCTTCATAATAAATTTAAAAATCAAACATCAAATATCAAAATGACATATCAAAATTTAAAATTTTTTGATTTTTATCTGTAATTTTGATTTTTGCATTTTGATTTTTGATTTTATTTAAGGCGGCGGGTAATCAGTTCTTCACTGTATGCGTCTATATAATCGCCTTCCTGAATCTCATCGTAACCTATTCCTATGCCGCATTCAACTCCTTCCGCAACTTCCTTTACGTCATCCTTAAATCTTTTAAGTGAAGAAATTTTTCCTTCGAATATTATTTTATTCGCACGCATTAACTGGCAAGTCAAGTTTCTTTGCATTTTTCCTTTCTCAATTATTGAGCCTGCGATAATTCCTGATTTAGACAATTTGAAAACTGCCTTTACTCTGGCGCGGCCGACAAAAATCTTTTTTACCTGCGGCGCAAGTAAACCTTCCACCGCTGCTTTTATATCATCTATCAACTCATAAACTATCTGATAAACTCTTATTTCTATTCCTTTTTGTTTGGCAAGGTCTCTGGCTTGTGTATCTACGGTTACCTTAAAACCGACTATTATTGCGTCGGTTACCTCCGCAAGCAAAACATCCGAAGCGTTGATGGCGCCGACACCTTTATGGCTTAATATAAGTTCTACTTCTTCATGCGAAATTTTCTTTAAGGCTTCATCAACTGCTTCAAGGGTGCCGCCCACGTCCGCCTTTAATATTACCTTTAATTGTTTTATGTGTTCTTCTTTTATTTTTTTGAAAAGATCTTCCAGCTTAAAATGAGCAGGGGCTTTAAGCTTGAGCTTTGCATCTTCCTCACGCCTGCGCTCTACTATTTCTCTTGCGCTCTTTTCTTCCGGAACAACAAAAAGCTGGTCTCCGGGATTAGGAACGCCGTTTAAACCAAGCACCTCAACCGGGGATGACGGCTGTGCTTCAGTAACGTTATTGCCCCTATCGTCACTAATAGCCTTTATTTTACCCCAGTAATGCCCGCAAACGCAGCAATCTCCAAGTTTAAGAACACCTTCCCTGACAAGAACCGCAACAAGCGGGCCTTTGCCTTTTGACAGGCGCGCCTCAACTACCACGCCAACGGCCGGACGTCCATAGTCTGCCTTTAACTCAAGCAATTCTGCCTGCAAAAGTATAAGGTCAAGTAATTCGTCTATGCCCAGGCCTGTTTTTGCAGATACGCCTACAGTCGTGGTCTTTCCTCCCCAGTCTTCCGGGGTAAGGCCGAGTTTTGACAATTGCTGTTTTACCATATCAGGATTTGCGTTTGCTTTATCCATCTTTGTAATTGCAACAAGTATAGGAACATTCGCAGCTTTTGCATGATCAAGCGCTTCTTCAGTTTGAGGCTTTATGCCTTCATCAGATGCAACTACAAGTATAACTGCATCCGTAATGTTTGCTCCGCGCGCGCGCATGGCTGTAAATGTTTCATGGCCGGGAGTATCAAGAAAAGTTATCTTGCCTTTAGGAAGACTTACCTGATAAGCTCCGGTGTGTTGGGTAATTCCTCCGCTTTCTTTTTCCGCAATTTTACTTTTCCTTATATAATCAAGAAGACTTGTTTTACCGTGGTCAATATGGCCCATAAGCGTAACTATTGGCGCTCTTTTTTCAAGATCCTTGGCTTCGGTTTTAAGTATTGCTTCTTCCTGGCTTGGTTTCTTTTTTAAATTAATTTTATACTTATAAGCAATTTCCGCAGCGAGCTTTTCGTCAAGATTCTGGTTAATGTTTAAGAACTTGCCTTCTTTAAGCAAATCAGAGAGAAGCTCGGAAGGTTTTTTGTTCAATCTTACGGCTAAATCCTTTACTGAAATCGGAAAATCTACCTCAATAACATTTCCCTCTATTTCTTTTTCCTTTAAATCAGCTATTTCATTCTTAATTATTTCGGCAGTATCATCATCCACGCTGGACATGTGGCTTTTAACCGGAAAATTCAAGCTTTGCAGCTTCGCCAGCAGCTCCTTGCTGTCTATGCCAAGTTTTTTGGCTAGTTCATGAATTCTCATGCCTCACCGCCTTTATTCTGTCCCTCTTCGGGCAAATTTGTCTTTTCTTTTTCCTTGCCGGCGGCTGCCTTTTCTTCCAGAAATTTATTCGCTTCTTCAATTATTTTTGCGGCTTTCTTCTCGCCTATTCCCTTTAGTTTGGAAAGCTCACCAGCGCCGACTTTTGCAATTTTGCTTAAAGAAGTATACCCCGCATCAACGAGAATCGCAGCCAGTTTTTTACCTATATTTTTCAGCTGTAAAATATCGTTTACTTCTTCTTCGATAGCTTCACGCGAACGCACATCTATCTCCCAGCCTACAAGCTTTGAAGCCAGGCGAACGTTTTGGCCGCGTTTGCCTATGGCTAGTGAAAGCTGGTCGGAAGCAACAAGCACTTTTGCCCTTTTAGCGTCCCGATCCAGCTCAATACGTGAAATAACCGCCGGTGCCAGGCTTGCCTTTATAAATTCCTTTACGTCTTCGCTAAAGCGGACTATATCTATCTTTTCTCCTCTTAATTCCTCTATTATATTCTTAACCCTTGAGCCGCGCATTCCAACGCACGCTCCCACGCAATCGACTTTTTCGTCTTTTGAGACTACGGCTATTTTAGTCCTTTCACCTGCCTCACGGGCGAGAAACCTTACTTCCACAACTCCTTCAAAAATTTCAGGAACTTCAAGCTCAAAAAGTTTCTTTACCAGGCCTTCGTGGCGCCTTGAAAGTATTATCTGCGTGCCCTTATCTTTCTTAACCTCATAGACAAAAGCTTTTACACGTTCGCCGAGCCGGAAGTTGTCCATAGGCGAAAGAAAAGAATAAGGGATTATTCCTTCGGCTTTGCCCAAAAGATCAAGTATAACCGCTCTTTTTTCTATACGATAGACCACGCCTCCTACGATATCGCCTTCTTTTTTCTTAAATTCGGCATACACGTTATCTTTTTCTGCTTCGCGTATTTTCTGTATAATTACCTGCCTCGCGGTTTGCGCGGCAATGCGGCCGAATTCTCTTGAAACTACCTCTTTATCTCCTATGTAAACATGGATATCGCCCTTAACCGGGTCTATATCTACCTTTACATCTTCAGAGGTTGAAGTAATTTTTGCGATTTTTTTTGCAGCTACGGTAAGGGCATGTTTTACCGCCTCAAGAAGCACATTTTTCTCAAGGCCTTTTTCTCTTTCTAATTGCTCTAAAATTGTTAAAAATTCTTTATTCATTATGCTCAAACCTCCTAATTTATATCTTTTTTAATTTTGCAAATCCAACCTTGCTTTTCCAATTTTAATATTTAACGGTTCCAAAGTATATGTTTTGTCTTTTGCTTTTAATACAACGCTATGTTCATTTGAATCAATTATCTCACCTTCAAGGTACGTTTTGGCATCTATCGGTTCGCTCAGCCAGACGCCCACAATGCTTCCTCTGACACGCAAAAAATCCTTATAATTTTTAAGCGGGTAATCCAAGCCCGGAGAATTTACCTCCAAAGTAAAATCTTCGCCGAGGCATTTGCTTTCCTCAAGAAAATTAAATATTTTTCTGTTGAATTCTGCGCATTTATCTATAGTAATTCCACCGGCGCTATAATCAACAAGGCAGCGCAGGGAATATTTTCCTCCGTAGAAAGAAAACTTAAAATCTACAAGCTCCGCCCCCTCGCTTTCGATTATTTGTGATATTTTCACTTTTAATTCTTCTTTAAGATTGTTCTCCGTATTCATTGTTTAAAAAATTAATGAGCTCTTCTTCGCTTAAGCTTACTTTTTGCCTGGTTTTTCTTATTTCCAAATCTATTTTTTTGGAATTTGCGTAATTTTTCCCCATTATAACAATATAAGGGTTGCCCAACAGATAAGCATCATTAAATTTAACTCCTGCCGGTTCACTCCTTTCATCAAACAATACATTAAAACCGTTTTTCTCCAGGGTTTCAACCAATGCGGACGCTGCTGTAAGAAGTTTTTCATCCAAACAGACAAATTGAACATCAAAGGGGCTTATGGATTTGGGCCAAATTATGCCTTTATCGTCATAATTAGTTTCAACTACAGCAGAAAGAACCCTGCTAACCCCTATTCCGTAGCAACCCATAATCATTGGTTTACGCGCACCATCTTTATCCAGGAAAAGCGCTTCCTGCGCCGCAGAATATTTTGTCCCAAGCTTGAATATGTGGCCGACTTCAATCATCCTGCGCTCTGATAGCTTGCTGTCGCAATTGGGGCAATTAGACATATCCTTGAAATGCTTGCCGCATTTTTCGCAATGGCAAAGTATATCTTCTCCGATTTCTGCCGGGACCATAAATTCGTGGGAAGTGCTTCCTCCCATCGCCCCCGGGTCTGCTTCTGTCATTATAAAATTTAATCCGCATTCTTTAAATATCGCCTTGTATGCAGAAAGCATTGCATCGTAATTTTTAGATAATCCTGAATCGTCCGTATCAAAACTGTAAGCGTCTTTCATTATAAACTCGCAGCTTCTTACTATGCCGAACCTCGGACGCGCTTCGTCCCTGAATTTTGTCTGTATCTGGTATAAAATGCGCGGAAGCTGCTTATAGGAAGAAACATTTTTTTTCACAATTTCTGTAACTTCTTCTTCATGCGTCGGCCCAAGGCACAGAGTGCGGTTTTTCCTGTCTTTAAATTTAAACATAACCTCAGAAAGCACTTCATCGCGGCCTGTTTTCTGCCAGATTTCAATAGGCTGAAGCGCGCTCATTAAGATTTCCTCTGCACCACAGGTATTCATATGCTTTCTTATGATGTTGCTTACGTTTTCAAGCACCCTGAAACCCAAGGGAAGATAAGAATATATTCCCGATGAAACCATATACAAGAAAGAGCCTTTAAGCAGCAGTTTATGGCTAACGCTCTCGGCCACCTTTGGATCTTCTCTTACAGTGAAAATGAAGCTTTTTGAGTATTGCATTTTTCCAGCCTTCAGTTTTCAGTCGTCAGTCTTCAGCTGCCCGCCGCAACAGCGGCGAGGTCTCGCCTTTGGGCGGAAAAGCTGAGGGCTGACACCTGACAGCTAATCTTTAAATATATCTTCGCTAAGCTCTACGCCTTTTTTCTTAAACAACGGGAAGAATAATGGAACGTTCTTCGCGTGGAACGAACCATGCACTTTTCCGTCTTCATCAACCTTTTCTATTTCGTAACGGAAAATATCCCTAAGCGTTATGTCTTCTCCCTCCAGCCTGTCCAACACTTCAGTCATATAAGTTATTTTTCTTGTGCCATCAGTGAGCTGGTCGTGCTGTATAATCAAATCTACGCCTGACGCGATTTGTTTTCTTATGGCCCATACCGGCATATATAAACCGGCATAGAGGGCTGTCGTTTCAAGCCTGGTTAAGGCATCAAATGGGCTTGAAGCATGTATTACAGCAAGGCAGCCGCGATGTCCGCTGTTTAAAGCCTGCAGATAGTCCATGGCTTCCGCTCCCCTTATTTCACCCAAAATAATCCTGGTAGGCCTCATTCGCAAAGTATTAATAAACAAATCCCTTATTTCAATTGTGCCCTTACCTTCTATGTTAGGCGGACGGGTAAGCAAACGCACAACATGCTCCTGTCTTAGCGTAAGTTCAAGGGTATCTTCGATAACTATAATTCTTTCCATTGGGTTTATATACGACGAAAGAACTTCAAGGGTTGTGGTTTTACCGCTTCCCGTGGCGCCTGAAAAAAGAATATTTATTTTTGCCTTGATGCAGGCGACCAGAAATTTAGCCATCCTCTCATCGATTGTGCCCAAATCAACCAAATCATTTACCAGGCTTATGCTGCGCAAAAATTTTCTGATAGTTACAGTTGCGCCGCCTACGGAAAGCGGCGGAATGATAACATTAACACGGGAGCCGTCCGTCAGGGAAAAGTCTACATACGGATAAGATTCGTCAACGCGCCTTCCTGCCGGAATAAGCATTTTTTCAACTGCGTGGCGCAAATGGGTTTCGTCATCGAATTTTACGTCAGTTACTACCTTTTTTCCGTTTTTTTCCATATAAATCTTGTAAGGGCCGTTTATCATTATTTCGGTTACATTGGGGTCGTCCATCAATTTTTGAAGCGGGCCCCAGCCCAAAAATTCATCGCAGAGCTCTTTTATGACTTTTTCTTTTGATGCGTCATCAATTGTGCGTCCTTTTTCCTTCTCCCAGAAGTCGAATATTTTTGTTATTCGGTCACGGATGATTCCTTCGTTAAGCTTAGCATCTGCCCCACCCAGAAAACTTAACTCTTTACGCAATTCTTTTTTGATAGTTTTTACATCCATACCTTCCTCACTTCTTGAAGTAAGTCCTTTATTATATTATTCTCGTTACTATACCTTAAAATTTTATCTTTTTTAAATATGACGGCTTTCTTCTTGCCGAAAGCAGCACCTATATCTGCCTGACGGGCTTCTCCGGGCCCGTTTACAACACACCCCATAAGCGCAATGCGGATTGGAGCTGAAATACCGGAATCCGTAAGTTCCCTGCCAAACTTCTCAACTATATCTATAAGTTTTACCTCGCACCGCGAACAAGTAGGGCACGATACAATTTCAGGGCCGTATTTTCGTAAATTAAGTGCCTGTAAAATATATTTAGCAACTCTTATCTCCAAAAATGAAGGAGCAGTAAGAGATACCCTTATGATATTGCCGATACCCTTGGAAAGAAGCCCGCCCAAACCTATCGAAGATTTAACGACGCCGGCAAGGTATGACCCTGTGGCTGTTATCCCTAAATGAAGGGGGTAATTATATTCTTTGGAAAATTGCTCATTCGCAATTATAGTCGACGCCGTATCCGAACCTTTTAAGGATACCATTATATCAAAGAAACTTTCTTTCTCCAATATCCTAATATAACGGCCCGCTGAAACAACCATCTGCCCTGCGAGAGCCCTGGAGGAAGAAAAACCTTTCTTAAAACCGCCTGAATTTACTCCTACCCTTATGGGAATTTTATGTATTTTAGCTTCTTTAACTACCTGCCTTACCTCTTCTGTTTTATATATATTTAACGGGTTAAGGCGTATCCCATCAAAGCCATTCGTAACGGCAGCCAGGGCAGTTTTGTAATGAAAATGTATATCGGCAACTAAAGGTACCTTTATTTCTTTTTTGATAATTTTCGCTATCGCTGCGTCTTCTTCTTTACGAACCGCAACACGTAAAGCTTCAGCGCCTTCTTTTTCTAAATGCCTGGCCTCTTGGATAAGCCCTTTGATATCGGAATAGGGAGTCTTAAGCATGCCCTTTATCCGCACCGGATGTTTTCCGCCTATTTTTAAATTACCTAATTTTACTGTTCGTGTCATATTTTTACAAAGTTGTCAGCTTTCAGGTGTCAGCCATCAGCTGAAAACTGACGGCTGAAAGCCGATAGCTACTATCAAAACCATTTCTTCCATAGAGTCGGACCGAATCTTACTATGTCGTTATAAAAGACAAATACAACTATCAGACCAATTATCGCAAGGCCTACACGCGTAAGCAGGTTATCGGTTTTTTCGCTTAATGGTTTTTTCCTTATTTTTTCAACAATAAAAGTAACGATGTGCCCGCCGTCGAATAAAGGAAGCGGTATTAAATTTACTATCGCAAGGCTTACGCTTAAAACAGCCATAAAAGTAACAAGCGGTAGAAACCCCAGTTTTGCAGTATCAGCGGTAATTTTATAAATACCCAACGGCCCGGTTACTGCATCTTTTAATGGCATAACTCTAAAAATTATCGCTCCAAAACCCCGCACGGTAACAGATGAGACCCTGTAGACTTCTTCGAATCCTTTTATAAAAGCTTCAAAAACGTTATACTTAATAATTTCTGTTTTGACAAAGGGATATATGCCGATGAGAGAGATATTTTTCTTCTTTCCGTTTTCATCCATTACTTCCTGCCGGTTGCATGGCACAGTAAAAAACAATTTCTTGCCCTTGCGTTCTATTGCAAGCGTCACCGAATCTTTAGAATTGTGAATAATCTCAGTCATTTCATCCCACTGATCAACCTCTCTGCCGTTAACGGCAATAATTTTGTCTCCTTCAAGTATTCCTGCTTTCTGGGCCGGATAATTTTCGATAAGCTTGCCGACAACTGTAGATACGTACGCTGAGATACCTATGGAATAAACTTTCTTTTTTGCGCCGAATTCGTCAAAAGTCTGGTCTTCTACCGTTGGAACTTCTAACTTTATGACTTTATCGTTCCTTTTGATTCCCACTTCCACTTCACTATTGCTTTTGTAAATTTTCTTCTCGACATCATCCCAGGTTTTAACAGGCTTGCCGTTAACTTCTATAATCATATCGCCCCTAACTATGCCTGCTTTTTGGGCTGTGGAGTCTGCCTTAACAGTACCAACCACAGGGTCAATAGACCTATAAGTCATACCAAGCATTGCGACTAACCAAAAAAGTATAAAAGCAAAAACGTAATTGAATAATGGCCCGGCAAATACAATTTTAATTTTTGCGCCTACCGGCTTTGAAAGAAATTCGTAATCAGCCCCCTTAAGCTCCAGGCGGTTATCGCCTGCCAATTTAACATAACCGCCCAAAGGAAAAAGACAAACTACGAAATCGGTTTCTTTGCCTTTTCTGGTAAATAGTGCCGGACCGAAACCAATGGCAAATTTTTCTACTTTTACCTTGTTCATTCTGGCTGCGAGATAATGGCCGAATTCGTGCGCTACCACAAGGATACTTAAAATTATTATAAAAATAATAAAACTCATAATGCCCTCAAATATTCCTTTGTTTTTCCTCTTGCCCAATCATCCCAATAAAAAACATCATCCAGATTTTTCAACTTGGCCGGCTTATAATGCGAAAATATATAATTCATCGCTTTATAGATATCGGTAAATTTTATTTTTCCGCTTAAAAAATTTCCTACCGCTACCTCGTCGCAACCATTTAAAATAACAAGCGAATTATCTGCGCAACGTGCGCCTTTAAGAATTATATCCAGAAGTGGAAACTGCCCGCGTTTAAGCGGTTCAAACGAAAGAGACAGCTTGCCTTTAAAATTAGGCGTCTTTAATGCATCTATCCGGTTAGGGTAGCCTAAAGCAAAAGAAATCGGCAGGCGCATATCCGGCGGATACATGCAGGCAAAAAGAGTTTTATCCTTAAATTCCACAAATGCGTGCACGGTCGATTCCCTATGAACAACGATACCAATGTTTTCGTAAGGTAAGTTAAAAAAATAATGAGCCTCTACCACTTCAAAGCCCTTATTTACTAAAGTTGCGCTGTCAATTGTAATACGTCTGCCCATGCGCCAGGTAGGATGCGACAACACAGTTTTTATGCAAACTTTTTCTAAGTCCTTTGGCCTGTAATCAAAAAGTGCGCCTCCGGATGCAGTCAAATATACCTTACTGAGCTTGCTTTGCGGCGTTAAAAGCTGATACAACGCATTTATCTCGCTGTCAACGGGCAATATTTTAGTTTTAAATTTCTTTGCCTTTTCCAAAACGAAATTACCCGCTGTAACCATAGATTCCTTATTGGCAAGTGCGATTTTTTTTGCATGCTCTATATTTATCATAAGCGGGCGAAGCGCCGAGATGCCTGAAATAGCCATAAGTGAAGTATCACAGCCTATAGAAGCAAATTCACGAAGGCCGGTTTCTCCTTTAAACAATCTTACCTTCCCTGCAATATGTTTGATTCTTTCTGCGCTTTGCTCGTTAACAACACAAACATAGCGGGGCTTAAACTCTTTTATCTGGGCGCAAAGTGCATCTGTATTTGTATTAGCGCACAGGCCAAGAACCTTAAAATCTTTTTTATTTGCCCGTATGACGTCCAGGGCGTTTTTACCGATTGAGCCGGTTGAGCCAAAAATATTTATCGTTTTCATATTCTTTTTAAAAAATTTATATTAATTTCTGGGTTAAATTATAAAGCCGGAAGAGACAAGCTCTCTTGCATCATCGTAACATAAAGATAGAAAGTAGGAGCGGTAAAAATTATACTGTCTATTACGTCAAGAACGCCTCCCATACCGGGAAAAATTTTCCCTGAATCCTTAACCTGGCAATCCCTCTTAAGTAAAGATTCAAACAGGTCTCCAAGCTGGGAAATAATTGCTATTATAATAATTATGAAAAATTTTTCAAAAAACCCAATGCTTTTTACAAAGAAAGAAAATATTATTCCTACTACCAGGCTTGTAAAAAATCCGCCCACGGCTCCTTCAAGCGATTTCTTGGGGCTTATTCTTTCTAAAAGCGGCGTTCTTCCATATTTTCTGCCCCAAAGATAAGCTCCTATGTCTGATGATTTCGTGACTACAACCAAAAATGCAACCAGCAAAGCTCCTTCGGGAAGCTGCCTTATTCTTATAAGGAAACTAAAACACCAGGAAATGTAGATGATGCCAAAAACCGTAGTTGAAAGAGATAATATTGCCTGATGATTTTCTTTTTTTGTAAGTTCCAGGACAAAAAGGACAAAAAGGCCAAGAACCGCAAATAGAAATTGCCATCCTTCTTTTATGGAAAAATGGAAATATATTGTTATAGGTATAAAAGCGCCTACGACTATTCCAAAAATCTTAAATAGCTTTACGCCTTTCTTCTCAACCATGTAAAAGAACTCATATAGCCCTGCAACTATAAGCAAACTTGTTACAAAGCCGCACACAGGATAATAAGTAGCTGCCAAAACTACAACCAGCCCCAAGAATAGCGAACTTAACAACCTTTTACCCATAAATTTTTCCAAACCTCCTTTCCCGTTTGGAATAAATTTCAATTGCCTTAATCAGCTCTTCTTTTGTAAAATCAGGCCAGCATATATCCGGGAAGTAAAGCTCCGTATATGCAAGGTTCCATAGTAAAAAATTGCTTATACGCTCTTCCCCTGATGTCCTTATAAGCAATTCCGGGTCAGGCAGGTTATTAAGCTCAAGATAATTTTTGAAATATTCCTCAGTTATCTGTTCCTTGTTTATTTTAGAACTCTCGAAATCTGCCAAAACCTTCTTTACTGCTTCTAATATATCCCACCTGCCTCCGTAATCTATAGCGATATTAAAAATAAACCCGTCATTTCCGGATGTGGCTTTTTCAACTTCTTCTATTTTTTTGATTGTATTTTTATCCAGCTTATCACGCCTTCCGATTATCTTAAGTTTTATATTCTGCTTCTCCAATTCTTTTTTGTAATTATCAAGGAAATTGTTCAGATAAGAAAAAAGCATTGCTATTTCATTTTTAGGCCTGTCCCAGTTTTCGGTAGAAAATGCAAAAACAGTTAAAATTTTCACACCTGCTTCTTTTGCCGCTTTTACTATTTCTTTTATTCTCTTTGATCCCTCGCTATGGCCTGCGATGCGCGACAGCCCCCGCGCTTTCGCCCAGCGGCCATTGCCATCCATTATAATTGCTATGTGCTGTGGTATATTCACCCCGGCTTTCCTCTTTGTATTTTCGGTCTATTATTTTTACCCCAACCCTTAGGAGGGCGGGGTTCATATTAAAAACAAAGGGGGCCTTTTCTGCCCCCTTGGAAAATCAAAAACAGCTGAGATTGTCCTTACTTCTTTACATCTGAATCCTGCTTAATAAGCTCATCCGCAAGGTTCTCTTCCAATTTGGCTTTAAGCTTCTCAAGCTTTGCAAGTTCTGTTTTTAGCTCAGTAACCTTTTCGTTAGCTTTAGTTACATCATCGGTAAGAGTTTTATTCTTTTCGGTAAGCGTGGCGCTTTCCGTTTTCAAATCTTCAATTGTTTTTTCAAGATTCATATTTTTCTTTGCCAGTTCTTCGCGAAAACCGGATAAAGAGTTTATCTTAACGAGCAAAGAAACACCTGCTACAACCAAAACCATTATCAAACCTACCAATAGACTTAAAATCAGAGGTTTGTCTTTCATTTCAATTCCTCCTCTCCTTCGTTAGAAGGTTCAACCGCCTTGCCAGAAAACTCCCCTTTTTGCACTTTCTTTACTGTTTTAGGCAATATTACAATCTCAACTCTTCTGTTTAACTGCCTGCCGTCTGCTGTATCGTTAGAAGCAACCGGTTTATACTCTCCGTAACCGCTCGCAGAAAGCCTTTCCGGATTAACACCTTTCCCCTCAAGGTACTCAAGCACGCTTAAAGCGCGATGAGCCGACAACTCCCAGTTTGATTTCCATTTTGAATACTTTATGGGCTGGTTATCCGTATATCCTTCTATGCCTATATTATTTTCCGGAACATTTTCAACAAGTATATTTGCAACCTTATTCAAAGCCTCAAAGCTTTCCGGCTTTAAGCTGGCTTTACCGGAATCAAAAAGAACCTCTGATACGAAAGTAATCACAAGCCCTTTTTCTTCCATGCTGAGCCTTACCTGCTTATCTTTTATTTCTTTTTCTAAAGTCTGCTCAAGGAGCCCTTTTGTATTTCTTAATTCTTCAAGTTCCTTTTCAAGCGTTTGAATGCGTTCCGTGTCTGAACGCCTGCCAGTCTGGAATATAACTGCGCAACCATTAATAAAAACAAAACAAAACAATAGAATAAACACTAACAACTTTTCTCTCATACATACCTCCTCTTGAAAAACAGCTTAAAACTAGGCAAAATAATAGTTTTAAAATATCATAACTGGTAGATAAAGTCAAGGATTAAAGGGCCTCGCAAATAAGCGTTAAAACAAAAAAACGGAGGCGGAAGGATTCGAACCTTCGAGAGCCACAAGGGCTCTGCCGGTTTTCAAGACCGGTGCATTCAACCACTCTGCCACGCCTCCTGAATAAACAAATTTCAATTTAATACGTTCTCTTTTATCCACTTTCTGCCGTTTCCACTTTTCAAAAAATGTTCCCTTTTTAGTGCCATTGTTTTTGTAATCAAACTTTCGTGATAAATCAGTTTTAGTGGCTTTCTTGATTTTGTGGATTTAACCTTGCCACAATTATGATATTCTAAACGCTTACTTAGATTCGATGTGCTACCTATGTAAAGATTTCTATCAACATCGCTTTGCAGAATGTAAACATAATACATTTTGCATATCACCGGTTTTTCCGCCGAAGGCGGACCCGCCTAAATGATTTTTATCGGTGGTGGGCAAGACCGGCCCATTTCCGCCGAGGACGGATCCGCCCAATAAATAATTTTTTGGTGGCGGACAACCCGCTCTGGCACCTCTCCGAAAAAAATATTAAATATGCAGGGTTATTCTTTGATTTTTTTCGGCACTGAAGAAATCTTTCCGAAGTACTTCAAAAATTACGTTTACTACTTAATCCCCCGCCTCGTAAGGACCTCTTCAATTTTTGCTTTAAGAGTGGGCGCATCAATCGGCTTTACAAGATAAAGTTCATCATACAACTGCGCAGCCTTTACCTGAAAATCCATATCTTCTTTAGCACTAAGCATAACAACCGGTATAGTTATTGTTTGAGGATCCTTTTTCATCTTTTCCAACACTTCAAAACCGCTCATTTTAGGCATCATTATATCTAAAATGATGACATCCGGTTTAAACCTTTTTGCCAGCTCCAGTCCTTTTTTCCCGTCAGTAGCTGTTTCCACCTTGAAACTCTCATCGAGCTCGAGGTTCATCTTAACCAATTTGCAAAAACTTTCTTCATCGTCAATAATTAAAACTTTTTTCTTATTCATTTGGCCTCCTCTCTTTGGGCACTCTTAAAAAAATACTTACCTTGGTGCCTTTGCCTTCAGTGCTTTGAATTTCAATTAATCCTTTATGCAAATCTATTATATTCCGGCTTACATACAAACCTATGCCGCTGCCTCCGTGTAAACCTTTGGTTGTAAAAAACGGGTTAAAAAGTTTCTTAAAAACTTCCGGGGGTATACCTTCTCCGGTATCTGCGATTTCAATAACTAAAACCTTTTCTCCGGACTTAAAGTAATCGTTTCTGCCGGAGATGCCCTGCTTTGGCTCAGAAAGGACTTTGTCGTAACTGCGAATAAAGATTTTTCCCTTTTCAGACATTGCCTGCACCGCATTCATTATCAAATTTACAAATACCTGTTCAAGCCTGTTTTTATCTACAAATATGCGGGGAATATTTTTTTTCTTATCTGTCTCTATGTTTATATTTTCAAATTTTATATTTGCCTTTACCAGTTCCAAGGCGCTTTCAAGAATAATGTTTATATCTTCCAGTTTAACTTCGAGCTTTTTGGCTTTTGCAAAATCAAGAAGGGTATTAACTATTCTGTTTGCCCTGTTCGCGCTCTCCATCATCATGGAAAATGTATTGTTTATATCTCCTTTGCTGTTGGGAAATTTAGCCTGCAGGTAATTTATACCCTGGATAATTATTCCTAACGGGTTTTTTACTTCATGGGCAACGCCGCTTGCCAAAAGTCCAATTGCATTTAATTTCTCGGCCTGCACAAGCTGGTCCTGTGCTTCTTTTATCTGCTCATACGCCGCGCGCAGTTCTTCTTCTACTTTTTTTCTCTCGGTAATGTCTCTCGCGGTGCAAACAACCCAGGAATCATCGTCATCCTGGCCGCGCATCAAAGAACTGCTAAAAAGCACCGGAATTTCTCTTCCGTCTTTAGTCTGATAATAAGTTTCGATGTTAAGGATAGTACCGGTACCTATTAATTTTTCTACATTACTTTTTTTAAGTAGAGATTTTTCTGAATCAGCAAAAATAATTTCTACTTTTTTCCCTACAAGCTCCCCTTCTTTATAACCAACCAGATAACGCAAAGCTTCATTAACCATGCAAATGTTTTTTTGCCCATCTACAACCATTAAAGGATCAATTATAAATTTGTTTAAACTGTCTCTTATGTCTTTAACGTCAAGCATAAGTTACACCAAACATTTCCCGTTTTTTCTTTTATTCCTGAAAAATTCCTTAAGAATGTCCGCGCACTCTTCGCGAAGCACCCCTTTTTTTACTTTAATCTTATGGTTTAAACCCAACCTGTTGATATCTACTTTGGAGCCAAACGCTCCGGTTTTAGGGTCTTCAGTGCCAAATACTACATTGGCAATACGCGAAAGCACAAGCGCTCCCGCACACATACTGCAAGGCTCAACCGTCACGTAAAGTACAGCGTCATTAATCCATTTTGAGCCTAAAAAGTTTGCGGCCTGGGTTATCGCAATCATCTCTGCATGGGCAGTCGGGTCTTTCAAGCGTTCGACCTGGTTGTAAGCCTTTGCTATAATCTGATTTTTATAAACAATGACCGCACCCACCGGCACTTCATCTTCAGCCAGCGCCGATTGCGCTTGCCCCAGGGCTTTTTCCATATAAAACTTATGCTCGAGAACCATTCTTTATTGTTTTATTTTATTAATTATCTTAAGGAATATTTTCGTGATCTTCGGGTCAAAATGGTCTCCGGTTTCCTTCCTGATGATATCTATCGCTTTCTTTTTGCTATAAGCCTGGCGGTAAGGCCTATCAGAAACAAGCGCCTGATACACATCGGCTAATGCTACTATTCTCGCGCTTAGGGGTATTTCTTCTCCTTTTAACCCCAATGGGTAACCTTTTCCGTCAAACCGCTCATGGTGATAGAGAATAGCCGGGATAGCGCCTCTAAGAGCATGGATTTCCCTTAAAATCTCTGCCGCAGTCCAGGGGTGCCCCTTTATTATTTCCTTCTCCTCTTCATTCAGCCTGCCTCTTTTCGAAAGAATACTTTCATTTATCCCAACTTTGCCCAAATCATGGAGTACGGCTGCATGCTTAATATTTTCAATTTCTGACGGCGGAAGATTCAATTCCTGGGCAATTTTTTCCGCTATCATCGAGGTGTACTCCACGTGCCTGCCGGTATAATAATCTTTCGCCTCGATTGCCCTGGCAAAACCGTAAATCATTTCCAAGAGATCGCGGGTAAGGAGCGTATTTAGTTTTTCGATTTTAGTTTTAAAAACGTCAAAACCCTTACCTTTCTTCTCTTTTACAAACTGCGCGTGCTGATGGGGTGCATAAAGAATAACTTTGTTGCCGCCTTTTTTCTTTGCTATGGCTAGGCACTCATGCAAAGCATTTATTATGTCTTTTGCGTTATATACATTATCTCCGGGAAAAGAAACTACGCCAAGGCTTACCTTTATATTTATGCTAAACGTCTTGTATTTAAATTTATGCAGGGAAATTTTATCCTTTAATCTCGCTGCAACCTGATATGCGTTTTCGCGCGCCAAGAAAGGAAGTATAATAAAAAACTCATCTTCCCTCCAGCGCGTGAGAACGTCTTCATCCCTTAAGCTTTGCTTTAACAAGTGCACCAGTTCTTTTATAACACAATCACCGATATCGCTGCCGTAAAGTTCATTTATTTGCCGGAAATAGTCTATGTCTACGGCAATAAAAGATATATTGTGCAGATGCCTTCTCGCGCGGCTTAATTCCTGACGCGACCTGTGCAGAAAATAACGCCAATTATAGCAACCAGTCAGTGAATCTACGAGAATTATTTCTTTTATCCTTTTATCTTTATTTAAAAGCTCCCTCTCCAGATTACCAATGCGCTGCTCTTGCTCTAAATAAGCCTGCGCTCTTTCCAGCTTAAAAGCAATTTCTTTTTTGCTGTCTTCGTCGCTGAAATAATCAAAAAAACCGTACTTTTTGGCTTTATCAATATTGTTCTTATCTCCCTTGCAAAAATGGATAAAACAGGCTTTGTCAGAAAGCTGGGATATAGGTGGCTTATGTTTATTTACGAAATGCTCATCAAAAATTGCAAGCGACAGGCCTGTGCTATACAAATCTTTTATTTTTCTTATTTTTCTGAAAGGAAAAGGAAGGTTTAACTTTCTCTTTGAAGCTTTATCGATACAGTAAAAAATCTTTTTCATGTTTCAAAAATTCTATCATATTTGCGGGAGTTTATCAAGTTAAGCCGGCGCCAAATATTAATAGCTACATTGCTTTAAGGTAAAGAAACCGCAGGATGAAAAGTGCCGACAGCACATAGATAAGCAATGAAACTTCGCGACGTTTACCTGTCAAAAGTTTAAGGAAACAATAGCTTATAAACCCGAAGGCAATGCCTGTAGCGATACTGAAGGTAAGGGGCATAATTATCATTACTATGAAGGCGGGTATAGATTCACTGTAATCGTGCCAATCGATTTTGGAAATTGGATGAAGCATCATGCTTCCCACGATAATTAAAGCAGGCGCTGTTACCGGATACAAAACAATGCCTTTTGCTGCCTCAAAACCGCCGACAATCATTTTAACCAAAGGGAAAAAGAATAAAGCCGCTAAAAATGCGAGGCCTGTTATAACATTGGCAAGCCCCGACTTTGCTCCGCTTGCAATGCCGGCTGCGCTTTCAATATAACTTGTTACTGTAGGCGTTCCGCAAGCTGCCCCAACGCATGACCCCACAGCGTCACTTAGCATGGCGCGTCCTACGCGGGGAAGTTTCCCTCCTTTCATAAATCCACCCAGTTCGCTAACACCCGACAGCGTTCCGACTGTATCGAAAATATCCATAAATAAAAATATAAATATTATAGATAATAGGCCAAGGTTTAAAGCGCCGGCAATATCCATTTTAAAAAAAGTAGGCGCCATAGAAGGCGGCATAGAAACCATTCCCTGGTATTTTACAAGACCAAGCGGCACGCCAACGGCCGCAGTAATTAGTATGCCCCAAAGTATTGCCCCTTTTATTTTCTTGATTAAAAAAACGCTTGTAATTATCAGCCCGAATGCAGATAAAACAACGGGGAAACTTGTAACATCGCCAAGAGTAACAAGAGTTGACGGGTGGGAAACAATTAAACCTGCATTAATCAAGCCGATAAACGCAATCAGCATTCCTATTCCGCAGGCAGTTGCATGACGGATGGATTTTGGTATGGCTTCCATTATGGCCTGCCTTAACTTTGTTAAAGTTAAAACAATAAATATTATCCCCCCTACAAAAACACAGCCTAAGGCAACCTGCCAGGAAATACCCATTGTAATGCATACCGTATAAGTAAAAAAAGCATTCTCCCCCATTCCAGGCGCAAGCGCGATAGGATATTTGGCGTATAAGCCCATCAGTATGGTTGCAAATGCTGAGGATATGCAGGTTGCAGCTACGGCAGAACCAAAATCTATTCCGGTTTGAGAAATCATTGCCGGGTTTACAAATATTATGTAAGCCATTGCCATAAAAGTAGTAAGCCCTGCGATAATTTCAGTGCGGATATTTGTATTAAGTTCCTGCAGCTTGAATAATTTTTCGATAATTTTATGCATGATTAGTGAAATGAGCTTCAATAATTCGTATACGCTCCGGCTTAAGCTAAAAACTTGCCAGAATCTGTTGCTTTTACTTTGCTGCTACAATCATTTTTAGAGCTTCCATCCGCTTCGTGGTGTTTTTCCGCTATTTCTTCGATATTATCAATCAACTTTTTAACAACTTTATCAACCGTGCAGTGTTCTATGACGTGATTATGGAATTTATTAGCTAATTCTTCCCTCATGCGAATATTTTCCAAATAAAATCTGATTTTATTATGACACTCACCAACTGTCCTAAAAGAAAATAAGCTGGGATCGATGTTAAATGAATTATTCATATGTTTTCTGTAATCACACAAGAAAAAACCTCCGCAATAAGCGATATTGTAAATCCGATTTGATATTCCCCAACCTTTAACAAAGACTACATCGGATGCGCCGTATACTATATTGATAGAGCTTTTTGTGTAAATTTCACGTATATGATATTTATTGTTTAAATCGAAATCTATTTTTCTTCTGGAGGTATAGAAAAAATCTTTGCCCCCAAAGAAGTAATCTAAATCCTTTATTTTTCTGGAGAGAAGTCCGAAAAATGCCTTTCTTTTCCAAGTCATAATGCCTGCGAAAAATACATCAAATTTAGCTATCGAAGCATCCAGCTTTTTTTCAGGAGATACACGGCTATAATCATCGATAAAAACCGTATCGGCATATGTCGGGGAATATATTAGTTTCTGTCCATGCTTGCTGTATCACGCTTCCATTTGCATTGAGTGGGTAGCCACTATCTGAAACCTGTGAGTTAATGGAGCCACGTCACGCCTTACCAGGATAGCACCCGGATCATCCTGGCAGAGAATTATAGTTACAACCCCAATCCTGTTTAGTTCATCAACAAAATCTATCCATAATTTGCTCATTTTATCTTTGTTAATGTATGCGAGGCGATTAAACAAAAGATGGAAAAAAACTTGGTCAGCCAGGAAATAAAACGGCTTGAATTGCAATATTTTATTTTTATAGCTATCCAAACGCTGTCTGAACTCGTTCTCCTTTAATTGCATTTTAGGGTTACCTTCGTAAAAAAGAGGGTAAACTAAAGGGTAAGTCCAGAACACTTCAAAACCATTTTGTTTAAATGGCTCGACAAACTCATCGCGGCACATCAACACAATTCTTTTATTATTCATATTGAGATATCGTTTTAATTAATTTACTCAAGATGGTCGCCCCATAGGAGCGAAAATTTAAAAATTGGCGGATCCGTCAAAGTAAAAGGCTTTTGGCGAGATCTCGCTAAATTTTTTGTTTCGCAAAAATTCTGGCGGAGAGGCAGGGATTTTCCGCCTGTGGCGGACCCGCCTATATCCCGCCCCATTTAGGTGGCGGGGAACCTACCCTTTATTTCAATAAACGGAGAGGGAGAGATTTGAACTCTCGGTCCTCCTTTCGGAAGACTTACGCTCTCCAGGCGTACCCGTTAAACCGCTCCGGCACCTCTCCGAAAAAAAGACGTGGTTTTTAGACTTGCAATTGCCCCGGCTAAGCTAAAAGAAATTATTTATTTTTCTTTCTGCAGCGGGGTGATTTTTTATGAAGGTCGCAATATTTTTTCTTTTTTGGACCAAAGGCTTTTCTTCCTTTTACCCATGTTAGCCTCCTTCAATGAGCAGAAGATTTACGGCAGCGAAGCGAACGTAAATCTTAGGCGCAAGCCGTCTGCAAATTGAACCCAGCACTTATTTTTGTAATAACTTTGTATCTGTATATAAAATGATTGCACCAAAAAGACTCTTCGGCGCCAATTAACTTTGAGTTTGCTTCAAACATACTTTCAAAAATAAGTGCTGGGTCTAATTCGGTCTAGCATTTCCCCTGCACCGGCAAGAAGGCTTGGAAAAATGCTGACCTCATTATAAATCCAGCAATTTTCTTGCGTCTTTCTTGCCCATGGCTTTTTTGAAATCATCGAAATCAATAAAAACAGCGTAAGGCATTTCTTCTTTTATCCTATGTAGATATGAACCTTCAACTCTTCTTCGAAAACCGACATATTTGAAATTCGTGCCGCAGGCAGGGCATGCATGGGCTTTTGAATTTATACCTATTTTATGACAGGAAAAACATTCTGCAGATAACTCTCCTATAACAATAAGGGTCTTTTCAATTTCCTGTATGTTAACCTCTTCCCATACCCTTATAAAATTTCTCATTTTTGTTTATAAAGCTTCAGACTATAAATTTATCTGCCACATTGCTTATGAATGGTATGCGTTTCATCCGTCCGGTTAAAGCATAATAAATTCCATAGAGGGAAAGGAAAAGAAAAAGTAAAAGCCCCGCTATATAAAATACAACTCCGATATAAGGCATAAGCGACAAAACCCCTACAGCTATCTCTCCAACAAACATAGCTATCCCTTGTTTTGCGTGAAAATGCGCAAACCGGTTTTCCTTTTTCCAAATAAAAACCAAAATCCACAAAAAAAAGAAGTAAGACAAAGCAGCAAACGGCGCGCCATCACGAATCTCTTCTTCCGGCAACTGAATCTGTTCCATTTTATAACCTCCGATAAAAATCGTTTTTACTTAATGTATGCCCGCAAGCAGTAATAATTATACTTATTTTTTCCTAAAAGTAAATCCCGTTAGAGAACTTTGTTTTCTCATGGTATATGTGAGATTTTCTCTAACGGGGTAAACCCCGCTACGTTGGTTTTATACTAAAATGGGCACTAAATAAAAACCCCCGTTTCGGTTTCCCGAAACGGGGGTTTAATTAGCTTAAGTAATTAGCTTAGAAGTTAAGGTTGACTCCGCCTCTTACTGAATATGCTACATCATTGTTTGTGTCTGCAAAGAAATCGCCTGGCATAAACCATGCGCCAGTAAGTTTAAGCTGAACGTCTTCCGTATAATCATATGTTGCGAAAGCATCAACTTCGCTACCAAGATAGCCTTCTAGGTTGTTGAAATCATAATTGTTTGCATTGTATCTGCCAAGTAATGGGGAATACGTTGTTCCATAAATATCTGCTTCAGTCAGCTTGTTCGCTAATCTCAACCAGGAATAAGAAAGGCCCAATGTAATGTCTTCTCTTGGCATCATTGAACCACTGACTCTTGCTCCCTGAACGTTGCTGTTCACGAAAAGAATGTTCATAATTTCGCCTATGCTCTGGTCTTCAAACATCGGATCCCAGGCGTTTAGATTCTTATCGCCACCGCCATTTCCTCCGACATCATCATTACCTGACAGGTAAACATAGTTTAATCCGAGTACCGGGTTATACTTTGTCATGAATCTGTACTCTGCATTGGCTTCGATTGCAAATGCACTTAAGTGCCTTGCTGGGTTTGCAGCAATGTTTGCTACCTGAACATCACCAAACTGATAAGCGCCTTCCAATCCCAAAGTCAATTTTTCCATTGGGTTGAACTGGGTTCTTGCACCGATTACATGAGTGATATCCTGGTTCTCCGGAACTTGTGTAGCTACGGAAGTGTAAAGCATGCTATCTCTGTTGTTCTGGGCGCCGAAATAGTACGCTTCAGTTACTCCATCATGAGATGCCCACTGATAGTTAGCATTGACGCCCCAAAGGTCTACGTTGTTATGAATATGGGTGCCGTCTGTCAATAAACTTGTCGTGTAAGTCTGCCTTACCTTGGAATAAATCGCATCAATCGTCCAGGGAGAAAAATCAAGCACTGCCTTTACAGCATCGAATGATTTTCTCAAAGACAAATCGCCGAAACGATAGTTTGTGATTGATGTGGTTCCAACTGTCATGTTTGTATCAGGATCGCCTACGATCAACGCACTGCCATAACGAAGGTTCTGACGACCTACTGTTATGCTTAAAGGCTGATACAAAAACTCTTTTAATTCGATGTAAGCCAAGTCAATGGCTACGTCTGTGTTGTCGGCAAAGCCATCTTCTTCGCCCCATGTTCTTTCATCAATCAGGCGGACAACACCTGAAACATTTTCTGTAAGGTCAGCATCGAATCTCAGTCTTACCTGTGAAAGCAAGAATGATTCGGCATCTGCCTGGTTATGAACTGTACCACCTAACGAAAGGTCTCTTGCGACGTATTGTTCATTAATATCGCCGCTTACTTTGATATTTTCTACAGCAGCAAATGCAGGAACGCTTAAAAGCAAAATTGCTGCCATAATTAATAATCTCTTACTCATTAGTTCCCTCCTTTTGATCCTATTTGGTATAAACTAAAATATATAGTGCACACAAGGTTAGCTACCCCTAAAATTAACAGGGATTGCCTTGTTATTACCAATCTATAGTTATATCATCCAGATTACGACAATCTTGGCTTTTTAATTTTATTCCCCACCTCCTTTTTTGCCAGTTTAAGACCGTCCGTGGATGGTATAACCAAAATAAAACAATTACAAAGAGCTACTACATTTTTAGCAGAGAAAGCCTGTCTTGTCAAGAATTTTCTTAAAAAAAGTCATAAAAACCCAGCAAAATCAAGGATATTTTGGTTTTTTAGCAAAATTTTACTATTTATTATATTATTTAAGATAAACATCTATGCGGCCAGCTGTGGATTCCCGTATTTTTTGAGACAAAGGTGATTTTATGCTGTCGCCTTCTATCGTGTATTTTTTGGTACATTCATCAACCACTATTTTGTTTACGATACAATTTTTGCTGAATGTATCTTTTCTGCTGGGGTTATGATAGACAACCAGGATTTTTGAAAATAATTTGAAGGCGAAACAATTGCTTTCTACAGCCTCACTTCTGCCGTTAAACTCAATTTTCTGTTCTTGTTTGGTAAAAAGTTCCGACTTAAGAATAGGAGAAAATTTAAGAGACAGGTTACCGCTCTCATCTACACTAAACGGCGCTTTCCCCATGCACATTACAATCCAGATGTTTAAGAGCTCAACAGTAGCTCCGCTTAAACGGGCGACAAAACCTTTATTCCATAAATTTCTGTCAGGGTTCGCGCTGCTTACTATAAAAGAGGAATTTTCCAGGATATTTCTTCCATATTTTTCTGCATCAAAAAAACATACTGCACATTTATGGAAATCTTCATAGAACTCTTCATGCAAGCCTTTTTTAATCACCTCGAGGAGATATTTATATTCCATATGCAGCCAGATAGATTCATTCTCGAGCCATCCAGGCGTAAAGATTCTGCTCCTGCCAATCTCAAGCGGTTCCTTCTCTAAAGATAAATTTAGGCGATACATCTTTAATACCTTATCAAAAATATCTGTTTCCTTTAATGCCCTGTAGATAGAACTTTCCTTTTGCGTTCTTAAGGCATGAACCGAACCTTCCAGAAAATGCGCAAGTGGGACTCTTTTAAACTTAAGCGGCCTGATAACCTTGCCTTTATCGGAAAACTTCTCTACGGTGTAGCGAAAATATGTAAAATAAACCCCGGTATCCTTATCTAAAGCCTTTTCTATGCCGCTATTTATCTTACCAATCAGCACGTTTAGAAAATTTTTAAGCCTGGTTGATTCGATTTTCTTTTGTTTTCCCTTAATATTTAGAAAAACTTTTTTTCTAAAATTTTCCTTTAAAGAATTGGATTTTTCCCACCAAAACATATCCTGCTCTCTTGCTGAGACTTTAGCGTATTTCTTAAGCAATCCCTCGAGCCCTTCTAAAAATCCATAGGTTTCCTCTGCCAGATTAAAATCATCAACGCCTTTTTTATTTAAAACTGATATCGCTTCGATAAGCAAAAGACAGGCGCGTTTAAGCTCAAAAGTTTCGCACATAGACGAGCCAAAAAGAGCCGGCAGGCCGTTCAAGGAGTCACACCAGCCCGGCTTATCAGCTTCCATTTCAATACCTATGCCGTCGGGATCCAGGGTTGCAGCTTTATTAAGAATAAGCGTTAAAATCTTTTCAAGAAGGGTTGTTGTGTAGATTTTCCCCTTCTTATCGCGCAGGAAATTGGCGGATTTTGCGCGGGAAGCTATGATATCTTTTTTCTCTTCCACTTCTTCAATTGAATGCCACTGATAAATTTTTTTGTCTTTTAAATGGTAACGGCGGCTGCGTTCCTTAACGCGCCACTCATCATCCCAGAAAGAATATTCCCTGGTTAAAAACAAATCTTGTAGTTTATCCGGATAAAAATATAGGAAGTTTTCAATCAAATCGAGGTTATAGCGCCAATGGTCTATCCAATACCCCTCTCCGTGAGAAGCCTGGGGTTCTCTTTGCGCTTTAGCAACTAACTCTGCAGCTAATTTTTCCCTTTGCTTGGCAGCAATGCCTTCCTCTTTGAGCACTTTAAAAAAATCACCCAGATGAAAACCGCCGGTCATAAGAGAAAGTATTTTTTTATCAGTTATACCGAATTGATTTAATGTCTTGCGCGCCTGGAATGAGCTGAAGAACAGCTTCTCGCCTTTGACTACCAGCGGGTTATACCCGTCAATTTTTATAAGATTAAGAAAATAAACTATGTTGGATTTTTCAAGGGAAGGGTTAAAAAACAAGTCTACCCTGCGGTTCTGGTTTATATCGCGGTAGTTTGCTTCTCCCTCGCTAAAATAGGAAGGCAACAGCTTGAACTTATTATAATCCCTCTCGAGGTCTCCGTGCTTGCGGGAAAAAATATAATAACTGCTCTTATCGGTAAATTTGTAGGGGTAGCCTCCGCGCAAAACATTATCAAGATAAGTGCATCTCACATATTCTTTAAGCCTGTCCGAAGAACACACAGAAGAACAATCGTCTTTTATTTTTTCAATAATGTCTTCGTTTTCCTGCGCTTTTTCTTTTAAAAAAGCGGCATCTATTCCGGAAACAAAATCTTCAATAAGCTTCGATTTAAAAGATGAGCCGAGCATACTGTAAAAAATCTTAACTTCTCCCGGCAAAATACGCCAGGTAAAATGGTTAAAAACGCAGGGAGTTTTCCCGCTCAAAACCTGCGTAAGAGGCGTCTTAAAGTTATCCGCATAAAAATTAACCGGAACAGAATAGGAAGTATCCTGCGCAAAAATTGCCGAAGGGTCTACTATTATATACGGCGATATTTTTTTGCCGTTCTCTTCGTAAAACGCATATTCGAAATTTGCACCATCAACGTATTTTGTCTGGCTTGAATCTTTAGGATCGACAACCATACGGAAAAATGCCAGGTTACCATGAACTTCCGCGCGCATCCACGCTTCCATGGTCCTTGCTAAATCCTTAAGCAGCACGTTATTTAATCCAAAGGGCACTATTTTTGGGAGTCCATCAAGAATTTCAAGTTTTATTTCTTTGTCTGAAGTATTTTTAATAGATAAAACGCGCACCAAAGCGCCGGCGGAACTAGCCGGAAGAGTAAAGTATTTTATGCGCAGGTTAAGGCCAAGCTCCGGGTTGTTCTTGCGTATGCTAAATGAAGAGCTTTTTATAACCATCTCTTCGTTACGTTCATAATCAGAGATTACGCGAAAGGGCTCATAATTAATTTTATCGTTTATCTTAAGGAATGTCCTAAAACCAACCAATGGAGCGAAACAATAAGCGTTGTTCGCCGGGAAAAATTCAGTTATGGCGTGGTCTTTGTCTTTTACTCCGAAACTTATAACACCCTGCGCGCGGTTGACATAAAAAACCCACATCGGCACCCCCCAGGCACCGGCTACACCCGGAAGAAAATTTGAAAATGGATGTTTGCTGTTGTAGTTTTTTATAATGAAGCTCCCGTCATCGCGAAGCATATAATCTTTATCCATAAATTCTCCTCAATAAGCACGTGATTTTTTCAAGCCGCAAGTGGCGCAGGAAAAATCACAGTGCGAATTGATACTGAGGACGCGAGCCAAGAGCGTCCGAAGTATCTAAAATGAGGCTAACCATGCGCAAACTGAAGAGCGCAACGCAAGGGAAGCCGAATTAACCAGCTATTCATATAATCTCAACAATTCTTTCAATAAAGAAATAGTTTTGGCATTTTTGTACTTACTGACGACCGAAGGGCGGCTTGAGCCTCCCTTTATAAAAACAACATCGACTTTGGCGCGTTTTGCCGTTTCTAAATCTATATCCATGTCTCCGATGAATACTGTCTCCTCCTTCGTAGTACCAATTTTTTTCATCAGAACATTTAATATTTTAGGATTGGGTTTATTGCTATTAATCTCATCCGCGCACAAAACCATATTAAAATATCTTCGTATGCCGAGCGTTTTTAAAATCAAATTGGTAAAAAGCTTGGGCCTGTTAGAAGCAATCGCGGTCAGTTTCCCTTTACGCTTAAGACGCATAAGCATCTGCTTTGCGTACGGCCTTAGCCTGGAATGTATTTTTAGCGTCCGCTTATGATGCTTGCGGTATATAAGAAGGGCTTCTTTTATTTTCTCGGGAGGAAAAAACGTTTCCATAAATATCCTGTCCCCCCTGCCTACTTTCTGTTTCGCTTCTTTATAGCTTACTTTCGAAAGCCCTACTCTGCTACGCGTAAAATTAAGGCTTCTTTCTATCGCCCTGTAAGCATCAGCTAAAGTGCCGTCAAGATCAAATATAAAGAGCTTTTTTCTAGTCATAAAAATCAAACAGCCGTCTAAACAACAAGCTCAATTTTAACCTAAAATTTTGAGTTTATATTTGGTAATCACAATAATCATCGCTTCCAGAGAACGAACCGGTTTTCAATTTTAAGCGGATTAAGGAAGCTGAGCCAATTTTAAATATCTCGCCTAAAGCAAACGGCATAACTCCGGCGACAAGCGCGCTATTTAAGGAAAATTTATGTATGCACGTAAGCCAGGCTATTCCGAAAAAATACACACAAAAGGCAATTGAAGAAAAATAGCAGAAATTTCTTAAAAAAGTATTTTTCTTCGGGAAAAAGAAAGGGAAAATAAATGACGCCGCCATAAAGCCAACCAGATAGCCTCCTGTGGGGCCTAGGAAATAAAGCAAACCGCTTCCTGCATTGGTAAAAACTGGCAGTCCTATTGCGCCTAAAAATAAATAAATTGCCTGCGATAATGCTGCCTGCCTTTTTAAAAAAACAATGCTAAGGTAAATGACAAAAGTCTGCAAGGTAAGCGGTACCGGCGTAAAAAAAAGCGGTATACGCACATAGGCAGAAACTACCATTAAAGCAGCAAAAGAAAATATTGCGCAGATACGCAGCGCAAGATAATTTTTCCGGCTAAGAATTGCGGTTTTCATATTGGCCTCCCTTTTAATATGCAATAGTTACAGGTAAATACAAATAATTCTATCTCCAACAATCTGTGTTTTAAAAGAAAGTATTGTAAGACATATATGCCAAAAAGGCAAGCCAAAAATGAGGTTATTTACCGGGCTCTTTTTCTGTAAGTGCAGACAAGCTAACCATGCTTACGTTCTAAGGGCAGAGAAAAATTAAAAAATTTCTTAAAGGGCATAAGCCCCCTATATCGGTTAGCCCTCAAGGCTGCTTTCAGCTCTTTGCCTAAAACCAGGACTTCAGATTCTCCTTTTTGCATAAGCTCCTTTGCAATAGTAAAATCACCCCAGGAAAAATTTTCCAGATTAGGGGAAATAAGAAAATCTATGCCGCCTAAACTTTCTTCTATAATTCTTTTGTATCGTATTCTATCTGCAATATTCATTACATCCATCGCATTTCTGGCTAAAGGAAATCTATAGCCAGTACCTTCCAGATTGACTCCGATTATGAAATCGACCTTCTCTCTTATTATTTTAGCCGGTACCGGCATAAGTACTCCGCCGTCTATCAAAACTTTATTTTCTATTTTAAGCGGCGGGAAAAAACCGGGGTATGCAGAAGAAGCAAGCACGCCTCTATATAACGGTCCGCTGTTAATAGCTATTACCTCGGCATTAAGCAAATTAACTGCGGTAACATAAAAAGGCATTTTGCAGTCCTTAAAAGAATTATCTTCAAAAAGGCCCCTGAAAATCTTAAGGAAAGGCTTTAAATCTACAAGCGAAGACTTTGCTATACGCAGGTTCCAGATATAAAATTCCTTTGCGAGGTCAAACCACTTTTCAAAAAATGCAGTTTTAGCTTCAACATTGGCAGGAGAAAAACTTGTTTTAAGAAGGGAGAGCTCTTTCTGGTGCTTATTTATAATCTCAAAAAGTTTTTCCTCAACTTCCTTTGCGCTTTGCGTTAAAGCATAAACGCCGCCTATTACTGCGCCGATAGATGTTCCGGAAACAATATCAATTTTAATTTCGAGCTTCTCAAGCGCCTTAAGAAGCCCTATGTGGTAGAAACCCAGTGCAACCCCACCGCCTAAAGCAAGACCTATCTTCAAGGTTCAATCCTCCTTCAATGAGCAGACGTTTTACGGTAGCGAAGTGAACGTAAATCGTAGGCGTAAGCCGTCTGCGAATTGAACCCCACACCTTTGAATATATTCTTTCAGAATAAGATAAAGGTGTGGGGTCAAATTCATCCTAGCATTTTTCCTGCGGAATACCTTGGAAAAATGCTGGCTTCATTCGAAATAAAAAGGGCAGGCTTAGTATGCCTGCCCTTTACAAGTCCATAATAAATTATTCTTTAGCTATGGCTACAGTAATTACTCCGGCAAGGATAAAGAATAAGCCGATGCACCCTTTAATTACCGTCCAAAGGCTCGGCCACCAGCGGATAAGGGCAACTAAACCAATAAGGATAAACACTATTCCCAGAATAATTTTGCCTATCATTTTTGTTGTATCTGGGGATTTCTTAGCTTCTGCTTCCTGGGTTTTGTTCTGCTCTTCCATCTCGCACCTCCTTTAATGAGCACATTATTTTTCCAAGTGTCTTTCACGCAGAAAAAATAATAATGCGAATTAACCCCGCACCTTTGTTTTATTCTTTTATGAATATATCCAAAGGTGCGGGGTCAAATTCAGCCTAATATTTTCCTGCGCCGCCAGCGGCTTGGAAAAATATTGGCTTCATTTGATAATATATAATTTTGCTATCTTTGTCAATGATAATTTGACAACCGGACGATTTTTTCTATTATTGCCCCATAGGTATAACCTCTATTATACGCAAGCTTAATGTAACCGCTGTCAATATTTATATCGGGATTGGGGTTTATATCAATAATAAAAAGGGCTCCGGAAGCCTCCCTTAAATCCACCCTAAAATACCCTCTGCAACCTAAAGCTTTTGCAGCCTTCTTTGCTAAACTTATTATATTATTCCTCAAATTTTTTCTTATTTTTGGTTCATAATCCGGCATAGTTAAATGATAATCCAAAGTTTTGTTTTTCCATTTTGCCTCATAGGTCAAAAAAGGAACAATTTCGGATAGGCCCTTCATACCGTGTTTATGCCCGGGACAAAATTTCTTACATTGGGAATAATCAATTTCCGATATACCCAGGACTTCATAGTGGTTATTTCCGATGAATGCTACGCTATATTCTTTGCCTGGCAAAAATTCTTCTACGATGAGGCCTCCGGGAAAATACTTCCGGCGTTTTTTTATAGCAGAAAACAATTCTTCTTTATTGCATACAAGGGAATCTTTGTGTATACCGCAGCTGCCATCATCGGCGCAGGGTTTCACAAAAAGCGGAAAAGTAAAATTCTGCGTTATCCTTTGTTTTAATTTTTTAACCAGAATGCCGCGCGCAACCGGCAAATTATTTTTCTCCAAAATACTTTTGGCTTTCATTTTATCAAGGCAGGCAAAAAGCGCAAAACTTCCGTTTCCGGTAAATGGTATTTTTGCACTTTCAAGTAATTTCACAAAAATAGCTTCTTTCCGGGGGTCTTCGCTAAAGCCTTCGAACAAATTAAAAACACAAAATGGATTTATATTTGATATTTTTTCCTTCAGGCGGGCGGTATTTTGGAAATCACTTTTTTCAATAAAAAAAACTTCCGGGTGTATGCCTTTTTTCAAAAAAGCTTTTTCTATAGAATCTTTGCAGCGCGAAACTGCGATAAGATCTCCTCTTGCGCTTTTCTCTTTGGCTATAGCTATTAATATTTTACGCCGGGGTACGTACCTTACAATCATAATTCTATAATCTGCCATCCTCCTGCATAAATAGCCAAAATTTTACCTTTAACTATGATTCTGCTGAAAATATATTCTGGATTTCCCAGCGCTTTTAAGGGGGCATCTATTGATGCGGTATTGCCTTTTGAGCTTACCTTTATCCCGTCTATGTGTACCCTTTTCCTTCTTTCATAGGAAATAACCACATTGTCTTTTGCCTTGAAGAATATTTTAGGCATTGAAGAAAAGTCTTTATCTTTTTTGTAACCTAAAAGATACACATCGGATTTAAATCCTTTGGCGGTTTTTTCTTTAAAGGAAATATTTATATGCAGAAATTCGCTGTCTTTAGAATAGGATATTTCAGAGATTAATTTTGAATTGACGCGAGGCACTTCCAATGGTTTTTTCTCTTTGAGATTTATTACCGGATAAAAACATAATAATTCATTCTTCCTCACAAAACTTAACAGATAGTTTTTAGCAAAAGAAAGCTGGCTCTTGTAAAGAGCCAGGGCCTTACGCTTATTGATAATTTCATCCTCGGAGAGGTAAACTTTGTGCCATGTTATGCCGCAATCAACATAATCTCCAGGCACGTCCAGTTCAAACGAAGGAAGATATTTTTTGGCCTTTGGCCAGCCTACCTTATGAACAAGATAGTAAGAGACATCCGGGCCGTCTACCGCCCCCCTTAAGTCAAGAAGAGCTATATTGGTAAATACGTATAAACTTCTGTGGTCAGGATTTGTATCGTAAGGGCTGGATACAAATATCTTTGTTGGCTTAAATTCCGTAAGCACCTTTTTGAGGTCGCCTAAGATACTTTCTCCGATATATGGCGCACCATACGATAAAGCGTTCTCATAAGGGACGCGGCCTATATGGGTAAGCATACTTGTGGCAGGCCATTTTTTATCCCAGAAGCTTGCAAGAATTGCTTCGGTAAACCTGTCAGGATAACCTAAAAATATAAGATCTTCTTTCTTGACACCCAAAAAAGCTGCTGCGTCATATGCTTCTTTCTGCCTGATTTTTCCTATATTAACAAAGCCTTTTCTTGAGATAGCCGGATTTTTCTTATAAAAAAAATAGGATACTTCATTATATTCCCCGCTGGTAAGATAAACTATTCTTACTGGGCAATTGTTTTTTAGGGCTTTCTGAATAACTCCGCCTAAAGCTATAATTTCATCGTCCGGATGCGGGGCAAGGATAAGAATCCTGTCCTTCGGGGAAAAATTAGGCCTGGCTAAGCATGGGCAGGCTATGAAAATTATAAAAACCAGAGAAAAAAACAGTATTTGTTTTATCTTACTCATCGTTGATTTTTTCGCACAGTTAGTTGAAAACCATTCCTTCTGAACGCTTCGCATAATATTGTTTTAATAAGATAGCTGTAGCCTTTTCCATTGAGTTTAGAGATGATAGGCAAATCGCTGTAATAAGGCGAGAGTCCGGGCAGCGGGTTAATATCAATGATTTTGGGAGCACCTAAACTGTCCAGCCTGAAATCTATCCTGGCTACATCGCGCAGCTCTAAAGCCTTAAATGCTTTTATAGCATAATTGCCTACAGCGGCCTGAATGCTTTTATCAATTGCGCTTTGAGGCTCATATTTTATTCTTTCCTCCCAGTTTCTTTTATTTTCCTGTGAATACAAGAAAGGCTTACGGGATTTAAATTGAGGTTTAATGCGCATCATTCCCAGGACAAAAGGAAATTTGTTGCCGCAAACACCAACGGTTATTTCATCACCTTCCAAAAATTCCTCAACCAGCGCCGGCTGCTTATATTTTCTGAATACAAAATTTGCTCTTTTTTTAAGTTCAGAAAAATTATTTACTACCGAATTTAAAAATATACCCCTCGAAGAACCCTCCCATCGCGGTTTAACTATAAAAAGTTTATTTTTTCTGAAAATCTTTTTTAAAAAACATAATTGAGAACTATCCCTAACCGTAAAAGCGCAAGGCACAGGTATGCCGGATGTTTTCAAAAAGATATTGGTGAGATATTTATCCAGGGTAAGCCCTAATACCGTAGGATCAGAACCTGAGTAAGGTATGTTCAGGCTTTCAAGAATGCAAGGCACCTCTGATTCTCTCGCGCGCGAAGCCCCAAGGCCTTCCGCCAGGTTAAATACAAAATCTGGTTTCACCCTAATGACGTCATTTGCAACATTTCTGCTTTGCTCTATACGGTAAACAAATGGCACAAAAGCTTTCAGCTCTTTATGCAAAGCGTCAATAGTTTCTATCTCATCGTACTCTTCGCAGCTATCGTCTTTCAGGCCTTTTTTCTTTAAATTAAAAATTATCGCTATTTTTCTTATGCGTTTAGCTTTCACTGATTTTTTGTTTTTCCCGATAACACAGGTAAGCAACCTTACAAGAGGCCTGTGTCAGTAAACGGGGCCAATTTTTTAATTACTCTTTGGGGTTGTAATAAAAGAAAGTTTCGTTTTTATAATTCCTGAGCGTAAGCCCCTCGGGAGATTGGGAAAGCACATAATTTGGGCCTATTGGGATTTTACCCCTGCCATCTATCCCATCAACTACAAATGTAGGTATACACATGCCGCTGGTATGCCCCCGCATATTTTCCAGAATATCTATGCCTCTTAAGATAGATGTTCTAAAATGGTGGGCGCCGACAACCGGATCGCATTGGTATAAATAATATGGCCTTACTTTAATTGACTGAAGCCGCTGGCATAGCTCAATCATGGTTTCAATATCGTCATTGACACCCTTAAGGAGAACAGATTGATTGCTTAAAACTATGCCGCAACGCTGTAACTTTTTGCAGGCTGAGATTGCCTGGGGAGTAATTTCATCCGGATGGTTAAACTGCGTATTTATCCATAGATTTTCATATTTTTCCAAAACCCTGCAAAGATTATCGTCTATCCTTTGAGGAAGAACTACGGGGGCTCTTGTACCTATGCGTATAACTTCTACATTTTTTAATCCGGCTACGGAAGAAAGAATATAATCAATCTTCTCCGTGGGCAGAGTTAGCGGGTCCCCGCCCGAAACAATTACTTCTCTTATCTGCCGGTTTTGCCTCACATAGCTTAACGCAAGGTCGATATCTTTCAATGTCGGCTCTGGTATACGGCTGCGCCAAAGGCGTTTTCTGGTGCAATGCCGGCAATACATAAAACAACGCCCAGTCACAATGAGTAGCGCCCTATCCGGATAACGGTGGACAAGACAAGGTGCCGGCGAGGTTTTTTCTTCGCCAAGAGGGTCAATCTTTTCATGGATCTCCCCTTTTATTTCTTCTATAGAAGGAACGCATTGCCTGCGTATAGGGCTATCCAAATCGTTTAAGTCTTTAATAAGCGAAAGATAATAAAGCGGGATGCGGATGTGAAAAGTTTTTATGGCTTGTTTGACTAACGGCCTGTCTTCTTCCGGTATCAAAATAAATCTGGCAAGGTCTTCAATATTTTTAATCGAATTCCTATAAGATGCGTGCCAATTTTCTTCTGAAGTTATCTCTGTTTTACACTCAGCGCTGTCACTGCCTCCAGGCTCCTCATCCAGAGACTCGATTCGCTCTGTTTTTTTTCTTTGCTCGCTGTTAACACCGGGTGCATCTGTAGCGGCAAAATTTTTATATTTAGTCATGTTCGACTCTCTCCTTTACAATTTCCTAACCTTAAAATTCATTACCCTTCTTCGGGAGTAATTTGACTAAGCACTTTTTGTATTAAAAGCATAAAAAGCGCAAGTCTCATTTAAAAAAAATAGCCCTCTTACCACTTTAAAGATAAGAGGGCTAAATATATTCATTCTTAAATTTTAATATCCCTGTGACTCTCCTGACGGCGGCTCCTCTGAAATTGCAGATGGGCCTTCTTCTTCAAAAATATAATTATAATTTTTTGCCTTAAGGCCACTATCGGTTGCCTCAGCAGTGATCTCCACATTATCGCCTACTTCAAGATAAGAATCATCAAGAAATTCTTTGGTGGTTAACACTTTTGTATTGTCAATTACGACAAAACTGCCGTCTGCGGCTATTTCCTTTATTATCCCTTTCACAACTTCTTCTTTCGGCTGTTCTGCGGCTTTTGGCGCGCCTTCAGCTGCCTGCGGCGCATTTGTCGCCGGCTGAACGCCTTGGGCTGCCTGCGGTGTATTAGCAGTTGCCTGCGCATCGGAAGGCTTCTGCGCCGGCTGCGCAAACGTTACAGCAGAAAAAATAAAGATCGAAAGAATAAACAAATATGAAAACTTTTTACCCATTGTAGCTTCCTCCTTTTTAGAACTCTTCAGCATCCTCATCGCCTTCTTCGTCGAAGTCAGATTCTTCATCCAAAGGTTGCACAACTTCAACCTGCGGCGGATCAATTCTTATTATTTTTAATTCTGCATCGCAACTAACGCAAAAACAAGTATCTCCTATTTCAAGATAATCTTCAAGCTCGAATTCATCTGAGCATTCCGGGCACTTCACCATCCTTACCTTGGGCATCAAAAACCTCCTCTTATATTTTTCCTTCTTTTTTCAATTCTTTTTCTGCCGCAAACCAATCGCAGGCTTCACTGCCTTTGGGCTTGCCGTTTTTAAGCCATATAAAGTAGGCTCGTTCTTTTATCCTTTCGATGTCCTGAGGCGAATATTTTTTTGTCGTTATATTTTCTTTCCTGCTGAAAAATTTTTTTATCATATTCATCCTTTAAATTTAGAATATACTAAAAAAATCCTCTTTGTCAATAGGTTTTGATGTTTTGCGCGCGAAGGCGGAGCAAAAATAATTTTGCTTAATTTACTTTTTAATTTTGCCATATATTCTAGAAATGTTAATCAACGCGTTTTGGGGGTGGGAGTAAATGAAAGGTATTTCCCCAACATAAGACGTGTTTGTGCGTCCAGTGACGGAAAAGAGCCAAGCACAGCCGATATAAAGGGTGTTAACAGCCATTGGAACAAAAACGATACATATATAAGCCTTGAAATATTTTTGGGCCTTGGAGGCAGGAATTCAAGGCTTATTATAATACAAAGCAGCAAGATAAATGAAAGGGAATGGAAAACTACGCTGTTTATGTACGAAAGGTTAAAAAGGGCAAGCGAATCTTTTAGAACGATTCTACCTGAAAATAAAATTAAAGGCGTGATAAAACTTATTACTATCGCCCAAGTCGCCCAGTTTACATGGCCGTCTAAAATCTGGTACAGCTTTCTGAATTTTATTATAAGAGGAATTTCTTTCTCCTTTAAAAAATGTTGCGCTAAAAAAATAAAATTCTCAACGCCCCACGTCCATCTTCTTTTTTGCTTATACTGGACTTTTACTGTATCAAGCCAGTTCTTTCCTACTGCTATATCCATATAAACAGGAATATCCAGGGGGTAAGTTTTGTAGTCGCCCTTAAATTTAAGGAAACATTTCCAAAATATCAGAGAATCATCAGAAATTAAATCCACTGGCCAGTAATCCACTTCGATAAGCGTTTTAAAACTCATACTGTGCGAAGAAAAAGTTATGAATTTTTCATATCGCATTCCTTCGATAAACTGCCAGAAAGTAGAGCCTGTCTCTATAACGCGTGCAAAAGCCGGTGCGGTATATATATTATTGCTATATATAGGTAAAGGCTGGAAACTGGTATGATACCTTTTTGTATTCACCAAAAAGTTATAAGTTAGACAGGAAAAATACTTCTCATCCGGGCAGGTATCGGCATCGAAACAGGAAATTATTATATTTTTAGAATCGTAACCCTTTTCTTCAAGGCGGGCCTTTACCTGCTTTGCCGCATAAGTTGCGTTGGCCCCTTTCGCAGTGATTTCTCCCGGTACGTCTTTCGGATGAATGGTAATTATCACGTCAAGAAAATATTTTTTAAATTCATCGCTTATTGCCTTAAGCTTATCGTAGCTGCCCTGCGCCCTTTCTTCCCCAGCTAAAACCACTATGATTTTATCTGCAGGGTAATCTGTTTCTTTCAAAAATTTAAGGCTGCCGGCTATTAATTCCTGCGGTTCTTTATAAATTGTATAAAGGACCACGTGGATTATGTTTTCTAATTTTAAATCGGAATTTATATCCTTGCACATGGAAAGCCAGTCGTTATTTTTCTTGGAAAGCATCCGATAGTGGGCCATTACTAAAAGCATGCTTGAATAAAGAAGCCGGGCAACCCAGTAAAGAAGATATATTATAATAATAACTATTGCGGCGAGCGGCTTAAATATAAAAAGGACGATAAGAAAAATAATTATGAACCAGCTAAGAAACCCGGGTATAATTTCAAGTATTCGTTTAATCTTTTCTTCTCTCATTGGAAATTCTTCCCTCTATAAGCGGCATTATCTCTATTTTAAAAAGGCTAAACGTATTTCCCTGCGCAATCTTGTCTCGTATGTAAAGCGTTTCTGAATACGTATCATAAAATATTTTTGAATTCGAACTATTCAGGGTATAGAGTTCAAAACTTACTCCCAGATTATCCATATCCAACGCAATAACTTTAAGCCCGTCGTTGATTATTAGATAACGCTCACGCAGGCCCAAAAATGCATCTTTTATAGTCCTCTCTGCCGTATATATGGGCTTTGCCGGATCTCCTAAGGAAGAATTTTCATTAGAAATATCAATAACCCAAATATTTTTCTTATTCCAGAAAATAAGCTTATTGTTATTTGCTATGACTTCCTCTATCGAGCTGGCAAGGCGCTCTTCAAAAATCTGCTCCGACACTTTTTTTACGCCTTCGAAATTTGTATCCAGGAAATAAATACCGCTGTCGGTAAAAACTAATATTTTCTCTGCGAACATCTGCCTCATTAAGAAAAATTTGTAAATATTAAAATCAAATTCTATTTTTTCGATACCTTTAATCTCGGGAATAAGAAAAACATCAACGCTGTTAACAAGCGACGGCTTTATCTCAATTTCCATGTGATACGGATAGAAACCTTCTTTTTCCAGAACCAGGCTGTATTTACGCGGCATCAGTTCCCGTATCGTGCTTGGTGTCGCTTCGTTCATTTTTTCTCCATCAAGATAAACAGTTATTGCTCGCGGCAAAGTTTTTATCGAAAGTGCTCCTGTTTTTAAAAATTTTTTTGATTTTACGTCGAATTTGTAACCGAGGGAATAATACACTATTATCGGGGTTAGAATAATGAAAGCTAGGGAAAATAACCAAAAAGAAAGGTGCCTTATAAACGAATAATATTTTTCCTGCATATCGCAATCTCCCGAATCAGTTGTCCACCTACTTCAAGGCAAGTTTAGGGGGTAACCAGCCAAACTCTAAGCAGCAGAATACAATATAAAGCTAATTTGGTTTTTGTCAATTAGAAGGTGTTTTGGATGCTATTAAGCCTTGTTGCTTACAAAAGTTCTTTTCAGGGAATCAGCGAGCCTGCCCTTTTTCATCTCACGGCTGATAGTTGCGAAAAGTAAGCGCGGTATTACGATAGAAAGCGACAAAACCTCGCCAAAGGTAAAGAATTTAGTTACAAAAATATTCTTCCATAGAATCTTTAAGTAACGTGACGGCGTATAAAAAGAAAATTTTATGGTTCTGCCTATTTTCTTAAGCGCCGGATAGTCATACATATCCGAATAAAATTCTCCTCTATCGGTGATATGATAACCAGGAGAATTTTCCGCAAGTTCCCGCAATGGCGAAAATTTTTCTATGCGAAGCTTGTTGCAGGCAATTGAATCAACTCCTATTTCTTTGGCAAACTGCGCGATATAAAGCATTTCTTCTTTTGTTTCACCAATGTTACCGTAAATAAAATATCCGCTATAATATATCGGGTATTTCGTAAGCACTTTAAAAGCCTGCCTTATCGTAGCCGAATCAAAACCTTTATTTAACTGGGCAAGTATCCTGTCATGCGGGGATTCTATGCCAAGCAATAGCGCTTTAAAGCCGGCTTTTACCATCTTTTCGAGAAGCCGCGGATGTTTTGCTATCTCCAGGCGGGCCTGAGCGACAAATCTCTTTTTTATTTTATTTTCGATAATCTTATCGCACAATTCTTCCGCTCGTTTGATATCCACGAAAAGATTATCGTCGCTAAAAAGAATAACCTTCGCAGAGATATCTTTAAGTTCCGCAATTACTGAATCAACGCTGCGCGCCGAATATGTTCTTTTCTGGCCGAGCGGGTTTAGGTTAAAAGTACAGAATTTACAATTATAGGGGCAGCCCCTGGCGCTTAAAACAGAATCGAAAGTAAGGTCCATTATATTTACGCCATTGACGCTGAGCCGGTATTCGTTATTACGCAAAGCGCGGTCAGGCGCAGGAATGTTGTCTACATCGCGTAACGGCCTGTTCGCATTATGAATTATTCTGCCGCCTTCCCTGTATGAAATGCCTAAAATATCCTTTAGGGGTTTCCCTTTGAATATTTCCTGTATGGTCTCTTCTCCCTCGCCCCGGACGATAATTTTTATCGGCGGGCAGGTCTTAAAAAGCTCTTCAGTCATTTCTGTTGCCTTGTATCCGCCTACAACCAAGGGAATATCTTGCGGCATACAGGAAAGCAGGCCGCAGATTTCTTTAAATTGCCTGTCCCAGCCGATACTTACACAAATAATATCGATTTCCCTTCTTATAAACTCAAACAAATTAACCGGGTTGGTCAATTCTTTTTCATAGCGTAAATCAAGCAATGTTATTTTATCTACACAGCCTTTCGCGCTGGTAGCAACATATTCCAAGCCTGTCGGCGGGAAAAGTTTCATTACGCTGGTTGCGTGGTTTTCGATGTAGGGATTTAAAAACAAAGCGTGTTTATACTTAGTTCCATTAAGCATACAGGATACCTCCTAATGTTTGATGCTAAAATAATGAGAGGTGCCGGGCACTAAAGAAAATCTGACGGAAACAAAAGCTGTATTGCAAATTACCGTTACATATCGCTCTCGGCTAATATATCTTTTATCTGCTTAAGTATACCGAGATACTGTTCTCTTTCTATCTCTGATATTTTACCAAATACTTTAACAATCATTTGTTGTTTACGTTCGCAAATTTTCTTGACGACAGAATTTCCCCCTGCGGTTAATTTAACTTTTATTATTCTGCGGTCTTCTGGGTCAAAAATGCGCGCTACATAGCTATCTCTTACCAGCCTGTCAACTATGCCTGTCATTGCAGGAGTTGTTACATTCATAAAATGAGCAAGTTCAGTCATCCTTGATGAGCCCTCCCTGCTTAAAAATTCCAGGACAAAAAATTGCGGAAGGGTTATCTTGGTTTTATGCAATTCCCTGGTAAGCCTTCTGGTAAATTCCTTGAACATCGCAGGCATAATTTCATTAACCTTATCTGCAAAAGCTTCTATAGCTATGGGCATTTAACCTCCTTGGGAGTAAGATAATTAATGGTATTAACTATTAAAGGCATGGACTATAACACATATTAATAATGCTGTCAAGACAACTGGCTGGTTTGATTGTTTAAGTATTATGATATTAGGCAAGAGATTACCTTGTCTGGCCAGTTGGTTGCTATTTGCGAAATCCAAAGACAGTTAAAACGTCTTTTATGATTATAAATGACAAAACAGGTACAATAATTAATATGTTTAAATTATACTCTATACTTTTCGAAAAATTTCCTCTGAAGAAAGCATTAAGCGCATGCAGCGAGCCCTCTGCCGGGCAGAAACCGAATAGTCTCTTTAAGATGCATAAATCAGGAATGTTTAGGCTGGCGAGGTCAATTAAGTAAAGACAAAAAAGAGCCGTAGAAAACACCAAAAGCCGCGCGCGGGGAGTCGAAAGCGAGATGCTTTCAATTACAATTTTTTTCACTTATCGTTTAATGAGTGGTTTTCCGTCTGCACTTTTAAGTTGGTCTGCTGCTATAAGTATAAGATCTATCAACCACCAAATACCGCAGCCTCCAAACGTTAGAAGCTTTAATATGCCAAGGCCAATGTAACCAAGATAAAACCTGTCTATGCCTAGGTGCCCGAGAAATACCGATAAAAGCAACGCCACAATCCATTCTTTTTGCCCTTCGCATTGTTTTATTACTTTGACGCCGCAATTTACGCAAATTTCAGCTTCATTTTTTATTTCTTTCCCGCAAGCTCTGCAAAACATTTTATACCCTCCTTTACAACACAGATAATCACAGACAGAAAACAGATGATCGCAGATGATATTTATCTGTGATTATCTTGCGGTTTTGAATCTGTGCTGATCTGTGTTACTCGGAAAAAGCTAAATAACCCATTATAACTCCGCAACCAATAAGCGACATGAAAGAAATAAACGGCACGCCATTTAAAACGCTTATAGCCATCAAAGCCCCTATCCAGCCTTTTTTGTTCCTCGCCAATGCAATCTTATACCAGAGATAACCGGAAAAAGCGGCATAAATAGCAGAAAAGAAAAAGTTCATAATCATCATTATGGGATTTGCAACCACCGGAGTTTTGCTGGCGCCGCTTAAAACGCTGATTAAACCAGCGGAAAAACCGGTTATGAAACTAAGTAAAAATAACCCTACTGGAACAAAAATCCATAGATAATTCATCTTTGCAATTTTAAATCTTAAAAAGAAATGGCCGAATGGAATCCATGCCAGGAATAAAGGCTCACTGCTTGTTTTCTTCGCTATAAATTGAAGGCATATTGATGTATAAACATACATTATGATGCCGATAAACAGCCCAAATAAAATCATCCCGCCGATTACACCGGCAGCGACCCCTATCGGCACTGTGGATTTTTCTAACCCCGGAGATGTTTTAAAACTGGACGGGGCAGAAGTTTCAGGAATGGTTTCTTCCTGATTGCCCGGAATTTGCAAACCTGAAGACTCATCTCTTCCGGCTGGATATGTTTCAGCCGGCACAGGTGTGATTTGCGGATTTGCCTCTTCGGTTACCGTAACACTTTCTATAATTACCTTCTGGCCGTTTATCGAATCGATATCCGTAAGGTAATAGGTTATCGTTATACCTTCCATATCAACCTTAACGGCATCATTCGTCCTCTCTTTAATACTTCCTTCGACTTGTTTGCCTGATTTAAGAATTATTGTGTCGCAAAATACACTGCCGATAAATAAAAAAGAAATAAAACATAAACATATTACCTTATTTCGCATTATCATCCTCCTTTTTAATCGCTCTCATAATCTGCATCGCCGGGTTGTCCGCACCCGCTTTCGGATAACTTTCCTCCAGTTTCTATGGTATATATTTTATTACCTGTAACACCGCACTCTACCGGCGTTGCGGTAATTTTATATCCTGATGGCCCTAATTCTTCCATAAATAAATAACCGTACATTTTGCGGTTATTATATGGGAAAGGCAAGTACGGGGGCTTTAGATTGAGCAAGCTCTCTTCGCTCTGCGGATAAACATTATTGTTTTTGCTGGCGTAAGATTCAAGCGCTGAAGAAATAGATTTTAGCGAAGCTACTGTTTCGTTTTCTCCGGCACGTATCCGTGTTTCCATGAAAGTAGGTATTGCTATAACGGCAAACAAAATCAGAATAAAAATTATAACCCATGATACAAAAACCCATACAACCATAGCTATCAGGCAGCCGGTTTTTTTCTTTAAAACAATTTCGCCTTTGTTGATTTTTTTGGCGACAAAATAGGCATCGAATATTCCTATAACCCAGGGGACAAACAGCAAAGAGGTAATAAATATAAGCAATCCTTTCCAAACCTGGCCGTTATATATCTGGCCAAGCCCTGCAACAATAAAACTTAAGATAGCTGCGAGAGCCGGCGAGTGCTCTTCTTTCTTTACGGTTCCCATTTTTATGGCAACGCAATCTTTACAGTAAATTTCTCCTTTTAAATCGACAACGCACTCGGAGCATATGCTTTTTGCGCAGAAATTACACACCCCAGCCGCATCTTTGTCTGCATGATTTGCACATTTCATATTAACCCCTTTTTAAAAAACGTATAACGTATAGCGTTTAGTAAATCGGTTAAACGCTAAATTATTCATTTGTGTATCTGAAAAGATTGTACCGGCTATCCAGCCTTCCAAAAAATTTCATACTGAAAGTCCTTAAGAAAACAGCAAAAGGAAGATACATACACATAAGGCAGTACCATAAAAATAGTATTACCGGTATAGCAGCAAAAACAACCACAATCAGAAATACGGATTGTATGTCTTTGGGTATAGCTTTAGAAATAAAATAAAAAACAGCCGCAACGACACCAACAGGTAAAAACAGGCCCAGAACAGCTACGAATGATACAATGCTATAAATTATCGAGGAAACAATGGCTAAACCTATTTTAATAAGAACGTATAAAGTAAAATTTAATTTATTCAGCGTAAGTATAGAAAAAACTTTTTTGATGGCCGGGATAATTTTTATTCTATCTTTAAACATAACTATAGTCACAAAATCATTCATAATAAGCCCTATCAAAGCACAAATAATAATAAAAAGAATAAACAACAGAATAGCGGGCAATACAGCAGTTAAAATCTTAAAGAAACCAGGGGATGCGTTTTCCTTAAATGCTCCTATGCCGGACAAAGACATAAAACCCAGGAAAATAATAAGAGCAATTATGCAAATAATAAAAACAAAAATATAAGGTTGAACTTAAAAAAAGAGTTTCCGGCGGTTTTGTTGCTTTTAAAAGGCACAACTATTGAAGCATCGTTTTTAGCAACATCTTCCAGAAATATGAAATAAAAACGCGAACATATCCACATCAATAATAGAAATAAAACAATTCCGGCGATAACAGCCAAAACAATGATAAAGATAGTTGAACTGCCGGCTGGTTTTTTGAAAAAGCTTTTTAATTCGTCTCTTGAAGCAGGTTTTGTCCTGGGAGCGGATATTTTTGCAGTCTGGAATGATTTTTCTTGGTACTGCTCTACCGCAGAAGCTTCTCTTTTACGGCTGCTTCTTTCGCTGAAATTTGAATGAGAATTGCCGCCGGCGATGCTTCCTGCCAGAAAAGCAACAAAAGTCAAAATCAGCCATTTCTTGGGGCTAAATGGCCTGAATAATACAGCTGTTGTCCATTCCAAAGACGCACTGATTATTTCGTCGAATTTAACCATTATATTGATTTATAATAAACTAAAAAAGATGATAAATCAATGAATTTTTATTTAAAACAAAAAATATGCTTGCTGCGGCAAGGATAATTAAAAATAATCCCATAATGCGCGTATTTCTTATTTCCTTATTTATGGAAATAGGCTCTATATTCCAATTAATTTTTGCGTAAAATTTTTTCTGCAGTTCTATTGCCTGTCGCGGCTTAATTGCCAAAAATAAGCCCGTAAAAAAGCAAAATATAAATCCTGCGAGTAAAAATAAATAAATCCCCTTTTCCATAACAGATTTATATTTATGTAAATTTGCCCCAAATCGCGGTAATTCGTAACTTATAACTTAGGAGTAATGCCGAATTTTCCCGAACCCACAAGCATCAAGCTAATGCATATACACATAAGAACAAAATTATATTCAAAACCTCCTGCCTGCAAGAAAAACCCTTTAGAAAGATGAACCTTAATTACCGCAACCAGCATAAAAATAAAAAGAGAAAAAGCGGCAAAACGCGTTAGAAATCCGAGAATTAAAAACAACCCTGCGATAAGCTGGGTATAAGCTGCAACGTAAGCCCACACCGAAGAAGCCTTAAAACCTAAATCAGCCAGCATCTTCGAAAATCCTGAGATATCCGGGCCATTAAAAAGCCCGAAAGCTATCTGCAGTCCGTGAGCAATAAATATTGTCGCAAGGCAAAGCCTTAAGATAAGAACCGCAAGATTTAACATTTTATACCTCCTTCCTTAAGGGATAACGTAAAGATTCAGCATAAATGAAGCTCAGCGAGCCAACAGCCGTGCCCTGCACTATACGGTGCGAGGGCGTGGCCTCTTGACTTTCGGGGTTTAGCTCCACAGCGAAACCCCGCACCGTTCGCCTTTGGCGGACTGGTGCGTGGGTAAAACCTATCGTTTTTTTCCCGTCAGATTGTTTATAAGCTCCATCTTATTCTTTGCCCCATACAACCTATAAGTACACATTATAAAATGCAACAATGTAGGTATTTTTCCTTTTAAATTAAGCCCGAAAACAGTCCCGCAGGAATAATTATTTGCCATTGGTATTATATAACCTAAATCAACCGGTTTATACTCTATAAGTTGTTTGCCTTTCATAGATCTTGTAATGTTTGCTGCAGATAATTGCCCCTGCGCGATTGCAAATTGCACCGCCATCCTCAAATAATTTCTTTCATGCCTTATATACGCAGCATCGCCTATAACAAAACAGCTTCTATCTAAGCGCAAATATTTATCCACGGTAAGACGCCCTTGCGCATTTTTATTTGCATTTAATTCCTGCACGAATCGTGTTGTTTTAACCCCTGCTACCCAGATTATTAAAGCATTGCCAAACATCTTAAGGCCGGAGATATGGACAACCCTGCCTTCTATGCGATCAATAGTACTTTTTGCAAGCACTTCTATCTTAAGCTTCCAAAAATTTCTGGTTGTATAATCTTTAATCCATTGGGGCAAAGAACCTAATATTGATTCTGTTTTCTCAACAACGGTTATTTTTGTATTTTGTTTCCTCCCTAGAGAAAATCTCCTTAAACTGGTTGCTATTTCAATGCCGGTATAGCCGCCTCCGGCGATTATAAAATTATCAAACCAGTTTTCTTTAAGCACGGAAAGCAGCTTCACCGCGTCATTTACGCTATCAAGCGTATAAGCGGAATTTTTTATGCTGTCATTTCCGTAAAAGTTGGTTTCCGTTCCGCTCGCTATAACCAGATAATCATAATTGATTTTTCTGTCGCCTGCGCAAACTTCTCTCTTTTGGATATCTATAGAAGAAACTTCCTCCCTGATAAACTCAAAACCGTTTTCTTTGGCGATTGTTTTTATGTCACAGGCGAGTATTTTAGGATTTATTTCTCTTCCGATGATATCGGGGAGCAAAGGCAGGAAGTCAAAAGTCTCTTTCCTGTCAATAACCGCAATTTCTAAGCCGCGATTAGCCTTGGATAGCGTAAGCGCGCAGCTTAATCCTCCAAATCCGCAACCTATAATTACAACTTTAGGCATACTGTTTCGCTACCTTAACTGTTGCTTGCCGCAAAAACACACGGAAAAATAATTCAACTTAATAACGCAACCGCAATAAGGCAGATACTGACGAAGGTTTGTACAACAATTGTGAGCTTCGAAGACTGTATGAGCCTAAACTTGCTGTCGTGGTAATTCCTGATTATCCTTGCTGCTGAATAAGCCGGTATAATAAATACCAGCGTTAAACATGCGAAGGGGCTTAAAAACCCCATAAACACGTTTATTAATATAAATAAAAAACCTGAGCCGATTAAAAGGCAGTAGAATAAAAAAGAATTCTCCGCGCCTATTAAACTTACCCAGTTATTTTTGCCCACATTGCGGTCTTCGGTAAAATCAGGGACTTCATTAGCGAAAAGAATGGCTGTTGTAAAAAATCCGAAAGGCACCGACAACAGGAAACTTTTTAAATCCGGAAACACCCTGGTTTGTATGAAATATCCGCCCATAACCAAAACCGGGCCGAATAATAAAAAAATGGCGGCTTCTCCAACCCTGCGGTAAGAAAGCTTGACCGGGCCTACCGAATAAAACCAGCTTAAAATTATCACAATACCGTAGACAAACACGACCAGAAAGCTTTTCATCGCCAGCGAAAGGAGCAAAACGGAAAAAACAGAAATAACCGCAAAAAAAATGGCAGCTTTAAGGTAAAATCTTTCGGAGAATATATTTTGCTGGATAAGTTTTGAGCCGCCGAAAAACTTATAGGAATTTTTATCCTGCCAGTCAGCGCCTGACTTTGAATCAGCATAGTCATTTATTAGGTTCGCGCTTATATGCGTGGCTATCACGGCAAAAAGCCCAAAGATAAAACCCGGGAAAGTAAAATTCTTCCTGCAAATTACAGAACCAAATATAAAAGGCAGGACACTCGCTCCCACAAAAGGCAATCTGAAAGCTTCTATAAGATTTTTAAGCATATCGGGCTTATTTTGTTTGCATTAGCTTTGTTCCTATGTTACCATAAGGCAATGTTTTTGAAAATAAAAAATAAGATAGAAAAAGAACTTAAAAGTTATATACGCAGCATAGAAAAATCCTATTCACTGCGAAAGATATCTCCCCTATTAGTTAACCGCATAAAAGATTTTACATTACGCGGCGGCAAGCGTATAAGGCCTGTACTTTTTATAGTGGGTTTCCGCGGCTTTTCCGACAAGATATTGCCCGGACTTTATAAAAGCGCAATATCCTGCGAGCTCTTGCATGATTTCATGCTGATTCATGACGACGTAATAGATAAATCAGAAACCCGAAGAAACAAACCTTCAATGCATGCAATGCTTAATAAATACCTCAGCAATAAAAAACGGGCAAAATTTAACGGTGAAGATTTAAGCATTGTCGTCGGCGATGTAATGTTTGCCTTAAGCCTGCATACCTTTTTATCCGTAAAACAAAGTTACAAAGAAAAAGAAAGAGCGTTAAAAATACTTCTGGATGCCGCGATGTATACAGGTATGGGAGAATTTATCGAACTTTTATCCGGCATTAAGAGTGTCGGTGGAATAAACAAAAAAGATATCTACAAAATATATGATTTAAAAACAGCTTATTACACGTTTTCTGCTCCGCTTATGATGGGCGCGGTTTTGGCCAAAGCAGAAAAAAAAGAAATCGATAAGCTTTTTAAATACGGGATATACCTGGGCAGGGCTTTCCAGATAAAAGATGATATACTCGATATGTTTGCCAAGGAAGAACAGATAGGTAAATCCACATTAACTGACTTAAAAGAAGCAAAGAAAACAATACCCATTTGGTATGCTTATAAAAATTCCGGCAGCAAAGACAGACAATTTATAGAAAAAATACTATCGAAAGACAATGCGGGAAAAAATGATTTAAAGAAAATCAGGGGAATAACCGTAAACAGCGGGGCGCTTAATTGCAGTAAAACAGAAATTTACTTTTTCCTCAATAAAGCGAAAGAAATAATTTCTTCCTCAAAAATGAAAACGCAGTACAAGAATCTGCTGAAAGGCTATTGCGAACAAATCCTCAGTCTTTGATTTGCCGGGTGCAGATAAACTTGCATCCTCCGTTTTTTATATCCAACGCAAGTTCATTTCCAGGATCAACGGCAAGAGCTTTGTTTAAATAAATCTGCGCTTCTACTTCATCTTTTCTAAGAGAATAAATTTGCGAAAGCCTCACGTAAGAATCAGCAAAAAATGGGTCAGCTTTAATTGCTTTTTCCAAATATTCTTTTGCCCTGTCAGTATCTCTGCCGATAGCCTCCGGAGCCAGAAGATAAAAACTGCCGAACCCGTAATAAACCCCCGGGTAATCCGGAAGCAGGTGTTCTGCAGTCTCTAGCGCGGGGAAAACTGCAGTTCCGTTTATAATTTTGGAAATTGGCCCGCCATAATGGGCTATCATGCCTTTTGCTCCTGCGTATAAAAGATATGCTCTTACATAATTAGTTAAGTCAACCGCCTGACGCCCTTGTTTAATAACATACAAAGCAAGCCTGCTCGCTTCCCTGAAATCTGTTTTTACAAATCGTATATAGGCAAGGCTTATATAGGGTGGGGAGTAACCGGGATTTTTCTTTATCAGTTCTCTTAAAATATTTTCACTTTTATCGAGTTCGTGCCTGCGCCGCAGTATTTCCGAAAGCCCCCATTTTGCTTCTATGCTATCAGGGTTGCCATTGAGTATTTCATTAAAAACAGACTCCGCTTCCTTATTCTTGTAGGCGTCAAGATAAACCAGGCCAAGCTCATAAAGCGCTTCCTGCGACTTAGGGTTGGCGTTATGTTCCTTTGTCGCCTGTTTAATATCTTTTTTATCAGCTTCTTCATGCATTTTTTTCCAATCGAACGCGTAGCCTGGATTAATACATGCAAAAAATACAATCGATAATAATGTTACCGGTATTTTTTTGTTAGAAGCCATAAAAAAAAGATTCATTGTTTTAATCTTTAGGAACTGCGTTCTGGCCGGCTAGCCGCAAACCTGATTAGAACCTTATTTTTTCTGGTTCTGTTTTATTAACTCAAGTGCTGCTTTTAGTGATTTTAGGGTGTCGGTGTTTGAGCTTAATTTTGGGATAAAAGCGTTTATGCCTAGTTTTTCAGTGTCTTTCATCACATCCTGTGTAGGATAAGCGGTAAATATTATTACTGGCATATCTGGATTTTCCTTGCGTATTTCTTCAAGCGTTGAAATACCATTCATATCGGGCATTTTATAATCCAATATAACGGCGCATGGCTCTTCGCTCTTAATCAACTTAAGCGCTTCCTTCCCGCTCTTTGCTCTGATTAAATGATATCCCCAGCCCTTTATTCTGTCGCCTATGACTTCCAGAAAATCAACATTATCGTCAACCATAACAACCTTCATATTTTCCATAAACCGCCCCTTTTTTTATTTTTGCCTTTGAACTTTTCCGCTTTTGCCGATTTCAGCTACCTCGTTTATTCTAATTTTAAATACACATACTTTTTCCGGTAAAGTTACTTCAAAATCTTTATATTTGGTTTCTTTGCGTAATCCCTCTATCAACCTGCTGGCTGAAAGCTTTACCTGCCTGCCTTGCATTTCTTCCATCAATTTTTTAAATTCAAGGCCGCTTGAGATTATCCTGGCAATTCCGTTTATCTGGTAACCCGTCAGCGTAACAAGATTTATCGTAGAAAGTGAAACACGGGGATTTTTCTTTAGATTGGCAACTGTTCTTCCAAACACATAATCAGCAAGGTATATATGGTCATCCTCAACTTTTATAAGAAATTTTGGAGCAACGTTGGGTTTGCTTAAAGAGCCGCAGGTACCTACATCTATAAACTCTTTTTTCTCAAGAAATCTTCGCATCTCCTCAGTTAATAAGGGTTTCGGCGAAACTTTTTTCTTAAGATATAAAGATTCTACAATCGGCATGTGTATAAATTATAACAAAAAAAAGTTAAAGATGGAATTTAAATTATTACACTAATTAATCCGGCCAGCCAGCATCTTAAATATTGCTTTAAACCATTTTGAGGAAAATTTGTCCAGATAAAATGAGTCAGCTGTCTTCTTTACAAGCTGGGAAAACGTAGGATAAGCATGAGTAAGAGAACTTAAACTGCGCAGCTTAAGCTTTTCTTTTTTCAGCAATGCATATTCATGTATTAATTCCCCGGCTCTTACGCCAATAATATGAGCGCCGAGTATTCTTCCTTTTCTGTCGCAGATAACCTTTGAAAAACCCTCTTTTTCCAAATCTGTAACTGCCCTGTCGTTATCTTTATAATCTGCTTTATAAATTTTTATGTTTTTATGCCGGGCTCTTGCTTCTTCTTCGGTTAAACCCAGGTGCGCAACTTCCGGCTGCGTAAAAGTGCACCAGACAACATTTTCATAATCAGTCTTTACCTTAAATGGAAACAAAGCATTAATCGCAGCCAGGATTGCCTGGTATTCTGCCATGTGGCTGAACCTGTAAGGCCCCGCGCAATCACCTGCAGCGTAAATATTGGGTATATTTGTTCTTAGAGTGTTGTCGGTTTTTATGTTCTGGCTTGTATATTCTAAACCTATTCCCTCAAAATTTAAATCATTTGCATTGGAAACACGCCCTGTTGCAACCAACAGCTTTTCACAAGACAGCGAGAATTCTTTTTCATCTTTATCTTTAAGTATAAGCGTGGTTAAATTGCTATCCCGGCAAACACGTTTTACTTTAGTTTGAGTATAGACGTTTATTCCTCCGCTGATAAATATATCGGCAAGGCATCTGCTTACATCCGTATCTTCCCTATACAAAATATTTTCAAAAAGCTCTACGATAGAAACATGAGCGCCCAGCATGGAGAAAGCCTGAGCTAATTCTACTCCAATTGCGCCCGCGCCAAGCACTACTAAAGACTTTGGTAAAACATCCAGATTAAAAACATTCTCATTGGTTAGATAGTCAATGCCGCTAAGGCCTTCTATATCCGGAATCAACGGCCGCGAGCCTGTTGCGATTATAAAACGCCTCGAAGAGATGCGTTGATTGTTTAACTCAATTGTTTTGTTGTCGATAAATTTAGGCATACCGAAAAAAGTTTTTATTCCTCTTTTCTCAAATACTTCAACAGGATGATGAGTGCTCACTTCCTCTATCACGCTTCTTACATGCGCCATTACTTTGCTTGTGTCAAAAATACAGTTTGTCGCAGAAAGCCCGAATATATCAAGTTTTTTTGCTGAAGAAAAAGCCTGTGCTGATTTTAAAAGCGCTTTTGAAGGGATACATCCATACCACGTGCAATCACCGCCTAGCCTGCTTTTTTCGATAAGCGCGGTTTTTGCGCCAAAAAAAGCCCCGCTGGTTGAGGCAACCAAACCAGCAGCGCCGGCTCCTATAACAGTTAAATCAAAATCATATTTCATGCGGCTTGTTTGCGTTTCTTCGTAAATTTAGACTGGTTGCAGGCGGTGCATTTTTCTATCTCAAGTAATTTGTTCAGATACTCGCCAACCGCGATAAGAAATGCCGAATGAGACCATGTTAAAGGAGAAACAGAAACAGCCTCTCCGGTATGAGGGTGCAATTGCTCCGGCAAAACTCCGCTCGCAAATGCCTTATCCGCAGCCCATTCAATCAATTCCAGAGATTTTTTCAAATCAGGTTTTGTTGCTGCCTTGGCTATATAATACTGCGCAAGCCACATGGTTGTTATAAACCAGGGATTTCCGGTTATATTTTTATCCTGACGGTGATAATTATCGTTTTCGTATCTTGCAAGTCCCCCTACAGAAGTATTGCACCACAATGCGTCATATACCTGCTCCATGGTTGAGCTTACTTTATCGTCGTAGGCAGGATAGGCTCCAAAAGCAAAAATACCGTAAAGACTTGAGTCAATTGTTTTATCGATTTCTACGGTTGAATCTTTATTAAAATTAATCATTCGCGCAAAACGTTTTTCTTCGTTCAAATAAAGATATTTGTCCATGGCTTCTTTTGTTTGAGCGGCAGCTGACCTGTAAGACTCAGAAATATCTGTATCTCCAAAGATTCGTGCAAAGTTCGAAGCAGCAATCAAGCCTCCGTAAACGCTGGCCGTAGTAAATGTTGATATACCCTTTCTTTCCTCCCAAAGGTCGTAGCTTGGAAGCGGTAATTTAGTTTTGGAATCCCGGTAAAGCAGCATAAAATCCGCAGCAGATATAATTAGCGGTTTATAAAGCTGCTTGATAAGCTCAATATCCTTAAAAAGGGCATAATGATTCCAGAGCGCCCAGATAACCAGGGCAGTGCTGTCTTCCTGTATGGGAAGTTTTATTTTATTATCCTCAAACCAGGGGTGCCATGAACTTGCAAGCGCACCCTGCGGGCTGTATTTATGCAAAAAATAACCTTCTTTTTCTATAACCTTGGAGCAAAAAATGAAAAAATTGCGGGAAATTTCGTTATAGCCGACAAGGTCAAGAGCATACGAGGTAAGCGCACCATCCCTCATCCAGACATAGCTATAGGTGTCGCGGTTAAAATGAATAACGTCGGAATCGTTTCCGGCTATAACCGCGCCCCTGTTATCTATCTGAGTGCGCACAATAAGCAAACTTCTCTTAAACATATTAGTTAGTTTGGGGTTAAGTAAATCAAAATTCAATTCCTCTTTGTCGGCCCACAATTTCCAGTAATCCGCAGTGCGCTTCAGGATAATTTCAGGGGTTTTTTCAGTTACTAATTTATTTAGTGAAAAAACTTCCTGGAAATTTGTGCCTGCGCAAATCCAGTAAAAAAAGGTTTCCTTCTTCTTCGCGCCGATTTTAAGATAGATGCCGGCAACTGAATCAATCGCGCCTTGCGCTATAGGATTCGCGCTTAAGTAACCGTCTTCTGCATCCTTAAATGTACCCTCGCCGGTTGTGCGCTCTTTACTCCCTGTTGCAAAATGATCAATACCATATTTGCTGTTTGCGTAAATATTTATAAGAAAATGGCGCATGCTCTTATAATGCCAGAGGCATTTGACCTCTGGCCGGTATGCCGCAGTGTCGCCTATGTCATTTGCATAAATATGGAAATCGTGGCACAAGAACAGCCTCACATCTTTTTCCTCATTAGATAAATTTTCTACGGTAATTTTTTTGAGATAAATATTTTCCTGAAAATCAACCAGGTCATTAACGTATATACGGATATTTGAATCTTTATTCTCCAATTCAACATCTGTAATTAATGTATCTTTGAGATAATCCTTTTTTATGCTCCAGCCCTCAGGCACCCAGCTGAAACGGCCAGAAACCCAGACGCCGAAACGAAACAGTTCGCCTTTTGTGTGACTTTCCTCTCCGACATAAGGAAAATAAAATTCCCTTAAAAGATAATCTTTGTCGAAAGCAACCAGAATATTTCCGTTACCTACAGGTATGTCTCTTGGCATGATTAAAGCCTTCAGCTTCCAGGTGTCAGCCTTCAGCAGCTGCAAGCTGAAAGCTGATATCTGATAGCTTTATTTTAAAACTCTTCTGCTGTTTTTTTGCAAGCAGCTTGGCAGCCTCAAGCCCTTTAGCTTCAAGCGAAGCGCCCATATCCATTGGCTGGGCTATTACAAATTTTATGTCGGTTAAACCCACAAAACCAAAAATTGCGCGTAAATAGGGCTCCTGGAAATCAAGGCTGTATTCAGGACGATTAATGCTATAATCACCGCCCCTGCTGGTAATGATAACCATTTTTTTATTTTTCACAAGGCCCTCAACCCCTGTTTTTGTATAACGGAAAAGGTATTTGGGCTGAACAATTATATCTATGTATTGTTTTAGGGTATAAGGGATATTAAAATTCCACATAGGCGTGCTTACAAGATAGCAGTCGGCAGCGAGAAAACGCTCTATCTGCTGTTCAACTATTCTCCAGGCGTCTTTAAGGCCTTCCGTTATCTCTTTTCCGCCTAAAAGTATATATTTTCCGTAAACCATTTTAAGCGTAAGCGAAGGTATTTCCTCAACTGATAAGTTTAGCTCATCTATATAACAATTAGGGTATTTGATACGGAAATTTTCGAGAAACATTTCGCTTACCTTAAGAGTACGCGAATCATCTCCCCGCGGGGTTGCAATTATATGTAAAAGTTTTTCCATTTTATATCTCCTTTTTTTTAAAATGTTTATATGCTGCCGGTAAAATTGCCGCTATTATAAAAAGCAAAAATATAATTAAAAATTTTACGGATATAAAATCTTTGATGTTACGCATGGTAGCAAGGCTATCGGCAAAAAAAACTGCGATAAATATTCCCGGCATAAGGCCGAGGAACGTTGCCCAAAAATAATCTTTGAATTTTATCTTGGAAATTCCGCTTATATAATTAAGCGCCTCATAAGGGACAACCGGAATTATCCGCAAGAAAAGTATAACATAAAAGCCTTTCTGCGAAAGTTTTTCCCGCAAATTTATGAATCTATCTCCCATGGCAGATTCAATCTGCTTTTGGAAAAGCAATCTTGATATAAAAAAAGTACAGCTTGTGCCTATTGAACTTGCAATCATGAGTAGAATAACACCCCAAAATCTGCCGAATATAAGCCCGGCTGAAAGCGAAAGAAGCCCTATGGGCGGAAATAAAATTATTGTGTTTAGAATATAGAGTAAAACGTAAATTACTGCGGAAGTTTTCCCGAAACTAAGAATATAATCTTTCACGTGCTGCGGGCTGAATTTATCCAGCAGCATAGCCCGCTCTAAAGCGAACACGGTTGCAATTACGATTAAGCCAGCCAAAAAGAATTTGAACAGGATCTTAATGCTTTTTTTGTCCATCTGGCAACCTTTATGTCTTTATCCTGTTTTAAGATAGCAGAGAGACAAAGCAATGATTCTCTATCGTCGACATCATACCATTCTTTAACTTCTGCTACTCTTTTCCCTGAAAATGCGGCATTGGCAATTATCTGCGTAAAAACGCCTTTTGTGCTCCATGGTACATTTTTAAACAAATCGCCTGAAGGCTCTTTAAGCCCCATCAGATAAAAACCCTGGTCTTTGGCAGGCCCCAAAACAATGTCGTTATTATCAAGCAAATCAAAAGCTTCCTCTATGAATTCAGGCAATATGGTAGGTGAATCTGAACCAATAACAATTATTTTGGAAGCCCCCTCTCTTTGCGCCGATTTAAAAGCATTATACATCCGCTCGCCCAGATTTTCACCTTCTTGTTTGTAAAAGGAAAAATCCCTGCCTATTTTTCTAAGATAAACCGGTTCAACGCTTCCCTCGTAAGCTATAATTTTTTTTTCGCAATTTACAATCCTCGCTACACCTAAGGTATCCCTCAAAAAAGCTTTATACAACTTTAAGCAGTTATTTTTGGTCAAACAATCCAGAAGGCGCGTCTTAACTTTACCTTTACGAGGCTCTTTGGCAAAGATTATAAGGCATTTCATCTTAGGTCACCGTAAAGTTTGCTTATTGAATTCAACGGCAGTTTAAGCATGAAAAGAATATTTATGAATGATTGCAAGGCTATTGTTTTTAACACGCCTTCCTTCTCCCATCTTCTTGTTGAAACAAAAATTTTCTGCGGCAAGACGGCGGTATTACCTGCTCTTTTCAGCCTTGCGCTAAAAATCGCATCTTCCATTAGCGGCACTTCAGGAAAACCTCCTATTTTATGAAAAATATCGCGCCTTACGAAGATACCCTGGTCCGCATAAAAAATTTTTGTAAAACGCGCGCGAAAATTACCAAATAGCTCTATTAACCTAAAAATAAAATTCCTTCCGGAAAGCTGCTGGCTGAGGCAGCCTCCAATAAATTTCTGCGCAATTGTTTTTTCTTCGATAGAATTTAAAGTGCCAGGGGAAACTAAAGCATCCGCGTGAAGAAAAAACAATGTATCGTAGCTGGCACACCGGGCGCCTGCGTTCATCTGTATGCTGCGCCCCTTCTGGCTCGTTAAAACAAAGCCTAAACTTGCGGCGATAATCGCGCTGCTATCGCAGCTTCCTCCATCAACAAAAATTAATTCGCAAGTTTTTGAAAGTTTTCTTAAATCTTCCTTCTTTTCTGACAAAATTTTTTCCTCGTTGTATACCGGAACAATTACGCTTATCATTGGTTAATTAAAAATTATCATTGGCGGTACTTTGCCCAAAGTCTTTCTTAAAAGCTTCTTCTACTTCTTCAAAAATTGCAATCTCTGCTCCTTTAGACATAATGGTTTTTACTGCCATTTCCGAATCAAAAGGATTAATGCCTCTTATCGCATCTATAAGCACCCACACACGAAAACCATGATTTAGGGCACCGATTGTGGTTTGTCTTATACAGTAATCAGTTGCGAGCCCTCCGATATAAAGCTCTTTCACCGAAAGCTCATTCAATATTTCCAGAAAACTTTTCCTGTCTGAAGCAAATGCATCAAAAACAGAATAACTGTCTTTTTTGGGATCCATGCCCTTGGATAATATCACAACATTTTTTCCGAGTTTAAGCGCTGGATGAAACTTCGCTCCTTTTGTGCGTTCTATGCAATGAGGGGGACATTTTCCTCCAAAAGCCTTAAAATGATTTGTTTTTTTAGGATGCCAATCTCTGGAGGCAAAAACCAGTAGGCCGCTAGATAAAAATAATTTTATATAATTATTAAGCACGGGTATTATTCCCGGGCATCCGGAAACCGCTAAACTTCCGCCGGGGCAAAAATCATTCTGCACATCAGTCACTAAAAGCGCTTTTGAGAAAATTGTTTTCTTTTCAGTTTTCATCTCGAAACAAAAACGCAACTGTGAAGCTCAACGGCCTTACAGCCGTGCCCTGCACCATACGGTGCGAGGGCGTGGCCTCTTGACTTTCGGGGTTTCGCTGTGGAGCGAAACCCCGCACCGTCCCGCTAACAGGCGGGACTGGTGCGTGGGTAAATATCTACAATATCAGTTTTTTATCTATCTTCCTCTTCTATGTTTCCTTTAAAAGTTCAATGACTTCATTGTCTTTGACTTGCGGAAAATCCATATAGAATTGTCCGACTGCAGCAAAGAATTGAGGCACGCGTAAAACTATTGTTTCATCGGCTTCTTTTGCCAGCCTGGCTATGGTTTCATTCGGAGCAACCGGCAAGGCTATAATAATCTTTTTGCAGCCTTCCTGCCGCAATACCCATATTGCAGCCTGCATGGTAGTTCCGGTCGCAATCCCATCGTCGCAGACTATCGCGATTCTGTTCTTAAGAATTACTTTTGATTTTATTTTTCGGTAAAATTCTATACGCCTTTTAATTTCCTGCATTTCCAATTCTTTCTCTTTTTTTATATAATCGTCGTTACCGCCTGCTTCATGCGATGCTTCTTGATTAAGAAATACCTTTCCGTCTTCGCTTACCGCCCCTATCGCGTATTCCGGATTAAAAGGCGCGCCTATTTTTCGTGAAAGCACGATATCCATTTCGATAGAAAGGATATTTGCTATTTCTTTTGCTATCACGACTCCGCCTCTTGGTATGCCAAGGACAACCGCATCTGCCTTTATTCTTTTTTTTAGCTCTTTTGCAAGCAAACTGCCGGCTTCAACCCTATCTTTAAAAGGTTCGCTGCTGTATGAAACTATATGTAGGTTCTTCATAAAATTTATTATTTGATAATTTATGTCGAGCTTAAAAATTTTATAATTTCTTTGCAAAAATAAGGCAAATCATAGGGATTACGGGAAGTAATCAGGTTACCGTCTACTACCACTTCCTTATCTATATATTTTGCACCGGCATTTATAACATCGTCTTTTATTGCAGAAAAACACGTTGCGGCCCTTCCTTCCAATATGCCTGCAGAAACGCAAACCCATCCTGCATGGCATATCGCAGCAACGAGTTTTTTCTCTTTATCCATTTCTCTGACCAAATAAATTATTCCTTTATCTCTTCGCAAAATGTCAGGCGCATAACCTCCGGGAATTACCACGCCATCAAAATCAACAACATCTATTTCTGCTATCTTCAGCTCTTCAGGCGCTGGATAGCCTTCCTTGCTATTATATTCCTTTTTCCTTCCTGTCCCCACAAATACGGTATTAAAACCTTCTTCACGAATGCGTAAATACGGATACCATGCTTCCAGCACCTGATAATTATCTTCAATCAATACAGCTATTTTTTTCATAATCCTCCTATTTAAAAGTTAAATTTAAACTATCTTTTCCTGCTTTCCCAATCTTCTATTATATCTTTGTATTTTTCATGTATAAGGCCCTGGTCGAATTTAAAGAAATCTTCTATCATTTTGTTCTGTTCCTCTTCAGTAAAATACTCCATGACAGGTATAAAAAAATGTTTATCTTCTTTTTCTATATGCTTGGGATAAAAACTAACCAGTTCTTCGCTGAATTTTATAACGCCTATAAGAGCATGGGTTTCTTCGTTTACATAACTCTTTTTTGAAGATGCGAGGTTATTCAATGTTTTTCTGCTATAGATATGGTCTGCTATGAGATTCTGCATCATGTCTCTATGGATATCGGATAAGTGTTTCCGGGCTAAAGCCGCAAATAGTATGCCTTCTTCTTTGCCGTGATGGCACCTGTCGGCATAAGACGTAATGAAATCTATAGCCGCATCAAAAAAAAGCATATCCGGGGCTTTGCCCGTCCTCAAATTAGAAATTTCTATGCTCATTAGGCTAATCAATCTTTCAATAAGCCTGTGTTCGACCATCAACAAACCAATTGGCAGCATAAAGTATCCTTATGGTTTCAGCTTAAAGTTTCTATCCCTCTTGAATTACTCTTACCAATCTCATATATGTTATAAATTGTAAGAGAGGATTAAAAAGACAAAGCCCAGGGAATATGAAACATTTTTATTTTCTTTTCCTGACCTAAACGAGCCGCGCAAAGCATATTGATTCATTGACCTAATGGCAGTTAACCACTGACCATAAACAGTAATTTTTAGCCAAATCAAATGCCTTGCGCGGATTTTCGTTGCTATTTAATTCTAATAAATCTATCCGCTTAACCTTTTGCCTGTTAATATCCCGAGCCCTGTTCTTCCATGGGCTTTTCTCCCATGCCTTTTTCCTTCATTTGCATTTTTTCCATTTTGGCTTCTTTTATCTCTTTAATATCAATCACGCTGACGCCTGAACGCTCGCTGACATTTCCTTTTACTTCAACTGTTTGCGCAACATAAGGAAGAACTTTATCCTGCGGCCTGGTTTTATGATCCTCTGTGATAACCAGATATATTTTTCCTGTTGATTCTTCAAGTATGCCGGCTGGCTCTCCCACCTTAAGGCATTCTATAGCACAAGCCTTATGCTCCATACCTTTTGCACCGGCTGCCGCATAACAGGAAACATCAATGACTTCTCCAATTATGGTTTTTTCCTCTGAAAAAGCGAAAAACGGAACCATCAAAACTGTTAAAATAAGCAGGAATAAACATCTTTTCATTTTCGCCTCCTTTTTAGAACATATTTTCTAAAAATCCGTCTAACCATTTTAAAATTATTTTCAGCTTTTTCTGCGCGATAAGTCTGATTGCAATTCAGACTTTATTTGTTTTTCAGCTTCAAACCAATCCTTCCATTCATTGCCAGGCTGGCAGCCTCTCTTTTGACAAATCTCATAAGCCCGCTTTGCAACCAACTCGCGGATTTTTTCCCTGGGCCTGCCGAGAGATGCCTGGTTGTTCGATACACCTTTCATTGCCATTTTACAACCTCCTTTTTTTAACGTAAATCTATTACTTCTACAAAGACGCAGGCTATCGCTTAATATTGTGATAATAACGCTGGCTTACCAAGAGTAAATCTGGGCTTTATGCTTTCTTTTGACTTTTTTCCATAAACGCATCGTTTTTCTAAGCCTGCGGACAAAAAATGTTGGCTGCGCTCAAAAAGGCTGCGGCATAACTTTTGCGTATAACGCCTCAATGCTCCGGCAATACCACCTTTTAATAACCTAACACAGCCGGAATAATTAATGCCGCAGCCTGAATTTGATTCTTTATGCGGGGTAACTTAAATGAGCTCCTCTAACTTTCGCCCATGGCGTTACTGCATGCACCTTGTACTGAGTAAAGCCCATTATATGCGCAACACAAATGCCCCTTACAGATAAAGCATCCGCTATCAATGAACGATGGCAGCGCCAGGGAAGGCTTTCTGCGCACATCAAAACAAGAGTTTTTTCCTTAAGCATACTAATCAGTTTTGCTAATGCTTCTTCAAACTCAGCTGTCTGCATATAATCTGCAAAACCCCGGAACGACAAATTACGCCACCCCAGGTTAATTGAATCTTTTCTTGTATGACGGAATCCGCCTAACTCCGGAAAATGGCTATATGAAATTTTTTCTTTTTTTAAAGCGAAGGGTAAAGTTTTTATGTCAAATTGGGTATTTTTTCGTGAACGGGGGATTGTGCGAATGTCTACAAGCTCTTCAATACAAAAACTTTTCAGCATTTTTATAAAATCAACAAGGTCATGCGTGCTGTGGCCAATTGTAAATATTATGCTTATTTGCTTTAATCTATTTTCCATCAGCCTTTGTATTTTATAAAGCAACTTTCTTTCACCTTAGTATGCAAAAGTTATCTTAAAATAACCCGTAAGTAAGGTAAATTGGCTGGTTCTACCTTTTATTGACCTATTTCCCCTAAAGGCCTATAAATCTTTTGGTTATAGCAGTATTTGAATCAATCAGAATAAGAATGAAAAATTCAGAAAAACTCAGCAGGATTTGACAGAAAGTTTAAATCTTTTTACAGATTGCAGTAATCAGATGAAACTCTTAAGCAGCGGTTTTATATCTATATTATCAATATTTTCTTCTACAAGCGCTTTTAGGTTGCTGAGACCTGTTTTTTCTTCGTAAGACGGCTTTTCTTCCTTATAAATTATGCCTATAGGTATTTTATCGCCCCATTCTGCCGCCTTTTTATATGCTGAAAGTTTATCGGCTGTATTATAATTTTTATCTTCGTTTACTTTATATACTCTTTTTGAATACCATTCATACGTATTTTTCTTGTTAAAAGAAACACAGGGCTGAAGCACGTCTATTAAAGAAAAACCCTTATGATTTATCCCTTCAAGCATCAGCCAGGAAAGATGTTCTATGTCAGAAGAATACCCTCTTGCAACGAATCCACAACCAAGGGAAATTGCCAGTTCAAGCGGATGCAAGGCTTCATTCACAACCCCTTCTGCCTGGACTTTCGTTACGAAACCTGCATCAGTTGTAGGCGAAGCCTGGCCTTTGGTAAGCCCATAAACCTGGTTATTATGAACAACCACAGTTATGTCAACATTCCTTCTTATGTTATGAATAAAGTGGTTACCGCCCTCTCCATAGCAATCACCGTCGCCGGTTGTAACTATTACAGTTAGGCTGCGGTTTGCAATTTTTGCGCCTGCTGCCGGCGGAAGCGCCCTTCCATGAAGCCCATTAAAACAATTGCATTTTATATAATGAGGGAGTTTTGCCGCCTGGCCTATTCCGGAAACAAGTAGAATATCTTTAGGCTCTTTTCCGAGAGTAACCAAAGATCTTTTTAACGCAGTCAGGATGCCAAAATCTCCGCAGCCAGGACACCAGGTAACTTCATCATTACTTTTAAAATCGTTTATATTCATTTTATCTGCACTTTGTTGAGTTCCTCAACCAAATAGTCAAAATCAAACGGCCTTCCATCAAATTTAAGTATTGAATTATTTATATTTATACCTGACTCAAGCCTGATGAGTTTTGCAAGCTGGGCTGTTGAATTATTTTCAACAGTAAAAACTTTGCTTTTGCCCTCAAGAAGCGCAATTATGCTTTCAGCCGGCAAGGGGCACACTTGAGGCAAATGTATAAAACCGAATTTATCAGGATATGCTTCGCAGACTTCGCGGATAACTCCATATGTTGAACCGAATCCTACAAGAATAGTTTGCGCTTTTTCTATATTAAAAACATTCGGCTTTATCACTTCTTTTATAAGCCCTTCCATTTTTTTATGCAGCCTTTTTTCAACCATTTTTATGCGCACTGAAGCGTCCTCAGTGATATGGCCCTCTTCATTATGCTCGTCACTGTCTGCGTATATCACATCATTTATCCACGAAGGTATTGCACGGCGCGATATGCCGTTATCAGTAAGCTCATATCTCTTATAGCCGGCTACTTCCTTTGACAATTCTCTGGAGATAATGAACCGCTCAACTCTGGCGGCATCCTGGTTAAATATATCAATGTTACGATAGGAATCAGCCAAATGCTGGTCTGTCAGGATAAATACAGGTATTTGGTATTTTTCAGCAAGATTAAAAGCGTGCACGGTAAGATAAAATGCTTCTTCTATTGAACCGGGAGAAAAAATTGCCTTGGCAAACTCTCCGTGTCCGGCAGAAAGCACAAAAAGAAGGTCGGATTGCTCTGTCCGCGTGGGAAAACCCGTGGCAGGCGCAGGGCGTTGCGCATCAACAATCACAATCGGGGTTTCCGTCATCGCAGAAAGGCTGACGCCTTCAACCATAAGACAAAAACCTCCGCCGGAAGTTGCAGTCATAGAGCGCACCCCGGCGAAAGAAGCGCCTATTGCCATATTTATCGCAGCAATCTCATCTTCCGCCTGCTCCACTACAATATTAAATTGTTTTGAATAACCTGACATTTCGTTCATTATGCTTGTTGATGGTGTCATTGGATAGCCGGAATAGAATTTGCAGCCCGCTCTTACCGCCCCCAATGCTATTGCTTCATTACCGTTTATAAGCATTGTTTCTTTTTGGCTTTCTGCCCTGATGTGGAAATTTTCTTTTTTTATCCCGTTTTTGGCAAATTCATACCCAGAGCTTGCTGCAACAGCATTTTTTGCAACAATATCTTCGCTCTTATCTGAAAATGCTTCCTTGATGGCTTCCGCAACCAGGCCAGCTTCTACGCCTACCAGGCTTGCAACAACGCCATAAGCTACTGAACTAATAAATATTTCATTTCCCAGATTTTTTGCTATATCATACATGGGGATATCCAGAAAAGAGTTTTCTTCAATGATGTTAAACTTTTTCTTATCTATCAGCATCACCCCGCCGGCATTAAGTGTTTCCTTGTGGATACCTATGCTTGGCTTATCCAGGGCAACCATAATATCGCTGTGTTTTTTTAAAACATAGACAGGTACATTTGCTATACGCAGTTGAAAAAAATTATTTCCGCCGCGTATACGCGACATATAATCCTGATTTGCAAAAATATGGAATCCGCACCTTTTAAAGAGTCTGCATAAATTAAGCCCCACCGTCTGCATACCCTGGCCTGCTTCGCCTGCAATTTTTATAGTAAGTTCCTTAAGCATCGTATTATATTTTACTTATATAAAGATTACTGTCTAAATCAAGATATCTGCATTATCCGCTTTTCCTTTGCTGTCAGGTAATATATTAGCATAGTCCCCTGTCAGCTTCAATGTTTTACCTTAAATTGTTGCGTTAAAGTAAAAATGCCAGTGTGGATAGGCCTTCGTAAATATCATTCGTAATCTGTGGTAACTGTGTTTTTACCGGACAGCTTGCTTTTATACATCAGGGTATCTGCCCGTCGTATCAATTCTTCTTTAGTATCACCTATTTTGGCAAGCGCTGCGCCTATTGAAGCCGTTATGGGAATATCCTGCTCCCCGGCCTTAAAGCGCAGTCTTTCGATAAGAATTCGGAATCTATTAGCGATAAGCTTGAGTTTTACCTTATCCACATTTACTACCACCACTATGAATTCATCGCCTCCATAGCGGCCTACAAAATCTGACAGGCGGCAATTTGAAAGCATAATTTTAGTCGCTGTTTGAAGCATCTTATCCCCTGCATCGTGGGTGTATATATCGTTTATTTTTTTGAAATCATCAAAATCAATAAAAAGGACTCCAAACGGCCACTTGTAACGCTCTAGCTCATTCAGCCGTGTGCCTATTATATTTTCCGTATATTTTCTGTTACCTGCACGCGTAAGCGGGTCTATAAGAGTAAGTGCCTCCAGTTCCGCTATCTTAAAAAGAGTACTCATCTGCACTGATTTATCAATGAAAACTTCCATTGCCCCGGAAATTTGCCCTTTCTTATCTTTTACAGGCACTGCGCGGCTGTAAACGGGAATACGCCTGCCGTCCTTATGGTTTAGATAGAGTTCCTCTTCATGAATTTCACCATCGGAAAGCGCACGAATAACGGGAAAAAAGCCGAAATAGGCTTGGTTATTTCTTGACGTAATATTTGAAAAAATACTTTGCGAACATAAAGCCCCTAAAACTTCTCCTTCCGGGTACCCTGTAATTTTTTCTGCAGCTTTGTTCCAGAATATTATTTTTTTATCTTTATCCAGGACATAAACCCCGTCATACATGTTATCTAATATTGTTTTATAGATTTTATTATCTAGCTTCATAAATATTTTCAATCAACTGGGCTTGCTCAGCTTTTACCGTTGGCTAAAATATTTTCGATGCGCGAAATCAAGTCCAAAGGATTAAAAGGTTTTTTCAGGCAAGTTTTCATTCCGCACCTATCAATAAGTTCACCGTGCTCCTGCGAAGTAAAATAACCAGTCATTGCCATCAAAGGAATGTTATTTGTTTCCGGGAAACGCTTAAGTGTTTGAGCCAATTCAAATCCATCCATGCCAGCCATTTTAAGGTCAAGAAGAATAATGTCCGGCCTTGTAAGAATAGCCGCATTACTTGCGTTTTTACTGTTTTGTATTGCAATTATTTCATAACCGCTGGTTGCCAAAGTTTCCTGTAATTCTTTCAGGAATTCGACATCGTCATCTACTACCATTACTCTCTTGAGTCCCATTGCCGGCCTCCTTTATAAGGTGAAGCTCCACGGCTTAACAGCCGTGCCCTGCACCATACGGTGCGAGGGCGTGGCCTCTTGACTTTCAGGGTTTCGCCACAGAGCGGAACCCTGAACCGAAAGCCATTCATCCACGCCCTTACGGGTGTGGCTTTCTGGTTCATGGGTAAATAAATAACTCTCGATGTTTGGATTAAAAAAATAAAAACTCAAAACTTATCCCTTTTTTATTTTTTTTAAATACCAAACACCGTAGCGCTATAAACAGCGATAATCTAGCAGTAATTTTGTGGTACGTAAATTGGCTGGTTCTTCTTTTTATTGACTTATCTCCACAAAAGGAAAATAAATTACTGAACTGATTTAAATTTGATATTTGTTAAATGATATTAAACGGCTAATTTCTGGAAGATTTACTGCTTCGGGCGGCTTTAATTCTGTACTGCGTGGGTGTAAGGCTTGTGAGTTTTTTGAATTGCCTGATGAAAGATTCGGTATTTTGATAGTCAAGTTTGTCAGAAATTTGGTCTATTTTGTATCCGGTTGTTTCCAGTAATTCTTTTGCTCTGTCAATTTTGATATGAATCCTAAAATCGCTAAAACCCATTCCGGTACATTGTTTGAATATTCTGCTTAAGTATTTCGGGCTTAAGAATACCGTGTTTGCTGCGTCATTTAGGGAAATTTTTTTAAAACAATTGCGCTCGATAAATCTTTTGACTTTTTCCATTTTATCGGCAATTGTGCAGGCAGAAATATCGGCATGGCCGTTTCTTGCTTCAAGAAGCCTCTCTATTATCTCTTTTGTCTTACTTATGTCTAAAGGTTTTTCTATATATTCTTCCGCTCTTCCCCGCAAGGCTTCCACTGCTATATCCTTGGAACTGTAAGCAGTAGAAATTACTATTGCCGCATCCGGAGAAAGCTTTTTTATCTTAGTTAAAGCTTCAAGCCCGCTCATTCCCTGCATTCTCACATCAAGGATTATCAAATCTATCTCGTTCGGCTTTTTAAGTATATTCAGCGCCTCTTCAGCGCTTGCAGCTTCCCGTATACCGTATTCATTAAAACATTCCTTAAATTCGCTCCTGAATATATTATCATCATCGACCAAAAGTAACTTTGGGCAATTTACTGTATTTTTTTTACTGGCGGACACTTTGGCAAGTTTATGTTTTTTCGCAGCAATACTCATAGAATACTCTTTTTGCAGATTACCCTTTTTGGATAACCCTGATTTTACCCCATTAATTAATTTAAGTCTATTTAATTTTACAACCAGATGAACTGTTTTAAATTATAGGCAAGTATCATTTAAAGTAAATGGCTGATATCTGCCTCTTATTGACTTTTTTCTACCTTGGTAAAATTATCTCAATCCTAATTTTCGCAACAAACTTCTCTGGCCTCGTCAATTTTCCCGCCTATCCAGGATAAAACGTCAAAAGGCTCTTCTATGCTGCAGTTTAGATTGTTTCTTGAAGCTCCGACTGCCCGGTAAAAAAATCCTTTTGCTTTTTCCAAAGAATCTTCTATAACGTTATAGTGTTTCATAAAGAATAAAATTCTTTTTGCATCCGAGCTGCTTATTCTTGCTTTTTTAAATATTTTTTTTATAGCTTTTCCTTCCTTTGCCGAGCACCTTTTAAGAAGATATATCAACGGAAGGGTAACTACGCATTCTTTAAGATCTCTAAGCGCCTGTTTGTCTTTCCCTAAATTAAGATAATCGCTTGTGTCATCGAGTATCTGATAAGCAATACCGATATTTACGCCAAATTTATATGCCCTTTCTGCATATTGTTTTTCGCAACCCCTGATAAGCGCACCCACTTTGCAGGCCGCCCCAAAAAGTGAACCACTTTTATTTTTTATTATAGAAATATATTCCTGCTCGCCTAACGAAAGGTAATTGCGCCTGTAGCGCTGATGCAATTCACCGGAAAGAGTCTGCGTTAAAGCCGATGTTATTTCTTTATAAATTTTAGGATTATTAAGCCCTGCCAGTAAAGAAAAACCGCTGGCAAACAACCAATCGCCATAAAGAAGGCTGGTTGTGACGCCGTTTTTGCGGCATAAAGATGCCCTGCCTCTCCTTAATGTAGCATTATCAATAATGTCATCGTGGATTAAGCTTGCGGCATGAAATATTTCGATAATCGAAGCTAATTTAATTGATTCTGCGGTATTTGCGGAGAAAGCAAAAAGAATTCTTGCCCTTAATTTTTTCCCTTCATTTATCTGATTATCTTTAAAAAGTTTTGATAACCAAATTTCCTTTTTCGATAAAACCCGGGTAATTTCTTTATCTACTTCTTTCAGTGCTTTTTCCAAACTCATATTTTTCAATTAGATCTGATACTGATTTTATTCCAGGTTTAAGCTTTGTTCTTCTAAATCATTTTTTTGCACACTTACAGCTATGGTTTATGCTTATAAGCCCCAGCGAAAATGCAGCTACAGCCAGGCCAAAATCCCGCAAAGCAACGTCAAAATACCCACGCATAAATAAAAGGTTGGCTACGATGAGGAGAAGCCATCCTGAAACTATAAATGCTCCTATCTTGGGCATAAAAGCGACGATAATGCCTGCGATTATTTCAACTACGCCGACAGCGCGTATAAATATATTTAAATTAAAAGGAATAAGCCTTGCAATAGCCGGCGCAAGGTATGCATTCCAGTCTGTAAGGAAATTAAAGAACTTATCTGTGCCGGCAGCAATAGGCGCAATTACAAAAATTAGATGAAGCAGCTTGTGAGCGATTCTGTCTAGGTTCGTGAAAACTTCCGCACCTTGGGTTTTTATTGCTTCATTTGTCATACCGCTCCTCCTTTAATAAGCGCATCATTTTTCAAGCACTACCTGTGCGTAGAAAAATGATAGTGTGAATTAACCCCCACACCAACTTTTGTATTTGTGGTTGAATGTGGCCCCTTAGATTGTTTAGTAAACATATCTTTTGTAAAAAGTAAAAACATACTTTCAAAGTTGGTGTGGGGGTCGAATTCGGTCTACCATTTTTCCTGCGGATTACCTTGAAAAAATGTTGACCTCATTCGACATTAAGTTCTTTTGAATTTTGCCAAAGCCCATGTATATTACAATAGCTTGAAGCAAGGATACTGCCTGGCTTATCGGTTTTAAAAGTTATAACTACCTCGTGATGCGTATAGACAGAGCTTGTGTCTGGGCCCTGTACCGATTCACCATGGCTGCTAAATTCTGCTTTTGCTATCTGATAAGGAAATTTTTCGTCTTTTGGGTGGAAAAATATAGTAATCCAACGGATATGATGTTCTGTTTTATTCGGATGGGCGATTTCCTTGCCTACGCTAACCATTACTTTAAACAACTCTCCTTTTTTAACGGCTTGCGGGGCGTCAATTGCTGGAACATGTTTTTCAGCTTTCCAGTCAGCGCTTTGAAATAGGTCTTTAAAATTAGCCACAACAACCTCCTTTTAGCAACGCATAGCGTTTCTACACTATCCGCTTTGTATTAATTAATCGCCAAGCAAAACTGACAACTCCGTCACATGCTCCTGTTCATCTATTATTACATGGCGGACTTCGTGTTCCAAAGTTTCAAATTCATACTGAAGTGCTTGTTTATTGTCTATTATCTTTTGATAAATTTGTTTGTAAAAATCGATTGCTTCTTTCTCGTTAGTAAGATTTACCTCAAGAATTTCTTCTATTTCTTTAGCCTTGTGGGTTTTTGCAAGGCTCATCACGGGCTCTCCGCCAAGATAATTTCCTATTAAATTACGGAATTTCCCTTCATGCTTTTCTTCATCAGAAGCTATTTCTTTTATTCTTTCGATTATTTTTTCAGCGTTTAAACCTTTAATTAACTCAGCGTGTGCCAGATACTGGATTCTTGCCGCGTGTTCCAGCTCAAGCGCTTTGTTTAACATGTTTACCAGCTCTTCCTTAATATTAGCCATAAGAACCTCCTTTTTCTGCACAACCCCAATATTACTCTCTGGAGCCCGCGCGGGCACAGCCCGTGGACCCCTTTCTTTCGCTCGCTTTAAGCGGGCGACGTCCTGCTCCTTGATTTTCCACGGGCATAGTCCGTGGAATTCTGGCAAAGGGATTAATTTCCACTATTAATTCTCGCGCAAATATTTTTTTATTTTTTTCTTTTTCCTTATTATACCCTCTTTGTCTGCATCAGCCAATGCTGTTTCTATCTTTGTAATTACCTCAAAGTAATCGAATGGCTTTTTAAGAAGATACCTTATGCCGCATGAGCTCAAAAGTATATTATGCGCATCTTCAACAAAATAGCCGGTCATGGCAACAATCGGTATATCCTTCAAGAAATTATTTCGGGAGAACTTATCAGCCAATAGAAAACCACTCAAACCAGCCATTTTTAGGTCAAGCAATATGCCGTCGGGGTTAATATCCAACGCAAGGCCAAAGGCTTTTAGTGCGTCACTTACGCATATTGGTTCATAACCGCTAAGCTTAAGCATTTCTGCTAATTCCTTCAGGAAATTTACATCATCATCAATCAATAATATTTTCTTCTTTTCCATACTAAATGTTTTTTAATTTTTTCGCGCGTTGTTTATGTTTGAGAATAAATGCGAACTAAGAAACGGGTTTATTTTATACCGCTCTGTTTTAAAATGAATTGGCTGATTCTTCTTTTTATTGACTTTTTTCTACTATTAATAATTGCTTTTACGCCATCGAAAAAATATTTACGCAAAACAGCTGGGGGATAAGTAAAATTACTCGTGCGGTAAAATCGCTTTAGGCAACTAAGAAGATAAGCTTCAATCGTTAATCTCTACAAATTTAAGTGCTGCGGAATTCATGCAATAACGTTTATGGGTGGGTAGCGGGCCGTCGTCAAAGACGTGCCCTAAATGGGCGTTACATCTTGCACATAGGACTTGCGTTCTTACCATGAAAAAACTTCTGTCTTTTTCGAGTATGACATTTTCTTTTGCTATTGGCTCATAAAAACTTGGCCAGCCTGTGCCAGAATCGAATTTTGCGTTTGAATTAAACAGATCTATGCCGCAGGATGCGCATTGGTATATTCCTTTTTCGTAGAATTTATCATATTTTCCGCTAAAGGCCGGCTCTGTGCCATTTTTGCGCGTAATACGGTAAGTTTCCGGGCTTAATTCCTTTCTCCATTCACTATCGCTTTTACAAACTTTGTTCATCGTAATTATTTTCTTCTCCTGGCTGTTATAAATATTCACTTTTTCGCTGGGATTGCAAATGTTTTTCTCCATTGCATATACCTCCTCCATCAACGGCCAATTTAGCATACTTATTAATGTAAAAATTGCTGCAACTGTTTTATTCATGATTTAAAATCACGCCGTAAACTTATGATAACTCATAATCACAATTAGTACATATAAAATAAATGTATGCCGGCCATAGAGGACTCTGAGATTGTTTGGGGCGGCGGGTAAATTATGGGAGGCGTTCTGGTTGTTTTGAATCAGAGCCCTCTGTTTCCTCGACAATGGCTTGCCTCGGAAATTTCCGCCGGCATACTTTGAGTTCCGCTTTAAATTACTATTACACTGCTTCTAAAAAACGTGATTTAAAAATCATGGGGGAAGAAAATTTCTTACCCACGCAAAATGCTTGAATATGTCTTACGGTACCAATACAGAAATAGTGCTCCAACCCGAAGTACCAACAGCGTTAGAAGCGTTTATACGATAATAATAGGTTACCCTCGGATTAAGGGTGCCTGCATCGACATAACTTCTTGCGCTGCCACCCAGAGAGAACGATGTTGCGTTTTGGGTAAAACCGTTATTAGTAGCCCTCTGCATGGTAAATCCCGTAACAGTTCCGGCTCTCGTTGGAAGAAATATACCCGCTACAGCCATTATGTATCCCAAAATAAAAAAAATTTTCTGTCTCATGCCATACCCTCATAATTTAAAAGACGTTATTAAAAAATCCATTCCAAATTTTGCTTTGTATATTTTTTCTCTATTTATATTTGCAGTAATTGTCATAAATTTTCTCTTTATTTTTTTATAAATTTTGAAATTAATTTTTATCTATATTTTTATCTTCGAATTAAATTTTAATTTAATTTTAAATTTGTTCAATTGGATGATTCTGCTTTTTTCTGACTTTTTTATCCTGAAAAACTTTTTAAAACCAGTTTAAGATAAGGAGATAAAAATCAAAGTAATAGGGAATTCTCCTATTTACACAATTCGCACAAAGTAGGATACTTCAAACGTAACCATGGAAGAATTAAAACAATTCCATTTGCAGGAAATTATACCGGCGCTTTCCTTAATAATAGACCGCCAGGCGTCCGGCAATCTATATCACGGTTTTAGGGTCGCAATTATATCCTACAAAATTGCAGAGCTTGTAGAACCGGAAAACAAAAATATTCTTTTTTTTACCGGGCTTTTACACGATATAGGGCTTTTTGAAACAGGGGAACACATCATTCCAAATTATTACGATTTAAGCCTTCAGAAATCCAAGTCAATATTTTTCAACCATCCAGGCATAGGCGCTCTAATTGTAAAAGAAATACCGGGCTTGGAAAAAGCCCGATTGCCTATCCTAGAACATCATGAATTTTTTAATGGTACGGGATATCCGCTTGGCAAAAAAGAAAATGAAATTTCTCCTGAAGCGCAGATTCTGCGGCTTGCTGATAGCCTGGATATCAGCTTACGCAGGCAGGCAGGATTAAAACAAAAAGAAATATCCGGGCTTGTTGAATCAGGAAAAGGCAAAGAATTCTCCCCTGAAATAGCTTCCTCTTTTCTAGACCTTGATAAAAAGATAATTGCAAATCTCCTGAAAGAAAATGAATTAAAAAAATACTTTTCCCAGCTGATAAAAGATATTCCTTATCCTCCGGTAGATTTAGAGGAAGATGAGGGTGATGTTTTACTTAGAATACTGAGCCGCGCAATAGACGGAAAACACCCTTACACAAACCAGCATAGCCACAGGGTAGCTTTATACTCTGAGAAGATCGCAGAAAGAATCGGTCTGGACAAAGAAGAATGCAGGCGTATAAAATCTGCGGGTTATTTGCACGATATAGGAAAAATTGCAATTTCAAATGCCATATTGGATAAACCCGGCGCGCTTACCGAAAATGAATGGGCAGCTATGAGGACACACGCTGAAATTTCTTATGAAATTGTAAATTCTGTTTCTTATTTTAAAAATTTTTCCGATTTAGTATTTGCGTCTCAGGAAGAATATGACGGAAGCGGATATCCCAGGGGCCTTAAGGGTAAAGACATCCCCTTTGGCGCAAGGATAATCGCAATAGCTGACGCAATTGACGCTATGTTATCTGATAGAAGTTATCGAAAACACTTCCCATAGAAACTGCGGTTTCGGAACTGAAGAAAAATGCAGGCACACAATTTGACCCGGAAATTGCAGAAACTGCCATAAATTTAATATACCAGAAAATCTTCCCCATATCGCTTTAATGCATAAATGCGGCCTGGTTTAATTTTTCTAAAATGACTTTCCGTTGTTTCATATTTTTTACCAAAATATCCGGTTACGCATTATTGCCGTAACTGTGGCTGCATATTAATTCCTGTACACAAGCAGCCAGGCCAGCCGGACAAAAAGGCTTATGAAAATATCTTTTAACCCCTGCTCTTCCAAGGGGCGATATAAACAAGCCACTAAAATTACCGCTGGGAGCACGATTAAAGACCTGTCTGCAGTTTTTAAGCTAGCCGTGTAATAGATGAGATGCTCCCTGGGGATTATAGATTTTTCTTCTTTCGCTGTTGCGCCGGTCTCCTTTACCTCTAAAGATGCTTCTTCTTTCTGTTTTACGGCGCTCTGTTTGTCTTCTTTCAGCCTGCCTTACAATTGAAGGGTGGTTGCATCTTAAACATCTGTAAACAATTCTTCCTCTTTGAATCCTTAAATCATTAACCAGAATAAAACGGTGCCCGAAAATTCTGCATAACCAGGAAAGTTTAGACCAAGACATGACAACCTGCCTTTGGCGGTTATTTACAAATACCACCCTATAAATTTGATTCCTGATAATTAACCTGTTAGACTCTGGAAAGTTTTAGAATACTCAAAAAATATAGATATAACTTTGCAGAAAGATTTTATGAAGACGGCTATCTATATTAAAATAAAAAAATCCCAAAGTGTAACGAAAAAAAAATTATATTCGAAAATATTTTTTTGTCAAGAATCTACTTGTTGTCTTTTGGCAAGAAAATAAAAATCGTTGTCTATTTATTTTGTGCTTCTCTTTCTTTCTTCTTTTCCTCAACGATTTTTTCTGCCAAATTGGCTGGTAGCGGCTCGTATTTGGAAAATTCCATCGCAAAAGTAGCGCGCCCGCTGGACAGCGAGCGGAAAATCTGGGAATAACCAAACATTTCCGAGAGCGGAGCTTCCGATATAACGAGTTTCTGGTTGCTTTTGTCTTCTATATTTATAATTTTTCCTCTCTTAGAACAAATGTAGCCGACTATACTGCTTAAATATTCCTCGGGAGTAAGAACTTCAATTTTCATATAAGGCTCAATCAGCACGGGGTTTCCTTTTAGGAAATTTTCTCTGAAGCAGCCCATCGCAGCAAGCCTAAATGCAATATCCGATGAATCAACTTCATGGAAAGAACCGTCAAGCAAACTTGCTTTTAAATCAACAACCGGATAGCCTGCGTATACGCCCTTCTTCATAACCTCCTTTAAGCCTTTTTCTATGGAAGGTATGAAATTCTGGGGAATTGCTCCTCCTTTTATTTTACTTTCAAAGACGAAACCTTTTCCTTTTTCGTTAGGGGAAAATTCTATAACTACATGGCCGTATTGCCCATGGCCTCCGGTTTGTTTTATGTGTTTATATTCCCCGGTTATCGGCTTTAGTATGGTTTCTTTATAGGCAACTTTCGGAGGGCTTACCTCCGCTTCAACCTTAAATTCTTCTTTTAACCTGTCGACCATAATTTCTAAGTGCAGCTCTCCCATTCCGGAAAGAAGGATTTCGTTGGTTTCTTCATTGGTTTCAAAAGCAAATGTCGGGTCCTCTTCAACCAGCTTCATTATAGCTTTGCCCAGCCTATCCTGGTCCTGTCTTGTTTTCGGTTTTATACTTATAGAAACCACCGGCTCAGGAAATTCTATTGATTCTAAAATAATCGGCCTTGTTTCTGCGCAAAGCGTGTCTCCGGTTACAGTCGAACCCAATCCAACAGCAGCTCCTATATCACCAGCGCAGATAGAACTTCTGTTTTCTTTTTGGTTAGCGTGCATCTGCAAAATTCTTCCCACTCTTTCTTTTTTATTTTTGGTGCTGTTTAAAATGTAGGAACCAGCGGTAAGATAACCCGAATACACCCTGAAATATACGAGTTTACCCACATGGGGGTCTGATTGTATTTTAAAGGCAAGTGCAGCAAACGGCTCGTTTACCGCAGGAGAAACCTTGATTATATTACTGCTGTCTTTGGGATCTTTTCCTTCAACCGCGGGAAGGTCTATTGGTGAAGGCAGATAAAACGTAACCGCATCAAGAAGTTTTTGTAATCCTTTATTTTTAAGGGCGGAACCGCAAAGCATAGGAATAATTTTATTGCCTATGGTAGCTTTCCTAATTGCTGATTTTAATTCCTCCGCTGTTACGGAATTTTCGTCTTTCAAATATTTTTCTGCCAGAGTTTCATCTAAGGAGCAGGTTTTTTCAAGAAGATTATGCCGCCATTTTTTTGCAAGCTCCAGGCAATCCGGAGGTATCTCTTCGGCGCTAACTCTTTTTACGTCTTCGTCTTTGCCGTACATATATGCTTTCATTTCTATTAAATCTACTACACCCTTAAAATCAGCTTCTGCGCCTATGGGAATTTCAATGGGCACGGCATTAGCTGCCAATTTTTCTTCTATTTCGCCAAGCACCTTATAGAAATCAGCGCCGACGCGGTCCATCTTGTTGACAAATACTATCTTTGAAACGTGATATTTATCTGACTGCCTCCATACAGTTTCTGACTGCGCCTCAACTCCGCCGACTGCGCAAAAAACTACTACAGCGCCATCAAGCACACGAAGGCTTCGTTCAACCTCGGCAGTAAAATCAACGTGTCCGGGCGTATCAATAACGTTAATTCTTGTATCAAGCCAGAAACAGGTAGTTGCGGCAGCTGTAATTGTAATGCCTCGCTCTCGTTCCTGCTTCATCCAGTCCATAGTGGCTTTTCCGTCATGGACCTCTCCTACTTTATGAATTTTTCCCGTATAAAAAAGCAAGCGCTCAGTAAGCGTTGTTTTACCGGCGTCAATGTGCGCCATAATACCTATGTTTCTTACCTTGCTAAGGTCTACGGATAAATCAACTTTTTCTTCCGGCTGGATTTCTTCAGTTGTTTCAGCGGGTATCTCCTGTTCTGCCTGCAGCGGCTCTATATCCTTTGTAACGCTTTCGGTTTCTTCTTTTATCGGGGCTTCCTGGACAGGCACCTTTTCCGGAGCCGGCTGTTTTTCAATTTCAGGCTGCTCGGACTTTTCTGGAATTATTTCTAAATCTTTCTTTTCTTCGGATACAGTTTCAGGCCCCTGTGTGGCAGCTGGCTGGGCTGGCCCCTTCTCTTCCATAGGCTCTTTAGGCAAAACCGCCTCGGAAGGAGCCTCTTTTGCTTTAACAGTTAATTGGGCATTTAATTGATGTACTTTAGCTTCTAATTCATTTACCTTCTCATCTTTAATCAGTAATATCTTTTTCTTTTCTTCAAGGTCCTTCTCAAGATTATCGAAATTTTCCTTAAGCTCTTTATATTCATCTTTTGTCACCCAATCGCTCTGTTCAAGTTTCCTCTTTAAACCGTGCGTTGTTTTTGTTTGTTCCTGCAGCCTTGAAAGATAGTCTTTCAGCTTAAATTTCAAAACTCTTATTTCTTCATCTTTTTCGTTATTATGTTTTGTAAGCAATTCTATGCTGTCGTTTAATTCTTTTATTTCTCTCGTTAGTTTTACATTTTCTGAAAATTTTTTTTCTAACTCTAATTCTTTTTCCTGAAGTTTGTCTTTAAGCTCTATTGTCTGCTGTTTTGCGCTTTGTGTATCTTTAGACCCCAATTCCTCCCATTTCTTTTGCTTTTCTATAACCTTTTCCAATTCCTCCTTTTCTTTGTCTTTTTCCTGCAATTTTTTTTCGATCTCTTTTATGCCTTCGCCGGATGCTTTTAATTTGTCATTTAATGAAGAGATGTTTTCCTTAAGGGAGCCGACTTTTTCCTGAAGCCTTCTGATGGTTGCTTCATAGTCCTCCTTCTGTATGTCCGGAACTTTCCCCTTGGCTCCGGAAGGAGACAAAAGAACATAGATGCCGGCACCAGCGCCTGCGATTGTAAGCAATACAAGCAATATAATCATTTTTTTAAACGCAGATAATATATGTTTGTATCACGTCACACGTAGCAGGTATCACGTCTTTAAAACCTGTTACGTGTTACTTGTTACCTGATACAGTTTTAAGAAATCTGTGGTCATCTGCGTATAATAAAATCATACCATTTTTTGGGTAAAAGTTTAAGATTTTTTGAAAAATTTTTGTAAGCGGTTACAACGCAGATTGGCAGGATCTTTATTTTTGTCTTTTTTATCAATAAAACTTTCTAGCTTTAAGCTTAATTAGCTTTCGCTCTTTTTGGCAAGGTAATAATAACGGTTGTGCCGCAGCCCTGCTTGCTTTCAATATTTATCAATCCACCGTGTAAACCAACTATCTGCTGGCAGACTGCAAGCCCTAAGCCGGTCCCTTTTGCTTTAGTCGTAAAAAACGGCTCAAATATTCTATTTAAAATATCCCGTCTTATACCCGAACCATTATCCTTAAAATAAATTCTTATAAACCCCTTTTCGTCAACAGCTTCTACGTAAATTTGCCCTTTTTCTTGCGAAACAGCATCACAGGAATTGTTCAATATATTCTGAAATACTTCTTTCATCTGCAAGGGGTCGGCTTCTATTGAAATATTTTTTATGGAACTTAAATTGCTCTCTATCTTTATTTCATTTTTTGTTTTATCTCTAATTACCTCAAGACATTCTTCTATCAGTTTGTAAATATTAATACTTTCTATGCGAGGGTTCCTTATCCTTGAATAAAATAATAAATTATTTATAATCTGGTCGCTTTCGGCCACTTTTTTCTCTATATTCTGTATATGCTGGTCCAAAAGGGGGTTTGCTGCTTTTCTCTTAATATTATGTGCAGCCATGTTTATGGCCGCTAAAGGATTGCGTAATTCGTGTGCAACGGTTGCGGCAAGAACACCGATATCTGAAAGCCGCCTGGCCCTATCCAGCTCAATGCCGGCTTTAACCAATTCCTCTTCTGCCTTTTTTTTCTTAGTAACATCTACAAGAGAAAAGATAAGTCCTTCTATTTTATCTGATTCGTCTCTTACGGGCTGCAAGCTCCAGTCCCAATAAGTGATACCCCATTCCGGATGATCCGGGAATTCAAACGGCCTGGCATACACCGAAGAGGGCTTGCCGGTTTCTGCAACTTTTCTAAAAATAACTTCTGCTTCCTTGTCGGGATATAGAGCAAAATGATTTTTTCCGATAAAAAATTCAGGCTTACGCCCGCAGGCATTGGCATAAGCATTATTTACTCTGATAAAATTGAAATCTTTATCTAAGTACACAATACAAAAATGCGTGCTGAAAAATATTTTTTCTAAAATTTCATTTGCCTTATTCAATTCATTTGTGCGCTGCCTTACAGCTTCTTCAAGAAAATCATGTTCCCTTTTCAGCATTCGTTCAGCTTCCTTGGTTTCCGTAATATCCCTAACAACGCAAATGGCCCTAGTAGAACTTGAATCCGAGGTTATATCAAGACATCCAGAAAACTCTAGCCAGCGTAACGCCCCGCCAGACTTACTGTGTGCGCGGCAGATAAGGCGGGTCAGATAGCCAACCCTAATACCCTCGTTCAATTTTTTAGTAAATTCTGCAACATCTTCGTGATAAATTGCATGCTTCATAAATTCTGCTTTATTCAGTGATTTATCGTTCTGCGAATACCCAAAAATGCTGCGCATTAAATCATTCTCCCAATAAACTTCATCAGCCTTTATGTTCCAGATAAAAACCCCAAGCTTCCCTGCGTCTGTTGCGAGGCGCAATCTTTGTTCACGTTCGCGCAGGACTGTTTCTAGCTTTTTGCGCTCAATAGAATACCTGATACTGCGCACAAAAAGAGCCGCGTCTATTCTTCCCTTAACCAGATAATCAGCCGCCATACTATGTATAGCCTCGATACCAAGATTTTCGTCATCAACTCCGGTTAATAGAATAACCGGAATTGTAGGATATTTTTTGCTGATTTTTTCAAGGCCTTCGAAACCGCAGCTGTCCGGAAGCCCAACGTCCAATACGCAGGCGTTAAACTTATCGTTTTCTAGTTTCTTCATGCCTTCTTCAAGCAAACCCGCATGGATAATTAAGAAAGAAGGCTCAATTAAACCTTTAAGCATTTCGAAAACAAGCCTTGCGTCAGCGGGATTATCCTCAATTAAAAGTATTTTTATCTCGTTTTTTACCATAAATGCTTAATTTTCATATTAACTCAAATATTTTTTATTTACTTTTTGGCGGTAATTTTACAATAGTAAGCCAAAAATCCTGAATGGATTTAGCAACCTTCGCAAACTGCACAAGATCGACAGGTTTTGTAATATAGCAATTTGCGTGCAACTTGTAGCTTTTTAATATATCCTCTTCTGCCTTGGAAACAGTAAGAATAACAACCGGTATTGTTTTTAGCCTGTCGTCTGTTTTTATTTCCTTAAGCACCTCTCTCCCGTCAATTTTAGGCAGATTAAGGTCAAGAAGTATAAGGTCTGGCTGAATAGCTGCGGAATACTTACCTTGTTTCCGCAGATATTTAAGGGCTTCATCGCCATCGGTAACAACATTGAGATTGTTGCAAATTTTTTCTTCCTTTAGCGTCTCAACCATCAAACGCACATCAGCAGGATTATCCTCAACCAACAAAATTTCTATCGGGTTAAAACAATTTCCATTAGTCATATTAAACCTCCTGTATTTTTTGATTAATATCTGCCAACAAAGCTAACTTCTTATAACTCTCAATCTATATTAAACTTTTTATTTTTTCCGGAATAACAAAATAAAAAGTTGAGCCGCGGTTTATTTCTGATTCAACCCAAATTTTTCCTCCGTGAGCTTCAACTATTTTTTTACATATTGACAATCCGATTCCTGTTCCGGAATATTTATCTCTCGCATGAAGCCGTTGAAAGATTAAAAAAATCTTATCCCTGTATCTTTCTTCAATCCCTATGCCATTATCACTGACAGAAAAAATCCATTCACCGAATTTCTTTTTAGCACCTATATGTATATGCACAGGCTCCGCCCCTCTAAATTTTATCGCATTTTGAATAAGGTTCTGGAAAATCTGGATAAAACTGTTTTCATTGTATTCCAAAACAGGAAGAACATCGTTTGTAACTACTGCCTTGTTCTCTTCTATGAGTTGGCTTAAACCATAAATAACTTTACCTAGAATTTCATTACAATCGACTCTGCTCGTTTTCGCATCCAGCCTTCCTACACGGGAATACGTTAAAAGGTCAGTTATCAAGCTTTGCATGCGTTTTGCTGCGACAACAATAAAATCTATAAAATCAACTGCGTCTTTGTCCAGTTTATCTTTATAGCGCTTCTCAAGAAGCTGGGAATAACTTGCCATAACTCGTAAAGGTTCTTGAAGGTCGTGGCTGGCGACATAAGCAAACTGTTCAAGGTTTTCATTCGAACGTTTAAGTTCCTCCTCTGCGCGTTTACGTTCGGTAATATCCTGGCCCTGGGCAATAGTTGCAATAAGGGCTTTCCCGTCCTGCGCATAGATATTGGCGGAATTCCAAAGCGCTATTCTGGTTTGTCCATCTTTACGCATAATAGGAATTTCTACGACTTCCCAATGTTCCCCGGTTAAAGCACGCTTAATTTTATCCAACGAATCCTGCCTTGTGTTATAAGGAAATAATATGCTTAAGTCTTTACCTATAACTTCTGATTGTTCATAATTTGTAAGGCTTTCAAATGCGCGGTTAAAACGGGTAATCTTTGACTGCGCATCCCAGCAGATAAAAGGCGCGTTTGAATAATTAAAAATACTTTCAAGATAATCTCTCATTTCACGCAGTTCTTCCACGTTCTTTATGCGGCTTATAGCCACAGCTACCTGGTCCGCGATTGCTTTCATTAGCGAAAGGTCGTCTTCGCTGAAAGTTTCGCGGCTGCGCGTGCCAAAAGAAAGAGTGCCGATGACTTCTGCCTTCGCTCCTATCAAAGGATGGCATGCATACGCCTTAATGCCATAAGATTTAACAAGTTCTGTCCGTTTATCGGGCGTTGTAGGTATATGCTCAGCGACAATACGACAGCCCTGCTCTGCCACACATCCGCACACAGCTACCCCATAAGACAGCCATTCAATTTTCTTTGCTTCTACTTCCGGAATTCCTGCATACGCATTTAAGCGCAATTTTCCCGCGGCTTTATCTGTTAAAAAATTAAAAAATACATGGCAATCCAGATATTCCATTACCTTGGCGCATAATGAGTTTACTATTTCCTGAGGGCGGCTGCTTTGCAATAATTCCTTGGCAGTAAAGGCTAATAATTCAAAACGTAAAGCGCTCTGCTTGGCTAAAACTTCTGTCTTTTTACGCCCGGTAATATTATTCATTGCTACAATAGCATGCATCTGCCCGTTTAATACAACAGGATCAACGCTTATCTCAAACCATAACGGGGTTTCTTTTCCACCAACAGAAAGTACTATATTGGCTTCTGCCGAATGGGTGGATTTTCCGAAATTTATTACGGACTCGAATGCGTTGCGCAAAGGACAATTTGCACAATGCTCAGTATGCCCGCAACCCAAGGGACTGCTAAGAGCGTTAATACAACCAAGGATATTACCAGGCGCGATTCCGCTAATTTCCGCAGATTCTTTGCCAACCCAGCGGCTGATTACATTATTGATACGTTGGACATTGCCACTTTTATCAACCAGAAGCATGCCGACATTAACAACATCAAAAATATTTTGCAAGTTAGCCCTTTCAGCATCCAAAGACTTTTCGATTTGTTTACGTTCTTCAACTTCTACCTCAAGTGCAGCATTAGTATTTTCCAGCTGAGCTGTACGTTCACGAACTAATTCTTCCAAATGCTGGCGGTATTTATTAAGCTCATCTTCCGCGCGTTTACGCTCAGTAATATCGCGCGCCGCGGCAAAAATTCCAAGAACATTGCCTTCTTCATCTTTATATACTGAAGCGTTATACAAAACATCCGTAAAACTACCATCTTTATGGCGTATTGTAAGAGGGTAATCTTTAACTGACCCTTTAGAAAAAACAAGCAGATAGCCTTCGCGGGCCTTATCGGGTTCTGTGAAATAACTTGAAAAATCAGTGCCGATTAATCTGTCTCGCTCAACGCCAGTAACTTTAACTGTTGCTTCATTAACATCTGTAATTTTTCCTTCAGGACTGATTGTAACCAGGGGATCCAAACTAACCTCAATCAGATTACGATGATAAGCATTTGCCTGCCGGGCGATGTTTTCGGCAAGCTTGCGCCTTGTAATATCTTTAGCTGAAGCAAATATTCCTGCAATTTCTCCAGATTCATTACGATAAACCGAGGCATTATACAAAACCGGCGTCAGGCGTCCGTCTTTGTGCTTAATCACTAACTCATAATCTGTAATCAAACTATCCTCAAACACTTTTTTATATCCGGTACGCGCTTTCTCCGGTTCCGTGAAATAATCAGAAAAATCTGTGCCAATTAATTTTTCCCTGGTATATCCAGTCACCTCCTCAGTAGCTTTATTCGCATCCATAATCTTGCCAACAGCATCAATGGTTACTAACGGATCAATACTGACTTCAATCAAGCTTCGGTGGTAAGCATTCGCATGTTTTATGGCATTTTGCGCTCGCTTTTGTTCGGTAATGTCAATGCCCATTTCCAAAATCATCTGCGAACTGACCTGCCCCTAATAGTTGTACCACTTTTTAAGAGAGAACGGCTGCCACTTCTTGCCACTCTAACTTCATAGCCTCTGGTGCAGGAGGCTGATAATTCAGTGAACTGTGCGGTCTTACGGTATTATAATCTCGCCTCCAGCGCTCCACAAGCACTTTTGCTTCAAGTAATGTATCAAAAACCTCTAGATTCAGTAATTCGTCACGCAATTTCCCGTTGAATGATTCAATATAACCATTCTCCCAAGGGCTTCCGGGTTCGATATAAAGCGTCTTAACGCCGCTGGCTTTA
>Ga0172371_10000020_pt1 | contig 192066 bp, 140 predicted proteins | sample Lak12m_FD_114543 | JGI IMG/M metagenome (GOLD analysis project Ga0172371, IMG submission 114543) | Freshwater microbial communities from Kabuno Bay, South-Kivu, Congo - kab_022012_12m | ecosystem: Environmental > Aquatic > Freshwater > Lake | place: Democratic Republic of the Congo...
TAAGGAGCGACTAATTAAGGGTTGCTTATGGGCCGGGAAAATTTCCTTGATTTTTATAGTTGCTTCAATTCCGCTCATTTCGGGCATTTGAATATCCATGAAAATTAGATCAAAAACCTGATTATGCAATATTTCAACGGCTTCGCGGCCATTCAATACAGCCTGAACCTTATAACCCATTAGACTGAGCAATGATATTGCAAGTTTCTGATTTACAAGATTATCTTCAGCCACCAGAATATTTAAAGGGTAACGGGAGCTTAGTGTAAAATCGATATCTCCACCTTTGTCATTTCCTGACGATTTTTTAACTGATTCGCTCATGATGCTAAGTACTTTCTGAAACAATTCTTTTAATCGTACAGGTTTTGATAACTGACCTGAAAAGATACTAATATCTTTATTATTAATATCACCCGAAGAGGATAAAAGTAACAGAGGAACATTTGCAATTGTTTGAATTTTCTTGAATTCATTTGCCAGTTCTATACCATCCATTCCAGGCATCTGAAGATCGAGAACACACAAATCAAACTGGTTTCCCTGATTTACAAGTTTAATAGCAGCCTCACCTGACTCAGCCAGGGCTGTTTTCATACCCCACGATTCAAACTGCAGCTTAAGTATTTGACGATTGGTCTGGTTATCATCAACAAGTAAAACCTGTCGCCCTTTTAATTCAGGCAAGTAGCCCTTTACATGTACTTTGGTTTGTCCAACGCCCGAATTTTTAATTTTAATGGTAAAATTAAAGGTAGAACCCAGGCCAGGTTGACTTTCAATCCAGATTTCACCACCCATGAGCTGTACCAGCCTTTTAGAGATGGCCAGGCCGAGACCTGTACCACCATATTTGCGGGTAGTTGAGCTATCGGCCTGAATAAATGGTTCAAATAGCCTGGTAATAACTTCTTCACTAATGCCTATTCCGCTGTCTTTCACAGCAAATTTCAGTTCAATAATCCCTGCAGATTCCTGCAATGCTTGAACTGTTACCAATACTTCACCCTTATCTGTGAATTTTATAGCATTGCTTATCAAATTCATCAATATCTGACGGAGTTTAACTGCATCGCCCAGAAAATAAGCAGGTACATCAGCATCAATCAGGTATAGTAAATCGAGCCCCTTTTCAATCGCCTTCACAGCGAACAAATCCAACAAATCTTCAATTGTTGTGCGTAACTCAAAGTTGGTTTCGTCGAGCATCATTCTGCCCGATTCTATCTTTGTAAAATCCAGAATATCATTTATAATGGTAATCAAGCTCTCGCCGCTCATCTGTATGGTTTCGGCATAGTCAAGCTGTTCGGCCGTTAGATTGGTATTCAGCAGCAGGCTTGTCATTCCGATTACTCCATTCATCGGAGTACGTATTTCGTGACTCATCATGGCCAGAAAATCTGATTTTATCCGGTTGGCCGATTCTGCTTCCTGTTTGGCCACTGTAAGTTCGCTAAGAGCAGTGCGGTATCCGGTTACATCACGTATAACCGCTAACGCAGACATAGAGTGACGATATCTGACCTTGCTCAGAAAGAATTCACAAATATGCTTCTGCCCACCTTTACCAACCATTGTTGCCTCAAATGATCTGGAGGTAGCTGAAGTGTCCCAAAAATTGATGCGCATCTCCTCGATTCGCTCACGATCAGCCTGATCGAAAAGCATCAGGTAATCCTGTTGCATAACTTCATCAACAGAATATCCGAATATTTTGGTTACCTGACGATTAACAAATTGAATCTGACCTTTTTTGATAATACAGATTACATCAGCAGTATTCTCAATAATAGCCCGGTATTTTTCCTCATTTTCAATCAGTTCGCTGATGGCATCCATTCGGGGTGTAACATCATATATCCTAAGGCAATAACCACATTTTATATCAGATTCGTTTACAATATCGAAAATACTGGCATCAGCGTAAAACAGGCTTCCATCCTTTCTGAACATCCTGAATTCAACCCTCTCGTGGTTTAAATCCTTAAAATCAATTATTTCACTCTTATTTTGCCTGCTCAGCAATGAATAAATTTCTTTACCAAATAATTCTTCGCAGCTATATCCCAGCAAATGGTGAACCGGCCCATTGGAATGCATGATTTTATCTGATAAATCCATGCAAATCAAGAGGCTATTTCCATTTTCAATATTACGGGGCACTAAATATTGCCCTGACACTTGATCAGTCAATCCTGATTTCGAGATAATGTGTTCTAATTTATACATACACGCAAATACCTGGGTGAATAGCATTGCTTTAAATAAACACAAAAATTAACAAAAATTCAGCCAAATACTTAGTGAGTTGTTTCTGACCTGTTTATATTAAGATATCCCAAATTTATGTCCCATTTAGGGAATTATCTTCCTGATATAGTAAAAAATGCACCCATTTTGCTAAAAATCACCTGATTTTAATGAAGTATAATTCTATTGGTTAATTTAGCCGGCTCTGAAAACATAAAACAATGAAAAGAACAATTACAGCAGTGCTGAGCTTTCTGATAGCCTTATCGGCTTATGCCCAGCAAAAGTTTACAGCTGAAACCATGTGGAAGCTTGGCAGGGTGAGCGAAATGCAAATTTCGCCCGATGGAAACACAATTCTGTACGGGGTTATGCATTATACACTCGAAAACAATAAAGGAAACCGTGATTTGTATATTCTCGATAGAAATGCTGAATCGCCCAGGCAATTAACCAATAGTTCGATCAGTGAATTTAATGCTATCTGGCGACCCGATGGTAAAAAGATTGGGTTTCTGAGCGCCGAATCAGGAAGTATGCAGCTTTGGGAAATGGGACCTAAAGGAGAAGATAAAATGCAGGTCACTAATATTGCCGGAGGTATCAACGGCTTTATTTACGCGCCTGACATGAAGCACATAGCTTTTATTGCTGATGTAAAAATTGAAGCTGATCTTCACGACCGGTACCCTGATTTACCTCTTGCCAATGCATTGGAATACGATGATCTTATGGCCAGACATTGGGATTCATGGCACGACTTTGCCTATAGCCACCTTTTTTTATGTGAATATCAGGACGGAAAGATTGGTAGCTTCAAAGACATAATGCCTGGTGAACCTTACGACTGCCCACTCATGCCAAATGGAGGAATGGAGCAAATTACCTTTTCGCCGGATGGAAAATATCTGGCATACACAAGCAAAAAACTCACCGGAATGGACTATGCCATTAGCACCAACAGCGATATATACCTTTATGACCTGGCATCTGCCACCACCGAAAACCTGAGCGAAAGCAATCCGGGATATGATCAGGATCCGGTTTTTGCTCCATCAGGTAAAAAAATAGTATGGCGCAGTATGGCCACGCCGGGTTTCGAATCCGATAAGGATAGAATTATGCTCTGCGACCTGAATCACCCGGCTCTGGATGGTTTCAAGAAGAAATCAAATGGTGAAAATCAGCAGGTACAAAAAGTAAGCAGCCGCATATACACTGATCTTTCAGCCGATTTTGACCAAAGTTCATCTAATTTCGTTTTTAGCAACGACGAAAAGGAACTTTTCTTTATCAGCGGTGTTCAGGCCACTTTTCAGGTTTACGTAATGGACGTGGCGTCGCGTAAAATTACCCAGCTCACTTTTGGCGACCATGATATACAGTCGTTTGCTTTAAATGGGAACGATTTGCTGATTACAAAGATGCGTATGGACCTGCCCACTGAAATTTTCAGGGTAAAGCCGGGAGGGGTTGAAGAGCAGCTCACATTTACCAATCGTGAGATTCTGAAAGGCGTTGAGTTTGGAAAAACGACCAAACGCTGGGTCACTACCACCGATGGAAAAAAAATGCTCGTATGGGTAATCCTTCCACCGGGTTTCGACCCGGCCAAAAAATACCCTGCCCTCCTCTATTGCCAGGGTGGTCCGCAAAGCGCTGTCAGCCAGTTTTTCTCTTACCGCTGGAACTTTCAGATGATGGCTGCCCACGATTATGTTGTAGTTGCACCCAATCGCCGCGGACTTCCTACTTTCGGGCAGGAATGGAATGATCAGATTAGTCTGGATTACGGGGGGCAAAATATGAAGGATTATTTGACTGCCATCGATTCAGTTTCAACCGAACCCTGGGTAGACAATCAAAAACTGGGTGCTGTTGGCGCAAGTTATGGCGGATATTCGGTTTACTGGCTGGCCGGAAATCACCAGGGACGATTCAAAACCTTTATTGCGCATTGTGGCATTTTCAATTTTGAGAGCATGTATACTGCTACTGAGGAGATGTTTTTTGTGAACCACGATATTGGCGGACCTTACTGGCAAATTCCCAGACCCAAAAGTTATGATTTCTCACCCCATAATTTTGTCCGCAACTGGGACACTCCTTTATTGGTTATTGAAGGTGGTTATGATTTCAGAATTCCCTATACCGAAGGTTTGCAGGCGTTTGGTGCAGCCCGTATGAAGGATATTCCAAGCAGATTTCTGTTTTTCCCCGAAGAAACACACTTTGTTACCAAACCCCAGAATTCAGTATTGTGGCAGCGCGAATTTTTCAGATGGCTTGACACTTACCTTAAATAATTAACATAATCCAAACGAGCGAAGGCAAACATTTCGCTCGTTTTTTTTGATTTTTTAAGAGCCGGAATAGCAGGAAAATTGTTATATTTAGGTCTGATTCTGAGAATATTAAACTTTTAAGCAATGAAAGCCCTTATATTTCTTATACCCGTTTTGTTACTGGCTGTTGCATGCCATACTCCCCGTGAAACCGGCACTAATTCAGGAATGAAAACAGCTGCTGAAGTTTTGTCAGATAGCACCGAATACGAGATTACGATCATTGACCCTGATTTTGAAACCTGGTATCAGCTCAATTACTCCCCGGCAAAAGAAAGATCAGAAAGTTATTACGAATCGATGAATGTGCTTGGTGTAAATAACTGGAATATTTATTTTATGCGAAATCGTTACCCTTCGGTTATAGGTTCGCACATCAACTACATCCCGAATCACAAATATGGTATTGAAGTAAACCGGAAACTCTATTGGTATTTCGTTTATATTGAATCTGCTTTGGGTATTAATTTGTTACACTAACTGACTGTCCGCTTAAAAAATCGTTCGCAATTCTGAGTACTTCCTTACTATCCGGACTGCACCATATAACATTTTCTTCACGTTTTAACCAGGTAATCTGCCGACGAGCATAGCGGCGTGTGTTGGTTTTTATTTTTTCAATGGCATCATCAAGGCTGCAATCACCATCAATAAAAGCAAATATTTCCTTGTATCCCACTGTATTTAAAGCATTTAAATCCCTTTTGCTATAATTCTCCGTGGCTTCACCGATCAATCCTTGCGAAATCATTTGGTCAACCCTGGAGTTAATGCGTTTATGCAATGTTTCGCGGGGGAGGTTGAGTGCAAAGAATAAAATGTTAAAGTTGCGGGGCCGGACCTGATTTACCCTGAACGATGAGAAAGGTTTTCCGGTGGTCAGGCATACTTCGAGCGCTCTGAGAATTCGAGCCGGATTGGCCGGATCAACACTTTTATAGTATTCAGGATCTAATCGCTGCAACTTTAGCCTAAGGGCCTGAAGACCGTTTACATTGAGTTCATGTTGTAAATCAGCACGAATTTGCGGGTCGCTATCAGGCAAATCATCAATTCCGTGACAGATAGAACGTATATACAAACCCGAGCCACCACAAAGCACAGCAACCTTATTTTTTTGAAACAATACGCCGAGCAATTGTAGTGCCTCTTTTTCGTAACGGCTCACATTGTAAGTTTCAGAGGGATCAAGGTTACCGATAAAGTGATGTTTAACCCTTGCCAGCTGGGCCTGATCAGGCGCAGCCGTACCAATTGGTAATCCATGATAGAACTGCCTTGAATCAGCTGAAATAATTTCGCAGCCGAAATGCATAGCTACTTCGATGGCTACATCGGTTTTCCCAACAGCTGTTGGGCCCGAAATAACAATAAGTGTGGGAAGCTCAGGCTTATAGCTCAAGCCTGTTACCATTCTGTGCTTTGCTCAAGGGTAGGGTCAATGGGGATATCATCCTCATCTTCATTGTCGTTGCTCATGATATCGTCAAACTCGCTGAGTAGCGTAATTTCATCTTCGTCGGCAACCGGACTATCGAAGCCTTTAATTGGAAGCGGTGCTGTAAAAGTAAGTTTACCGAGGCTTTTGCTGCATAACGGATACAATTCCCGATTTTCAGATTCAACAATCCGCATCAATTCAATGAAAAAGGTGCGGGTATTCAGAAAATCATATTCATACAACAGTCTCTGGTGCGGGTCGTCAATTACATCCTTGATGCGCGTTGAAGCCATCTCGGTAATTACCATGCGTTCACGCTTGCCTCTTCTGCTGTCGTCGTCATCATCTTTGTCGGAATGCGCACTATTATCTGCATTCATATTCGTTAAAGTGATTTCGCGTTTTTTACGCCAGTTTTTGTCGCACACAAAAAATGAAGCGAGTTCATTTCCCGGTAGTTCAACGGATTGGCGGATAATCGAATGAAAATCAAGAAAAGTTTGTGAAGCCAATATATCAAAGTCGCGCAAAAAATCTTCCTGATCATCAAACAACAACCTGAAACGGTATGCATGCATGGTATTAAAGATGTTTGGTTACAAGTTATAAAAATAGTGATTATTCAAAAAAAAAGCAAATTTACACAGATTGGTTTACAATCTGCAATCCAAGTCGCTTTCCTTCAGCAAGCATAAAGGCGTAAGCTTTTTCAAAGTCGTTTTCGAGATCGCCATCAAGAATGGCTTCCCGGATCGCCGTTTTAATAATTCCGACTTCACGGCCGGGGTTCAGGCCAAATACCTGCATTATCATATCGCCCGATACCGGAGGTTGCCAGTTCCTGATTCTGTCTTTCTCTTCAATTTCCTTTAATTTACGCCGTACGAGCTTAAAGTTTGACAAATATCGTTTCACCTTGTCGCGGTTTTTCGAAGTAATATCAGCTTCGCAAAGCAACATCAGGTTATCTATATCGTCACCGGCTTCAAATAATAACCTTCGAACTGCCGAATCAGTAACTTCGCTTTCCGACAATACAATGGGCCTTAGGTGCAGGAACACTATCTTTTGTACGAATTTCATTTTTTCGTTTAATGGAAGACGTAACTGCCTGAATATCTGTGAAACCATGCGCGATCCCTTTACCTCATGACCATGAAAGGTCCAGCCGGTTTCAGGAATAAAGCGCCTGGTCGCAGGTTTACCAATATCGTGAAGTAAGGCTGCCCATCTCAGCCACAAATCATCGGTTGTATTCGATATACGGTCAACTACTTCAAGGGTATGGTAAAAGTTATCCTTGTGGCCCTTACCATCAACCATTTCAGCACCTTTGAGTGCCGAGAACTGTGGAAAAAACAAATCGAGTAAGCCTGCTTTGTCTAATTGCAGGAATCCTGCTGATGGTTTAACTGAAAGGATAATTTTATTCAGCTCCTCACTTATTCGTTCAGCCGAAACAATTTTTATCCTGTGCGCATTCCGCTGTATTGAATCAAAAGTAGTGGTATCAATAGAAAATCCAAGTTGAGCTGAAAACCTGATGGCCCGCATCATCCTGAGTGGGTCATCAGAAAATGTGATGTCGGGATCGAGTGGTGTACGGATGGTTTTCCGTTCAATATCGGTAACTCCATCAAACGGGTCGACGAGTGATCCAAAATCATCGCTGTTAAGGCTTATTGCCAGTGCATTAATTGTAAAATCCCTTCGTTTCTGGTCATCCTCAAGCGATCCAACTGTTACTTCAGGTTTGCGTGAATCAGGATGGTATGATTCTTTGCGAGCACCAACAAACTCAAGCTGAAACTCATCAAAATGAATCATAGCAGTACCAAAGTTCTTGAATACAGATACCTTATGATGACCCTCAATACTATCAGCTACGCGGCGGGCCACTTCAACCCCATCTCCCACTACAACGAAATCTATATCCTTTGATTCGCGCTTAAGAAAAATATCACGCACATAACCTCCAACCACATAAACACTCATCCCGGCTGATTGTGCAGCCTGAGCTACCAACCCGAAAAAGGGCTGCGAAAGATATGCCGACATGTTCATTGCAAAAGGTTCTTTTAGATGCTGCAAAAGTACAAAAGTTAAACTGAAACCCTATTCGTTTTTTAAACTGTTATCAGCCGAAGACCTGCGCTATCAGCCATTCTTTAAAGAATCACTTACATTCAGCCAGGTAAGTAATAGTGTATGTACTGAGTTGAAATAGTTCGCAATATTTGTAATATTGCACACCTCAATAACCAGGCAGTTATGTTACACAGTGCGCTATTTTTTGACCTTGACGGAACGCTTATTGATTCGCGACCTGGTATTCTTTGTTCACTCAAACAAACACTCTCCGATCTGAAAATACCTGAAGCGCGCTGGCCCGCCGATCTCAACCAGTTTATTGGCCCTCCGCTGCACAAATCATTTAACTCACTTTTTGCTATTGATCCGGCTGATGCAGAAACAGCCGTCAAGATATATCGTGAGCATTATTCAAAACATGGTATGTATGATTATTCGGTTTACAATGGGATATTCGATGCACTTGAATTTCTTTTAAGTAAAGGATTCCTGTTAAGTGTAGTTACCTCAAAGTCAGAACCATTCGCACTTAAAATCATCGAACATGCCGGATTAATAAAGTACTTCAACCACTTGACCGGAAGCTCACCTGATGGCTTGCTCAGTGAAAAAGCAGATCTGATTCGGGTGCATATGAAAAAGTTAGGGCCACTCCCTGAAAAAGGACCTGTTATGATAGGAGACCGTTATCACGACATACGTGGTGCAAAACAAGCGGGAATTGCATCGGCTGGGGTGCTTTACGGATATGGCTCTGAAGCGGAATTAAAAGCTGAACATCCTGATTACCTGATTGGCTCAGCTGCTGGATTAACAACGGTTTTCGGAGCATTAACAAATTGATATAAATAATTGTAAAAACTGGATATCTGGACAGATTTAATACTAAATTTGCCACAAATCAAAGGGGTTTCAGATACAGTCCAGATATCCTCATCTGAGAATTTTAATTATCAATCAACTCATATTTAATCACTTAAACTTTCATTTGAAAATGAAAAAGAGTTTTACCCTATTGCTCGTTTTTGCAGCATTATCGGTTTTTGCCAACCCTGTTGACAAAAAACTTGCTGAACAGGTAGCCATACATCAGTATGCCTTTAATGCTCCATCGGCTATTTCTGATTACTCAATCAACGGTTACACTGAAACCCGTTACGAAGGAATTACAACGTTTTACACATTTTCTTTTACCTCGGGCGGTTTTGTAATGGTAGCTGCCGATGATGCATCAATTCCTGTTCTCGGATTTTCATATGAAGGTAATGCAGCTATTTCGGATGTAAATCCTGAAGCTGCCTATTGGTTTAATAACTATAGCAGGCAGATAGCCGAAATCTCATCGGTTCGTCTGAGTAACCAGGAAACCAGACCTTTGTGGGATAAAATTCTTAACAACACCATGGAGCGTGAAATAATGGATGTAAACCCGCTTCTCACCACAACCTGGGATCAGGGCTGCTACTACAATGCACTTTGTCCGGTTGAAACCGGTGCTGGTGCAGGCTCATGCAACCATGCATGGACAGGATGTGTTGCTACCGCAATGTCGCAAATAATGAAATATCATGCATTTCCAACAACAGGCATTGGTTATCACTCATATACTCATAATACCTATGGACTTCAATCGGCCAATTTTGCCGGAACTACCTACAACTGGGCAGCAATGCCAAACAATGTCAGCTCTTCGAATACCTCTGTAGCTACATTGATGTATCATGCTGGTGTTTCAGTAAACATGCAGTATGCAGCTTCAGGATCAGGGGCCTATAGTGAAGATGTTCCTTTCGCATTGGTAAATTACTTCAACTATGCCCCATCAGCCGAGATGAAAGCCAAAGTTGGTTATCCCGTAATGGCTGACTGGTATGCGCTTATCAGAACCGATCTGGATGCTTCGCGCCCTGTTTATTATGCCGGCTCAAGTACAGCAAGCGGCGGACATGCTTGGGTTTGCGATGGATACAGAATCAGCGATAATAAATTCCATTTCAATTGGGGTTGGTCAGGTTCGTACAACGGTTATTTTGCTATAGGATCTCTCAATCCGGGTGGCAATAACTTTAATGATGAAAACCGTATTATTATTGGTGTTACTCCCGGCGATAATTCGGCAACCTGGCTCGCTCAGAACAGCAGTTTTTCTGCAGCATCACGCGGAATATCATATATGCATGCAGCATCAGCCACAGTAGCCTGGGGCATTGGATACGATGGATCTGGCAGCAGTGCCACCATCAATGAATTTACAAAAACAAGCAATGGCGGCGAAACCTGGACAACCGGTCAGGTATTGGGCGGCACAACCTACGGATTGGGTAATATATGTGCACTCAACGAAAACGTAGCTTATGTAGCTTTATATAATGGAGTTGGAGCCCAGAATGCTACCTGTGGTGTTTATAAAACATCAAACGGCGGCACCACATGGACTCAGCTACCGGGAGCATTGCAGGGATCAGCCTCTTTTGCCAATAATGTATATTTCTGGGACGAACAGCATGGTATGTGTCATGGTGATGTGAAAGATGGTTACTTCGAGATTTACACCACAATTAATGGCGGAACCTCATGGCAAAGAGTTTCGCAGGCCAATATAACCGGAGGAACTCCTGCAAGTGGTGAAGGCGGATGGACCAGTGTGATTGACGCAGTTGGCGACAACACCATTATGTTTGGAACAAATAAAGGTAAAGTTTACATTTCTGACGACCGTGGTTTTACCTGGAGGGTAACCAACTCGAATATTACTCCCGCAACCAATGGAGGTATCAACCTGATTGCATTTAGTGATGCAAATAACGGTATTGTTGCTCAAACCCAGGGAACTGTAGCAGTAAGAAAAACAACCAACGGAGGCGCCACCTGGACAACCATTACACCTTCAGGCCCTTTCCTCACCAATGATCTGATGGCTGTTCCCGGACTTGCCAATACTTATATTTCAACGGGTGCTGCTACCGGAGCTACAGGGCTTTCAATCAGTTATGATGGTGGTCTCACCTGGTCATATTTCGGAGGCACCTCAAGCAAACAGTTCCTGGCTGGCGACTTTTTTGACAATACCTGTGGTTATGCCGGCGGTTTTAACGAAAATCAGTTTAATGGCGGTATGTATCGCATGATTGGCCAGCTTGGATCTACATCAACAGCTGCTGTAATCAACACTGATCCAACATCGTTTGATGTTACCCTTCTGGCTGGCGAATCAATTACCACTCCACTCAGCATTTTAAATTCAGGCGATGCTTCGCTCACATGGAGCATTTCAGTTGACCCAGTAACTGCTACATGGCTCAATGTTACTCCTGTCAATGGCACTACAGCCATTGGCGGATCCGACGTTCTGGATGTAACTTTTGATGCTTCAACCCTGGATCCGGGCACGTACAATGCCATCATCGTTGTTGACAACAATAGTAGCAACAATCCTTCCGTTGATATTCCCGTTACGTTAACCGTTCAGGGAGTTATTCTGGAAGCTCCGTACAATCTACAGGCAACTGCTATTGAAAACAACGTTGACCTTACCTGGTCGGCACCCGGCGGAGGAAGCGGTACAACTCAGGAACTTATTTATGATAACGGTATTGCAACTGATGGATATACCTACAATGGATATGCAATGTCAATTCATATGTCACCAGCAGCTCCATGCCAGGTTATAGGACTCAAATATTTCACTACACTCAATGGTGGTAGCGCTCTTTTCAATGCTGAGGTTTATGGATGGGATGCCGGAACTTCGGCACCTTCAACTACTCTTTTGTATGAAGTGGGCGCAACAGCTGTTGACAACGACTGGGTTACCATCGACATCGCATCAGCCAATTTATCGGTTACCGGCGATTTTGTTATTGGCTTCGGTTCTATTGATGAAACCACTTTCCTTGGTTTTGATGGTGGCCTCGATAACGGCCGTTCATGGGATTATGATCATGCCGGCGGATGGTCTTCGTGGAATGAAGCGTATCTGATTCGTGCAATTGTACAGTATACTGACGGCAGCATTGCCGAAATTCAGGCAAAGCCCGTTGTTCAGACCAAAAACAACCTTTTCATTAGAAAAGGTATAGCACATCCAACAAGCAGTTCTCCTTCGGCTGTTGAGCCTATCGCTTCACGCTCATCATCAAACAGAGCTCTTATCGGATACAATGTTTACCGGAATGGAGTTGCTATTGCTAATTTAGTAACCGAAACCATTTATACCGATGCCAATCTTGACAATGGTACTTATACCTATTATGTAACTGCTGTTTATGATAACGGCGAATCAGGACCTTCAAACATTGTTGAAGTTCAGATTACTGGTGTAAGTGTAAAGCCGGATATCACAAGCAACGCTCTGTCTGTCTACCCTAATCCGGTTTCAGATCAGCTCGTAATCAAATCTGACAAACAGATACTCAACGTACGCTTGATAAACAGCAATGGAAGCGAATTAATGCACATAACTCCAAACACTTCCATTGCTCAATTAAATGTAAGTCAGATGCCAAAAGGTATGTATTTACTGCACATTACCACTGCCGATGGTATATCCACACGCAAGATAACCATCAGGTAAATTATTTTTTATTAAAAAAAATGCTCCGATTCCGGAGCATTTTTTTTAATATCATTTCCCAAAAAAAGCATTATATAAACCTGAATGAGTTTTTTACATTCCTCATAAGGAAATTTGCAAAAACTGTTAAAAACTAAAAGCTGACATATTACACATTAACAGTAACCTACAAAATTATAAAAATAAATTTTGAGAAAGTTTTAAAATCAGATAGGGGTAAAAGCCAAATTAATTGTCATATTATATACAAGTACGACGTAACTTGATCCATCCAAATTTTTCAGGTTACACTTCGGATAGCCCCACCTCAATCCCTGATTAAATTAGGCTGAGTTCCGCCCGGAACCAGCCTTTTTTTGTATTTCATCAACTACATCTTTTCAGGAACCTGAATCCCAAGCAATCCCATGCCATTTTTAATTACTGTTGAAGTAAGTTCAGAAAGCGCAAGCCTGAATCTTTTCTGACGCTCATCAGATTCTTTCAATATGGGAAGTTCGTGGTAAAATTGATTGTATTTTGCAGCCAAATCAAACATATAACCGGCAATAACCGATGGGCTAAATTCAGCAGCTGCCTGCTCAATTACCGATGCATACTGGTAAAGCATAACCAGCAGTTCTCGTTCCTTCTCATGTATTGAAACCGGAATATCCATTACAACAGCGGCTTCCGCCTTTCGTATAACCGATCGGATTCGGGCATGGGTATACTGGATAAATGGACCGGTGTTACCATTAAAATCAATACTTTCGCGCGGATTAAAGAGCATATTCTTTTTGGGATCGACCTTAAGAATAAAATATTTAAGAGCGCCAAGGCCTACCATCCGGTACAGATCTTCTGCTTCCTGACTGTTAAAATCCTCAATCTTACCCAGCTCTTCGGTCATTGCGCGGGCTGTAGCAATCATTTCATCCATCAGGTCATCGGCATCAACTACAGTACCCTCGCGCGATTTCATTTTTCCATCAGGCAATTCAACCATACCATATGAAAGATGGAAGATTGATTCGGCCCATGGCCGTTCAAGTTTAAGTAAAACCCGGCGAAGCACATCAAAATGATAATTTTGCTCATTACCAACAACATAAATTAGTTTTGAAGGATCAAACTCATTGGCTCGTTGCTGGGCTGTACCCAAATCCTGCGTCATATACACCGATGTGCCATCACTTCGCAACAATAACTTTTCATCTAGGCCTTCACTCGTTAAATCAATCCAAACCGAGCCATCAGCTTTTTTATAAAGTACACCTTTATCAAGCCCTTCCTCAACAATAGATTTGCCGAGAAGATAGGTCTGGGATTCATAATAGATTTTATCAAAATCAACACCCAAACGCTGATAAGTCTGTTCGAATCCACTATATACCCACGCATTCATGGTTTCCCATAAATGAATGGTTTCGGCATCTCGCGATTCCCATTTGAGCAACATTTCACGGGCTCCCGACATCAGAGTGCTTTGAGCAGCAGCTTCGTCATCACTCAATCCTTCAGCCTTTAATATGGCAATCTCTTCTTTAAATTTTTTGTCGAAAAGCACGTAATAATCGCCTACCAGTTTATCGCCTTTTTTACCCGTAGATTCAGGAGTTTCACCTTGACCGAACAATTTCCACGCCAGCATTGATTTGCAGATGTGGATACCTCTATCGTTTACAAGATTTACTTTAATAACCTTATAACCGGCCGCTTCCAATAAATTAGAGACTGAAAATCCCAGCAGGTTGTTACGGATATGGCCCAGGTGCAGTGGCTTATTGGTGTTTGGGGATGAATATTCAACAACAACTGGCCTTTGCTGCGGATTTTTCTTTAAGCCTAGATTTTTTAAGTTATAATGCTGTTGCAGAAAATTAATCCAGAATTCGTCCTTAAGTTTGAGATTGAGATAACCTTTTACAGTTCCGAAACTTGCTAAATCGGTCATTGTGGTCATCAGAGCATTGCCAATCATAGCAGCCGTTTCATCAGGCGATTTACGCGAAATTTTTAGCAGCGGAAATACTACCAGTGAAAAATCGCCCTGATTCCTGAAAGCCGGCGCTGTGCGCTGCACTGCCAGAATTGCGGGATCTATTGTTGTATCGAACAGCTGATTAACAGCCTGAGCGGCATAAAGTGCAATTTGCTTCTCAATCATTAGTTTTTGGTTTGGCAGCGGCAAAATTACTGTATTTTGGGCAAATGATGTCCAAACCATGGCCATTGACTCAATTGAATACCTGTATTTTCGAACCTAAATGATCAGATTACATTCAACTTGCACTTTATGATAACCATTAAAATTGCACTATTCAGTAGTATAATTTATAATTAATAGCGCATCTAAATACATAAAAATAGTTTTGGGTTTATTTTGCGATATAGGTTAAACAAGTATATTTGCAGAGGTTTTTTTGCGGCAGGTTGCCGGTAAAGGTTCTTAAAGCAGACTCCCCCTCTGCCCGGGCCCGTAAAAGAGCTGAATTACGCTGAGTTGGCATAATTTCACTCATTTAACTATACAAAAACCAATACAATGAAAAAAAACGTAATCATCATTGGAGCCGCCGGAAGGGACTTCCACAACTTTAACACTTATTTCAGAGGTAATGCAAACTATAATGTTGTAGCATTTACTGCAGCCCAGATTCCTGACATCGATGGCCGTAAATATCCCAAAGAATTAGCCGGAGAAGATCTGTATCCGGCTGGTATTCCAATCCATGCAGAACAGGATCTGCCTAAACTCATAAAGGAACTGAAAGTTGATGAATGTGTATTTGCCTACAGCGACGTTCCTTACCCCAGGGTGATGAATATGAGTGCTATTGTGAACGCAGCCGGAGCAAATTTTGTATTGCTAGGACATAAAGACACCATGGTTGCAAGTACAAAGCCTGTAATTGCTGTTGGAGCTACCCGTACCGGGTGCGGAAAAAGCCAGACCAGCCGCCGGATTATTGAAATTCTGATGGAAATGGGTCTTAAAGTGGTTGCTGTGCGCCATCCGATGCCTTATGGCGATTTAAATGCGCAGAAAGTTCAGCGCTTTGCAACCGTTGAAGATCTTAAGAAGCATAAGTGTACCATCGAAGAGATGGAAGAATACGAACCTCATGTAGTTCGCGGCAATGTTATTTATGCCGGCGTTGATTATGAAGCTATCCTGCGCGAAGCCGAAAAAGATCCTTCGGGATGCGATGTTATTCTTTGGGATGGTGGCAACAACGACTTCCCGTTCTATAAACCCGACCTTATGATTGGTGTGGCCGACCCCCTTCGCCCAGGTGCAGAAGTGAGTTATTATCCAGGCGAAGTAGTTGCACGCATTTCAGATGTGATTGTTATCAACAAAATTGACTCGGCAAGCCTCGAAAATATAAATGCAGTGCGCGCCAATCTATCAAAAATTAATCCGGGTGCCATTATTGTTGACGGTGCTTCGCCATTAACGGTTGACAAACCTGAACTTATCCGCGGCAAGCGTGTACTTGTGGTTGAAGATGGCCCTACACTTACCCACGGTGAAATGAAAATTGGTGCAGGCGTTGTAGCTGCCCTGAAACACGGAGCAGGAGAATTGGTTGACCCAAGACCTTTTACAGTTGGTAAACTGAGTGAAACGTTCCGCATTTACCCGAATATCGGAACATTGCTTCCGGCCATGGGTTATGGCGAAGAGCAGGTTCGCGACCTTGAGAAAACCATTGAAAATACGCCATGCGATGCTGTAGTGATTGCAACTCCTATTGATTTGAGCCGTATTGTTAAAATCAACAAGCCTACCGTTAAAGTAGGCTACGATCTTCAGGAGATTGGAACTCCAAACCTGACAGGCGTTCTCAACGATTTTGTTAAAAAGCACAATCTCGTTAAATAAAAAAAAAGCCCCTTTTCAGGGGCTTTTTTTTTAACACTTTATGAACAATCAAACCCAATTCGACAGCTGATACGTACTTTTGTATTCTGTGCCTCATAAACAAACAAATCATGAAAAACCGCAGTTTAGTTTCGATTACGGATTACACCAAAGAGCAGTATTTGCGTATATTGGATCTTGCAGAAGAATTTGAGAAAAAGCCAACTCAAAAAATTCTGGAGGATTTTGTAGTTGCAACCTTGTTTTTCGAACCTTCAACAAGAACACGGCTTAGTTTCGAGAGTGCAGCATCGCGCCTTGGAGCCAAGGTAATCGGATTTTCGGATGCATCCAACTCAAGCGTATCGAAAGGTGAATCGTTAAAAGATACCATTCTTACCGTGAGCAATTATTGCGACATTATTGTAATGAGACACCCGCGTGAGGGAAGCGCCCGATTTGCAAGCGAAGTAGCCAAAGTTCCGGTAATTAATGCCGGCGACGGCGGAAACCAGCACCCAACACAATGCTTGCTCGACTTATATTCAATCCGCAAAACCCAGGGTAAACTGGATGGGCTCAACATAGCTTTTGTTGGAGATCTCAAATACGGCCGTACGGTGCACTCGGATGTTATGGCGCTTTGTAATTTCAATACAACATTTCATCTGGTTTCACCTACCGAGCTCAAACTTCCGAGCTATGTTAAAATGCACATCAAAAACAACAACCTGAAATATCATCAGTACACCGATTTAAATGATGTGATGCAGTTTGCCGATATTATTTATATGACCCGCATTCAGAAGGAACGATTTTCGGACCCTATTGAATATGAAAAAGTTAAAAACGCCTACATCCTCACGGCATCGATGCTACATGGCTGTAAAGAAAATATGAGGGTGCTTCATCCGCTGCCCAGAGTTAATGAGATTACAGAAGATGTTGATGAAACTACACAGGCCTATTACTTTCAGCAGGCACTCAATGGTGTTTATGTTAGGCAGGCATTACTCGCCACAATACTTGGCGTTAAATAATCATCAGCACAACTTTAAATCATCAACAAAATGGAAAACGAAAATATAAGAAAAGAACTGGTAGTATCAGCCATTGAAAACGGAACAGTAATTGACCATATTCCGGCAAAAAGTGTATTCAGGGTTGTTAAAATGCTCAATCTGGATGCGGCGGATACACAAATTACCATAGGTATGAACCTTGAAAGCCGCAAATACGGCAAAAAAGGAATTATCAAAGTAAGCAATGTGTTTTTTGAGAAGAAGGAAATTGATAAAATAGCCCTTATCGCTCCAACTGCAAGCCTGATTGTAATTAAAAACTATAAGGTAGCTGAAAAACGCGATGTTGAAATTCCAGACCAGATTGACAGCTTTGTAAAATGTGTGAATCCAAACTGCATTACAAATCATCAACAGGTTAGTACCAGATTTACAGTAATTGACAAATCAGACCTTAAGCTGCAATGCCATTATTGTGAAAAAATTACAGCAAAAAACAATATTGTAATGCTTTAAATTAAGCTTATGTTGCCCTGATTATCGTAACATCTGATAATCTAGGCTTTTTATTGCATTACGATAAACAATTTGCTCGTTTAAATAGTCCAGTTCTTTTATTTCAGCGATAATTAAATATAGCTGAAAATGATGACTTTAATTGTAAACAAATCGGCAATTAAAGAATTGATTCCTTATTCGGCCGGAGCAATTCTGATTGATAACTGGTTCAGCTATGCCATCTCATATTCAAAAACTCATCCTTGAAGGCGAGCATCAGCAGCTTGATTTTAAATTTGGTATCACCGACTCAAAAAAGATTGCACGTTCGCTCGCCGCTTTTGCCAATACAGATGGTGGCCGCCTGCTACTTGGAGTAAAAGACAACGGATCTATTGCTGGCGTTCGCAGCGATGAGGAGTATTATATGGCCGAAGCAGGTGCAACCATTTATTGCAGGCCCGAAGTATATTTCGAAATGAAAGAATGGAACGAAAACGGAAAAACTGTGATGGAAATTATTATTCCGAAAAGTTTTAGCGGACCATATGCTGCCCCGGATAAAGATGGCAAATACAAGTTTTATATTAGGGTTAAGGATGAAAACTATCCGGCAGGAGGTGTAATGACCAAAGTCTGGAAAAAGCAAAAAGATCCGAAAGGGGTTTATATTGAATATACCGACGTTGAAAGAACGCTGCTTGCTTTTGTTGAAGTTCACGGAAGTATTACCGTATCGGCACTTCAGAAAATGACCCGATTTAGCCGGGCCAGGTGCGAACATATGCTGGCTGATTTGGTGGTGCTTAATATTCTAAAAATCAACTATAGTATAAACGGTATTTATTTTACATTGCATGATGATTTCGATACCGGCGTTCATCCACTTACAAAGCCAAGCTAAGCTAAACACATGAAACGAATTGGAATCCTCTCGGATACGCATGGTAACTTCCATCCTTCCATTGCTGAATTTTTTAATGAATGCTCTGAAATATGGCATGCCGGGGATATTGGCAATCTGGAAACCGCAATGGAAATAGCTGGATTTAAACCATTAAAGGCTGTAACAGGCAATATCGACGATCAGGTTCTAAGGTCATTTTATCCAGTATATCAGGAGTTTACCTGCGAAAAAAAGAGGATTCTTATGCTGCATATCGGGGGATACCCAGGCCGATACAGCAAGGATGCAAAGCAATTGATTACTGAATTAAAACCCGATGTATTTATCTGCGGGCACTCGCATATTTTGCGGATTATTTATGATAAAAAACACGATTTATTGTATATCAATCCCGGAGCAGCCGGAAAATCTGGTTTTCACAAAGTTATTACAGCCATCCGATGCACTTTTGATGGTGATGAAATTAAAGATCTTGAAATAAAAGAGATTGAGCGCTAACTTAATTTTCAGCGCAAGCGGTCAGCTGCTTTTACCAACTTTTCATCTGAAGCAATAGAACGATTAGCAAGAACATATAAAATTAAGGCAGCCAGAATCAGGTACATGGCCGGATGGTTGTAATCCGGAGCCGCGTTGGTTGCTGCGCCAATCAGGTTGGAATAATAAAAGAAAATGAGTGCTATTTCAACCAGCAACAAAACAATTCCAAATTTTACAAATCGAAGCTGTGAACGCCTGTTCTTATAAAGAAAAATTGCCGAAAAAGCCAATACAACTGAAACTGCAGTAATAATCTGCAAAGGCAAAAGCATCATTACATTTAAACCTGTTAATGGGGATGAGCTGTCGCGGAAGCCTTTGAGATAAACTTCAAGAAATGTTTGTCCCTGATTATCAAACACGATTAAAGGGAAAAAGAAAGCAGCAGTGAGCAATAATGCAGCAAACAGCAGATAAACCGATTGAATTCTTTGTATCATAGAGCCCAAAATTTTCAGCAAAGATAATCACATGCATTGTATCAGAAGGCATTTCGTTTTAAGTTTTCGCTTTAAAAGGCTAAGGATAAGTTCAAATTCTGTATCGGGATAAAAGATTAACTTTGCAAACTGCCGTAATTGTATTTCCTGCATGAAACTTCTGCTAATGGCGAAGGTGCTTATCGGCCTTCTGATTGCACTTTATGTTTATAGTTTGTGGCACCGGGCGCCTGATATCGATGATGCCTGGATAGGTGAACACGCTTACTGGATGGCCCACAACGGATATGTGAAATCGGAACTTATGCATGGCATTACTGCTCAGGAAATCAGGCATATTGTACATCATAAGGCCTTTACATTAACCGGAGCTGGATTTATTCTGCTGTTTGGCTTTTCTCTTATGAGTCTTAAAGCAGTTAGTTTATTCTGGATACTGGTGTTTCTGATGTTCTTCTACACTTTAATGAGTAATGGATTTTCAAAGGAAACTATGCTTATTTCAATATTATTCTGGGTCTCAAATGCGCTTGTTTTCCAGTTTTCCTTTGTTTATCGCCCCGAAATAATGGTGATGGCTATAGGTTTTCTATCCTTTGCGGCTCTTGTACGGGCCCTTCACAATACTCAGAATCAAACCGGATTCACTTTACTAAGTGGGCTAATGGCAGGAATGGCAGCAGCAACCCATCTCAACGGGCTAATTTATATAGCCGCCGGTGGAGTGGTTCTTCTTGCCTACCGAAAATTAAAATTTGCAGTCATTTTCAGCCTGGCAGTTTTACCTACTTTTGCCATTTATTTTTATGATTTCATATCAGTTAACGATTTTCACCTGTGGCTTTATCAGATAAACCAATCGCCGGCGCTGAAAAAATCCACGCTTTTCCCTTCATCACTTGCGTTTCTCGCAAAAATATCGCGCGAACATCTTCGTTTTTTCCATAGCCCCAAAGAAATCAGCCTTTCATTGCTTTTACTGTTTTCACTTTTTGTCAACTTCCAAAATTTAAAACGTCAGCAGCCTCTGCTATTGTATCTGCTGGTTTTGGTAATTTCTCTTTCGTTGCTTTCGGTTCATTCAACTTCAAAATACATCTTACTTTACTTACCGTTCATTGCACTGGTAATACTTTACACATTCAGCTTCTTAAATACAAACCGGAATTCTGGTGATATCATAGTGCGAAATCTAAAATATAGCACAGCATTTAAGATATGGATGGGACTTTTTGTTATTTATCTGGGAACGAATATCGCATGGAATTTTCATATTGCCAATCAAAAATTTGACCCTGAAGAGAACAAAATTCTTGCTGAGAAGTACATGGGAAAATCTACATCAAAGCTTAATGTACTAGCACCTATGAATTTTATTTTCAATGAAATGGGAAAATTCAAAAGAATCCAGGGTGACTTGAGCTTGAGCGAAATGGGCAAAGGCGGAAAACAATGGAATCCGGATACTTTTTGGAATTATGCCGATAGTATGAAGATTGATTATTTGCTTCTCACGAAAAAATATGAGTTACAACTCAATCTGCCAGAGCAGGATTCAGCAGCCAGAATCCGTGCTGGCTACCGTCTTGAAGGTATAACAGATGGTATTCAGGTATATAAGCATGTATTGCCTCATCGTTAATTGAAACCAAATGGGAAAATATCAGAATATCATCTGGGACTGGAACGGCACTCTGCTCAATGATCTCGAATTATGTTTACATGCAGTAAATCTGTTGCTTGTAAAGCGAAACATTCCGCAACTAACACGCGAACGATATCTTGATATTTTTACATTTCCGGTTAAATCCTATTATTCGAGCGCTGGTTTTGATTTTTCAAAAGAGTCCTTTGAAGTATTGGCCGATGAATTTATGGATCATTATCATCGGCTGGTCAGGAATGCCCGACTGCACGAAAAGGCTTTCGACCTTATTAACCAGTTAAAGTTAAAAGGAAAATCACAGATTATTGTGTCGGCTATGCAGCAAAGCACATTAAACCATCTAGTATCAGAGCATGGTCTAAGTGCTTACATGTCAGGCGTTTTCGGAATCGAAAATCATCTGGCCGGAGGCAAAATCGGCCTGGCTGAAAGCGCTTTTTCAACAACAGGCTTCGACAAGCAGCAAACCTGTCTGATTGGTGATACGCTTCATGATGCTGAGGTTGCCCGGCATTTAGGCATTGCTTGCATTTTAGTATCTGTTGGGCACCAATCAAATGAACGGCTGCACACCTCGGGCTTTCCGGTTGCCCAATCATTCAACGACCTCTCAGCTTTGCTGACTGCCAAATAAAAGCTACTTTTCTTCTTTAACCATGCGCTCAAGCGCTTTATCGTAATATTCTTCGGCAGACAAAAATCCATTGCTCCAGATTTCACGCTTCTCAGCGACGCCCGAATCGTTTTGATAAAGCCAAACACCGTCCTTCATATTATGAATGTAAGGCCCCGAAACCATTACCCGCCCATTCGGGTGAAAAAATGATGCCAAGCCTTCGAGCAAGCCATTGCGGTAGGTAGCAGATTGTTTAACCGGCCCGTCGTAATAATACTGCTTCCATATTCCGTCCTTAACTCCGTTGCGATAATTAAGTTCTTCGAGCAACGCTCCGTTGGCGTAGTATTTTTTCCAGGTGCCTTCGGGCTTTCCGTTCAGATAATTTTCTTCCGAAATCACAATTCCAGCTTCGTTGAAAAATTGCCACAGTCCTTCCCTGACTTCATTCACATAAGCACCTTCCCACTTTTTAACGCCCGATGGGTAAAATGCGGTGGTAACTGCTCTGCTTCCATTTTCACTAAAAACAGAGGTAGCTGAAACAAATCCAAGTGTATCGTAGTAGCTAAACAAGCCTTCAGGTTTATCAGCTATAAAAGTGCCTTCGTAAACAAGGCAACCTTTCATATCAAGCTTCCGCCATTTCCCCTGTTTTTTACCATTGGCATCGGTTTTATTTAAATTATCGGGAATGGTTTGGGCTAAAGCTGAGTTAACAGAAGCAACCAGAAGGATGATAAAAGAAACAGTGTACAGAATTCGGTAATACCTGATCTGATGTATGTTGTAACGCATAGTTCGTATATGTCAGTAACGTCAAAGTCTTTTGTAAATTTGTTGCAAAATTAAGCAAAAGTAACCCCCGGATTACAACTAATTTTATGCACAACTACTCATCGCGATTGCTCGAAGAAGCTGTAAATGAATTGTCGCGTTTACCTGGGATTGGCCGGCGATCGGCATTGCGGCTTGCATTGCATCTGCTCAGGCAGGAACCTTCGCGTACCGAAAATCTGGGCTCTGCATTACTTAAACTCCGCAGTGATATAAAATACTGTAGCAAATGCCACAACATTTCAGATTCAGAACTTTGCACCATTTGTTCTGACCAGAAGCGGGATAACGGGTTGATTTGCGTAGTTGAGGATATCCGTGATGTTATGGCCATTGAGAACACCGGCCAGTTCAGGGGACTTTACCATGTTTTGGGCGGTGTAATATCGCCAATGGATGGCATTGGGCCTGCCGATCTTACCATCCAGCTTCTAACAAAGCGAACCGAAGACGAGCAGATAAGGGAAATAATAATGGCCTTGCCAGCTACAACCGAAGGCGACACAACCAATTTTTACCTTTATAAAAAACTTCGTGATAAAGTTAAAGTAATTTCAGCCATTTCACGTGGTGTTGCTATTGGCGATGAACTGGAGTTTGCTGATGAAATTACCCTGGGAAAATCCATTCTCAACCGAATTCCTTACGAGCATTTATCCGACTAAAGTAAACGGCGGAACTTTTTGATGCATACGTTGTTTAACCGGATAAATTTAACCGGCACCCAAGTTTTATAGCCAAACACAAAAGTCACAATGAATATCCAGATACAAACATCCGCATCACGTGGCACTGCCCATTATGGATGGTTAAATGCCAGATATAGCTTTAGTTTTGCCAACTATTACAATCCTATGCGCGAACGTTTTGGAATGCTTCGCGTATTAAATGACGATATTATTGAAGGTGGCGGCGGTTTTGACACCCACCCGCATAACAATATGGAAATCATTACCATTCCACTTTCAGGAGCACTCAGACACCGCGATAGTATGGGTCATACATCGGTTATCCGGAAACGCGAAGTGCAATATATGTCGGCAGGCCAGGGAGTTCAGCATTCTGAATTCAACGATTCACCAACCGAATCACTCAACCTGCTCCAGATCTGGATTTTTCCTGAAAAACGCAATACCCCTCCGCGATATGATCAGATAAATTTCGAAGGCAAAATCATACCGGATCAGCTAAAAGTAATTGTGAGCCCGACTGGCGGTGAAGATACCATACAAATTTTGCAGCAAGCCTGGCTAAGTATGCTCAATGCCTCGCCCTCTGGTGTTCATAAATACACTTTACACCGCGAAGGAATCGGAGTATTTGTTTTTGTAATCTCAGGTAAAATTCAAATTAATGGTCAATCATTATCAGAGCGTGATTCAGCTGAAATTACCGGTATTAAAGAATTTGAACTTGAAACTATCACTGCCGCTGAAATACTCTTTATTGAGGTACCAATGCAATGATAATTCATTGCACATGATGTTTGTTTGACAAAGCATTAATCGGATCTTCAACAATATCGAAGATGGTCATCTGATTTTCGATAAAGGGAGGTTCGGCATGTCTCTGAGCGCCAAAACCATTTTGTGTGAGAAAATGCATAATTGCTTTTTTATACATATTCACCGGAGTGGTTCCATGTTTCTGACAGAACAAATCGACCCTTTTCTTTTGCTGAACCGTAAGTTTAAAGTTCACTTGTCTGAATTTTCGGGCTTTGCGTTTTCTGCGCTTAACGGCCATAGAGAGCTTTTTACTTCAACAAATTTACAGTATCAAATCAATTCATCATCAAGGCAAGGTTAAAAAGCACAAAATTGGGCAAAAATCCCGACTAATATAGTGAATTTCAATCTTCCTGAGGTCTGATAATCTCTCGGATATCAGAAATTATTTTCCTGGCCAGAATATCAGCTTTTGTTTCGGAATCACTTTCGGCATAAATTCTGATAATCGGCTCGGTATTAGATTTTCGCAGATGTACCCATTCATTATCAAACTCAATTTTAACTCCATCGATAGTGCTTAACGGCTGACGCACATATTTTGCAGCCATCTTCACCAGAATTTCATCCACATTCATTTCCTCGGAAAGTTGAATTTTATTTTTTGAGATAAAATAATCGGGATATGATGCCCTGAGTGCCGAAGTGCGCTTACCACTTAATGCAAGGTGCGTAAGAAATAAAGCGATTCCTGCCAATGCATCGCGGCCATAATGCAATTCAGGTAGTATAACTCCCCCATTGCCTTCACCGCCTATTACGGCTCCTACTTCTTTCATTTTGGCTACAACATTAACTTCACCAACCGCTGACGAATAGTATGAACCGCCTGATTTCTCGGTAATATCACGCAAAGCGCGTGTAGATGACATATTTGAAACCGTATTGCCTTGCTTACAGCTTAAAATATAATCAGCAACAGTAACAAGGGTATATTCTTCACCAAACATTCCTCCATCTTCACAAACTATTGCGAGTCTGTCAACATCAGGATCCACAACAAACCCGACATGAGCCTTGTTTTTTACCACCCATTTCGAAATTTCGGTGAGATTTTCGGGAAGTGGTTCCGGATTATGCGGAAAATGGCCATCAGGCGTACAGAACAGTTCATCGATTTTCTCAACGCCCAGCGCTCTGAGCAACAAAGGAACAGCGATTCCGCCGGTCGAATTAACAGCATCAATGGCTACCCTGAAACCCGCTTTACGGATAGCGTCAACATTTACGTATGGTAGTTCCAGAATTTTAGATATATGAGCTTCAATTTGCGTTGCGTCAGAGGTAAGCAAGCCCAGTTTGTCAACCGGAGCAAATATTACCTGATTAGATTCAGCAATCTCGAGTAGTTCAGTTCCTTTATCAGCATCAATAAACTCACCGGCACTATTCAGTAATTTAAGGGCATTCCATTGCCCCGGATTGTGGCTGGCTGTAATAATAATGCCTCCATCAGCATTAAGGCCCGTAACCGCCATTTCAACCGTTGGGGTTGTTGAAAGTCCGCAATCAGTCACATCAACACCCATTCCCTGCAAAGTTGCACATACCAGCTGATTAACCACAGGGCCCGAAACCCGCGCATCGCGACCCACCACAACCATGGGTTTATGATTTACCGAGCTTAAAATCATCGAAGCAAAAGCCGATGTAAATCGCACTATATCTACAGGTGTAAGATTTTCACCCTGTGGTCCGCCAATAGTGCCGCGAATACCTGAAATACTTTTAATTAGTGTCATACATTTTGAATAATATGCAAAAATAGTGATTAATACCTGCTGTATTCACATTGAATGGTTAACTGTATTTACAATTTATGCTTCATTTTGTAAAATTTATCAACATTTTACTGTCCATAACTAATCGGCAATCGGGTTGCATTGCTTCGATTAATGTATTAATATTAACATACCATGAACTGATGAATACGGCAATTGATTTTCGAGAAGCAGTATTCGGGTAAATGAAACCAATAAATGGTTAATTTTGCAAAGGATTAACCGGTGCGTACAAACGTAGACTGATGCTGATATTTAGACTGATTTGCATCTGATTACAGCAATTACCGGTGAAACAACATTGATATGAACAGCTTTTTTGAGAACGACGACGATAATGCACTTTCGGAACTGATTGAGCGCTTTGAGGAGATGCTGCATGAGGATCGTCATGTGTTTTTCGACGTAGAAGAGTACGAAGATATTATAGATTACTTTTTAGGAATCAATGACCTGAAAAAGTGCGCTACAGCCGTTCATCTGGCAATAGAGCAATATCCTGCCCATTCAGGTATTATGATTAGGCAGGCTCAACTTCTTGTTTCATCCAATAAAGCAGAAAAAGCTTTGCGCGTGCTTACTAAAGTTGAGCATATTGATCCCACAAATTCAGAAATATACATCACTAAAGGAGCAATTTATAGTCAGCTAAAACGCTACGATGATGCAATTCGTGAGTACAACAAGGCTTTAAATGAGCAGGAAGATTTTAGCAATATCTATTCGAATATTGCCTTTGAATATGAAAATCTGGGCAATTATGAGAAGGCCATCGAATACCTTAAAAAAGTACTTGACATTGAGCCTGATAATGAAACCATCATATTTGAACTTGCTTTTTGTTTCGAAATTACAGCGCAAAGCGAATCATCTATCGAGTACTTTACTGAATATACTGATCGACATCCTTATTCAAAATTCGGCTGGTTCAATCTGGGTGTAGCCTATAATACCATAGAACTGTACGAAAAAGCCATTGAAGCTTTTGAATTTGCCATTGCCATTGATCCCTCTTTTTCGTCAGCTTACTTTAACAAAGCCAATTCGCTGGCAGGAATGCAGTTGTATCATCACGCCATAGAAGCTTATCGCGAAACCTTTGAACATGAAGAGCCTGAGGCGCTTACATTTTATTATGTAGGTGAATGTTTTGAGAAGCTTAATTTACCCGACGAAGCGATTGCACAATTTAGAAAAGCAGTTGAACTGGATGAAAATCTGGCCGATGCATGGGTTGGAATGGGAGTTTGCTATGAAGAAAAAGGCAACCTTCAGGCTGCTATGCGTTACCTGAGGCGGGGCATTGAAATTGAACCGGATAATGCCGATTATTACGCAACACTGGCGGTAGTACAGCAAAATTCAGGTGCACTTTCAGAAGCAGAAAATTCATTCAAGAAAGCCATTGAACTCAACCCACTGGATGAAGAAATATGGCTTGACTACAGTGCTATGTGGATTCAGTCGGAGAAGTTCGATAAAGCGATCGAAATTCTGGACGAAGCTGTATTCCAGGTGGCTAAAAAACCTCCTATTGCTTTTCGTAAAGTAGTTGTATTGTACAATCAGGGTCATATTAACGAAGCCGTAAGATTGCTCGAAACCATCATGCCTTCAGAAGGATCAGGCGATTTATTTAATGCCATGATTGAATTTGCGCCCTACCTGATCAACGATCCGCGCATTGCTGAAATCGGACTGGCAAATAATCAGTAACAGATTTTCCCATTCTTTGCTCAAATGCACCAGGCCATGAATCGGACATACGGTTTAATCGGATTTCCGCTGCAACACTCTTTTTCAAAGCAATACTTTACCGAAAAATTCAGGTTATCAGGCATCGACGCTAATTATGAAATATTTGAGATTCAGGACATATCGATGTTTCCGGAATTTCTATCATTGCATCCGCATTTGCAGGGTTTCAATGTTACAATCCCTTATAAACAAAGTATAATCAGTTATCTAAATTCGCTTGATGCCGAAGCTGCTGCCATTGGAGCTGTTAACACTGTTTTGATTGATCGTTCAAATAAAAATCCACACTTAAAGGGATTTAATACAGATGCACCAGCTTTCAGCAGTGTAATAAAATCGTTTACTTCGGGGCAGTTGGGTCAGGCCATGATTCTTGGTAATGGCGGAGCAGCAAGATCTGCAGCTTATGTGCTGGAAAATCTGGGTTGGAAGGTTATTTATATAGCACGCCAGAGTCAGCAGCATTCGCCCAAAATGCTTTCCTATCAGGACATTGATGCAAAACTGATGGATGAAACCATGCTGATTGTAAATGCCAGTCCGGTAGGTATGTTTCCTGATTCAGAGAGTGCACCGGCTATTCCTTATCATTTATTAAACTGGGCGCATTATCTATTTGATATGGTTTACAACCCTTCGCTTACACGCTTTCTCGAAAAAGGTGCCGCGATGGGAGCTAAAACATGTAATGGAATGGGTATGCTGGTAAAGCAAGCTGATCTGGCCTGGCAATTATGGAATAGTTATTGGAAACAATAGCCAACTCCCTTAATTGTGTTTATGGTTTCCTCGCCAAGTTTCTCTCTGATTTTCCGGATATGAACATCAATGGTGCGTTCTCCAACAATTACTTCGCTTCCCCATACTTTTGCAAAAATCTCTTCTCTCGAAAATACCTTGCCGGGTTTTGATGCAAGCAGAATCAGCATCTCAAATTCCTTTTTCGACAAGGCAAACCTCAATCCATCCTTCCACACAGCGTACTTATCCTTATCAATCAAAATATGGCCTACCTCGATTAAATGAGATTCCTCCTGTACCACGTTCCGTCTTAACAGCGCCCTGATTCTAGATACAAATACTCTTGGTTTTACAGGTTTCCTGATAAAATCGTCAGCTCCGGCATCAAATGCTTCTATTTGGGTAATATCCTCGCCGCGGGCGGTTAGTAAAGCAATTACCGAATCATTCAGCTGCGGGTCGTGCCTCATCTGCCGGCAAGCTTCAATACCACCAAGAACAGGCATAAGCATATCGAGAACAATGAGACCGGGATTAAACTTCCTGGCCTGCTCAATAGCTTCCCTCCCATTGCTTGCTGTTTGCACTTCAAAGCCTTCGCGACGCAGATTATAGCTCAGAAATTCTAAAATATCGCGCTCGTCATCGGCCAGTAATATCAGATTGGAATTCATACTACCCACTTTGGCACAAAAATACCATCCATTACAATGTGTAATGTAAACATTATGTTAAGGTTATGTAATCATTGTGTTATCCCGAATTATTGTCAATAACCGGCATTTTTTTCATAATTTTGGTCAATGGCCACACACCGTGGCATAAATTGAAGCCAAATTCTGATAAACTAATAGTTAAATGTCAGCAAAAGAAACCATAAACAGAATCACACTCGAGCCTGCCGAAGGTGGTTACACTCACATTATCATTCCCCGGGAAGGATTCAGCACCAAAAGTATGCTTACGTTACTGGTAATAGGTTTGTGGCTTTTTATGATACTCATCTGGACAATTTTGCTTTTGCAGATCAGCCCCTGGTGGTCGTTGCTTTCAGTGCCATTCTGGCTACTTGGATTTGTAACATTGCGTATTTCAATGCGTATGATTATGTCGTCGCAGGAGATTATTGCCGGAAAGGATGAGATAACACTTATTTATACTGAAGGTGGGTTGAAATCGCATATTAGCCTTAAAAGCAGCGAAATTGATTCAATAACCTGGGTTGAAGGAGGCTTTAAAGCACTCTCGGGCATTTCGCGCAAAGGCATCTACCCGGCTGTAATTTCGCACAACGAAGCTTATGGCTTTGGTCAAAGGTGCACCAAAGAAGAAAAAAAATTCTTGCTCGAAACAGTTAAGAATCTTACAAATAGTTGAAATCACTGACATGAAAAACAATATTATTGATATTGATCACGATATTATCCGCGAAATTCTGCTGAAACACGACAATCGCGTAATATTTGAAAAAACCAATGTGGTTCCTGATGAAACAGAGATGCTTACTGAGCTAAGCGCCTGCATAAACCTGGGCGAAATGACTCCTAAATCGGTGCTCGGTCTGGATATTTACCAATATAGTTCCTATGGTGAATTTGAACAGATGCTAATTCCGTTTTTATTTAAAACAATGCTTGGCACAACCATTGATTTATGTATTGATAATCACCCTTTTATATTTCAAACCTATTCCCGCGAAAGGATAGAAAAGAGTTTTATAAGCACCGGCGACGGAGGTTTTCTGATTTTTGACACCCCCTTGCATTCGTTGCTATTTGCTTGCAATTATGCCATAGTCCTAAGAATTTACAATGCATTTCACTTTTATCCGCGCTTGCGCAAAATTATTGGTGGCATCAGCACCCGGTATGCGATTACTTACGATAAAGTGTACTCATACAGCGACAATCACTATGGCCGGGCTATTATAAACAATGCCAGAATTTTATCGCGCGATAGCCTTAACCGCTGTCTTATCGACGAACATGTGCATCGCTGGTTTACAGTTAATATTGATGGCATCGAAAACCTTCAGGTGCTTACTATTGAAGATATTTCAAACATTCATGAGTTTAGCACTGGTTATAACCGGATTCTGCTTGCCACACGTAGTGATAAGATTTTCGGACGTGAAGCCAACCGCCACGAAGGAATCATCAATTCTGATATTCTCAAAATCGGGAAAATTAAGGCTAAAGAAACCGACATCAATATTTACAACCTTCATCTTCAGGTAAGTACGAGCCTTGTGAACAACGACGACGAAAGCCAGAAGAAAATTGTGACCATAAGCCTCGGCAACCTGAATACAACAGGTATCTAAATTTGTAAAAAGTTCAGGTAATATGTGTGCCCTTAAAATTTTAAACGTTCAGCAAATTCGCGAAGCAGATGCTTATACCATTGCTCATGAACCCATTGCATCAATTCAGTTGATGGAACGTGCTGCTGCAGCCTGTTTTTACTGGATTCGCAAAATGGCCGGTAAAGAAGCCGGCTTTAAAGTGCTTTGCGGGATGGGAAACAATGGTGGCGATGGGCTCGCTGTTGCAAGAATGTTACAGAATGATGGTTTTGATACCGAAGTCATGGTTATCAGGCACAGCAAAAATGTTACTGACGATTTTCAGATAAACTTTAATTTGCTTGCCGATACCGATGGCATAGTAATTACAGATATTTACGAAACGGATCCTCAGATAGAATTAAGCAGCAGAGACATTGTAATCGATGCCATACTTGGCTCAGGATTAAATAAACCTGTTTCAGGATTTATTGCTCAGGTAATACATCAGGTAAACAAAAGTAATGCTTTGGTTATCAGCATAGATATGCCTTCAGGCTTATTTGCTGATTCTTGTTCAGATCCACGCAGGCAGGCCATTGTTCAGGCCGATTACACCCTCACTTTTCAAATGCCAAAGCTGGCGCTACTGATGGCCGAAAATGAACCGTTTATCGGCCAATGGGAGGTATTGGATATTGGTTTACATCCTGAATATTTGCAAAAGGAAGCGTGCAGCCATTTTTTGACCGAGCGCCGCGATTGCAGTCTAATTTACAGGCCGCGCCCGCTTTTTGCTCACAAAGGTAATTTTGGACATGGGCTGCTGATTGCCGGAAGTACCGGTAAAATGGGAGCGGCTGTTATGGCTGCCAAAGCTTGTTTGCGATCAGGTGCCGGACTATTGACCGCCCATGTGCCTGGTGATGGATTTTTAATTATGCAATCGTCAATACACGAAGCTATGGTGAGTATTGATCCTGCTGATTCCTGTTTCTCAGCGCTTCCGGTACTTGACAATTACAATGCTATTGCTGTAGGCCCTGGCCTCGGTAATGATCCTGGCACCCAGGCTGCCCTTAAACTGCTGATTCAGCAAACTACTGTGCCTCTTATTATTGATGCCGATGCGCTTAACATTCTGGCAAACAATAAAACCTGGATATCATTTCTTCCACCCGGCAGTATCTTAACGCCCCACCCCGGAGAGTTTGAGCGACTGGCAGGAGCTACCGAAAATCAATTTGACAGGCTTGAGTTGCTTAAAATAATGGCCGAGCGGTATAAAATATATATTGTACTTAAAGGTGCCTTTACTGCGGTTGCTTGTCCCGACGGAAATGTTTATTTTAATCCTACCGGCAACCCTGGTATGGCAAAAGGCGGCAGTGGCGATGCTTTAACGGGCGTTCTGCTTGGACTTATGGCCTCAGGTTACACACCCGGCCAATCGTGCATTTTAGGTACTTGGTTACATGGGTATGCCGGCGATCTGGCTGCACGAAAATTCAGTACCGAATCGATGCTTACCAGCGATCTGATAGATATGCTGGGGAAAGCATTCCGGAAAATCAGCCGGTAATTGCTTCAACAATATCCTCTTCGAGCCGAAGGTTATCGATGATAAATCCCTGCCTTTCAGGAGTATTGCGTCCCATATAAAATGAAAGCAATTCACTTATTTCAGCCGATTTCCGCAGTATTACCGGATCAAGTCGCATACTGGCGCCAATAAAATGCCTGAATTCATCGGGCGAAATCTCTCCCAATCCTTTAAAGCGGGTAATCTCCGGATTAGGTGCCAGTTCGGCAATTGAAGCCAAACGCTCTTCGTCAGTATAACAATAATTGGTCTTTTTCTTGTTGCGAACCCTGAAAAGCGGAGTCTGTAAAATATACAAATGGCCTGCCTTTACAACATCAGGATAAAATTGCAGAAAAAACGTAAGCAGCAACAATCGGATGTGCATTCCATCCACATCTGCATCGGTAGCAATCACTATATTATTGTACCTGAGATTCTCAACCCCTTCTTCGATATTGAGTGCCGATTGCAGCAGGTTGAATTCATCGTTTTCATAAACAACCCTTTTGCTAAGTCCGTAACAGTTAAGGGGTTTACCTTTGAGGCTGAATACCGCCTGCGTATTTACATCGCGCGATTTAGTTATAGAACCGCTTGCCGAATCACCTTCGGTAATAAACAATGTAGTATCTAGCCTCAGACCATCGTTGCTGTTGTAATGGATACGGCAATCGCGCAACTTTTTGTTATGGAGGCTTACTTTTTTAACGCTTTCTTTGGCCAGCTTTTTAATATTGGCCAATTCCTTGCGTTCCTTTTCGCTCTGCATTATTTTGCGCAGCAAAGCCTCAGCCGTGTCGGCGTTCATGTGCAGATAGTTATCAAGCTGTTTTTTAAGGATATCACCAATATAATTGCGTATAGTTTGGCCGTCGGGCTCCATGTACATTGATCCCAACTTGGTTTTTGTTTGCGACTCAAATACTGGTTCCTGAACTTTAAGGCTGATAGCAGCAATGATAGATTGGCGTATATCGCCCGGATCAAAATCCTTTTTATAAAAATCACGGATGGTTTTTACCAATGCTTCGCGGAATGCCGCCTGATGCGTTCCACCCTGTGTTGTATGCTGACCATTTACAAATGAGTAATATTCTTCGCCATATTGCCTTGCGCTGTGTGTGAAAGCGCATTCAAAATCCTCATCTTTTATCTGAACAATCGGATAAACTACCGGATTGCCATTGTTATTGCGCTCCAGCAGATCGATAAGTCCGTTTTTGGCCTGCATACGCTGACCGTTGAACCATATGGTGAGCCCGTTGTTGAGAAATACATAATTCCATAGCATTTGCTCAATATACTCTGTAAGAAAATGATAATGACCAAAAACATCTTCGTCAGGGATAAAAGAAATCAAGGTGCCGCTCCTCAGATTGCTGGCTTCAACTTCATGGTCGCTAATTATCTCACCACGCTCAAATTCAACCACCTTGGTTTTACCTTCGCGTATACTCTGGGCTACAAAACTGCTTGAGAGGGCATTCACTGCTTTAGAGCCAACCCCGTTGAGTCCTACCGCCTTTTTAAATACTTTAGAATCGTATTTGGCTCCGGTATTTATTTTTGATACACAATCAATTACTTTTCCCAGCGGCATACCACGGCCATAATCTCTTATGGTAACCTTCTGGTCTTTAATAGCAACCTCGATGGTACGGCCATTCCCCATCACAAATTCATCGATCGAATTGTCAATAATTTCCTTGATGAGTACATAAATGCCATCGTCCTGCGACGATCCATCGCCCAACTTACCAATGTACATTCCGGGCCTCAGCCTGATATGTTCTTTCCAGTCGAGAGTTCGTACGCTGTCGTCGGAGTATTGTCCGGGATTACTAGGGGTGTATTCTAAATCTTCCATAGCATGCAAAGATAACTGATTGCGGGCCAGAAGGCCCATGAATGTTGAAATTTACTGATGCTTGTTGATAATTTGCTATTAATCGGTTGGCTTAAGAATCCATGCTCCCGGGAATGCATTCTGTAAATCAGAAAGGGCCTTTTCGGCTTCTTTTCCTGATTTAAAATCGCTGACCGCTATACGAAAGTAGTTCTTCCACGGCAGAACAGTTGCTTTGCTATATCCCATTTGTTTAAGTCTGGCAATTTCAGTTTCGGCTTTATCTGCAGTATTCAGACTTGCTACAACAATATACCACAAACCTGCATTATTCACATCATTATCAGAAACTTGTACAGTTTCTGGCGCCTGTTCAGGTAGCTGTTGAATGGTATCGATGGTTTGATTTCCCACTGAATTATGATTACATATTCCAAAACCTTTCTCAGCATCATCGCCTTCACCAAACCAAACAGAAGCATATTCGCCAAAAAAACCTATACCCAGGGCTTTCCAGGGTTTTACCCATTTACCTGTATTGAGCAAATAATCATTGGTAAGCCCAATATCTTTCCATAAATCAAGGACATCCTCAGCATGTGCTTCTTCGCCATCAGAATAAACCATTTCCCAGCCCTTGAATTTGTACCCGGTTATTTCTTTAGGTTTTTCGTTCATACAAAGTAACCGGTTTTTATCCTGTGAGTAGCAGCAGGGCTTCCAAACACCTTTTGCCGACCAGCTATGAGGGTTACACCCTCCAAAGTCAGGACGATTGTATGAAAGGTCCATGGTATGTATGCGCGCTACATAAGAAAGTGAGCGCGAAAACGGGATAGCCGGAAGTTTATGAATGCGTCGGTATTCATTGATGAGATTGTACAATTTAACCTCTTCTTCACTGGCACAAAAGTCTTTTAGCTGACCCGGATTTATCACTTGCGAAGCAACAGGTGTCAGCCATCCTAAAAACAATACTATTACTAAATAAAGGGTTGATTTTCGATTCATCAATTAAAATAATGACCTGATTATTATGGTCAAAGATACAAAAACCTCACAAATTTTGATTCACACCACTTTATGGTTCTTGTTTTTAAGCCAAAACTCTTTTAATCACTATTCTGTCCATCCGTCGATGAACCATCTTGTTGGAGCAATGAGATAATATAGTGCATAGGTCTGGTAAATGGAATAAAATAAAGAAACCTGGCTTTGCTAACCCTTGTAAATACGCCAAGCTGATACAAGGTGCCGGCAGCGTAAGATGCGGTTGCAGTAATGCCGGCTCCTTTGATACCTATTTTGGGAATAAGTGTAAAACCAAGTATTAAGGTAAAGGCCAGCCCGATACCAGATGAAATAGTATTATGCCAGGGGCGTCCGCTTCCCGAAAAATAATGGCTGAGCATTAACGAAACAGCCACAGCAAGTATGCCTCCGGAAAGGCTATAGATAACAGAATGTATATTTCCGAAATCGCTACGGAAAACCAGAATAAAAAATTCAGGAGGTAACAAAAGCAAAACTATAAGCATTCCAATTGTAAGCACTGTAGTAATTTGGATAAACACCTGCGTAAGATCACGGGCATAATTGTGATTTCGGGCATTGGCAATGCGCGCGTATTGCACCATAGCAATACTCTTTGAAACTATCCAAACACTTTCAGCAATCTGCACACCAATTGAGAAAACGCCGAGTGTTGCCCTATCAAAATACTTTTCGATAATGTAATAGCTGAGACGATAATTAAACAGTTGCATTACACTGGCTGCCTGCAGATAGCCACCAAAGCGAAATGTTTCAGTAATGGTATTTATTAATGGAAATCCGGTAAAACGTAATCTTTTAAGGACAGGCACGCTTCCTGCAACTAAAACTAGACCAAACGAAATGTATAATGCTGTGATATAAGCTTCTACTGATCTCCACGAAAAAAACAAAAATAATATAGCCACCGAAGCCAGCATAGTGGCAGATTGCGCAACAGTGAGTATGTTGTAAAGTTTAACTTTTTCGCGCCCCAGCAACACATTCTGATGAATTGAAAAGGTTGACTGTATCAGCGATATGCCAGCCAAAGCCAAAACATACTCATGCGGAACCAGATTGAAAAAGCCTAATAAAAAACTACCTGCAGCTGAGACCAGCAAAGCCCAAATCCAGGCTGGTAGCAATAATTGGAAAAGTGGCTTACGCGGCACCTGGTAAACAAGTACACTGCCTCCGGGTAGAGCGCTTATCAATTGATTGATGCTTATACCCAGAATAAAAAGCGAAATTGTACCCATACCGGCAGCTCCCAGCGTCCGAGCTGACAACCATACAATGGCAAGGTTAATAAATGCAATGGCAAAACGCGATGCCGCAGTAGTAATGAGCTTCCTGATCATTTTTTTATTTGCGGCGTTTATGAATCAAACCCAGCTTGTTTTTCAATTGCCACCAGAAAGCTTCCGGAATAAAAATATGTTTTTTGCAGTCGAAATACATATAATCACCTGCAAACGAAAGCGTATGAATCCCATCAAAACCCCGGGGAGGCAACAAGGTAGTTACGGGCATTTCAAGGAAACTGTCATCGGTAAGAAGTTTCACTTCGTTGATAATAATGCGGCCTCCGTAAGTATGCGAACAGTCCTGTGCCGGACGGTATAATTTCCCATCGAGGCTAAACAGTGGACCGGCTGGCCTGGCATTACCTATATCAGATTTTACCGGATTCATTTCATGCGGAAGAAAAGGTCCTTCCAGGGTTTCGGAATGCCACACAAGCAATTCTACATTGGTGGCATGGGCCGGAGTGCAAAACAAATACCAGTGATTCTGATGAAAAACCAGCGTTGGATCAGCCACAGCCTGATTATTCAACAAAGTGCAATAATGATGCAAGCTAGCAGTAACGGAATCAAACCGGTATAATTCCACTGAACCATGTTCCAAAGATTCGGGCATGCAGTAAATCTGGTTTTCATGCCTGAACACAAAAGGATATGACAAATGCCATTTTTCGATGATGGCGGGTAAAACCTCAGAAAAAGTATTCTCGCGTTCGTTGAACCATGAGGTCGAGATTATTCCCTTTCGTTGTTTATATGAATAATCCTCGAAAAGCAGCAGATGTCTGTTCTGATGCTTAAGAATAAATCCATCGGCGAAATAGCGATGTCTTTCTCTTGGTTTCAGCCATTCGATATCATCGTGATCTATTGAATAACCTATTTCGGCCAGAAGTTCCGCTGAGCGGGCTTTAACGGTTCCTGTACTCCATTTTTCTGCCCTGAAAAGGCTAAACAGGTGAAACATGATCTTATTTGATGCCAGTTTGATCAGAAAACCAGAAAAGGTCAGATTCTCAGGTTCGTGCAGTATGCGGGCAATGCCGACATCGGTAGGGCTCGAAGGGAAAGTATGCTGTGCAAGTATCTCATGACAAACATCGAGGGGCCAACGCTTTGAAAGTTCAATGGCCTGATTGAGATTAGCACTCCAGGAATGAAAAATTGTCGGAAAATACCCTTTCCGAAGTATGATACCGCCATCGAGCCTATCAGTTAGGCGCTGCAATATAGATGCAGTAACCGGATTGTTGTTCAGAATTTCGTGAAATGCCGGTGGTATACCCCGGTATTTCTGTTCATCGCCATGGTGAAACGACCAAACACCATAGGGAACACAATCAAGAACGGTTCCACGGATGATGCCAAAGCCAAATTTGAGAATAAAATCAGGATGATACGCCTGAATGGCTTTAATATCTTCAGGAGTAAAATGGTGGCTATATTTCCCCTGTAATATGGTGGTACAATGCAATTTGTCACAATTGCCCATTAAATCGTAGGCTGCAACAGACCTGAGGTTTTCAGGTTTAAAAAGGTACTGATAGTATTTCCTAAACAGTAAACGGCGCCATGGATAGTGTGAAACCTTTGTTGCAAAACTTAATTCAGAAACGCTATTATTTGATGGCATTATTACGAGCACCAACTCTGCCTTGCCAGATGAAATAAGCATAGAAAGCACTTCGCGCTGCCAGTTTTGTAATACAGCTGAATTGCACATGAGTGCAAATTTCAGAGCAGGCCTGATTTCGTGCTGTATCATGAATTTACTGGTATAAAACGGTTATAATAATCTTTAAACCAATTTGATACAGCTTTCCAGCTATAAGTTTCTTCAACCCTGAGGCGCGCATACGATCCATTAAAACGGTCGGTGTTGGAATAAACTTCTTCAAGTGCACCAATCAATGCCTGTTTATTACCAACAGGAATCAGAATACCATCTGAAGATTGCATGAACTCAGAGAGGTCGGCAACATCAGTAGCAATAACCGGCTTTCCGGCCGACATTGCTTCATAGGCAACAATACCAAATGTCTCATAATTGCTCGTTAGGGCCAGGCACGACGACTGTTGCAACTTTTCAGCCAATGCGTTTGATTCGAGTGTTCCGGTAAAAAAAATACGATCAGCAACTTTATCAAACTTTTTTGCGTAATCCTTAATTTTCGCTGCATCAGCCCCATCGCCAATCATAATAAGGCGCGAATGAGGGTGATTACCCGAAAATTCAGTAAAAGCATCTATAAGCAGCTTCAGATTTTTAGATTTTTCTTCAAAACACGATATGCTTACAATATCAAACCCTTTTGAAGCCGTTCCGGGCATTTTGAACATTTCGGTATCCACAACATTGGGAATGAGGTCGGCGGTGAAAGATAACCCTCGTTGACGCATAGCATTGGCCAGGCGATTTGAAACCACGGTAACGCCGGCGGCACGGCTCAAGATGAAAGCTGTGAGCCTTTCTCTTAAATAACCTTTAAACTGCATGTTTTCATTGTAATACCTCGACCAATGTTCGGTAATCACAAAATCGATACGGAATTTTCGGGCAAACCACCATGCTATAGCGCCAGCCCGTGTGAGGATATGTGCATGAATAAGGTCGGGCTTGCCACTGAGGCTGACTGCTTTCTTTACACCTTCATTCCATGCTATCATTTGCCTAGCCATACCTGCTGGTCCTTCAGCCTTACGATAACTAACGTAAATTTCGGTAAGGCCTTCACGTTCAGTCACCGAGGTTCTGAACATCCCTTTAAACTCAGAAGCTTTTACCTGTCCAACAGAAACCACTGTCACTCTGTAGCCTGCCATCACAGCAGCAAGGGCATGTTTTTGAACAAAGAGACCGAGCATTGGATCAACCGGCGAAGGATACCAACGTGCAATAAAAATTATATGACTGCCCTGTTTCATGCTGCTTTATTCTGACCCAAAAGTAAGAAAAATAAGGCATTTCAGCATGAAAGGCTGTTGCTTTGAAGAAGCGAATCTTGTTCGTAGCGGATAATTACAGGACGGGAGCGCGCAGCCGACACCAAATGATATATGCCTTTTGTCGAAAACCCATACTTTCAAAAAGTCTGAAAGAAGCAACATTTGAATGTTCAATATGCGCATAAACTTTAAGGCCTTTGCGTTGCACCTGTTTGGCCATAGCATGAATCAGACTGCGGGCATAGCCGCGACCTCTGTAATTCTCAAGTACATGCAGCATACCCACTGAGCCATCGTCGTGGGTCATAATCCAGGCAATGGGTTTACCCTGCTGCCGAATGCAAAATCCCCCACCCGACTCCAGCCTTGCTGCAAGATAATGCATCGACAAATACTGTTTGTACTTAGAATTTTTATAAACAGCTGTTAAGTCGTCCGGTTTGAGCACATCTATGGCCTCATCTGCCGGAATAGATACAGTTTCTTCTAAAAATAACCGGTTGCACCCGATTGACCATACAGTTTCGCGCACATCTCTGGCATGCTCAAACTGAAATGATTCTGCAAAAACAGCATAAATAACTTCAGGGTGGCTGGCAAGGTAATTGGTTAAGAAGTCAGGCGTGCAGGTGTGACTGAAATAATACCAATTGTGATCTGACCTGAAGCAACAAACAAGCATATCATCCTGCTGATCAACATGCAGCAATGGATATTCATCGGCCATATTGCACATGGCAACTGAATAATCAGTGTTGGAGCGGAGCAGCATAAACTGCTCAGGTGTAAGTCTGACTATCTGCCGTTTCAACGCGATTAATTTGAATCAACCGTTTTGTTAAAATATTATCCAAGCCACTCTTTAAACCGGCCAACTTTATCGCGGCTCACAAATACCTCAGAATCAGCCAAAGGTTGTAGTTCAAGTTTAAGACGGCCTTTGGGATAGATATGAATTTGCTTTACAGAGCTCATTTTCACAATAAATTGCCTGCTGATTCTGAAAAAATCCTTCGGATTCAATTGTGTATTTAGCTCATCAAGACTGAAATCAACAGGGTAATGATGATTATCATTGGTTACCATAAAGGTAATGCCTTCTGTTGAATAAAACCAGGCAATTTCAGCCATTGAGAAACTCTTTATCTTTTGGCCGATGGTAACCGAAAACCGCTCCTTGTACGATACCGCATGTCCGGTTATCATTTTAAAGATTGATTCCATATCTGTTTTCACAGTTCCATGGGTAAAATCACGGTATTTATCGAGGCTTCGGGCCAGTTCTTCCTTTACAATGGGTTTGAGCAGATAATCAATACTTTTCATCTTGAATGCACGAATGGCATACTCGTCGTAAGCTGTGGTAAAAATAATGGGTGATGATACTTTAACCTGCTCAAAAATGCTGAAACTAAGATCATCTTCAAGATGAATATCGAGAAATATCAGATCAGGAGAAGTGTGCGTTGTGAACCAATCAACAGCTTCTTCAACCGATTCAAGCTTAGCAATAACCCTGGCCTCAGGCGAGCATTCGCCAATCAGATTCTCGAGGCGTCGTGCAGCTAATTCCTCGTCTTCAATAATTACAACATTCATAATCAGATATTTTTTTGATTTTTAACGATTTATGAAAGCAACGGTATTTTTACAGTAAATGTATCATCGCTCTGCGTTACATCAATCGGGGTTTCGGTGAAAAATGCATAGCGGCTGGCAATGTTATGAAGCCCAACACCTGTAGATTCAACATGAGTTTCACGCACCTGCAGGTTATTGCGAACTACAAGAAAGCCTTCCTCGATAAAAACGTTTACAACAAGCGGATTTTTTCTCGAGAAAGTATTGTGTTTGATGGCATTTTCGATCAAAAGCTGCAAAGCCAGCGGCACAATTTTCATCGGGAGTTTTTCATCAGGAACATCCACAACTACTTTCATTTTACCTGAAAAACGAATATCAAGCAAGAAAGTATAGGCTTTTAGAAAATTGAGTTCTGTCTCGATACTAACCAGCTCCTTTTCTTTGTTTTCGAGCACATAGCGATACACCATCGAGAGTTGTATAGTAAATTGCTCAGCCAGATCGGGTTCAATCTTTATGAGTGAGGTAAGTACATTGAGGCTATTGAATAAAAAATGCGGATTCACCTGGCTTCGCAGCGTTTCAAACTGCGATTGAAGATTTTCTTTCTGGAGCCTAAGTAATTCATTCTTGCGGCTTTCAAGTTCAACCGAATAAGTTTGCACTTTAATTTTTGACTCGGAATAGTTTTTTTCGAGTACGGTTACATATTTCTCAAGCTCCGCTTCCAGCATTTTCTGCTCGGTAATATCCTGTACCAGCGATGCCAGACCAATTACTCGTCCTGTAGTATCTTTAAGCGGTGTATTATACCAGTTGCAGACGATGGTATGGCCTGTTTTGGTAAGATTTTCGTTGGTACTGCGCTGCCCGCCTTCCTGCTTAAGGATGTCGAGGGCAACGCCAGCGATTTCAGATTGAAATTTCTCAGGAACAATCACTTCAAAAGCATGCCTGCCAATCACTTCGTCGCGTTTATATCCAAATATTCGTTCAGCTGCCGGATTCCAGTCCATTACTTCCAGATGATCGTTCCATTCTATATAGGCCAAAGGTGTTTGCTGAAAATGAAGAGTCAGCCGTTCATTCACTTTCCGCAATTGTTCTTCGGTTGTTTTGCGGTCGCTGATATCAACAACAATACCCCGGTTGCCACTAACAAGTCCGTTTCTTAAGATAGGCGAACCGTAAACAAGAACCGGAAATTCGCTTCCATCTGATCTGATACCTGTGTACTCATTCTCTATTTCGGTGAAATTAAGCAGCTGCACCTGTCTGAAATTGCGCATAAGGCGTTCATGATGCCTTTCAACAATGAGATCGGTGGCACGCAGTCCAGCTCTTAAACGTGCTTCAGTTATCCCGAACATTTCTTTGCCTGTTCTATTGATAAAGGTAAACCGGCCGGTGTTATCGAGTTCATAAATAAGTTGCGGTAACAGGTCGGTAATTTCGCGGAAACGCGTTTCGCTTTCGCGAAGCTTTTCTTCAGCCTTCTTGCGGTCGGCAATGTCGCGTATATAGGTTTGAGTAGCTATGCGACCATTGAATGAAATAATTCCATTGTTAAACTCAACCGGAGCCAGTGAGCCATCCTTGCGCACAAGCACCGATTCGTAAATCCTGGATACTTCCTCACCTGACTGCCGTTTTTGATACATCCCGAGTGCTTTGGGCTGTTCGGATGGTTCGATATAGTTTACGAATGGAGTATTCAATATTTCACCAACAGTGTAACCCAAAATATTGGCCATCATCTGATTGATAAAGACCACTTTTCCATCCTGCAGGATAACAATACCATCGTTGGCATTTTCGACAAGAAAACGATATTTTTCTTCGCTTTCGCGGATACGCAGACCAGCGTTAACCTGTTCGGTATTGTCACGCATAATTACAAAAGATGCAGGATTTCCTTCATAATCGATGGTAGTACTGTTAAACTCAAGATGCACCCGGCGTCCGCTTTTCGAAATTCCGATGGTGGAGTACTTTGTTGGAACCTGCTCACCACGCATACGCCTTTTGTGAATCTCCATAATTTCGTCTTTCACCTCAGGGGCTATTATTTCAGAAAAAGGCATATTTTCGAGCTCAGCGGCCGAATATTCTGTAATATCGCAAAACGCCTGATTTACGAATTTAAACAGGCCTTGTTGTGTTATAAAAATTCCGTCGTTGGCCCGGTTGATAAGCATCCGGTACTTCTCTTCAGACTCTCGCAGAGCCTGCTCGGCCTGCCTTCGCGAAGTTATATCGCGCGATACGCCAAGCATTTCGGTCAATCGGCCCTGCTTATCGGTTATAATCGTAGCCGCCACTTCAATCCATACTGTTGAGCCGTCGCGGCAATATTGTTCGAGTTCGCCGATTGCAAAGGAACTTATTTCCTTACCACTGGTATAGTCGCTGCGGATGGAACCCAGCATTTTGTCGATGCGTGCAGCACTTTCAGGAGTAAATGAAGCATTGAAAGGCAGGCGCATTACTTCATCGGAAGTAAAACCCCTCAATCGCTCAACCGAAGGGCTTACGAAGGAAAACCGCATGGTGCGTAAATCGAGCGTCCAAACTACATCCTGCATATGTTCGGTAAGAATACGATACCTGTCGTCGCTCTGTCTTGCTTTTTTGCGATCTTCAAATACCTGGGCAGCTGCCTGATTCAGATAGAATGAGAGCAGGATTCCCATAACATAAAATCCTGCCATAAGCAAAATGCTCTCAATAAAAACTATCCGGTTGATTGAAGCAAGCGATAAAGCCAGAACAGTGCCAAGATATGCCAATGTTAGGACTGCTCCGTGCAAAACTAAATACCTGAATCGCAAAGGCATAAGACCAAACCAAACCATAAGCAGCATAGCGGGTGCACTCCAGTGCCTTGCTCCCAGCGGTAGCGTATAAGCTGATATAAAAGCAAGTGAAATGCTCATGCCATAATAACCAGCTATTGAGAATATCCTGCGTTTGTAATCAAATCTGGTTGTCATTGAGGCAGCCAGCGTAGCAAACAGAAAAGCGCTGGTTATCAGTCTGATTTTAAAAACTAAAACGGCATTGGGATTGTGAAGGTAAATATCACCTGCCTGAAATAGCAGCAACAGAAACACTCCGGCTGCAACCATCAATGAATAGGCACTTCTGAGTCCGTTTTCGCGGTACTTTATAAACTCCTGATCCTTATTGAAAGTTTCAATGTCTCTGAAGAACTTTAAAATCGGGTTCAGTACCATTACGATGTTTTTAGTAAAAGTGCATTAAATTTAATCAGAAAGTCTAAAATATGCACAGCTTCATGTGAAATCATATTTATGCTGAAAAAAATGAAGCCGGGTATTCAACGGTGCCAGCTATACCTTTGAGGCTCCCTGCTTCAAGTTCAGCAACCATAAAAGCCTCATCCGGAACATCGATCGGGGATTTTATATAAAACTGGGATGCCGGTTTAAAACCAAAACGCGGATAAAACCCCGGATGACCAAGTACAATCACAGATCCAAACTGGCTGGTTTTTGCTTCATCCAGTGCCGTTTCAACAAGTTTACTACCAATGCCCAGTCGCTGAAAATCAGGCAATACCGCCATAGGAGCGAGTGACAAGGTAGCAAAGACGGTACGATCTCCTTTAATAAAAACCGGAAATAGTAGCAGGTGTCCGACAGGCAAATTTTTAAACAGGGCAACAAGCGAAATACTTTTGGCAAAAAGCGAATGACGGCGCAGATTATCGACGAGCTCAGCCTCAAATGATTGGTTAAATGCACTAAGGTGAATTTTCGAAACTGCTTCGAAATCACCTTTAAGTTCGGGTCTTATAATAAGCTCATTCAACTTGGTAACCATAGTAATAACAGGCAGTTTTAAAGAGAAACAGCTAATTGCCGGCAGGCTTGCGAAAGGTTAGGCAATAAATGGTTTGATCAAAAAAATACCTCACTTCAATTTCTTTCATTCCCTGAGGCAGCAAATGTACAGGAACCGATAAGTCTCGATCAGCAAGCTGATTTAATTTGCGGCTGATAGGATTTCGCTGATATGCATTTACAACCATTGCCTCTGTTTCGTCGATAATCAGCAGCCGGCTTCCTGGTTTTGCAACACGAATCATCTCCTGTATAGCAAGTTGTTTATCATTGAAAAAATTAATCCCACCAATATGAAAAACTACATTAAAGAAATTGTCGACAAACGGAAGGTGCTCAGCTTCACCCTGATATAAGGCTGCCTTGCGCTTGTGTAATCGGAGCGTGCGCCTGGCCATGGTGAGCATCCCGAATGAAATATCGATTCCTGAATAGTTGGCAAAATCAGGCAGGTAAATAAGGTTATCGGCTGATCCGGAGGCTACTTCAAGTACCTGATCGTTTTCGTGTATTTCGAGCAGGTTTAGGTAATTCTGCTTAACTTTTCGCTCGGTTGTCCCCTTTAACCAACAATACACAGAGGTTGAAAACCTGTAAAACCGGCTTATGCGGTCGTAGAATCTTGAGTACCTTAGATTTTCACCGCTCATCTGATTCTCAGGAAGAAAAACAGGTATTCCTCCGATGATATAGTATTTTTCATCGTTTAACGGATTTACCAGGTAGCCGTTCTCACAAATGAGGGGATCTCCGCTGTATGGGTCCTGCAATAACTCCGTTTGAGGCGCGGTTTTCATCAGACGCTGGTTTAGTTTATTGAGCTGTTGACATAGCTAAAAAATTGGTGGCTCCTGACGGAACAATCTCTATTCCGGCAAAATTGTGCTTTTTGAGTATTCGCTGAACCAAAGCAGGAGAATAAATCCGCAGATCGCTTTTTCGGGTATAGGCCGTGAGTAAACTTTCAGTCATGGGTCCTGTTTTCCTGAACCAATCGTCGGCTATTATAAACCGGCTTCCCCGGGGCATTGCATTCCTGATTTGCTGTAAGAGCTTTCCATTGCTTCCTAGTACATTAAATACTCCGATGCAGATTATAGCTGAAATTTCCTGGCTTTCGAAAAAAGTATCCAGATAATCGAAAACCGCATTCAGCGGAAGCTCAACAGAATTGATGATCAAAAATTCTGGCAAGCCAGCCAGTGGTGCTGAATGCACGACCGAAAGTGACACCTTTAGCCTGTCGTTTCCAGAAGTTGATTTAGATAGTTCAATCACGAGCTCACCCGGTTCAAATGCCGTATTTACCATAATCTGACGGTATAATGCAGGTTTGCTTGTTAAAATTTGAGGAGTAGCGATAGCGTAGGTACCGGTTTGAAAATCACTTGAAATGCGTTGAGACTGAGCCAGCATAGGTTTGTTAGTTTCGTGAAGTTAGAAACAGGATTACATAGAATTCTGACGCAAATTTACTTTCAGTATACAGATTTTTGAAAGAAATATCCGGTAAGTGGCGATTAGTGACCGGTGAACGGGAATAACTGAAGGTTGAATTTACAATTGAATCTGGCAGATGAACAATTATGTTATGAATTAAGGTAGTTTTGTACAACATTTCTTACAAATGCGTTTTTGGGAACCCATACAGCATAGATTAAGTACTCTGGCAATAGCAAAATCACTGAAGCACAGAAACTACAGGCTTTACTTTTTGGGTCAGCTCATTTCACTTCCGGGTAACTGGATTCAGAACATTGCGTTGGGATGGTTGGTTTACCGACTTACCGATTCGGCCTTTTTACTTGGTGTAGTCGGCTTTGCCGGACAGATTCCTTCATTATTTCTTACACCTCTTGCAGGTGTGTTTGCCGATAGAATCAACAGGCGAAAGGTGCTTATTATTACCCAATCAATTTCAATGGTAATTGCACTTTGTATTTCAGCACTGGTACTTACCGGACAAATTAAGATTTGGCATATTCTGGTTTCTGCTGCCCTTAACGGTATGGCAGTGGCTTTTGACACCCCCTTCAGGCATGCTTTTCTGGTAAATATGGTTACCAATAAAAGCGATCTGCAAAATGCAGTAGCACTTAACAGTACTCTGTTTAATACCGCACGGTTTGTAGGTCCGCCAATCGGCGGTTTTTTGGTAGCCCTTTCAGGTGAAGGAATTTGTTTTCTGATTAACGGTTTAAGTTACATAGCAGTTATTATTTCATTGCTATCGATGAATCTTGCCTCATCGCGTGAGCCGGTGCAGCACGCGTCGTTATTGAAAGACTTGTTAACTGGCCTTCGCTATGCGCACAAGGAACTTCCAATCCGGTTTTTATTAACAATGGTAATTGCTACCAGCTTTCTTGCATTACCATTCCAGGTATTTATGCCTGTTTTTGCCCGTGAAGTGCTCCATGGAAATTCACAAACACTCGGTTTTCTAACCGGAGCGATTGGAGCCGGAGCCTTGACAGGTGCATTTTTTTTAGCCACGCGCACTTCGCTGGTTACCATTCCCAGAGTTATCGCAATATCTGCCTTTATGTTCAGTGGAGGATTAATGATATTTTCAGTATCAAATATTTACCTGCTATCAATGTTTGTTTTGATGGTTGCCGGGTTTGGTATGGTGGTAGAGTTTGCCTCTTCAAACACACTGTTGCAAACCATTGTTGACGATGGAATGCGGGGCAGAGTTTTGTCGCTGTACAGCATGTCGTTTATGGGCTTTACCCCGCTGGGAAGTTTACTTACAGGCAGTATTGCCGAATTTGCAGGCGTTCAATACACTCTTTTCGGTGCAGGAGTTGCTTGCCTGATCGGAGCATTTATATTCCTTTCGAAAATAAAAGTTATTCAGCAGGCCATTCAGTTCAATTCATAAAAAAAGCCGGTTTCTCGACCGGCTTTTTTTATGAATAAGATTCAAATTATCTGGTTACAACAAAACGTAAAGTGGTGTCTTTAGCATTGCCGCTCAGGCGCATAATATACATACCTGGCTGCAGATCACTTACTCCGATAACAGCTTGTCCGCGACTATTGGGGAAACTTGTAACTGATTTTACCAATGTGCCTACAACACTGTATATGTCGACCTGTTTTGTACCTGAAATATCGCTGATATAAATCATTGATTTTGCAGGGTTAGGATAAATCCTTACATCGGCAGCCTGAACCTGAGGAACACCAACATTCAGTGCTGTAGTGAAATTAAGTGATACCGGCAATGTGGCAACTGAGCTATAATTTTCAACCGGCATTACTTTAAAGTAGTAGCGCTGATCATACTTAAGGGCAGGACCCGGAGTTACAACAATCTGGGTTTTGGCAGCATTTATGGTTGCAGTAAATCCGACAACCGGCCCGCTTGCATCGCCTTCTTTAAAGACAATTAACTGAGCAACATTGCTGTTGGTGATAGCCTGTCCGCCAATCATTCTTACAGCCTGACTATAATCAATAACAATTTGTTCATCAACAGGTACGTTAATTGCACCATCAGCTATGCTGGTTGTTACCGATGCTCCTATTTCTGTTGAATAGGCTGACTGATAAATACCCTTTGTTGAATTATCCTGAATGAAGATAGCCAAAAGCAGGTCATCCATTTCTTCAACGTTGGTACTGGTCATATCAACCGTGTGGCTTAGTGTAACTGGCTGGCCTGAAACCAGATTGGCTTCGGTACCACTTGCATCAGGCACCATTTTCATCATAACATTATGAAACTCGGTTTCACCATTTGTTGATGCGTTTTGTGTTGTTATATGCTCAACAATAGCCATCTGAATTTTAACATTCGGATAGTTGGCATATGGAATCACGTTTGCATTGATAATCACATTATTACCCTGAATTTCGTGGGTCGATTGAATATCCACGTAGGTCATTGTGCCATAAGTAGCATTGAACCCTCCATTCACACCTGCACTTGATGTAGCAACTTTTTTCCCGTCGATGTACATATCAGGCACAGCATTTACATTATAATAGGTGCGGCGCACGCCTCCTTCAAGAGTATAATAGGGGTCGCCTGATCCCGGCCAGTTCATCTGATATTTAACAAGTGTAATATCATTCTCGTGTTGTGCAATAAACGGATTCAGAACGCTGCTGTTAAAGCTGGCACACGGACCACAGGTCGAACTGGTAAATTCCTCGAAAAACGGCCTGTAATAGATGAGTTGTGTAGGAATCGAAATTGATTTAACCATGGTATCATTGGCTGTATTTTCATCGTCGCCGGCACCATTCAGATTTGATATCCATACTTTAAGATCGTACAAACCTGAAGGCAGATCGAGTGAATCAGAGCATTCAAAAGAATAACTGTTTCCTGTTGTAACGCTTAAACCTGAAAAATTACTGGTAAAAATATCACCATCATTTGCCTGATAGCTAACATCGGCAGAGGTAATAGCTGTTTGGCCAAGGTTTGAGAATTTACCTTTAACAGCTACTTTGCCTACAAATAACGGAGGAACATTAATAGCTGACATAGCTCCGTCGGTGGTAAGTGGGTGAAGCACCTCAATATCATCAACGTACCAGTCTTTCAGATTCTGGCTGCTTCCGTTAATAAACAAACTAAACTGAAAATTGGCTGCTCCAACATTGGCATTTGATACGAGAACGGTAACAGTTTCAGCCGGAATATCTGATGTGGCTCCTACTGACCATACAGTGTTCCATGCACCGTTGTTCGAACGTGTGTCGAGTCCGATGGTAAAGGGGCTGCTTCCACCGTCGGCATGATCAAACATGTGCTTAAAACGGATAATTACTGAAGTATAACCGGTTGTGTTAACCTGCGATGAAATGATACGCATCGAACTGTTGAAACTCGGGGTACTTTTAATCCTCATTTCAGGAGCGGTTCCTCCGGCATTGGTCGATTCAGAAATCACCCAGTTTTGCATATTGCCCATAACCATCCATCCGGTCGGAGGCATTTGACCTGAACTAAAATCCTGCTGCAGCAATACTTGTGCCGACAAGCCAAGACTGAAAACAGAAACAAAAAGAAAGAGTAACAGTTTTTTCATAATGTGCTGATTATTTGTTAATTGTTGTTGAACTTAGGTTGATTTGAAATGGTTTGATTATTTAATTTAAAAGTCCGAAAGTTATATGCTCATAACTTTCGGACCATATTTTTTATCCTGCAACAACGAAACGGGTTGTAAATACTTGTCCTTGAGAAACAAAACGCATGAAATACATTCCCGGTTGCATATTTTCCACAACAATAATCAAGCGTCCGCGAAGGGTTGAAATACTGGCCGTTTCAACTTTTGCCCCAACACTATTAAAAATATTGATATCAGATGCAATACCACCCTCAAAGGTAACATTTATAAGGTTGTGTGCAGGGTTGGGATAAAGGCTTACACTGTTGTTTTCAGGTTTCAGTACGTTAACATTGGTTTGAGTTGTAAAATGCGATGATGCCTCATAAGTTGCAAGTCCGTTTAAATTCTCAACTGCGGCAACTGTAAGGTCGTAAGCTGTACTCATTTGCAATGCAGCATCAGGTGTAATCACAATTTGCATGGCATTATTATCTATAGTTGCTGTAAATGGAACCGGTGTTCCTTTTGCGCCTGACATTTCAAAAGTAATCAGAGAAGCAACATTATCATTTGTAATCGGCTGTCCTCCGGGCATTTGAACTGCTTCGCTGAAATTTATGATCAGTGGCTCATCAATCAAAACTTCGGTGGCATTATTGGCAGGTGTTATATTTACAAGTGCTCCGGAGAGTGTTGCATAAGCAGCCTGGAAAATTTCCTTGGTAACATTATCCTGCAAAAAGATAGCAACCTGAAGGTCATCCATTTCCTCAACATTGGTTCCGGTCATATCTACCACATGACTAACGGGCATAGGAATGCCGCTACCCATTATTGCCGGGCTTCCATTTCCATCAGGCAAACAACGCATCATTACATGATGGAATTCAGTTTCACCATTTGATGCTATATTACCTGTTGTAACACCTTCGAAAACTACCACCTGCAGGGTTGCATCATCAATATCGGTATAGGCCGTTACATTGGCATCAATGGATACATCCATACCTGAAATGGTGTAATAACCTGCAATATTCACAAAGGCAGGATTTTGCAAAGAGTTGTTGAAAGCTGTATTAACAGCCGTGGATGAAGTGGCAGTATTTTTCCCATCGGTAAACAACATTGGAACAGCGTTTACTCCATAATAAGTGCGTCGCTGACCACCATCAAGCGTATAGTAAGGATCACCCGAGCCTGGCCAGTTCATCTGATATTTAACCAACACCAGCTGTTCGCCGTTGGTGGCAATAAACGGATTAAATACGCTACTGTTAAATGAAGCACATGGAGCACATGTTGAACTGGTGAATTCTTCAAATAAAGGTTTACGGTCAACGGTCTGGGTTGGAATTCTCAAAATCTTGGTTGCAGTATCATTACCCGGAATATCATCAGAACCAGTAATTCCATTAACATCGGAAACCCAAACATTCAGATCATAAATTCCTGCTTCAAGACTCACCTGATCGGTAGCTGTAAAACTGTAAACCTGACCAAGTGTAATATTTTGACCTACTACATAATTTGAATGAATGGCACCATCACCAACCTGCCATTCGTATTTAAACGAAGTTACCGGAGTTAATCCTAGATTGGTAATTTTACCCTTAACCTGTTTTGAACCGGTGAAATAGGTTGGTACATCGATACTGGTAAGAGCAGCATCACGATTGGCCGGAATAAGCAATTGAACATCATCGATATACCAATCGTTAATATTATAGCTGCTGCCATTAAAAAATATACAAAACTGAAAAGTTGCGCTGTTTACATTGGCATCACTTATGGCTACAGCAACCTGTTCCCCAGCTACTGAAGTGGTAATGGTGCGGGTCCATGCATTTGTCCAATCACCGCCGTCCTTACGGGTAGCCACTCCAATCTGGTAATTACCTGAATAGTGATCAATCATGTGCCTGAATTGGAGCAATACCGTTGATTCATCAGTAAGGTCTATAACAGGTGATATAAGTCGGGTAGCTCCGTTAAACTGTGGCGACCATGACATTCCTGCTTCAGGTGAAACACCACCTGAATTGGCACTTGAACGGATGGTCCAGTTTCCGCCATGCGCATCGATGGTCCAACCGGCCGGAGGCATTACTCCTCCACTAAAATCCTCGGTTAGTACCACCTGTGCATGTAAGGTAACAATTGACATAATAATCACGAAAAGTAAAGACAACTTTTTCATAAGTGTTGTTTGAAAGATTAGAAATTCATGAGCCACTACAAATTACTGAAATTCAATTCAGAATTATGTTTTAGCAGAAAGCACCATGGTAAAATGTCGAATTCAAAAATACGCTTTTAATCCATTGTTTTGCAAATTATTTAACAAGTTTTTCATCAAATTCAAAGTAATGTTAAAAACAGGCCTGTTTTCAGACTAAATTTAGAAATAATCTAAATTAGCAGCTTCAAACATTCAGTATGGATGATATCAACATAGAAACCACATTGCCGGTAAGCGGAATGAGCTGTGCAGCCTGCGCAGTGAGCGCTGAAAGTATGCTTGCCTCCCTGAAGGGGGTTAATTCGGCTGCCGTAAATTATGCTGCTAAATCGGTAAGAATTTCATATAAGCCTGATAAGGTGGGCATACCTGAACTTCAGGCAGCTCTACAAAGTATAGGTTATGATCTGGTTGCTGATTCGTCAGATAAATTAAAGGTTTTTGAGCAACTGGAGGAGGCCGGATATAAGCTTCTGAAGCGAAAATTGATTGTTGCTGCGTTATTTTCAGTGCCTGTGTTTTCAATCTCGATGCTGATGCATCATCCGTCAGTATTGGTGCAGCTGATTTTACTATTACTCAGTTTGCCTGTTTTAATATATTCAGGAAGATCATTTTATACCACCGCCTGGAATCTACTCATGCACAGGCAAACCAGCATGGATACACTGGTAGCCATGGGTACTGGTGCTGCTTTCGTAGTTAGTTTGACTGGCACTTTATTCCCGGGCTGGCTCGCTGAAAGCGGTTTGAGAGCTCCAGTATATTATGAATCTGCAGTAGTTATTATTACGCTAATTTTATTGGGCCGGTTTTTTGAAGAACGAAGCCGAAACAGGGCTTCGTCAGCCATCAGGCAACTGATGACACTGCAACCAGATACAGCTATTCGCATTGTTGATGGCATTGAGGAAACAGTTCTCTTAAAGGAAGTACTTTCTGGCGATAAACTATTGGTTAAGCCCGGAAATACAATCCCGGTTGATGGCATTGTTGTAAGCGGTACTTCGTGGGTTGGCGAAAGCATGATGACCGGCGAACCGATGCCAATATTCAAACAATCAGGTGATACAGTGATGGCTGGTACTCAAAATGATAAAGGCCACCTGATTATCGAAACCCTCAAAAAGGGAAGCGAAACAGTTTTAGCAGGGATAATTTCAAATGTTGAAGAAGCTCAGGCATCAAAACCTCCCATTCAAAAACTTGTCGACCGTATTTCAGCTGTTTTCGTTCCTGTGGTAGCACTTATTGCAGTACTTACTTTTCTGGGCTGGCTTGTGCTGGTGCCTGAAGCATCGCTTTCTTTTGCGCTGGTAACATCAATTAGTGTACTCATTATAGCCTGCCCGTGCGCTCTTGGATTGGCCACTCCCACTGCTCTTATAGTAGCGATAGGCAATGGTGCCTCAAATGGAATATTATTCAAAGATGCAGCAGGGCTCGAATCAGCTGGTAAAATTAACACCCTTGTAATTGATAAAACCGGCACACTAACAAAGGGCCAACCAATAGTCGAATCGGTTGAATTAATTAAAGGTAAGGAAGCACTGAATGCTGTATTTGCTGGATTGGTGCGCCTTTCAGACCATCCATTGTCAGCGGCCCTATACAATTACTTTAGCGAAAATGCAGTTGAATCATTTGAAATAGATTCGTTTAATGCAGAACCCGGTAAGGGAATTTCGGGATATTATAATAAGCAGCAATACTATGCAGGAAGTCCGGATTGGGTATTACAAATATCAAACCACTGCGAAAGTGTGCTTTATAATAAAATTTCAGAATTTCAGTCAAATGCAAGTTCGATGGTAATATTCGCCAACGATGAAAATGTGTTGGGATTTGCTGCTTTAACCGATCCGTTAAGATCGGGTACCATTGAATCGGTTGCCCTTTTAAAACAAGCAGCAGGTGTGCATATTGTGATGCTCACTGGCGACCACGCTGAAGCAGCGCGAAAAATTGCAGGTGAAGCAGGAATCGATGAGTGGCACGCCGGAGCCACACCGCAGGGTAAAGCTCAGGTAATAAAGAATCTTCAAAATAACGGCAACATAGTAGCCATGGCAGGCGACGGTATAAATGATACCATCGCTCTGGCAACAGCTGATGTAGGAATAGCTATGGGTAGTGGTTCGGATGCAACCAAGGAAACTGCAGCCATAACAATTACCGGTAATAGTTTACATCAGGTGGTTGATGCTATTGTCCTCTCCCGAAGGACCAATCGTATAATACGTCAGAACCTTTTCTGGGCCTTCATTTATAATATCGTTGCTTTACCTGCCGCTGCAGGATTGTTCTATCCATTTACTCATCAACTGCTCGACCCTATGCTGGCAAGTGCTGCCATGGCATTCAGCTCGGTTTCAGTTGTAACCAACAGCCTCCGACTTCGAAAATCATTGCATAATAAGGCATCATGAATCAGCATCAGCATCAACAAAAGGATGAGCAATCACAAAATGTGCAGCAGAATATTGCTGTAGCATTTATACTGAACCTGGTTTTTACAATTATCGAAGTAGCCGGTGGATTACTAACCAATTCAGTGGCTATTTTATCAGATGCAGTGCATGATTTTGGTGACACTGTTTCACTGGGCCTGGCATGGTACAGCGAAAAACTGGCACAAAAACAACCTGACAGCAGGTTTACTTATGGGTATAGAAGATTTTCGGTGCTTGCAGCACTCATCAATGCAGTATTTTTACTTTCTGCTTCCGTTTTTGTAATGAGCCAGGCAGTGCCGCTTATCCTTCATCCTGGAAGTGTGAACGATTCGGGTATGATCTGGCTATCTGTATTGGGGATAATTTTTAACGGAGCTGCAGTTTTCAGATTAAAGGGAAATCAATCAATCAACCAAAAGGTTGTAAGACTGCACTTACTGGAAGATACCCTCGGATGGATAGCGGTTCTGATTGGTGCCATAGTTATTCATTATACCTCCTTTCATTGGATTGACCCGCTGCTGGGAACTTCAATTGCCATTTATATTGCCTACAATGCAGTAATAAACCTGCGTGATTCGCTGCGCATTTTTCTACAAGCTATACCTGATAACACCAATCAACAGTTTATTCAGAATCAACTACTTGCAATTGATGGTGTAGATAGTATTCACGATGTAAGAACCTGGACTATCGACGGAAGCAGCCATATTTATACCCTGCATGTGGTTGCTCAAAAAGGAATAACTGCAAGTGATTACCCCCATTTAAAAGAGGAAATACGGCACGAACTATCACATTCAGGATTCCAATTTGTTACCATAGAAATAGATTCCTTTGAAGAAAGTTGTGCCTTAAATTTGCAGGAAGACAAGACTAACACACCCCAAAAAGATTAACAAAGACTGCAACTTTTCAGGAAAATCAGGGTTAATATAAAAAAAATAAATCGCAATGGAAACTGTAAACTTCTCAACCAACTTAAAGTGCAACGGATGTATTGCTGCCGTTAAACCTTCACTTGAAGCCATTGAAGGACTTTCGTCATGGAGTGTTGATCTTAACTCGCCAGATAAGTTACTCACCGCTGAAGTAGCCTCTGATCAAGTAACCGGCTCAATTGTTGAAGCGTTCAAAAAAGCCGGTTACGAAGCAAATCAGAAATAATAAGAAAAACAGCTTAAAAAATCACAGTTCAATTATCCAAGGCGCTCGGCAACCCTTGACCAATTAACTATGCTCCAGAAAGCCTGCAGGTAATCGGGTCTTCTGTTTTGAAAATCAAGGTAGTATGCATGTTCCCAAACATCGCAGGTAAACAATGGTTTTTTGCCATCACGCAGTGGATTACCAGCATTTGAAGTAGTTGTAATTGCCAGAGTCCCGTTTGATTCTTCAATAAGCCATGCCCATCCTGATCCAAACTGCCTGGCTGCAGCATCAGCAAATTGTTTTTTAAACTCATCGAATGAGCCAAAAGCTTCATTTATTTTTTGCAAAAGCCTGCCCTCAGGATGCGAACCACCCGGAGTTAGTCCTTCCCAATAAAAGGTGTGATTCCAAACCTGAGCTCCATTATTGAAAATTCCGCCTTCCGCCTTTTCGATTATTTCTTCGAGCGTGCTATTTTCGAAGGTTGAACCTGCAATAAGATTGTTCAGGTTGTTAACATAAGCCTGATGATGTTTACCATAATGAAAACTTATGGTTGAAGCGCTGATAACAGGCTCAAGTGCATTAGCACTATACGGCAATGCGGGCAATTCAAATTTCATATTTTAAGTCTTTTAGGTATATAAATTCGGAAAAATCCGGTTGTTTCAGTACATCAGAAAATCAATGTCGCTGCCCGGCTGAACTTCGCGCGGTGCTACTCCCCTTCTGAAAATCCGCATGGGATGTTTACCAATAAGTTTAAGCTGTCCATCCTCTACAACCAAAGATGTAGATTCACGTAATCCGGCAACATACACACCGGGATTCAGTTCAAGAAACTCTTCGATACGTTGTTCACGGGTTTCACCACCGTGCCCCTCGGGATGTGCATCAAGATAATGCGGGTTAATCTGAAAAGGAACCAGGCCCATGCAATTGAAACCAGCGGGTTCAATTACAGGCATATCATTGGTTGTGCACAATGTAGGACAGGCTACGTTGGAGCCGGCACTCCAGCCCATGTAAGGTACTCCGGCCATCACCCTGCCACGTATTGCCTGCATTAAACCTGTGCGCTGAAGCTCATGCACAAGCCTGAAAGTATTACCACCTCCAACTGCGATAGCTTCGGCATCAGCCACCGCTTTAACAGGATCCGCAGCATGATGAACCGATACAAGTTCAAACCCCAACAGGTTGAAAACCTGCTTAACCTTTTCTTCATAGGCATTGTAGGTAACCGTAACACCAGCATAGGGAATAAACAAAATTTTGCGGACACCGGTTCCTGATAAAAATGCCTGGATAATTGTGCGCGGCCAACCCAGGTATTCTTCGCCGGCATTGGTCGAATTGCTGATCAATAAAAGTTTCATAATTGCAGTATGGTGTTTGTGGTTACCTTGTGCAAACATAGGAAAAGCAAATCAAAAATCCATGCCTATTTTCATGGATTCATAAAATGAAACCTGTAAACTTCGGCAAACCTTCTATACCATTTGTCACCCCCGGTATATGCTTTCAGCAGTTTTTTAATATCAGGGCTATCAATTTCGGCTAAATCGCGCAGCGCTAAAGCACGTCCGAGGCTTTCCTGAAAATCAGTAACCTGTTCAACAGGTACATCCAGCGCATGCATCCGCTTTACAAGTTCAAATGCACGGTCGAATCCGCGTCGGGCTATATAATAACCGGTAGCATAAGATATCAGAGGCAGATTGTAAGATTTCATGGCCATTTCATATAAACCGGTATTTGCAAGACCTAAGGTATCGAGCCGGAAATACGAAAATACAGCTCCGGCTTGCTGCAACGATTCAATACCGGGTAAAAATTCACCGGCATTTATTTTCTCATCGGCCTGTTTCATCAACATATGCCATTGAATGCGCGGTTCATACTTTTGTCTGATTTCATTCAGCCCTGTAGTAGAAAGGCCACAGGCTGCTTTTGAGAATATCAGTTCTCTGGCGATAAACACTTTATCTTCGGCCAAATCAAATTGATTGGCAGCATATGAATCATCAATCTGATTTAAAAGCGAAGCCAGCTGTCCCTTTACCTTACTGCAAACTGAAGCTTCTGCAATTTCAAGCAAATCTTTATAATCAGTTGCGAGGGCACGGTTATGTTGAAGGTTAAACGTCTGAATCATAGTCTGAGCCTCTCCCGCTAAATTAAGTGCAGGCTCAGGTTCACCAGCCCATAATTTCAGCCTGCCTTCAGAAATAAGGCTGCGAATACGTGGAAAAATTACAGTAGAAACCAGCGTATCGAATAAATTTGATTGCGGTAAATTATATTTTCTGATAAGCGTGGCAGAGGTGAGCATTTCAGAAACCGCTGAATCAGACTTATATTCATGGCTATATTTTCCGGCCCGATCGAGCGATTGACTAAACCGGAGCAATCCAATTTGTCGATTAAGGCTATCCAATGCAAACCAGTCGGGTTTAAAAGCAGTATAATCTGTGGCCAGTTGCCCTACAGCTTCAAGGTGTTTGTCAGCCAAATCCGGCAGGTTTTGATTAATAGCACTATGTAATTCCCTCAACTTTAAAGAATAAATTCCTGAAACTGCGCTGGTAACTCCCTGAGCAGCCTGTAACCTGACGCTTTCGATGTGAAAACGGATTGAGATAGATTCAGCCCTTTCGAATTCTGCCAGTGCGAGATCGTAATCACCACTGGCAAGCAGGCGCTCACCCGCAACTAAATTCTTGCCTGATAAAATGGCAAATAGCTCACTAAATACAAGGGTATCGGCATTCTCAGCATCTTTAGAAAGAAACAGCATGGCCTCATTCAGATATTTATCGGCAAGAGCCGGTAGGTTGTTATCAAGTGCCTTGCGCACAATGCGAACATAGGAGCCCGTGAGCCCGCGCCGAACATCTGCAAGCATTATCTTTAACTTATTTTTGTCACCGATGAACGGATTCACTCCGGCAAATTGCAGGCCCGACGACAATAAATCAACGGCTTCGGCATACCTTCCTTCGGCAGCCAGAACTTTACCTTCGATTAAATATGCTTCAACAAACGCATCCGATAACAGACGCTGGTTTAAAGATAGATTATTTGTTTTTGCAAAGCCGTTTATTTGTTTCAAGGCATGCCAAAGATACCCTGCATGAAAACTTCCGGCAAAAAGCCGGTAATAAAATGGGCTGCTGTAGTAACCAGAATGTTGCGACAATTGCAAACCTGTTTTCAGCGATTGTAAATAGCCATCGCGCACACCAGTATAAATATTACCGGTCAGGCCCTGCACCAAACCTTGGTTCATGAGATAGCTATTGAGGTCATCAATCTGAAATACAACTACCGGAATTATACCGGCCAGATTTCGTGGATCATTTCCAGGCACAATGCGTGTATTCGCTCTAACTGATTGTAAAAGCATTGCACGCCCTTTGGTACAGGTTGAAAAGAGTGAAAATGCATCCTTTATGTTGTGTTTCTTCACGCGGGCTTTACGTACCAAATTTTCAAGTGTATCGGCCAGGTCGGCCGCCGCATCGTAATCGCGGATGGCAGTTAGTTCTTGCTCCAGTTTAAGATAGCCTGTTTCGTCGAATCTGAAATTGCTGAACCCTGCAATTATGGTATTCCCCTGCTTCCACAGAGAATCAGGAAATTCAGCATAAACATCGCCTGCAAGCAGGCCCGAAAGTGAGACATTTTGCACCTCTGACCTATAAATTTCGCCCTCAACCGCATTGTTTACAAGTATGCGCAAATCGCAGCTTGAAGGGACCAGCAGCGATTGAACATCAAATCCCCTGACCATAACATCTCCGGTGCAGATTTCAGGCATGAGTGAAACAGATACAGCCATTTTCCCGAATTTCCCAAACCCGAGTGAGACTCCATAATTGTAATGGAATATGAAAGAAGTTTTCTCAGGCACTTTTAAATGTGCAAGAGCCAGCTGTTTGATTACCTGATGTGTAAACTTGTCGTTTCGCGCAATAGAAGCAAATTCAATTTTTGACGAACCTTCCAGCTGCCTGAAATAAACCGACTGAGCCACCGAAAACCGGCACCCGATTAACATCAGAATTACAATTGCAAAATGTCGGAATCTTTGTAGCATAGTTTGGTAATGCAAAGGTAATATTCCGGTATAAATCTTAACGCTAAATCAATACACCATTTGGTGAATTCACAGCAACCAATTATCCTTGAAGTTTTGTGTTAATTCAGCTTGTTAATTTCGTGTTAAATATCTATATTATTGACATTTGTAGAATAATTGGCTACCTTTGGTAAAACAAATCAAGAACCATGGAATCAATTATTTATTCAGTCCTGGCAAAAGCAGCATCTGATCCGGAGTTTGTTGAAAAACTGCGAAACGATTTTTATCGCACCCTGAATGAGGAGGGAATTTTTGATGCAAAGCAAACAGGTTTACTTCAACTGTATTTATCAAGATTTCTTGACTATGATCAACTTGCTACACAAAATGCTACATTACAGCAAACTATTGCCAGTTATCAATTTTCTCCATTTGCGTCAGAGGCTTACCGACAAAAAATGGAATTTTTCATGACCGATCAGCTAGAATCAACCCGAATTACTTCAAACGGTTTTAAGAGTGGCCTGGTTGATTCTCTGGAACAAATCAAGCAGGGTTTCAGGTCGGCCATGATTATGTATACTGTGGCTTTTTATGTTGGTATTGCCATGATTCTGGCTGCACTGCTTTTTGCCTGGCTAAAGAACGGTTCACTTTTACCCATTGCATTTGCCGGCCTCGGCACTGCCGATCTGATTGCATATTTTATAACCAAACCGCCTTTGGATCTGCAGAAAAGCCGCGCCAATCTGGCGCAATTGCAAACAGCCTATTACAATTGGTTCATCGATTTATTCAACTGGAATTCAGCGGCTGGCGGCGGCGATGCAATGATTGAGCAATACCGGAAAGTTTCGGAAATGACTCTATACAATACTGAACAGACCATGAGAATGATTGAAGATTATTGCGAAATAGCCACCAATACTACTCCACTGAAAAAAAACAAGAAGGAGAGTCCCGGTACTGCTTTAAACCAAACCGACAATGGTGATATCGCTCAGCCAAGTGCTGAACAATAATCCGATTTGAAACTAATTACCGGTAATTTTGATTTCGGTTCGCCTGTTCTGAGCCCGGCCCAATTCAGTAGCATTATCGGCTATTGGTTTATCCGAACCATATCCCTTGCATTTCAGCCTTCCCGGATTTATCCCCTTATCGATCAAAAAATCGTACACAGCACGTGCCCGGCGTTCTGATAAAGCATAATTATAGGCCTGTTTGCCTGTATTATCGGTATGGCCTCCTATTTCAATACATATTTTGGAGTTTCTGTTCAAAAGCTGATACAAATAATTAAGCTCTGTTATTGATGCAGGCAGCAAACGGGCACTATCCGTTTCAAAAAATATATTGTTGAGTACAAAGGTTTCGCCGGTCTTTACCGGTTTTAGTTTGATATCCTTAAGGTAAGGCTTGTGGATATCGCTGCTGTTGCCCGGTGATATTGTGGCCGAATAGAACAGATAACCCTTCTTTTCGACAACCAATGCATATTTTTTTCCGGCAGGAACGCTCATCAGAAACTCCCCGCTGAGTGGATCTGATTCAGATTGAACAATTTTTTTACCAGATTCAAGGTCGGTTAACTGAAATGAAGCTCCAAGAAATTTACCGGTTATGCTATCAGTAACAACTCCCTTCATAAAGGTAACAGCCATCGGTTTAATCTGTTCAGGCAAATTGACACGGTAAATATCCTGTTTTCCGTAACCTTGCTCGCTGGCCGACGAAAAATAGGCAAACTTCCCTTCGTTATCTACAATAAAAGTAACTTCATCAGCCGGGGTATTGAGAGGATATCCAATGTTCACCGGTTCAGACCATATTCCTTCAGCTCCCCGTTTCGAATAAAATATATCACCTTCGCCCATGCCGGGATGGCCTTTTGACGAGAAATAAAGTGTTTGGCCATCGGGATGAATAAACGGGCCGCGCTCCGATTCAGAGGTGTTGATAGGTTCACCTGCATTTATTGGTCTTCCCCAATCACCTCCTGCAACCCGCTTACTGATCCAAATATCACTGCTTCCATAACCGCCGGGCCTGTTACTCACAAAGTAAAGTGTAAGTCCATCCGACGAAAAACTTGGCTGGGTTTCCCAGTAAGATGAGTTGATAACCGGACCCATATTGAGGGGTTCACTCCAGTGTTTTCCTTCACGCCGGGCTATATATAAATCACAACTTCCGAACCCATCCGGCCTGTCGCAGGCCGAAAAAATCAGAAACTGACCATCCGGTGAAAGGCAAAGAGCTCCCTCATCACCGGTAGTATTTACCGGAGGGCCCAGCTCCGATGCATCAGACCATAAGGTATCATTTATCCGCCGCGAATAATAAAATTGTTCGTCCCTTTCATTACCAGTTGTCATACGTCGCGTAAAATACAAGGTAGAACCATCAGCACTGATATAATTTACAAATTCATATCCGGCAGTATTGATACCCGGGCCAAGATTTACCGGTGTAACATTGAGTGGATGCAACATAGCATTATTTCTGAACCGTGCCTTTTCAAGATTCGCGATGCTTTTGTTTTTTTCGGCCAGCCGAGCTCCGCTGTATTGGAGGTACCATTCGTAATTGTCGATGCATTCGGCATAAAGTCTGCTTTCGAATTGCAGATTTGCCAGAATATATACCGCGGGAGGAAAAAAATCGCGGTTAATGCTTATGGCCTGCTTGTAGCAGTGTATTGCGTTGGGCATGTCTTGTTTAAAAGCAAAAATATCGCCTTCGAGCAGCCAGGATTCAATATGATTTTTGTCAGCTTTTATTGCTTTCGCCGATTCAGCAAGCGCAAGGTCGAATATAGATGCATTGTAATACTGAAGTGCTTTTTGATGATACTTATCTGCCTTGCTCAATTTTGCGTCCTGAGCCTGCATTGCGGTGTATGCAAATAAAATAGCTGCAAGTAACATCAGTTGACGCATGATTAATGGCTTTAAATGCTGAGTGTGAATGAATGATGCAAAACCTGCAATTGATACAAATTTAACTTTATTTCCTTACAATTATTTTTGACAATAACTGCTTTTGATCATTTGAAAAGGAAATAAAGTAAACTCCATTGTTGAATCGCAATAATTTAACATCAGCCCTGCATGCTGAATAATAAAAGCTGATATCGGCTTTAACACGTTTTCCGGCGGCATTCAGTATTTTAACAGAAAAGGGTTCATGCTGACACAAACCTCCAAAATCAATGCTGAACCGGCCATTATTTGGATTAGGCAACACAGTTATTTCCTGATCAGATTCATTGGATTCTATCCCGGTTGGAATAGGTTGTGTCCAGGCAGCGGTATTGATGCGGAATAAACGGGCAGGTGCAATGGATGTTTTTTCACTTGAGATATAAACATTATTCCCGAAAGTGTAAGCTACACCTTCAGTTTGAGTACCCAGCATGCCGTTGAACCCAATCCGGCGCTTATTGCCGCCCAGCAGATTATTACCATCAAAATCGTACAAAAGCCAGATAAATGGATTGTAGTTTTTATATCCGCACAAAATAACTTCGCTGTTTCCCGGCATGATATCAGCACCTGTTATGAGTCCGTCAGCAGCAAGGGTATCAGAAGGGTAAATAGTATAATTGCCAGGTATTTTGGAAATGAAATACATCCGCGACTGCTCGTTTAACCAGTTTTTGGTAAAAATAATCAGGCTGTCACCCATCGAAATCATAGCTTCGCAGTCGTAATCGTTGCTGCGGTTTGCCCGTTCGAAATTTTGTTGATCGCCATAATTAAAATCTATTATTGATGCAGGTACCGAGCCATTTCCGGTTAACGGATAGTCTGATTTATTGGTGATGTAAATTTTAAGATCGGTTCGGTTCCCCAGGTTATTTCCAAAATCACCAATATAAATATGCGTTTCATCCTGCGTAATATCTTCCCAATCTACGTTTTCGGCTCCTGTAACAGCAATAGTCTGCAGCACGGCTCCTGTAACTGAATCGAGCTTATACAGAATAGGTGGATTTCCGCTATCTTTATGAGTCCACAGGCCACCATTCCACCAGATAAGTCCTGATGTTTCAATAACTTCCTGGGGTAAGGCGCTAACAATGGTTTCAGGTGTAATATTGGTTTGGGGATACAGACAACTTCCATTGTTAACCGTTGCCTGAGGATTGTAATTGATAGCCTGAGGATCAGTACATCCTTCGGTTTGGGCAATTGCAAATACCCGAGAAACCAGAAGTAAAGAAAGTAGAAGAAAATTTCTATTCAGCATACGAGAGATTTTTATTCGTCTTAGCAGGTTTAGCTAATAAACAACCAAGAAGTTATGCTGTTCAAACGAATTTAATAAATCTCAGCTTTATAGGCTTTAAATGTATTCAACAGCAGACTTACGATAGTCATAGGTCCAACACCACCTGGCACGGGAGTGATGTAACTGCACATGGCAGCAACATTGTCAAAATCAACATCGCCGCAGATATGGTAACCTTTTTCCGAATTATCTTCAATACGGTGAATGCCAACATCAATAACTACTGCTCCGGCTTTTACCATTTCCTTTTTAACAAACAAGGGCTGGCCAATAGCGGCAATCAGAATATCAGCCTGCCGGGTAATTGAAGCAAGGTCTTTGGATTTACTGTGACAAAGGGTAACCGTGCTGTTTCCGGGATTCGACTTGCGCGACATGAGCAAACTCATGGGTGTACCTACGATGTTACTCCTACCCAGCACCACACAATGTTTGCCTTCTGTTTCTATTCCGTATTTTTCGAGAAGAAGCATTATTCCGGCCGGGGTTGCAGGTAAGTAAGACGGTAATCCGAGAGCCAGTCTTCCTACATTTACCGGATGAAATCCATCAACATCCTTAGCAGGTGAAATTCGTTGCAGTACTTTATTGGCATTAATATGCGCTGGCAAAGGCAATTGCACGATAAAGCCATTTACTTCGGGATCATTGTTCAGAAAATCAACCACATCAAGCAATTGCTGCTCTGAAATTGTTTCATCGTAACGGTAAACGCTCGAAGTAAAACCAACCGAATGGCAAGCTTTTTCCTTGCTGGCTATATAGGTTTGGCTGGCCGGGTGGCTGCCAACCAAAACGGCAGCCAGGTGCGGAGGTTCGCTACCTGCATCAATAATTGCTGCAGTTTTTACTGCTAATTCATTTTTAATTTGCTGGGCAATCTTTTTGCCATCAATTAATTCCATAAAAACAATATTTACCGCTTACGATTTGATGACATCTTCGACATATTGCGCATGGCATTCATGGTATTTTTGCCACCGCCGCCTGAGATCATCTTCATCATTTTGCGGGTATCTTCAAATTGTTTAATCAGCCTGTTTACTTCAGCAATATCGGTTCCGCTGCCCTGTGCAATCCTCTTGCGGCGGCTTCCGTTAAGTACCGATGGATTTTCGCGCTCAAGCGGTGTCATGGATGAAATGATGGCTTCTATTCCTTTAAATGCATTTTCGTCGATATCAACACCTTTAAGTGCCTTACCCATTCCAGGAATCATTCCGAGGAGGTCTTTTACATTTCCCATTTTTTTGATCTGCTTAACCTGACTGATAAAATCGTTGAAGTTAAACTGATCTTTTGCAAGTTTCTGCTGTAATTTACGGGCTTCATCCTCATCAAATTGTTCCTGAGCTCTTTCAACAAGCGATACAATATCACCCATCCCCAGAATACGATCGGCCATGCGCGACGGATAAAACACATCTATGGCATCCATTTTCTCGCCCAATCCAACAAATTTGACAGGCTTGTCAACTACCGATCGAATCGTTAATGCAGCTCCACCCCTGGTATCACCATCGAGTTTGGTAAGCACAACACCATCAAAATCAAGACGATCATTAAAGGCTTTGGCAGTATTTACAGCATCCTGACCAGTCATTGAATCCACAACAAACAATGTTTCCTGAGGATTTACAGCTTGTTTAACTGCGGCAATCTCATTCATCATCTGCTCATCAACCGCCAAACGACCAGCGGTATCTATAATTACCGGGCTGTAATCAAATTCACGGGCATGTGCTATGGCTTTTTTTGCGATCTCAACCGGATTCTTATTGTCATCGATGGTAAAAACCTGCACTCCGATCTGGCTGCCAAGTACTTTTAGCTGTTCAATAGCAGCAGGCCTGTAAACGTCGCCGGCTACAAGCAGGGGTTTGCTCCCCTTTTTAGTATGAAGGTAATTGGCAAGTTTTGCTGAAAACGTTGTTTTTCCTGAACCCTGCAATCCGGCGATAAGCACGACTGCAGGCGTTCCTTTCAGATTGATATCTGTTTGGGTACCACCCATCAGGGCCGCAAGTTCGTCGTGTACAATTTTTACCATTAACTGGCCAGGCGATACTGCAGTCAGCACCTGCTGACCCAGCGCCTTCTCTTTCACCAAATCAGTAAATTGCTTGGCAACTTTATAGCTTACATCCGCATCGAGTAAAGCCTTCCGCACTTCCTTTAACGTTTCAGCCACGTTGATTTCGGTAATATATCCCTGGCCTTTCAGATTTTTAAAGGCTCTGTCAAGCTTTTCACTTAAATTTTCAAACATTGAATTGCGTTCTTATTTTAGCTGCAAAAGTACAAATTAATGCGTTAAGCCATTCCCAAAAGCGCCAATTGTTATCACTGATAATGCACTGAATTAAAAGAATAAGGTTGAAGCCAATTCATTGAACTGACTTCATAAAGTATTAAATAACTGTCTGCTATAGGTATATTAATAATAGTTAACCACCACCGGACATAAAACCAGGTTCATAATGGTTAAATACACGAAAAATTAAAAAACTCTGTAGCCAGAGCGTGGTAATTAAAAAATTGCAGCTGAAAATCTTCATAATTAACCAAAATTTAATCATTCAAATGTCTTTAATTTATTCATTAGTTAAAAGCAATCGTTATATTTGCAATTACATGAACCCAATGTTAAACCAAAAAATAGACTGATGAAAAAGTTATTTACGCTTATCGCCTTAACGGCAATTACAATCAGCAGCATGGCACAATGGCTTCCGCAGGCTTCAGGGTTTGCTGACCCATCGCGCGGAATCAAATTTATGCATGCCGTTTCAGACCAGCTAGTTTGGGCAACCGCCTATGATGGTAGTGGAACAGGTGCCTACATTCAGGAGTTTACCAAAACTACCGATGCCGGAAACCTCTGGACACCCGGAGTTGTGAACAATGCAACCGGCATGGAACTCTCTATGATCTTCGGTATTGATGAAAATACAGCCTATGCTCCGCTGTACCGTCAAACCGGCTCTAACCCACAGGGTATTTATGCAACAACCGATGGAGGTGCAACCTGGACACGCCAAACTACTGCTGAATTCAGCAATGCCGCATCATTTCCGAATGTAGTGCATTTTTTCAACAGCGGTGATGGTTTCTGTATGGGCGACCCTATCAACGGCGATTTTGAAATTTATACAACCAGTGATGGTGGTGCTAACTGGACTCTGGTTCCGGGTGCAAATATTCCTGCCCCGGTTTCAGGTGAATTCGGAGTAGTTGGGTATTATGCTGCCGTTGGCAATAACGCCTGGTTTGGCACCAACAAAGGTCGTGTTTACTTTACCAACGATAAGGGCCTTACCTGGAATGTTTCGTCCACTACGCTCACCAACAAATATGTTGATGTTGAATTTGCCGACGACATGCATGGTATTGCTATGGATAAAAGCAATGCAACTACCGGTGCAATGAGCGAAACTTTCGATGGTGGATTAACCTGGACAGCCATTACAACAACCGGGACCGTTCTTACCAACGATTATGCTTATGTACCCGGCACGCCTGATACATGGGTTTGCACCGGTGCCGCTTCAGGCCTTTCAGGTATCGCTTACAGCTATGATGGTGGTCATTCGTGGACTTTCTTCCCTGACACTGAAGGAACCCAATTTTTGGCTACCGACTGGATAGATAACCAAACCGGATGGTGCGGCGCTTTCAACGAAAGCAATACTGTAGGTGGAATGTGGAAATACAATGGCGTTCTTGAAGAACCCATTCCACCTTCAAACCTTCAGGGAGTTGTTATGAATGGCAACGATGTTCATCTTACCTGGACTGCCCCAGGCGGAGGAGCCGGAACAACCGAAGAACTGATTTACGATAATGACGGAACCGTTTCAGGCGCATACAGCTATGAAGGATATGCAATGTCTACACACATGTCACCTCAGGGTCCTTGCCAGGTGTTAACACTTAAATATTACACAACCATTGATCCGGGCGACAATTCTTTCAATGCTGAAGTTTATGGTTGGGACGATGCCAATAGCATGCCTTCAACCACGCTTCTGTATGAAGTAGGAGCTATTGCAGCTGACAATAACTGGGTTGAAATAGATGTTTCAGGTGCTAACCTGACCGTGAGTGGTGACTTTGTTGTTGGTTTTGGCTCAATCAATGCAACAACCTTTGTTGGATATGATGGAGCGCTAAACAATGGCCGTTCATGGGATTATGACCATGCTGGATTATGGGAAGCCTGGACAGAAGCCTACCTAATCAGGGCTGTTGTTCAGTATACTGACGGAAGCATTCGCGAATTAAGCGCAGTACCGGCCACAGATTTACCTGGACAAACCATGCTCCATAAATCTGCAAAAACTACCCATGGCGGAATCAACACCCAGTCACCTATTCCGGCACGCAGCCGCTCAACCAGGGGGCTTTTGGGATACAATGTATACCGCAACGGTACTATGTTAGCTAATCAGATCTGGGATTTATTCTACGACGATCTGGGACTTGCCAACGGAGCCTATCAGTACTTTGTTACTGCTTTATATTCAAATGGCGAATCATTGCCAGCTGGTCCTGTTGAAATAGAAATTACCGGTGTAGGCGTAAATAATCCTTCGGTTGATAATGCATTGCATATATATCCGAACCCAACATCTGATCTATTAAATATTCAGGCTGGTTCAGAGATTATTTCGGCCGAAATTTATACCATAACCGGAAAACTCGTCAGCCAAACAGCTGGCACAGGTACCCAAATGCAGATTAGCGCTGGTGACCTGCAACCAGGCCTATATCTGATGAATGTTACTACCAATCTGGGTATTGCAACCCGTAAAATAAGCATCAGGTAATTGCTGATGATCAAAAAAAAGGGCTGCTGGACAACCAACAGCCTTTTTTTTTACCCATTAAATATTAATCATTTTCACTGAAAAGACTTTCAATAGCTGAAGTTGTTCCAAAAAGTAACAATCGGTCGCCTTTATCAACCTTGGTTCCGGCATCAATAAAACCTATGGATTTCCTTACTCTTTTGGGTGGCCCGAAAGTGCTTTGAATCAGGGTATCGCGAATAACGGTTATTACCTGAAGTTGATGTACTTTCTCAAAGTTTATATCGCCAAGGGTATTCCCGGCATATCTTTCAGGCACCATTACTTCAATAATTCTATAATCTTCTGACACTTCATACGAATTCAGTACTCCACTTAAAACCAGCCGATCGGCAAATTGCAGGGCATTATCAGCTTCAGGCTGAATAATCAGATCCACACCTATGGTTTCAATTACGGTATAATGAAGGTCGTTTATTGCCCTGCTTACAAGTTTTTTAACGCCTGCTTTACGAAGCATGGCTGTTACCATCACCGAAGCACTGAAATCCTCTCCAATAGCTACAATGGTAAAATCGGTTTCGCGAAAAGGCAATGTCATCAAGGCCTGTTCATTGGTTGCATCGAGACAAATTGTTTGAGTAATCCCATCTTTATAGGCCTCTACCCTCTCAAGTTTACCATCAACACCAATCACTTCGTGACCCAGAGCAGTAAGACGTTGCGAAAGCGATAAACCAAAATTACCGAGGCCGATTACAATGAATTTCATAATTTTATTTTTAGTTGATCAAAATATTTTCAGACGGATATTGATATCTCAAACTGCTTATTTTTCGGAACATTCCGATCAAAATGGTGAGCATACCTACGCGACCGAGAAACATTGTAACTATTATTACCCATTTGCCTGCTGTACTCAGCGTGGCGGTAAGCCCAAGCGATAATCCCACAGTTCCATAGGCCGAAATCACTTCAAATACAATTCGCGAAAGTTCTATGCCTGGTTCGGTTACCGATAAAATGATTACCGCAATGCCAATTACCAGTAGCGAGAGAAATATAACAGCCGAAGCCCGCCGCATAGATTCAATCGGAATCTGCCGCCCGAATACCTCAATACGATCTTTGCCTCTTGCAATACTTATCACATTCATTAAAGCCATCGCAAATGTGGTTGTTTTGATTCCACCCCCGGTTGAGGCTGGTGAGGCGCCGATCCACATCAGCAGGAAATACAGTAATATGGTTGCTGGTGCAACCTTCATCATATCTACTGTATTAAATCCGGCAGTACGTGGTGTTACTGATCCGAAAAAGGCACCTGCAATTTTACCCTGGAGAGATAATCCACTCAATGAATGATTGTACTCTGCAATTAAGAAGAAAACGAAGCCCGTTGCGAGCAAAACTGCGGTTGTTATAACAGCAATGCGGGTTCCGGCATTTATAATGTTCGGCACATGCACATACTTGCGGTGAAGTGTAATCCTTCGTATACTGTTGGAAATAAAATGTCTGAGCAGTCGGTAAAAATTAAGCACGATCGGAAAACCTATTCCACCTAGGATAATCAGAAATCCGATTATATAATGCAGCATATAATTGTACCTGAAACCTGGTTCATAAAGTCCGTTTGAGAGTGTTGAAAAACCGGCATTGCAAAAAGCTGAAACTGCATGAAAAACGGAAAAACCCATTAAATCAAGCTGGCTTACAAATAACGACCGGGGTACCGAGATATAAATAATCAGAGCGCCTATTGCTTCAATGCTGATCGTAACAGTGACAATTTTAAGAAGGGTTTTGAAAATTTCGCCAAGTTTTTCTTCATTGATGAGTTCTTTTATTAGGAATTCGTTGCCAAAGGAACCACCTCCTTTAAAAAAGTAGCCGAAGAAACTCGTAAAAGTCATAATACCCAGGCCACCTACCTGAATAAGCACAAGAATAATCGCCTGCCCCAAGGGCGTAAATTGTTTGGCTGTATCAAACACAATTAGACCTGTTACACATACTGCACTGGTTGAAGTAAAAAAGGCATCGGTAATACTTAATCCATTATAGGTAGCGGTTGGCAATAATAATAAACCTGCTCCAAAAACAATAATTAATAGAAAACTACCTACAAATAACAGTGCCGGATTGGCAGTTCGGTTGCTTAAGCGCAGTGTTGAAGTAGAAGTTTCAACAACAAGAATAAAAAGAATGATACCGTAAACAAATAAATTGTGATTGAGCAGGATAAAAAACCAGCTATCAGGTTTAAGTATGCCTGGTATCCCAACCCTCACATCAAGCAGTAGCAGTATAAGCGGAATAAGCGAAAGTTCCGCAATGCGAAGGTTAAGGGCTTTTGATTTCCATGATTTAAGGCCTATACCAGCCAGATTACTGATTAGAATTACTGCAAGAATAACATTATAAAGCTGGTGGATACCGGTTATGTGCAACAAATCATGTTCAAAACCTACATGATAAATCAAAACAAAAAAACCACTAAACGCTGCGAGAATTCCAATAGCATCCAGAAACCGTAGAATGCTCTTGCGGATTTTATTGAAACGGTCAATTAAACGTATTATCAGAACATGAATTTGCATAATGCACGGTTCAAAAAACAAATTTAAGGATAATTAACAGATGAGTCCAGGTCTTACTTTAATACAAATGGCAGGGAATTTGTTTAAACAATATCTAGTTAAATCTGAACATATGGATTATTCGGTTTTTTATACTGAGCTGGGTAAGCTGGCATATTCTATTGCCCGTGCTGATGGCGTGGTACAGAGCGAAGAAGTTGATAAAATCTGTGATCTGATCGGTGAAGAAATTTCCGTTAATGATGCTGACGAATCATTTCAGCGCGAAACTGTGCTCGAAACTGCTGCTGAATTCAACAAACTGAGGAATGAAAACGCATCAGCACGAGACGCTTTTAATGGTTTTACCAACTACCTGGATAGCAATATTTCGGAATTTGATCACCGGATTAAGAACTTATTTATAAGGGTTGCCATGCGCATTGCAGCAGCCAATGAAGGGGTAAACGAAACAGAATCAGCCCTGATTGATAAACTGCGAAAAAAATTATCTGCAGTTAATTGACCTCTACAAAGTTTGCGACATCACCTGTTTTACTTAAGCCAGAAAAAGTTAATTTGAGGTAAATTCGTTCTGTACAGTAAGATATCCGGGATAAGCAATAGTTTGATTACCAACTACAATGGTTGGTTTAGCCTTGAGGGTGATACGTGTTGGGCGGTTGCCTGCACCAGCGAGATTAAGCCCGAAATTGGCTATAGCATCTCCGCTTTTACCTTTCAGAGCTTGTTTTAAATCAACCGAAATGGCAAGTGGCAAGGTAGCTGTACCGCCGTTGGCCGGAATCTGTACCCTGTTTTGATTGGTTCCGCTCACCATCTCAATATCATCAATCAATAAAATCCAATCAAGCCGGTTAAGGCCAGCCATCGACGAATTGGGGTTTTTGGCTTCAACATTCAATGTGAATGTTAGAGGCAAACTACCACCGCTTAATGCAGCCGCTGTAATTTTACCGGCATCCAGCATATTTAAATCCGACAACTTGTGCACCTGCTGAATATTTACTCCGGCCAACTTAAGCTGATCAACCGTAGCCAGACGAAACTCACATTTTGTCAGATTCAACATTTGGGTTGCCTGATTTAGAATATCGCAACCTGATAATAACAGCATAAGTGCAGCCAGTATCGATAACTTAAACCTGAAAGCAGAAAAGTTTATTGTCTTCATACATTTTTTAATGTGTAGATAACAAAAATGCTGCCGTAAATGCACTACAAATTACATTTTGGTGGCACGTTTGCGCTCATGTTCATCCAGGATAATTTTGCGCATTCGCAATGAACGTGGAGTTACCTCGAGGTACTCATCTTTACCAATGTATTCCATTGCTTCTTCAAGCGAGAATTTTACAGCCGGAATAATAAAGATTTTATCGTCAGAACCTGAGGCTCTTACGTTGCTAAGTTTCTTGGTTTTAGTAACATTGATCAGCAGATCGTCGGGGCGGATATGTTCGCCAATAACCTGACCAGCATAAATATCCTCGTTCGGATGCACAAAGAAAGTACCTCTATCCTGCAACTTATCAATAGAATAAGCAATAGCCTGACCGGTTTCCATGGCAATCAGCGACCCGCTTCTGCGTCCCGGAATATCACCCTTCCAGGGCTCGTAAGCCAGGAAGCGATGGGCCATTATAGCCTCCCCTTCAGTGGCTGTGAGCACATTATTGCGCAATCCGATGATACCACGCGAAGGAATTTTAAATTCAAGGTGAATCCGGTCGCCTTTGGTTTCGATGGTTACTATTTCGCCACGACGTTGGGTTACAAGTTCTATTACCTTGCCCGAGAATGCTTCGGGTACATGCACCGTAAGCATTTCAACCGGCTCATGATCGAGACCATCAATTTTTTTGATGATTACCTGAGGCTGACCAAGCTGCAATTCATAACCTTCGCGCCGCATGGTTTCAACAAGTATTGAAAGATGAAGAATTCCGCGGCCGTAAACCATCAACGATTCGGGTGAATCTGTTTCAACGAGGCGCATGGCCAGATTCTTCTCAATTTCTTTAAACAGGCGTTCGCGCAAGTGACGTGAAGTTACAAATTTGCCTTCGCGTCCGTAAAAAGGTGAATTATTGATGGTGAACAACATACTCATGGTTGGCTCATCAATCTGCAAAGGGCTCAGGGCTTCAGGCTCTTCAAAATCAGCAATGGTATCGCCAATATCAAAATCGTCGAGGCCAAGAACAGCACATATTTCGCCGGGTAGCACATCGTTTTTCATTTTTTCTTTACCCAAACCTTCAAAAACATAAAGCTCTTTGATTTTTGATTTGAAAACCCGGCCATCCTGTTTAATCAGAGATACATTCTGCCCCCATCGCAGCACACCTCTTGATAGCCGTCCAACCGCGATGCGGCCCACATATGACGAATAATCGAGCGAGGTTATCTGCAATTGGGTGGTACCATCAAGGAAAACCGGGGCAGGAATATGTTCTATAATGGTATCCAGCAAAAAGCTGATATCTTCGGCAGGAGTTTTCCAGTCGCCCGACATCCAACCTTCTTTCGATGAACCATACACTGTAGGGAAATCAAGCTGATCTTCGGTGGCATCCAGATTAAACATCAGATCGAAAACAGCTTCGTGTACGCCTTCAGGATCGCAGTTTGGTTTATCAACCTTATTGATGACCACAATTGGTTTCAGTTTGAGCGCAAGCGCCTTTTGCAGAACAAACCGTGTTTGCGGCATCGGACCTTCAAAAGCATCAACCAGCAGTAAAACGCCATCAGCCATATTTAGCACGCGCTCTACTTCACCCCCAAAATCGCTGTGGCCAGGCGTATCTATAATATTGATTTTAAATCCCTTGTAGCGAACACTAACATTTTTCGACAAAATTGTTATACCACGTTCCCGCTCCAAATCGTTACTATCGAGAATCAACTCACCCATTTCCTGATTGTCGCGGAAAAGCTTGACTTGATGAAGAATTCTGTCAACCAGCGTGGTTTTACCGTGGTCAACGTGGGCAATAATCGCTATATTTCTGATATTATGCATTTTAACAAATTGTTGATTGATTTTTTAAAGAGATGCAAAAGTAGACATATTTCGCTTACTTATTTAAAATGAGTATAAACTTCACTACTAAGCAATTTTTAATTTTACCTGAAATGCAGAATTATCAATAATTTTGAGGTTTCCAAATCATCAAAACAGCTACAGCCAGCTGCCGGTATGGTTAATACATTCTAATTATTACGAAATTTGCATTGAACTACCAAAATACATAAATGTCTAAAATTATTGCTTTTTCCGAAGCCGCCTCTATCGCCGTGCACAGCATGGTACTCATTGCCTCGGCCGGAGGTGAAAGCCTGAATGTACTCAAGATATCGGAACGCACAGGTGCATCACGGCATCACGTTGCTAAAATTCTCCAGCGCCTTGTAAAAGACGGTTACTTATCGTCGAACCGCGGCCCCACCGGTGGTTTTATGCTTAAGATTTCACCCGACAAACTTACGCTTCTTCAAATTTACGAAGCTGTTGAAGGTAAGCTTGAAGATACCTCCTGCCCTTCAAACAATCCAGTTTGTACCTTTCAAAAATGCCTTATGGGAAACATTGTTTCAAAAATGACGGCTGATTTTAAAACTTACATGGGTGGCCAAACCCTCCAGGATTTTATCAATTAATTCATAAAAAAATTCTTCTAAAAAATACTGTTTCTAATATTATTTATATATTTGCGCATTGAAATACCTAATTACCTCTTTCACATGGCCGATGTCGTCCGGATTTCTGAAGCAGCTTCTCTGGCTGTGCACGCAATGGCGTTAATTGCCGGTAGTGATGAGATGATGAATGTAAACCGCATTGCAGAAATCAATAAGGCTTCACGCAATCATCTGGCCAAAATCATGCAAATTCTGGTTAAAAACAACTATCTCGATTCAGTTAGAGGTCCAAAGGGTGGATTTTCGCTCAAAAAAGATCCGGCTACCACAACTCTGCTCGAAATTTATGAACTCATTGAAGGCACGCTCAACACCCATCATTGTGGCATCGATTCACAGCAGTGCCCCTTTCCGGAATGCATTTTTGGTAACCTCGCCGGAAAATTTTCAACTGAATTTATAGAATACCTTAAAAACAAGAAACTCTCAGACTTAACTACCAAAAAAAATGAAAAGAACAATCATTAAAATTGACGAGGAACTCTGCAATGGATGCGGCAACTGTGTACCTAACTGCCACGAGGGGGCTTTACAGATAATTGATGGGAAAGCGCGCCTTATCAGCGACTTGTTCTGTGATGGATTAGGGGCCTGCATTGGTCATTGTCCTGAAGGAGCTATTGAATTGATTGAACGCGAAGCCGAACCCTATGACGAAATTAAGGTGATGAAGGAAATGGTTGGCAAAGGACGTAACACTATACTGGCTCACCTTGAGCATTTGCGCGATCACAACGAAACTGAATTGCTCAAACAGGCAATAGGCTACATCAAAGAGCATAACATAGACCTAAGCCATGGCAATGGTGAACCTCAACCAAAAGTCAAGAGTACTGAAGTCTTCAATACGCTGCATGAAGCCAGACCGGCCGCGGCTGCAACAGGTGACAGCTGTGGCGGAGGATGCCCCGGTTCAAAACCCATGAGCTTTAACATTGATATGAATAAAGTTAATGCAGCAGCCACTGCCACAGCAACTGCAACTGCCACAACCGATGCGCCTTCGGAGTTGAGGCAGTGGCCGGTTCAGCTGCATCTGCTTAATCCGATGGCAGGCTATTTTAAAAATGCGGATGTGGTACTTGCCGCAGATTGTGTTGCCTTTTCGATGGGCAATTTCCATAATCATTATCTCAAGGGAAAAACACTGGCCATTGCATGTCCGAAACTTGATTCCAACAAGGAATCCTATATTGAAAAATTAACGGCCATGATAGCTCAGAGTAATATAAACACCCTGAGTGTGGTAATGATGGAAGTACCTTGCTGCGGCGGATTGCTTCAAATGGCGACAATGGCCAGAAATGCAGCCGGACGAAACATTCCGATAAAAAAATCGATTATCGGAGTGCAGGGTAATATCCTTAAAGAAGAGTGGGTTTAACTAAAATTATAAATCAAAATGAATACAAATAAATTCAACAATCGTCAGCCTTTTTCATTGGTCAATTCGGTTGAGTATGCCAACGAAGGAATAGTTAGTATAAGGGTCATCGACAAATCAGCAGGCAGTGTTACTCTTTTTGCTTTTGACGAAGCACAAAAACTGAGTGAACATACCGCTCCGTTTGATGCGCTTGTTCAGGTACTTGAAGGTGAAGCACAAATCAGCATTGAGGGCGAGCCTAATCTGTTAACTGCCGGCGATTCTATTCTTATGCCAGGTGGAATACCGCACGCAGTTTTAGCCAAAAAGCAGTTTAAGATGCTTTTAACCATGATAAAAGCCTGATTTTTCCTGTTCAAGCACATTTTCCTGTAAGCTCCGGCAGCTTAATTGACTGTGATAGAACGTGATTTGCATGAAGAAACTGCGCAAATACCATAAATGGCCTTCTCTGATAGCAGGCTTCTTTCTGATGCTTTTTTCAATTTCGGGTATTGTATTGAATCATCGTGAAGCTCTGTCGGGTCTTCAGTTTCCGCGGTTTCTTATGCCTCCGCAGTATGCGGTTAAGCAATGGAACCTTGGCATGATTAAAGGTAATACCGAACTCAGCAATGGCAAACAACTGATTTATGGCAATGCCGGAATCTGGGAAACCGACAGTGCATTCAGTTACTTCAGGGACTTTAATAATGGACTTGGAAAAGGCTCTGATCAGCGCAAAATATTCACCCTGATTGAAACAAAAGAAAACACCCTGTTTGCAGGCACGCTGTTTGGGCTTTACCGTTATGATAAAACCAGGAAATGCTGGCAAAATATCAAACTACCTCAACACAGCAGCAGAGTAGTAAAACTCTCTGAATACAATGGCAAAGTTTATGTAATGACCCGGGACCATCTGTATTCATTTCCTGCAGAAAGCAATGAAATAATTTTTACTCAGAACGACCCTGGCGTTCCTTCAGGTTACGATTTCAAAGCCAGTCTGTTTACAACCCTTTGGGTGATTCACAGTGGTGAATTACTTGGCTCATTTGGAAAACTGATGGTGGATTCGATAGGATTGCTGGTAATTTTTTTTGTAATCAGTGGCTATTTCTATACTTTTTTACCTGTTGCAGGCAAGCGAATCCGGCTTAAAATTAAACTCCGACTTCAGAAGTTAAATCGTTCATCCATCAAATGGCATACAAAAGCTGGTCTTTACACCATTGTTTTTCTGGTGGTTACAACAATCAGCGGGATGTTTTTACGCCCTCCCCTACTTATACCAGTTGCTGGCTCACGGGTTGCACCGATACCCGGAACCAAAATGGCAGGAACCAATATCTGGTTCGACAAATTGAGAGATTTTACCTTCGATACGGTTAATCACAAACTACTGATTTCGACCAGTGAAGGATTTTATGAATCCAAAGCTGATGGCAGTGAATGTGTACCCATGCATTATCAGCCGCCTGTAAGTGTGATGGGCATTACCAGTTTTGAACCATCGGGGCATCAGAGTTTCTATGTATCATCCTTTAGTGGGGTGTTTGAATGGAATCCCGGACGGGGAACTGTTTATGACCTTATAACCGGTACTCCTGCACAAATGAGTTCGGGGGGAAATCCATTCGGGGAAGTTGCTGCTACAGGGATAATATACAATAAAACCAGGCCAGTTGCAATTATTGATTATACTGCCGGTTGGATGCCAATTAAATCTGTAGTCCCGGTGCCTGAAATGCCGAGGCAAATTTCATCTATGCCACTTTCGTTTTGGAGTGTAGCTCTTGAAGTTCATACAGGACGCATATTTTCGGGAATTATTGGTGATTTTTACATATTATACGTTCCTTTAATGGGTTTAACCACCCTTACTATTCTCATAACCGGCTTTGTGATGTGGTACAAAAGCAGAAAGCAAAAAATGAGCCGCCAATCCATCAAACAGAAGTGCCATGATAATTACGAAATTGCACGAGGCGCCTGAAGTTCCCTTTAAAATTAATGGTCACATTCTTGCTGGCCATCCGAAAGCAGAACTCATACATCTAAAATTAAAACCCGGCGAATTAATCGATCGGCATACAAATCCTTTTGATGTAATTTTCTATATTCTCACCGGCAGTGCGTTAGTTGATGCAGGCGATGTGACAATATACGCTGAGAAAGATACCTGTATAACTGTTGATGCAGGAACTGAACGCGGAATAAAAAATACCTCAGGTCAAGATCTGAAACTTCTCGTAATAAAGCTCTATTAAAAAATCTACCGGTAACAATGAGATGTGGAATTAGAAAGCGGATCTGCAAACAATTTTACCGTTAAAGAACTTCTGATCCGAAAGTGTTAAAACTTGCAGTACAGTATTGATTATAACTATCTTTGGACGAATTCAAAGTCAATCTGAAACTTCTCCATTCGCTTGGCAGGTTTCTTCATTGACCATCGTTTATCCGAACCCGAATCATGATTATACCTGCACTGCTGCACCACCGAATAATGAAACTATACAAGAGCAATTTCGGGCTTCTGATATTTATTGTTATACCCATCTTTTCATTTTCTCAGAATGCGGCAGATCGGTTTCATCCTGCGCTCAACAGCAAACAGATAAACCATGACATCTGGTTTTCCGGCGCAAGAGCCGACTTTCATGGATCAATGAAACCATACACCACTGGTTTGAGAATGAGTGAAAAAGAAGATAAAACCAGAAATACTCAAAGCAATACTTCTTATGCAGCCTGGCAATCTCTGGGTCCCTCTCAAACAACGCATCCGGTGCTCTCTCAGCTTGGTCTGTTGAGTTGCATCTGGATCGACACCTCAAATTTTACTACCCTGCTGGCCGGTAGCAATACAGGTGGCATATTTAAAACCACTGATGGCGGATTAAACTGGGGCTCTTTGTCGGATACTACTGTAACCACCGGAGTATTGGGCATTGCGGTAGAACCTGAAAATAAAGATGTTATCTACATAGGTACCGGACATTTCGGATTTGGACGGGCTTATGGGATGGGTGTAATGAAAAGCCTTGATGGAGGCCTTTCGTGGCATGAAACAGGGCTGAACAGCGAAACCATGTCGGCCAACTTTACCGTTCGAAAACTTGAACTCACCGATCCGGGTGGTAAATTGCTTGCACTAATCAATACTGAATTCAGGCAAAAAACGATGATTTATCGCACGGCAGACAGCGCCAATACATGGGTACCTGTTTTTGAAAGGCCTGGAGGCGAACTCTTCAATATCAGAAAAGATCCAAACCGTACCGGCACATTTTATGCAACAGGAAACTGTATACTGCTTTCGCAGGATGATGGCCTGAATTGGGAAGATATTACAACCAGGTTGCCACTAGATACCAATTATGCCGTTAGCAGAGCCGAAGTAGCCCAGATCAAAAACGACCCTGATCTAATGCTCGTGGCAGCCGAAGTTTATGATACAACCGGTGCTCATCCATCGGCAGTTATGAATATTTACCGCTCTGTTGACAATGGACTTAACTTTACCCGGCTCAATCTGAAATACAACCCGTTTGCTGGTTTTTGGAAAATGGAATTTGCCATTTCACCTGCCCACCACAATGAGATTTACCTGGGAGGAATCTGGCTTTACAAGTATCGTATTGAAGATGACTCAGTGAATTATATTTATTGCAGCGATCATAAATATCACAAAGATGTAAGGGATTTAAAAATCTTTCCTTCACCAGAGGCTGATTTGATGTATATGGCCAATGATGGCGGTGTAAGCAAATCGGAAACAGGTGCTGAAAGTTGGGTTGATATTACCCGCAATGGCTTGGCAATTACGCAGTTTCATAATATAACCATCGGCGAAAACAGCCCTTACCTTTACGGTGGCCCTCAGGATGCGAATACCTCTTTTTACAATTTTGACACAAAAGTTTGGTCAAAAAATGCCAAGGTAACCGATGCCTATGAAGGATTAATTAACCATAAAGACCCTAACATCGTTTACATGGTTAATTATCCGCCCAAAACTGACCGTCCCCACATTTTCCTGTTGAAATCTGCGGATGGCGGCCAGTTTTTTGATTATTACGGAATCCCCGATTCAACTGAGATAGGCCGCACCGATAAGCCTTTGGCCATGGACCCGGTGGATCCGGATATCATTTATGTAGGTGTAAAAAATGTGTGGAAATCTACTGATGCTGCACTTAATTTCCATAAAATCAGTAATTTCCCCGATAAACCGGGGCAGGCACTGGTTGCATTACGAATTGCCCCGTCAAACCCTCAGCTACTAGTCGCAGCTTTCGACAATCCAGCCTGGGGCAGTACCGATCCTTCGAAATTATGGATTACACCTGACGGCGGGAACCATTGGTTGGATATAACCCCTAAGGGCCAGCTAAACCTTGATTATGCCGGAATAGCTGATGTTACCATTCATCCGGGAATACCCCAGAAATTCTGGATATCGCTCGACAGGGAATGGGATAACCGCAGAGTATATGTAACTTCAGATGGAGGACAAACTTATCAAAATTATTCCGAAGGTCTTCCACCGATACCGGTAAATACCATTGCATTTATTAACGGAGCTGGTTATGACGTATTACTGGCTGCTACTGATATCGGCGTTTATTACCGTGACGAAACTATGTCGCAATGGGAACTTTTTGGTCAGGGTTTACCCCGAACCATTGTTTCTGATATCAAAATAAACTACAGTAGGAAGAAAATCATAGCAGGCACATTCGGAAGGGGTTTGTGGGAAACCGACCTTTGTTTACCAGTAATCGAACAGCCAATCATAATTTCTGACACCGTTGAATGGAACTCAAAGCGCAAAATTCTGCAGGATGTTACCATTCAAAACGGCGGACTTCTTAAAGTAACTGCCAGCATTGAAATGGGCCTCGACCGGACTATCAGCGTTATGCCAGGAGGCATATTAACGATTGATCGCGGAACCCTCACCAATGATTGCTCAGGCATGTGGAATGGAATTCGGGTTTACGGATCGACTGATTTCACCATGCCAGTTCAAAAGCAAGGTATTGTGAATATATTGCATGGCGGAAGCATTCAATTTGCTGATTCGGCTATTGTTTGTGTGGGGTTAAACGACAACGGGAGCCCAATCAGTCATCGCGGTGGTGGAATAATTAAGGCAAGTAACGCCAAAATAGTGAACAACAAAATGGGCATTGTTTTCAATGCCAGCCAGGGTAAAAATCCATCATCTTTTTTACTGTGTCAGTTTGCTATCAATAAAATAATGCCTGATGGAACATCTGTTGAAGGATTAATTTCGATGAACGGAACATCGGGTGTTACATTCACAAGTTGCCAGTTCGAAAATACATTGCCGGTTTCGTCACTTCCCTATCATGATCGTGGAATCGGAATAGATGCGTTCAATTCATGTTTTCAGGTTGATCGTATTGTTTCGCCTGATTCAGTTCCTTTCGGTGTCAATACTGAATCTGTATTCAGGCAATTGGCTGCAGGAATCAGAGCAAGAACATCGGCTCCCTACGGGGTAGTGAGTATAAATAACACACGTTTTGACCGTAACCTGCAAGGAATCTATTGTGCAGGATTATCTATAATTCGACTCACATCAAACAACTTCAACATCAATTCATCCAATGTACAGGATACGTTAAAGCCTACCGCTAGTGGTATTTACCTCGATTATTGCCCTTCGTTTATTGTTAGCGGAAACATCATTAAAGGTCCCTACGGCGACATTATACCTAAATCCAAAACTACAGGCATAATTATCAACAATGCCGGCCCCCTTAATAATCTGATAGCCGGAAACCGCATCACAAATGTTAATTATGGCATTATTGCCCAGCAAAACAATCGCAATTCTGATGGCTCAGCGGGCCTGCGCATAACAAATAACTGGTTTAATAAAAACGAGTACGACATTTGTGCCAACAACGACAGCACACTTGAAAACAATGGGCTTGCTTTGCACCAGGGTGCAGGTGGCAGTGCAAAGGCACAACCTGCCTCCAATCATTTTAGCCACAATACGCAACACCGCGACAGCGACATTCATAATGCCGGCGGGATATTTTACTATTACTACACCAGAGGATCAGATTCCGTTTTCCAAAAGCCCTTGTTATCAAACCGGATTTATCCGGTTTTACAACCCTTCAGCAGTGTTACTGACAGTGGCTATATTCCGCCCTATCAGGCAGCAGGAGTAGCCGGAACCGACAGTTTGCTTCTACAATACCTTAACGAGTATGCCCAATTGGCCGATTCAAGCAACCAATTGATTGACGGTGGAAACACGACTGAACTTTTGGATAAGATAATCCATTGTTCAATTGCCGGGGTCCCTGAATTAGCCGGCCAGATTACAGCGCTTTCGCCTTATGTAAGTAATCAGGCACTCAAACAGCTGCTCAGGTCGCAGCACATCTTCAGCAATATGTTTTTATATAAAATCCTTGTCGGAAACACTCATTTTCTGCGTTATAATGGGGCTCAGGCACTTCTGAATAGTATGATTCCTCCCTTTGAGAATTATCAGCTAGCTGCCATTCTTCAGAACTTTAATCGCTTCTCAAACCTTGAAAGAATCAACTCCCGCGTTGAGAGCAAACAGGCTGAGGTTGATTTTATGAGGCTTGGTCTGTTAACAAAAAGCAGCCTTACTGCATCATCAACAGGTCTAAGTGATGATTTTGAGAACCTTTCGCTTGATAATCCTGTATTGCTGTTTAAACTACTGGCAGTATATAGCAAACTCAATCAGGGTGAAACTGTTTACGCTCATAATCTTCAGGATCAGATATTTGCTTCCGATCCAGGGGTTGCCAGTGATGTTGAAACCTCGTTTAAAATGCTGTTTGAGTTAAACCGCAGATGGTCGCTTTTATTGAACCTATCAGCTCCAGCAGCACATGGATTGACCGATACTTTGATTTATATGTTTACTCAGCCCGATACAAAAATATATGCCACCAATATGCTTTCTGCACTTGGGCTTCAAAACTACTCAGAGCCATACATTTTCCCTGATAAGCCAGAAAATCTGGTAGCGCCGGCAATACCTCCGGTTACGTTCGAAGGATCCGGGTTTAGTGTGTATCCGGTTCCTGCCAAATCGTATCTGATTGTTGATTATTTTTCTGAAACAGGTTTTAGCAATGCCTTCATCAGAATAAATGACGCCAATGGCAGGTTGGTAAGACAAATTTCAATCAAAGAGCCTTATGGCCAGCAACATATTGATGTATCGTTAATACAATCAGGCACATACTTGTTTTCGTTGGTTGCCAACAACGAGATTATTGGTACCAAAAAAGTAATTATCAGCCGTTAGCTTAAACAGAAAGAAACCAATTATGCGAAATTTACTTTTAATTTCTCTTGCAGTTTTGTCGTTTGCATTCACCGATTGCAAGAAACAAGCAACAAATTATGTTGTTAAGCCGCCTGTAAACGACACGATTCAGCCTCCGGCTGATACAGTTGTTGTTGTAAAAGGTGCCGATATCAGTTGGTTGCCGCAGATGGAAGCCACAGGATACAAATTTTACGACACCCTCGGTAATGAAAAGCCCTGTTTGCAAATATTGAAAGAGCATGGGATCAATGCCATTCGTTTAAGAACTTTTGTAAACCCATCTGATAGCAGAACTGACGGCCATTGCAGCAAAGCTGAAACCGTAGCCATGGCTCTGAGGGCAAAAGAAGCAGGAATGAAAATAATGATTGATTTTCATTACAGCGACTCATGGGCTGATCCGGCCAAACAGAACAAGCCTGCCGCGTGGGCCAATCATACTTTTACGCAGCTACTCACTGATGTTTATGATTATACCGTTGATGTAATGACATCGCTGAAGTCAGCAGGAATAAACGTCGATTGGGCCCAGATTGGAAATGAAATTCCCAGTGGTTTACTTTGGCCTGATGGTCATATCAATAACTGGAATCAGCTTGCACAAATATTGAATAAAGGTTATGATGCAGTTAAGCAGGTAAGTCCTGAATCACAAGTTATTCTGCACCTAGACCGTGGCAATGAAAATGGCTTGTACCGGTGGTGGTTTGATAATGCAAAAACCCGCAATGTAAAATATGATGTTATCGGTTTGTCGTATTATCCTTACTGGTTAAGCGGGTCGCCCGACTACTCTCTTTCTATCAATGATTTGGGTAACAACCTCAACGACATGGTTTCGCGCTATGGAAAACCGGTAATGGTTGTCGAAACCGGCGGACTCGATACCAACGCGCAGAACACTTTTGACATGCTTCTGGCTGTTCAGCAAAAAGTAAGGCAAGTACCCGGTAAAAACGGTCTGGGAGTTTTTTACTGGGAGCCTGAAGGAGCGCGAAGTTGGAGTGGTTATAGTTTAAGTGCCTGGGGCGCTGATGGCAGGCCTACCAAAGCGTTAAAAGCATTTATTGGCAAATAGGAATCCGTTAAGCTGATAAATTAGCCCCAACAGATAATCTTAGAATAATGCATTCAGAAGTTCGTCTGTGGTCACATTCAAGAAATACTCACTCAGAACAAAACGCATGAGTCGTTGCCTGATGGCTGGTTCGGTATGTTCGGCACCAACCAGAGCCTTTTCGATATCGGCAGGATCAAGCTTATTGAAATAATCGCCATAAAACCTGGCGTTTTCAATTACCCCATTCACCACATCGAGTGCAACTTCAAGCTTTCCACCATTTGTTTTCACCGCTTTGGTAAAGTTGTACCTGGGCGAATATCCGAAATTCCACTCCCAGGTGAGGTATTTCTCATCCCTCAGTTTTTCAATAGCTTTGATATCCTCACTGGTAAAACTGTATACACTTGCATCAGGAGTTGATTCCATCATGTGAGCCATAATCAGATCCCGAAACTCAAGAACGTCCATTGGTTGTTTGAGGTGCTCGCTGATATTTGTAACCCTGCTTCGAACCGATTTTACCGCTTTATCCTGAAACTTAGATGGGTCTACATTGAGTGCATTTGACAAATCGGTCATGGTAGCCGAAAAAAGAAGTGTACCATGATGCAGAACACGGTTTTTATAAACATGCTCTGCATTACCCGAGAATTTACGCCCATCGATGGTAAGATCGTTACGGCCTTCGAATTTTGCCTCAATGTCTATTTTTTGCAGTACTTCGAGAATCGGAAGGGTAAATTTCCGGAAATCAACCAATTGATGATGTTCGCCATTGGCAATAAAGGTAAAATTGAGGTTGCCCAGATCGTGAAAAACAGCTCCCCCACCCGATAACCTGCGCACAACTTTTATAGCATTGTCGCGCACATAAGCGGCATTAATTTCGGCAAGTGTATTCTGATGTTTGCCAACAATAATCGATGGTTCGTTGCGCCAAAGCATAAAGCAATCCTGCTCAAAATGCTTTAAAACATATTCTTCGGCAGCAAGATTAAAATATGGGTCGGTTTCGTGACGGATGATACAAAGCATATGCTATAATTGTAATGATTTGCAAATTTATTTATTTGCGTTAATCAAACAACTATAGCCAAAAAAGGTTTTAACCATTATTTGTTAAAGCGCATTTCAGCGTATTTAGATGTAAATCCAATACGCTCGTAAAGTTGTTTGGCCGGATTTTCATATTCAACATGCAATTTTACATCGCCCTGGCACTGGTTTAAGGCATATTCAACGAGTTTGCGCCCATATCCCCTGCCCCTTCGCTGACCATCTACTGCAACATAAACAAGAATATGTTCAGGAATGTATCCTTTCATCCCCGTGTTGTTAATCACCAGGCCGCCCACCAGTTTTTCATGGTCGTAAGCTGCCACCAGAAACCCTCCTGGCCTGCCATCATTGCAAAAAGCATAGTCGAGACAGGCATTTATGGCTTCTTTTGGATCGCCAAACCGGCCCAGGTGCGTATGCAGAAAATCTACAAAATGAGCCCGGTCAAGAGATTCATTAAATTCGTTTTCGTTGACAATTTTTTTAAAAGTTAACATGGCAATAATTTTTGAATTAAATAAAATCGAGGCAAGCTTAATGTATACCATAAGCCACACCGCGGGTGATTATCTGAAATTTGAACAGAAAAGGGGCTAAAAATCAGTTGGCCGGCAGATAAAAGCAATCAAGCTTAAAACTGCAGCCTGCCCTGGGAATGCCTAATAATTTATTGCTTTCAAATGATTGCCATTTTAATCTGATTCCTGCATGGCGGCGAAAAAGAAAATTATCATCGAAATGATAAGGAAATCAGGAATCAGTACAATCAGTCAGTCCTGTTACTTGTGAAAGGATCCGTGCCCACCGCCTGTCAGCAAAAGGACCCCTGAATCACATGATTACCTGAAGTAAAATTTAAAAGTCACCTCAGAATATCAAAAAGGATTCAATCTTTACAAAGTTAGTAAAATTAAGGGAATGGCAAAATCCAGGTCTCATCAACCACTGTTATGCAGTGATTACAAAGCGACTTACACCAGCCATTCCGGAACTTAACATCAGATAATCAACTAACGTTAGATTCCCAAAAAATGACTGATTTGCAAACTTAGGTCCAAAAAAAGATAACAACAAAGTCACTATCTTTTTTTTGCCAAACTCAAAGAGTTATTCACTGAACCACCATTTTTATAATGATCACCGAACCTGCCGTTTCGCAGCTTAAAAGGTAAACTCCGGGATTAACTTTACTCCCGTTCATGGTAGTGAGATTGTATGTGAGGTAATGCATGCCACGTGTAAAAGTTTGATTGCAAACTGTTTTGATAAGCCTCCCCTGTAAATCAACTACATTTATTTTTACAGCTGCTTCGCCTGGCAAATTAAAGCTGATTTCGGCAATATCGGAAACCGGATTGGGATGTAAGCTGAACATGACACTTTTACTTACTAACGGTTTTTCTGAAACCCCTACCGGATTTGTAATTACAGTAAGCACAGCAATTCCGCGGCCCAGACAGCTCATCCACAATTCATAACCACCGGCAATTTCATGCACTTTGATGTCCTTGAAAGTGCTGTTAGGTAAACCACCCCATTGAGGCACACCTCCGGGAGAAGACGGAAATGTAACGATTGTATTGCCATCATAGCAGAGCAATCCAGCATTGGTTGATGGATATTCTGAATCGTATTGCATCCATATTTTTCCGTCAGGCGTAATGGTCATTGGCCGAACATGTTCGCCCGGAAAAGGCCAGCTATCATCGTATGACCAGGTTTGATACAATCCGGTATTTGAATCGTAACGGATAAGCGTACTTCCTGTGCTGGTAAATTGTGACCAGGTTCCTGTCCAAACGATGCCGTTATCATCAACCGCGAGTCCAGTAAACCATGCAGCACTACCCGGAAAATCGTCAATAGAGAGTCTAAGGCTGTTGATGCCATCAGTGCGCTGGATTTCATAATCGGTAAGTGCCCATACCGAACCAGGGTTTATGGGATCTTTACGTATAAGTAATCCCCAACCGGTTATGGGCATTGTAACCCATTGCGGAACACTTTCGTCGAGATAACGTATGTTGTAATATTCACCCAGGCTCCACAATCTGTTCCACGAATCTTCGGCAAAGCCTTTAGAAGTAGATAATTCATCTTCAAGTGCCACATAACCAGCACCATTCCAGGCATGAATACCATGAAATGTAGGATTAATAACTACATCTCCATTAAATGGTCTGTAAAATACTGCCTGAGTGTTATCGGCCTGAAATGGAAACGGATATCCTAACCCATAGGTATATTCGTTAAAACCGGTCCAACGGGCACCATCAAATTTCTGAAAACCACCGTAGCCTGATCCTGCATTGCCGCTCATCCAAACATTACCTTCAGTATCTATTGATAAATCTTCAACAAAATAATCGATCTGCGATGTATTTGTTATTCGATAACGCTGCCATGAACCGGTTGAAACTGTGTATTTGGCAGCACCGCCAACACCACATACCCATACATTACCCAGTGTATCCACATCAACTGCAGTGGTTACCTGATAGGGTCGCCAAATTCCCAGATTATTCCACATGGTACCGTCAAACTTCCAGACTTCACCATTGGAGGTAACTAAAGCAGCAAGTCCGTTGCCATAAGCTTTAAAGGCGTCAATATAATAACTTACATTTTCGTAAGGTGGAGCCGGATAAACCCACGAACCATCAGGCCTTTGATATTCCAGCGTTTCCCAGTTACCATCAACCGACATGCGTAATGCCCATAAATTACCTGCATCATCCACGCAATCCTTACCCGGCAATCCGGCAATATCACCAAGAGTTTCGGGGAGGTAGCTGGTGTATTCACCTGTTGAACTGTTATAAGTAAATACATAACCATAATACGTATCAGCGGACCATACCAGATAATTGCCATCTGGTTTGGGCTGAACAGCTATTCGGATATTTCCACCATCGTAGGTATTCCACTGTTTGCTTTGTGGATTATAGCTTACCAACCTACCGCTCATAAACCAGATGGTTGAATCAGGCGCCGTATCAATATCATAGGTAAAGCCTTGCAGTGGTGAATTGCCTGCATTATAATTTATAGCTGTGGCAATTCCTTCAGCCGGATCAAACAACAGTGCACCGGTAAAATTGCCCATCCATAAATTGTGATTGTAATCCTCAATGATATCAAGTATCTGAACATCAGCATTATCAAATGAGCCAAGAACCGGATAATCAACATTGGAGAAATTTACCCAAATATTCTCGATTTGATTAAATCTGGCAAACCCACCCTCGCCCCAGGCTCCGGTATTCGCTGCTATGTGTGGATCGCCATTGGCATCAACCCACAGTGCTGTGGCATTATCACCCTGAATTCCTGTATTCCCCGGCCTGTAATATCGCCATGAATATTCAGGCTCCTGTGAAAAGAGTATAACGGGAAGGGTAAAAACAAATATAAGCGTAGAGATTGTTTTCATACTTAAGAAGCTGAGGTTCGAACTATTTTAACCACCATTTATTGAATTGTAATCTCGAACAGTAAATAATCAAAAGGGAGAAATTTAATTTATGATAAACATCATTCAGCAATTAAAGTTCCACGATAATAAATATTATTCATTTACAACATTTTAGCAAATATTATAGATAAACATATTGATTACTTTCTATCTAAAACAATAGCGATTCTCAATACTGCAAAATATTGCAACCACATAAATCAAATAAGACTTTTTCGTACTAAATTTACGTGAAAATCAAAATTCAATGAACAAAAGACCCCCAAAACAGGTAGTAGGCGTTTTCGCCCTTTTTATGCTTATGCTGGCAGCGTGGTTCAGCTATGGAGTTTACGGTTTTTATCAATCGGTACTTACGTATAATTTTTCAACAACTTCGGGTCGGGTAATTTCATCCCAGGTAATCAGGCTGCATAGTTCGAAAGGTTCCTCAAAATCGGCACCCGATATAACTTATAAGTATATTTATGAGCAGAAAAGTTACGAAGGAAACAAATATAGTTCAACCACTGCCCGGGGTTCATCCATGTGGGCCAGGGATGTTGTTTCAGGCTATCAGCCCGGAAATAGCATAAATGTTTACGTAGATCTTGATAAGCCATACAATGCCGTACTGGTAAAAGGCCTTCAGTCTGATGATTACTGGATGACACTGCTACCGCTTGCATTTTTGGTTATTCTCGGAATTGGACTAAAAAAGCAATATCAAACAACTGATGATTTGCCCAAAGCCTGAACATTCGCATTAAGGGTTTGTTTATGCAAGCAACAACCAATAACAAAATGGAAGCACAACAGGTATTTGACAGGCTTTGGGCCGACTATATTGCACAAAATCCGGCTGCAAAGCGGGTGTATGATTTATTTATTTCGGAAAGCGAAACTGTTTACAACGATCATATTGCATTCCGTACATTTAACGATTCACGTATCGATGTTGAGGTTCTGGCGCAGGAATTTCTGAAAGTAGGATACGAGTATAAAGGTTCATACTATTTTGAACAAAAGAAACTGAATGCCAAGCATTTTGAACACAAAACTTTTCAGGATGCTCCCAGGGTTTTTATCAGTGAGCTGATTGTTGAAGAGTTTTCACCCTTTCTTCAGGAAACGGTTAAAGGACTGATTGATGCTATTCCTTCGGGCAAAACCGGCCGTGGTGACCTTATTTATGCCGGCAACCTTTGGGGAACACCATCGTACGAAGTATATGAGAATCTGCGAAAAGAATCAGAATATGCTGCCTGGGTTTATGTTTACGGATTCAGAGCCAACCATTTTACGGTGAGCATCAACGGCCTGAAAAAACACAACAATATTCTCAAAGTTAATCAGTTTCTTAAGGATAATGGCTTTATAATCAATGGGTCAGGCGGAGAAGTTAAAGGCACACCTGAAGAATTACTTGAGCAATCAAGTATAATGGCGGGTATTTTACCGGTTAAATTCAGGGAAGGAACCTTCGAAATTCCATCATGCTATTACGAGTTTGCCATGCGTTACCCTGATACCGACGGAAGATTGTATTCAGGTTTTATTGCCAAATCGGCCGATAAAATTTTTGAAAGCACCGATTTTTACAAAAAGTAAGTAAGCGCTTCAAACACAATAATCCCGCCAGAAAAACTCTGTCGGGATTTTTTTTCGAAGTATCAGAGCGAAACACTGGCTTAGATCCGATAAATTCTACGATCTGCAAAAAGTTATGTTTTGAATAAACACTTGCACTTCCAAAACAATATAAAAAGCATACTTTTATAAAAGTTTTCAGGATTAACTGAACTTGAAATTTGCGAAGAATAACGAGCTGAAACCGATGATACCCGTTAATAAATGGAATGAATTGCGCACCCATTTCCGGGGCGATATTTATACCGGAGATGTGATGCGTACACTTTACGCAACTGATGCGTCGGCTTACCGCGAAATGCCGGTAGCAGTTTGCCGCCCCATGGACGAGCATGATTTAAAATTACTGATTGCATTTGCTTCAAAAATGAAAGTGCCACTTATCCCCCGTACTGCAGGCACTTCGCTTGCCGGGCAGGTGGTTGGCAAAGGCATTGTTGCAGATGTTTCGAAGTACATGACCCGGGTACTGGAGCTAAATATTGAAGAGCATTGGGTTAAAGTGCAGCCGGGCGTCGTGCTTGACGAACTCAACAAGATGTTAGAACCCCATGGTTTATTCTTTGGCCCCGAAACTTCTACATCCAACCGCTGTATGATTGGCGGGATGGTGGGTAACAACTCATGCGGCTCGCATTCACTTGTTTATGGAAGCACACGCGATCATACCATTGAGATTAAAGCCTTGCTTAGCGATGGATCAGAAGCCATATTCGGGCCATTGTCAAATAAAGAATTTGAATCAAAACGCAAGCTTCAAAACCTTGAAGGTTCAGTTTACCGTTCAATACATAAAATGCTTGGCAATCCTGATAATCAGGCTGAAATCAGAGCTCAATATCCTGATCCGGCGCTGGAACGCCGCAATACCGGATATGCCATTGACCTCTTACTTGAAACTGCACCGTTTACCGAAGGAGCACTGCAATTTAATTTTTGCCAATTATTAGCCGGATCTGAAGGTACGCTTGCTTTCAGCACCGAAATTAAACTAAACCTGGTTCCGCTGCCACCCCGCGAAAAAGCATTGATTTGCATCCATTGCAGCAGCCTCGAGGATGCATTCAAAGGGAATCTGGTTGCATTACGGCATAAACCGGTAGCTGTTGAGCTTATTGATAACTTTATACTCGAGCGTACCAAAGGAAATATTGAACAACGCAAGAACCGGTTTTTTATCAGTGGCGAACCTGCGGCAATTCTCGTGGTTGAACTTGCACTCGAAACGAGAGAAGAGATTGATTTACTGGCTGCCAGGCTTGAATCAGATATGCGTAATGAAAGTTATGGCTATCATTTCCCGGTAATTTATGGTTCCGATATCAATAAAGTATGGGCATTGCGCAAAGCTGGCCTGGGTTTGTTATCAAACATACCGGGCGATAAAAAACCTGTGGCAGTGATTGAAGATACTGCTGTAAATCCTCTGCTACTGCCCGATTATATGGCCGATTTCAAAGTCATGCTTGAAACGCTCGGGTTGAGTTGTGTTTATTACGCACATATTGCCACAGGTGAACTCCACCTGCGACCTGTGCTCGATCTTAAAGACCCCGGCGATGTTGAGCTATTTCACACCGTTGCACTAGAAACCGCCCGATTGGTTAAGAAGTACCGGGGATCGCTCAGCGGCGAGCACGGTGATGGCCGTTTACGAGGCGAGTTTATCCCACTAATGGTTGGCGACAAAAATTATGCGCTGCTCACCGAAATAAAAGCGACCTGGGATCCTCAGGGCATTTTTAATCCAGGTAAAATCACCAACACGCCCAAAATGAACGCCAGTCTTCGATATGAACCCGGGCAAAAAACACGCGATATCGATACCATATTCGATTTCTCAGATAGCCTTGGTATTGTAAGAGCAGCAGAGCAATGCAACGGGTCAGGCGATTGCCGGAAGTCTGAAGTATTTGCAGGCACCATGTGCCCTAGCTACCAGGCAACCCGTGATGAGAATGCAACCACCCGGGCCCGGGCCAATATTTTGCGCGAGTTTCTTACCCGTTCGCAAAAAACAAATCCCTTCGACCACAAAGAAATTTATGAAATCATGGATTTGTGCCTTTCATGCAAAGGGTGCAAATCAGAGTGCCCTTCGAATGTTGACATTGCCAAATATAAGGCTGAGTTTCTGCAGCATTATTACGATGCCAACGGAGTGCCTTTACGCACACGGATGATTGCATACATCACCTACTTTAACAAGCTTGGAAGCCTTTTACCTTCAATATATAATTTCTTTATTGGCAATTCGCTACTATCAGGTGTAATTAAACGAACACTGGGATTTGCCCCTGAAAGATCTATTCCTCTGTTGCATAAAACAACCCTCAGGGCATGGCACAAAACAAACAGGCAAAATCCGGCCGATGGCAGGCCCGTGTATTTGTTTGCCGATGAATTTACCAATTACAATGATGTATCTGTTGGTATAAGGGCAATACAGGCACTCAACCTCTTGGGTTTCCGGGTAATTATTCCTGATGTTTCAGAAAGTGGCCGCACTTTTATGAGTAAAGGACTTATCAGAAAAGCCCGTAAAATTGCCATAAAAAATATTAACGTGCTTTCGCCTTTGATATCAGAAGAAACCCCATTGATTGGCATTGAACCATCGGCCATACTTTCATTCCGCGATGAGTACATTGACCTTACCCGGGATGATATGAAAGAAAAAGCAATTCGCTTGTCGAAAAACTGTTGTTTATTCGACGAATTTATCATGCGTGAGGTAAGCGCAAACCGTATCGCAAAAGACCTGTTTAAAAATCAAAAACTAAACATTCGGTTGCATGGTCACTGTCATCAGAAATCGCTGGCATCAACTGCTGCAACTAAACAAATGCTTATGCTGCCGGCCAATTATCAGGTAGATGAAATAAAATCAGGCTGTTGCGGAATGGCTGGTTCGTTCGGGTATGAAGCTGAGCACTTTGAATTATCGATGAAAACCGGAGAACTTGTACTTTTTTCTGAAATACGAAAAACAGGCGAAAATATTACTATCGCTGCCCCCGGAACGAGTTGCAGGCATCAGATAAAAGATGGAACGGGTCGCGAAGCATTGCATCCCATCGAGATTTTTTGGGAGAGCCTTGTCAAATGAAAGCTATCAGCCATTTTTAGCATTTCAACCTTTATCCAGGTATGATTCTGGTTGATTATACTTGCTAACAACCCGGTGGTAGGATTTATTTAAGATTAGGGTAGATAATATTTTTCATTACCAATTTTAGCGTATCATGAGTAACCTCCTGTAATTTCCATTCTGAGCGGTATGAACCGCCCCAATAGGCTGATTCAATCACCAACAGGGAGTCCTTAAGAGCATATTTCCCTTTGTAATCGCTGTAAGTTACCGGTGGGGTGCCACACCATCCAGAGTTTTGCCGTTCAATAAAAAAACCGTTTTCCTGAAAACAAATCCCGGGCGCATCAGTAAACGCAGGTATTTTGGAGTACACAGTCAATGAGTCGGCATATCCGCTTAAACTCCAGTAACCAATCATTTGCTCAGGCACATATGTGAAATAAGGCTGTTCTTTTTTGCAGCCAAGTACCGAAAAGAATATCAGTAAATACAAAACTCTCATCCGCATAATCTAAACGCTTTATATGATACAAAGAAGCTTAAAAATGAGAAAAGTTGCACGAACACTTAAAAAATTAAAAACTAAATCATGCTTTTAATCCAATTTACCTGCAAATGTCAATCATTGTGAATATAAATTCACGGTTATAATGTCATCAAAAGCGTTTTCTTTGCAAAAAAAACCAGTCAATCAAAATGGAATCACACTGGCAATCGCGTGAGTTACTGCTTTTGGGGCATTCAAAAATAAATAAGCTGCACAAAGCGCATGTGCTTGTAGCCGGCCTCGGCGGCGTTGGAGCCTATGCAGCCGAGCAGCTGGCCAGAGCCGGAATAGGTCAGTTAACGATCGTTGATGGTGACTCCATTCACCCGAGCAATCGCAACCGGCAGTTGCTGGCTCTTATTTCGACTCAAGGACTAATGAAAGCCGACCTGATGAAGCAACGCCTTCACGACATAAATCCGGAAATACAGGTAAATGCTTTTGCTGAATATATCAAAGATCAGCGTATGATTGATATTCTGGAGAATAGATATGATTATGTGGTAGATGCCATCGATACTTTATCTCCAAAAGTATATCTGATTTATCATACCATGCGGTTGGGTATGCCCCTGGTTAGTTCGATGGGCGCAGGCGGAAAGCTTAATCCGCAGCTTGTAAGTGTAGCCGATATTTCTGAAACGCATAGTTGCAAACTGGCTTATTATATGCGCAAAAGGCTTCACAAGCTTGGCATTCGCGAAGGTTTTAAAGCTGTATTTTCACCCGAAGAAGTAGCGCGCGAAGCCATTGCCCTTACTGAGGGCGAAATGAATAAGAAATCTACGGCAGGAACTATATCCTATATACCTGCTATTTTTGGTTGTTACTGTGCTTCAACAGTAATCAATGATTTGATTTCAGAATAAGAAAAACACGTTACTTTAGCTTTATCCGGCGATTAACTGAAGTATTACAATTATCCCGTTACTGCTACAGCGGCTAGTTGAACAAGTTAAACTGCAAATCACTGATTTTACGATTGTTAATCCTCAATAATGAAAAACGACGGGCAAGCTTACAAATCTGATGAACAATTTACTGGCGCCGGCAAAGACTCAATTTTTGAATCTAACACTATCCCTGAACTTAGCTGGCACGGAATTCTGGAATATCTCGTAAAATCGGTGAGTGACTTTGTGGTTATAACCGACCACAGTGGTAAAGTTATTTTCGCCAACCAGTCAATATGTTCCCGTTTTGGTTACGAGCTATCTGATCTGCTTGGCAAGCCTGCATCCATATTGATGGAGCCTGGTATCCGCGACGATTTACGAACAAGCATAATAAATGAAACAAATTTAAAAGGACATTGGGAAGGTGAGTTTAATGATGTAACCAAATCGGGTGAATTAGTTAGAATAAGGCTCAAAAATCATCGGTTTGTATCAAAAACCGGTGAGGTTTTCTTTATCTCAATATCTCAGGATTTCAGCCGGAGTTTCAATGCTGAATTAGAATTAAAAAAAGAGCGTGAATTATTGCAAAACCTTATGGATTACATGCCCGATACCATCTACTTTAAAGATGAAATGGGACGTTTTACAAGGGTTAATCAGACGCAGGCATCCACATTGGGTTTATCAAAACCTGAAGAAGCTATTGGAAAATCTGACTTCAATTTTTTTGATCCTGTTCATGCTGCCGATGCCTGGGAGGATGAGAAGCGAATAATGGCAACCGGCCAAGCCATGATTGGTAAGCCAGAATACATCAGAACCGGCGATGGATCGTATAAATGGGTTTCATCAAGTAAAGCCCCCTTTAAAAACCGCAATGGCAAAATAACCGGCATTATGGGTATTAGCCGCGATATAAGTGCCGAACACGAGGCTTACAAGAAACTCTCAGAAAATGAATCGTTGCTCAGCGGGGTGCTCAATGGCATGTCTGACCTGATCATTATCCGTAATGCAGCCCTCGAAATTATAAAAACGAACAGGGCGGCAGCCAACTTCATCGGATCGTCAAAAAAAAATACAGAGTATCAGCACGCGGTTTATTTACAAATAGCACATCCTGTTTTATCAACTGCGGCATTAAATTCGGGTAAAATTCATACTTCTGAATTTTTCGATCAGTTTACAGAAAGCTATTTCGAGTTCAGCGCAATTCCTATCATTGAGGGCGAAAATGTAAATATGATCATTGAGCAGATAAGGGATATTTCTGACTCAAAAAAGACAGAAATCGAATTACGCGAGCTCAACCACCGATTTACTGAAATTACTTCGCAACTCCCGGGTATGGTGTATAGTTTTGTGATGCATCCCGATGGATCTTTCAGCCTGCCTTACGCCAATGCCTACGCCCACGAAATCTTCGGTTATAATTTTGAATCATTGACTCAAAAACCAGATCTCATTTTCAGCAACGTTCCGGAAAAAGACCTGAAGCCATTAATCCATTCTATTCATGAATCGGCCCAAAACCTTACCAACTGGAAACACGAGTTCAGAATAAAACGACCTGATGGCTCCCTTAAGTGGGTAAGAGGATCTTCAAGTCCGCAACGCAATGCTGTTGGAGATATTATCTGGCATGGTTTTATTACTGATATCACCAATGATATTAACAAGACATTTGAAATTAAGGAAGCACATGATAAGCTTGAAGCTACTTTCAATGCCATTCCTGATTTGCTTTTTGAGGTCGATGGATTCGGAACCATTCAAAGTTATCACGCTCCCGCCGATAATTTACTTTATGCTATTCCCCGAGACTTTTTAAACAGGAAAGTATCTGAAATCCTTCCCGGTGAATCAAGCCGTGTAATACTCGATGCACTGGCCGAAGCTGCAGAAAAAGGTAACTCGACCGGCAGACAATATAGCCTGAGTTATGGGTCGTTAACCCAGTGGTACGAACTTAGCATTTCCCGAAAAACATCTGACGACCCCAACGGTAGATTTATTGCCATTGTTCGTGATATTACGTTGCGTAAAAAATCAGAGCTTCTGCTTGAATATCAGAGCCGGGTACTTGAGGGTGTAGCCAAAGCAACCAATGCGCTTTTAATGGGCGAAGATTTAACCCAATCCATAAATTATGCATTTCATATTGTCGGCAATGCCATGAATGTGGATCGCATGTACATGTTTGAGTACCATGAGCATTTAAGTACCGGCGAACTGCTGATATCACAGCGTTTCGAATGGTGTGCACCTGGCATTTCGGCTCAGATTGAAAATGCCAAGCTTCAAAATATGCCAGCCGGTGCTATTCAAAGATGGACACAGAACTTTCTTAAAAGTGATATCATCAATAGCCTGGTAACTGATTTTCCAACCAAAGAACGCGAGCTTCTGGAGCCTCAGGATATATTATCAATCCTCGTTGTTCCTGTGCACTCTGAATCTAAATTAATAGGGTTTATTGGATTCGACGATTGCACCAGATATTATCGCTGGACCGAATCAGAAACGCACATATTACGTACCCTGGCAACCGGCATCGGGAATGCAATTCAGCGCAACCGTTCCGAAGAAAAGCTCAGACTAAGCGAAAACAGGTTCAGGGTAATGTACGAAGAATCACCACTCGGACTGGTAATCACTGACGATTATGGTATCATCCGCGATATCAACAAAGCGACCATTAGTTTACTTGGCTTTACACACGAACAAATTATCGGTCAATCATTTTTCAACCTCATTCCTCAGGCTTTTGTACGCGAAAAACATGAAGTTATTGTAAGCTTAAAATACAACAAGCGGGCTGGTCCGGTCGAAATCGAGTTAACTACCTGCAATGGATCAACGATACCGGTAATTCTAAATCTTACATTGGTTCAGGATTTAGGCAAAGTTCCACAGGTGATGCTTGTGGTTGAAGATATTACGTACCGTAAAAATGCAGAATCGGAGTTAATAAGGGCAAAAGATGAAGCTGACAGAGCCAACCGTGCAAAAAGTGAGTTTTTGGCTAATATGAGCCACGAAATCCGGACTCCGCTCAATGCCATTATGGGTTTCTCCGAACTACTTAGTGAGCAGCTAACTTCGCCAAGGCATCTTGAATTTGTGGATATTATTGGTGCGAGTGGCAAAAACCTGCTTACACTTATCAATGATATTCTCGATCTTTCAAAAATCGAAGCAGGTAAAACCAAGGTTGAGTATTCACAGATTAATCTACTTAATTTACTGGGCGAACTCACCCGGATTTTCTCTCTGCCAGTTCGTGAAAAAGGAATCGAACTTATTATTGACGCCGACAACAACCTGCCGGAATTTATCCTTCTGGACGAAACAAGGCTACGGCAGATTCTTTTCAATCTGGTAGGGAATGCCGTTAAATTTACTTCAGAAGGAAAGGTTACCATCAGAGTAAGCGTAGAGCCCGGAGAAACCAAACCCTTGCATATAAACCTGGTTTTTGAGATAGAAGATACCGGTATAGGTATTCCAGCCGATCAACATGATGTTATTTTTCAGGCATTCCGACAGCAGGAAGGGCAAAGCACTCGCCGATTCGGCGGAACCGGCCTCGGTTTAACCATAACCCGCCGTATGACTGAAATGATGAACGGAAAAATACTGCTTGAAAGTGAAATGGGTAAAGGCAGCATATTTAAGGTGTTCCTTTACGATGTAGCAGTAGCTGAGAGCGGTCCTTCCATTTCATTGGCTGCCGATGCAGAAGCTGCTAAATTGATTGGTTTTGAAGGCCAGATGATTCTCCTCGTAGAAGATATCGAAATCAATCGCAAGGTAATCCGCGAAATGTTAAAAGCACGCAATATACAGATTGCTGAAGCAGAAAATGGAGCAATTGCGGTTGATAAAGCACGTTCGCTGCGCCCCAATCTGATTCTTATGGATATGCAAATGCCGGTAATGGATGGTTATACAGCAACCAGAATCATCAAATCTGACGATATCACAAGCTCAATTCCAATTGTTGCTTTAACGGCATCAGCTATGAAACAGGATGCTGAAAAAATCAGGCAGTTGTGCGATGGTTACTTACAAAAGCCAGTGTCGCCGGGAGTGCTTGTGAATGAGCTTGCCAGATTTTTGTCGCACCACCTGGTGGAGCCTGAGTATTTGGTAAACGATAATAGTAACAATCATAAGAGATTCACCACAAAACAGGTGCAGGATTCATTTCCCGAACAACTCAGAAATAACTTGCTGCATGAACTTAAATCCATTCGGGAAGGAATGATTCTCGACGAAATAATTGCATACTCGATAAAAGTGAATCAGGCGGGGGTCGACAGCAATTCAGAAGTACTTCAGAAACTAGCCTCTGAAATGCACTTGTTTGCTGAATCGTTCAAAATCGATAAACTTCATATCTGCTTTACAAAACTTGAAAATGCACTAAAAAATTAAACCTTTCATGACTAAGCCTGAAGCAGGATTTAACAATAAACCACCTGCATTGATATTGATTGTTGATGACCTTTCCGAAAATCTTGCTGTATTAGGCAATATTCTCCGTACCGAAGGATATCAGATTGCTATTGCAAACAGTGGAATGCAAGCTGTATCGATTGCTGAATCGAGGCATCCTGATTTAATACTACTCGACGTTGCCATGCCTCAAATGGATGGGAAAGAAGCCTGCAGGCGAATAAAACAAAACCCCTTATCTGCCGGAATTCCTGTAATTTTTCTCACAGCTCGCAGCGACACCGACGATGTAGTACAGGGATTTGAAGCAGGTGCAGTTGATTATATAACCAAACCATTCCGATCAGCCGAACTTCTGGCAAGAGTTTCAAATCACCTCGAATTGCAACGCACCCGTAACCTTATAAGTACGCAAAACGAAGAACTTTCAAAATTACTGGATACTAAAAATAAGCTTTTCTCAATCATTGCCCATGATTTGCGAAGTCCCTTTAGCGGCTTGCTTGCGCTGAGCGATATAATGATTGAAACTTTTGACGAAACCCCCAAAAATGAGCTTCTGGACTCCATGGTTTTGATTCGGGATACTGCATTTTCACTTCATGTGTTATCTGAAAACCTGCTCAGCTGGGCAAGATTACAACTAAGTGAAATCATGTATAGTCCTGAATTACTTAATCTTGAAGAGCATATTGAAAAATCATTAAAAGTTCTGGCACTTAATCTGGCTAAAAAGAAAATTAGAACCAATATTGAGAATTTTACTGATTTAAAAGCATATGCTGATCCTGAAATGCTCAGAATTGTTTTTCATAATCTCATTGGTAACGCTATCAAATTCAGTAACCAGGATGCAGCCATCAGCGTGCATGCCGGTAAATCGGATCAATTTGTTACAATAACCATCAGCGATGAGGGTGTAGGTATTCCTGAAGAACGCCTGAATGATCTTTTTAAGACAGGAAGAAATATCTCTACCAGCGGAACTGCTAATGAAACAGGTTCGGGGCTTGGATTAATGCTTTGCCACGAGATGGTCGAAAAAATGGGTGGCACTATCGGCGCTATATCAAACCCCGGCAATGGAACAAGCTTTTGGTTTACTCTTCCGTCAACTTAGCTTATTAAAAATTATTATGAATAAGTTTTAAAATCGTAAAAGCAATTAAAAATTTCATACTTTTGGTGAAGAGCGACATCAATCATTTCACAAGCAAAAAACCAAGCTTTCGCCTGAAGTGTTTAATCAAAAAATCAACACCGACCATTCCTTTGCTGCTGATAATATTTTCGGGTGGGTCAATGGATTCATAACAGCTTCTGTTGTTGTTGACCGCAAAGGAAACGTTATTTTTGTTAGCAATTCATTTGTTCGCTTCAGCGGAATACATGCATCTGCCCTGCTCAACCGGGGATTTGCATCCTTGTTTATCAATTCAGAATATGAACCCGGCAAAGCAGCCTTTGATCGTAATTGCGATTTTATTGGATTGCTCATGGGCGAAAGCAACAATGAAATCCCCTGCAGGGTAAAAGGCGAAAATCTTGTGCTTGAAAACGGGAGCGAATACAGCCTTTATCATTTTATGCCGGTGCATATCGAAGGCGAAGGAGATGCTGCCGGATCACTTACTGCCGAGCACGACAACCTCATAAAAGCCGATACACTGGCAGGTATAACCCATCGATACAGCGCCATTCTTGATAGTATACCTGATTTACTGGTTCTTTTCGATAGCAATGCCAAGGTTATTGACATTCACCAGAATCCTGATTCACCATTTTTTTATCTGGGTACATTGCTTCGCACAAGCAACCTGAGCGACCTTTTTCCGGGTAAAGCAGCTCAGATACTTCACAATATTGCCTCTGTTGATAAACCGGCTGCCAATAAAACATTTTACGACGAAATTGAATTCAGCGGCAAGCACTTTTCGCTGGAGTATCGTTTGGTTTTTGTTGAAACCAACCGTGTGCTTGCGCTGATACGTGACATAAGCAGCCTGAAAAAGACGGAAAAAGAGCTTTTAATGAGCCGCGAAAGGCTTAGCCATATTCAACAAATTGCTGGTATCGGAAGCTGGGATGCTCAATTTGACAATCTCCACGAGATTCACACCTGGAATTTTTTCGAACTGCTTGGCCTCGATAACCCCGGTTCAAAAGCGGGTATAGACGATTTATATCATTATAATTCAATACACCCCGACGACCTTGCCCGGTATAAAAAAACCATAGCTGCAGAATTTAAATCGCTAAGCGGTTTTTATACCATCGAGTACCGGATTAAATGCCCTGATAAGAAAGTTAAATTTTTACAGGCCGATTCAAAAGTTGAGTACAACGAAGCTGGTAAACCACGTCGTTGGACAGGTGTGATACAGGATATTACTGTTCGTAAAAGGGCTGAAATACTTACTTCGGCAGCTTTCGAAATTTCGCAGCTCATCCACTCTCAAAACACCATTGAAGATTTAATTGAAGCCGTGCACCATATCATTGGCAAATTGATGCCTGCTGATAATTTGCTCATAGCTCTAAGAGATGAGAAGACCAATGAACTTACATTTCCTTATTTTTCGGGGTTAAAACTTGCTCCTGATCCAGCCCGTGAACTTAAGGGTCTTACGGGTTTTGTGGTTTCAACCGGCGTGCCATTGCTGGTATCAGCATCGGCTATCGATCTTATGGTGAGTGAGAAAATTATTGGACCGCCGGTTATAATACCTGATTCATGGCTGGGTGTTCCTTTGCGGTCTCAGGATACTGTAACCGGAGTGCTGGCATTGCAGTCATTCTCTCCCGAAATTGTTTATGCTGAAGATGATCAGCATATATTGATGTTTGTTTCTGAACAAATAGCGCTTTCGATTCAGAGAATAGAAAACGATGCTGAACTACTCAAAGCCAAAAATGAAGCTGAAGATTCAAGCAGGCTTAAGTCGTCGCTATTAGCCAATATGAGTCACGAGTTGAGAACACCCATGACCGGGATTCTCGGATTTTCAGAGATATTGCTTGAAGAGCTTGAAGATGAAAGGCTTAAAACTATGGCCAACACCATCTACAAATCGGCTAACCGTTTAATGTCTACACTCAACTCAATTATGGACCTTTCGGCCATTGAATCGAATACCGATGCCCTCCACATTAAACCTGTAAACATAAAATCTACTTTTCTGCCATTGTTGCGGCAATTATATCCGGTTGCCAGCGACAAAGGATTATACCTGCGCACAGCATTATCGCCAAGTCTCTATGTACAGGCAGATGAAAAACTACTTGGTCAACTTCTGCAACACCTCCTCGATAATGCCATTAAGTTTACAGTTGATGGTGGAATTGCAGTAAGTGCGTTTGTGAACGATCAAAATAAATCAGAAACCATTATCCGCGTAAGCGATACCGGTATTGGAATTGCACCTGAGCACCTAAACCTGATATTTGAAGAATTCAGGCAGGTTAGCGAAGGACTCTCACGTACTTTCGAAGGAAGCGGACTCGGATTGTCGTTGTGTATAAAAATTGCCCGCCTGATAAAAGCCAGACTCTGGGTTGAGAGTGTGCCCGACAAAGGCTCTGATTTTTATGTAGCATTACCAACAGCTGTTGCAATGGCTTCAGAACCAGTTATAGACCCCGAAGCCGAAGTTACCATTAACACCCGAAGGCTCAGCCGGGGCACTGTTCCCGAAGTACTGATAGTTGAAGACAACGAGATAAACAGGAGACTTGCAGCGTTGTACCTGCGCGAGTTGTGCACCATCGAAATGGCTGAAAACGGATATATAGCACTCGAAAAGATTAAACGAAAAGAATACGACGCCATATTACTCGATATCAACCTGGGAGCAGGGCCCAATGGCTTGTCAATCGCCAGTCAGGTTAGGGCGCTCGAAAACTACCAGTCAACGCCAATTGTGGCTGTTACTGGTTACACCATGCAGGGCGATCGTGAAAAATTGCTTGCCAACGGATGTACCCATTATCTGGCAAAACCCTACGACAAAAAGACATTGCTCAGGCTCTTCACCTCTATCCTTTACACCTAAACCTCAATGGTAATGCCGTCTTCGGCAGCATTAGTGTTTTCAAAAACCAATTTTGCTTCATCAACCAATAACTGCGCATCGTCGTAACGTGCCGAAAAGTGGCCTATCATCAGCTTTCCTGCTCCTGCCATTTTTGCTATTGTAGCTGCATCTGTTGCCGTTGCATGCATTTTCTCACGGGCCGAGGCTACTCTATCGTGCAAAAAAGTAGCCTCATGATACAACAATGTTACTCCCCGAACCCAGGTTGCAATGCGTTCGTCATAACCTGTATCAGAACAATAGGCATACGATCGTGGATTCCCCGGATCGAGTATTAGCAGTGAATTTGAAATTAATACACCATCAGCTGTAACATAATCAGCACCCGTTTTAAGCGATTCATACTGTGAGTAATGAATTCCGAATTCTTCAGCTGCAGCTCTGTTGATATGGCGGGGAAACGGCTTTTCAGCAAATAAAAATCCGGTGGTAGCAACCCTGTGGGAAAGCGGAAACGACCATATCTCAAGCACATCGCTTTCAAATAAAATCACTTTAGTTTCAGCATGAGTTATATGAAACTTCAATTGGTAAGCCAAAGTAGTTTCTGATGCTTCAAGCTGTAACCTGATAATTTGTTCAAGCTGAGGTGGCCCATAAATATTTAAATCACTTGTCCGTCCAAGCATGTGCATGGTAGAGATAAGGCCGATCAACCCATAAAAATGATCGCCGTGCATATGGCTGATAAACACATGACAAAGCCGCATAATTTTATGCCGGGAGCGCAACAGCTGAAACTGAGTACCTTCTCCGCAATCCACCAGAAACAAACATCCTGCATGGTTTATAAGTTGCCCCGATAGATTCCGGGTTTTAGTTGGTATGGCCGCACTGCTGCCTAAAATTGTTACTGAGAATTCCTTCATAGATAAGGTCAAAGATACGAAAGCAGTGAAATGGCTTTATAAAATAACTTCAAATGATTTCTATCAGACAGGTTTACTAACAGATTGATAATATCACCATTTACCGGCAAATTTATGAAATTCAACGCTAACGCTCAGAAGGTATTGATTTGCGTGGGTACAATGAATAGGTGGCTTGGTAATCATTAAGATTATACCATCCAATTTGTATTTGAAGGTTAACTTATAATTTGACAAAGCTCTTGATAAAACTCAGCTTGCTAAAACTTAGGTTAGCATCAAAAAAAAATCCCCTTTCGGGGATTTTTATGAAGTAACATGAATTATATTATTCTGATTTCTTCTTTTTAGCAGCTGCTTTTTCAGCATCTTCCATGTCTGATTTAAGGTTAGCTAAAGCTTCGAGGTCACCAAGTGTGGTTTTCTCAAGGTTGTCTTTAAGCTTCTTAACAGCACGTTTCGTTGAGTTCTCAGCGCTTTCTTTCTGAGCATTGTCTTTGGCGCGCTCGGTCGCGGCAACATCCTGGAAAATGCGGCTATGTGAAAGAATAATTTTCTTGTTATCTTTCGAAAACTCAATCACCTTAAAGTCGAGTGATTCATCCACCTTGGCGGTCGAGTTGTCTTCTTTTACAACATGGCGCAGCGGTGCGAATCCTTCAACACCATAAGGAAGAGCAACTACCATGCCTTTATCGCTGGCACTGGTGATGGTTCCTTTGTGAACTGATCCAACAAAGAATACTGATTCAAAAACATCCCATGGATTTTCTTCGAGCTGTTTATGACCAAGACTCAGGCGGCGGTTTTCAACGTCAACGTCGAGAACAATAACATCAATTTTTTCGCCAATCTTGGTAAATTCAGCCGGGTGCTTGATTTTTTTCGACCATGAGAGATCAGAGATATGGATAAGGCCGTCAACACCTTCTTCGAGCTCAACAAAAATGCCGAAGTTGGTAAAGTTGCGAACGGTAGCCACATGTTTTGAGTTAAGCGGATATTTTTCGCGGATATTGGTCCACGGATCCGGAATAAGCTGTTTGATACCCAGCGACATTTTGCGCTCCTCGCGGTCGAGGGTAAGAATTACGGCTTCTACTTCGTCGCTTACTTTCAGGAAATCCTGAGCTGTGCGCAAATGCTGGCTCCACGACATTTCAGAAACGTGGATCAAACCTTCAACACCAGGAGCAATTTCGATAAATGCACCGTAATCAGCAATAACCACTACGCGGCCTTTAACCTGATCACCCACTTTGATGGTTTCGCTGAGCGAATCCCACGGATGAGGTGTAAGTTGTTTGAGACCGAGGGCAATTCGTTTCTTGTTTTCATCAAAATCAAGGATAACCACTTTGATTTTCTGATCAAGCTGAACGATTTCTTCGGGATGATTGATACGGCCCCATGAAAGATCGGTAATGTGTACGAGACCGTCAACACCACCAAGATCGATAAATACTCCGTATGAGGTAATATTTTTAACGGTACCTTCAAGAATCTGACCCTTTTCAAGTTTGCTGATGATGTCGGCTTTTTGTTGCTCAAGTTCATCTTCGATAAGAGCCTTATGTGAAACAACCACGTTTTTATATTCCTGGTTAATTTTCACTACCTTGAATTCCATTACTTTATCAACATAAATGTCGTAATCGCGGATTGGCTTAACGTCGATCTGTGATCCGGGGAGGAAGGCCTCAATACCGAATACATCCACAATAAGACCACCTTTGGTACGGCATTTTACATAACCATTGATAATTTCTTCTTTTTCAAAGGCCTGGTTTACGCGCTCCCACGAACGGAGAATACGTGCCTTTTTGTGCGACAGTAAAAGCTGACCGCCCATATCTTCCTGGCTTTCAACATAAACCTCAATCTGATCACCAACTTTTAAATTGGGATTGTAGCGCAATTCCGACTGCGGAATAACACCATCAGATTTGAACCCAATGTTAACAACAACCTCTCGTGAGTTCATGGCTACAACAGTACCATCAATCACTTCATGCTCTACGATTGAACTCAGGGTTTTGTCGTACAGGTTTTCAAGCTTGGTACGTTCGTCTGCTGAATAATTTTCGTGTTTTTTACCAATGGCATCCCAGTCGAAGTTTTCGAGCGAAATCTGCGCTACGAGCGGAGCTTTCAGTTTCTCAACGGTTGGCTCATCATCGTCATCGGTAACTGCTGCTTCGGCATCGGCAGCGGCCTGATTTTCAGCTTCTGCAACAATTTCTTCCTTGGCTGCTTCTGCGGCTACTTCAGCAACTTCCTCAGCAACTACTTCTTCAACTTCTTCTGCTACAACTTCATTAACTTCTTCAGCTGCAACTGTTTCTTCAACCGGATTGGTTGATTCTTCAGCTGCACCTTCAGCGTTGGTTAATTCTTCATTGACGTTTAATTCGTCGTTTGTCATTCATTTACTCTTTGTGGCTCCATCACGCGATGGAAACCTGGTTAATACTATGTTAATTATCAGGCCTGGCCAAACAGGATCACCTTTGTTAAACTACAACTCAGGCGCCGGCCAAACCGGGGTGCAAAGGTAAGCAATATTAACTTTAATTTACAACTGCTATTCTATTAATTTTCAGAATGAAAAGTGGCAGAATTCATAATCTGCCTGCTTGAACCTAAAATGTGCACCAGATAAACAACTGATTAAAAACCGGTTCCGGTAATTTATTGTCTAAATCACTGATTTACAGACAATATATACATACTCCAACTTATCTCAACAAGCTACGCAATAGTATTTTTCAATTGAATACTAATCCTAGAATCCTAAAGCAGAAATGGCAGCCTTAGAAGTGATTTATAAAACAATTCCGGAAAACCAAGCTGCCTGCGTTTTTAGTGGCAAAGGTTTTCCGGAACCAGCAATATTTAAATTTTAATAAATATCAGCCTTACTTCTTTCCCTGTTGTTTAGCCATATCTTCAAGTCTTTTCTGAAAGTTCGATTTTTTAACCGGCTTTTTCTTGTTTTCCTGAATCTGGGCATGCAATTTATCTTCGTTCACAAAACGACGGATCAAATACATCTGTGCAAATGTCATCAGGTTGGCCAGAAGATAATAATAACTAAGTCCTGAAGAGTAGCTGTTAAAGAAGCCGAGGAACATAATCGGCATCATATACATCATGGTTTTCATGCCGGGCATCTGGTTGCCGGTCGACATCATATCGTTGTTTATTTTGGTGTAGATGATGGTCGAAATCGTCATCAGAAGGGTAAACAAACTAACATGATCGCCGTAAAAAGGGATGTTGAAAGGCAAATTGTAAATTGAGTCATAACTTGACAGGTCCTTTGCCCACAAAAATGCTTGCTGCCTGAGTTCAATTGATGCGGGGAAGAACCTGAACATAGCCAGCAAAATGGGGAACTGCAGCAACATAGGAACGCAGCCTGCCATAGGATTTACCCCGGCCTTTTTATAGAGATTCATGGTTGCCTGCTGCTTTTTCATGGCATCTTCCTTTTTCGGGAATTTGGCATTCAGCTCATCAATCTCAGGTTTGAGCAGGCGCATTTTTGCCGATGAAAGGTAGGTTTTATAGGCAATAGGTAACAAAAAGATTTTAAGTAAAATCGTAAGAATCAGGATAATAATCCCGTAATTCAGGTTAAATCCTTCCAGATAATTAAATACCGGAATCACAGCAAAGCGGTTAATCCACTGCATGAGGAAGAAACTCCATCCAAGTGGAATCTGCCTTTCAAGATCAAGCTTATACTTCCGTAAAATATTGTACTTATTGGGGCCAAAAAAGAAAGTAAGATTCATCTGATCGTCAGAATTCGGATTGTATGCCAACGAAAGCGTGGCATTCATCGATTCCAGGAATTCAGTATTTTTCGTATCGGTACTTTTCTTTTTGAGCTCAGCATTCTGGAAATAATCATCAGCAATAAGTGTTGTGCTGAAGAACTGCTGCTTAAACGAAACCCATTTTAAACGGGTACTGATGCTTTGATTGTCGTCTTTACGCTCGCTCAGATAATCAACTTCACGGTCGGCATGCTGATAGTAAATGGTTGTATTCAGCTTTTCGTTTTCAATACTCTTTTCGAGGCGGGGTATCCTTTGCGCCCAATCAATATTAATTTCTTTGGTGGCTGGTGCAATAATTCCGTTTAATCCAACAAAATGCACTGAAAACCCAACACGGTAATCACCCGATTTGATGGTGTACAGATATTCGATATAAGCATTTTCGTTTATAATTGAATCACTTGGGCCCGCATATAACCGCATAGCAAACTGAACTGAGTCACCTTCAGCTGCCTGTATAGAATCGCGGCCTTCGAACCGTTTATCAGTCCAGAATGGAACAAAATACAAATTACCGGTATTTATTGCCCTAACATCACTGAAAAATGCAAGATTAAATTGTGAGGAATCAGGACCAAAAAGAATCAGTGGTTTGCCATCAAAAGTTTTATATTCAGGCAGTTCAGCCTGTGAAATTCGCCCTCCAAGGCTGCTTATGGTTAGCTTAACCTTATCCGAGGCAATTACAAAATTCCGGTTGTTACCTGTTGATGAAACAGCAAACGGACCGGCTTCGCTTTTATTTACAGGTTGGGGCTGCTGTGGTTTTACTACTGTGCCCGAATCGGCTTTAAAAGCAACAGATGAATCTGTTGCTACAGCAACAGGTTGTGCTATTTTTTGCAGCGCTGCAATTGAATCCTGAGCACGTTTACGGGCTGCCAGCTCTTCTTTTGAAGGCGACATATACATGGTGTACCCGATCATCAGCCCGAAAATCAGGAGAATACCAATTATTGAATTGCGGTTCATGAATTATTATTAGAATGCGGTAAATGAAATTTAGCGGCAAAAATACACAAAAGCTTTTAGTCTGGCACATATAGCCAGTGAAAAGCCCAAAGTAAGAAACATCTGATTGGCAGAAGCAATCATTCAAATCAGCTATTTCCCACTGAATATGATTGCAGCTTCTACAAATTTTACAAAAAGCGGGTGCGGGTTTGCAACAGTACTTTTATATTCGGGATGGAACTGAATACCAACAAACCAGGGATGCTCCGATAATTCGACTATTTCAACAAGATTATCCTTCCGGTTGATGCCCGATGCGTGCATTCCTGCCTGCTCATACTGGTTAAGGTAGACATTATTAAACTCGTACCTGTGGCGGTGTCTTTCACTGATATCGGTGGTATTGTATACATCAAAAGCTTTGGTTCGGGGTAAAATTGAACACGGATACGAGCCCAAACGCATGGTGCCGCCCATATTGCTTATGGCCTTTTGCTGCTCCATAATATCAATAACAGGATGCGGAGTTTCAGCAAACATTTCGGTAGAATGAGCACCTTTAAGCCCCAGCACATTTCGACCGAATTCAATCACAGCACACTGCATCCCAAGACAAATTCCCAGAAATGGAATGTTGTTTTCACGGGCAAACCGGATGGCTTCAATTTTACCTTCAATTCCACGGCTGCCAAATCCGGGGGCGACCAAAATACCATCAAGACCCTTTAACATGCCTTGAACGGTTTCAGGGTTTATGTTTTCAGAATGCAGGGCCTTAACTACAACCTTGCACTTATTTTCGGCTCCTGCATGTACAAAAGCCTCATTGATCGATTTATATGCATCCTTCAATTCAACATACTTCCCAATCAAACCTATTACAACTTCTTTCTCGGGATGTTTCAACCTGTATAGAAACTCCTCCCATTTAGTAAGTTCAGGTTCATGACCAAGGGGCATTCTGGTTTTCTCCAGCACTTCAAGATCGAGTTTCTCGTCGTGCATGAGCAGGGGCACATCATAAATAGATTCGGCATCAATTGATTCGATTACCGATGTTGGATTTACATTGCAAAACAGCGCAATCTTATTCCTCATATGTTCCTGTAAATGCTTTTCGGTGCGGCAAACAATAATATCAGGCTGAACTCCCTGCTCAAGTAAGCTTTTAACTGAGTGCTGGGTGGGTTTGGTTTTAAGTTCGCCAGCTGCAGCAAGGTAAGGGACAAGGGTTAGATGAATGACAACACAATCGGTGCCAATTTCCCATCGCATCTGACGAACTGCCTCGATGTAGGGCAATGATTCAATGTCGCCAACGGTTCCGCCAATTTCAGTTATAACAAAATCGTAATTCTTACCAACAGCCAAAAGTTTGATACGCCGTTTGATTTCGTCGGTTATATGCGGAATAACCTGAACTGTTTCGCCAAGGTAGTCACCCCGACGTTCCTTATCGATAACCGCCTGATAAATACGGCCGGTAGTTACATTGTTTGCCTGCGAAGTGGGTACATTCAGGTAACGCTCGTAATGGCCAAGATCAAGGTCGGTTTCGGCTCCGTCTTCTGTTACGAAGCACTCTCCATGTTCATAGGGATTAAGTGTACCCGGATCGATATTGATATAGGGATCCAATTTCTGAATGGTAACTGAAAAACCTCTGGCTTGCAACAATTTGGCAAGTGAGGCTGAGATAATACCCTTACCGAGCGAAGAAGCAACACCGCCGGTTACAAATACATACTTGGTTGATGGCATGATGTATGTTTAATTTTCGTAAAACCTGAATCAATATAGGACCGGTCATAAAAAAAATGCCCATGCAACTACGAAGAATTCGTGCTGAAATGAGATTGTAACATCAGAACGGGCCATGCTTTACAACCTGTCGTTACAGCCTTAGCAACGGCAGTATAGTTTTCGGCGTTTCGAGTTCGGGAGTCTATTACGGATTCAAAACCAAAAAGCACGTCAGCAAAAATACAAAGCTATTTGTAAAATTGGCGAAAGAATTTTCAAAAGATAATAACAAACTGACAATGAAGTAAAGGAGTTTAACTAAGAGTAACGCACTTGCGGATGGTTTCGTAAATTTCTTCCTTGTTATAAGGTTTTGATAAGAAATAATTCATTCCGGCTTCAAAACTTTTTTTTCGGAACGATTCTTCGGAATAAGCTGTAAGGGCTACAATAGGAATATCTTTTTGTTTCCGGCGTATTTCGATGGTCGCTTCCCAGCCGTTCATGCGAGGCATATCAATATCCATAAGAATCACATCGTAATCACCTCCAATACACTCTTCAACAGCTTCAAGGCCGTCGCCCACCATTTTATAATTCCAGCCCATCCTTTTAATCAGAATTTCAATGATTTTCTGATTCAAGACATTATCTTCCGCTATAAGAACTTTGATGGACCTGGTAGTTTCAACCATTGTAGTCAGATAATTGAATAATTCAGTTCGGTGTTAAGCCATACTTAAATTCTAATCATTAATAAAAAAATCAGTTAAAAGTAATACCAAAAATGAGAAAAATCAACACTTATTTTGGTGTTTGGCTTAAAAAAAATGCTCCCCGCTGAGTAAGGGGGAGCAAAGGCCGTAGCAGTCAGGCCATTATTATTGTCCCAGGTAACTTTTTAATAGTTTACTGCGTGAAGTGTGTTTTAATCGTCGAATGGCTTTTTCTTTAATCTGCCTAACCCTTTCGCGGGTAAGATCAAATTTTGCCCCTATTTCTTCGAGGGTAAGTCCATGATTCATTCCGATACCATAATACAGGTTTACAACGTCCCTTTCTTTATCGGTAAGGGTAGAAAGTGAGCGTTGAATTTCACGGGCCAGCGATTCGCGCATCAGCCCTGCATCCGTAACCGGAGTGTCTTCATCAACAAAAATGTCGATAAATTTCATATCCTCATCTTCAGAAAGTGGCGCATCCATCGAAATGTATCGGGTCGAAATTTTTAAAGCTGCATCAATTTTGTATTCAGGAATTTCAAGAGCTTTGGCAATTTCGTCGGGTGAAGGCGGACGCTCGAATTTCTGCTCCAAACGAGATGATTCTTTTTTGATTTTATTGAGGGAACCAACCTGATTAAGCGGCAAGCGTACAATACGCGATTGTTCAGCCAAGGCTTGCAGAATACTCTGGCGAATCCACCATACGGCATATGAAATAAATTTAAAACCACGGGTTTCGTCGAAACGCTGGGCGGCTTTAATCAGTCCGAGATTGCCTTCATTGATAAGATCAGGCAAGCTAAGACCCTGATTTTGGTATTGTTTAGCAACCGATACTACAAACCGCAAGTTGGCCTTACAGAGTTTCTCAAGTGCCTGCTGATCACCCTGGCGGATGCGCTGCGCAAGCAAAACCTCTTCCTCGGCACTAATCAACTCCTCTTTTCCTATATCCTGCAAATATTTATCAAGCGAAGCTGTTTCACGATTGGTAATCGATTTGGTTATTTTTAGCTGTCTCATAGCTCTTTGGTTTTTGAGGGAGAATGACCAAACATTCTTATCCATTCTTATTAATAACAATTCTAAACAAGAAAAGTTGCTGAATTATTGTGTCATTTCGCCAGTTTTAAAAAAATGAAGGGCAGCACAGGGCTGCCCGTGAATGAAATGAAAAGAACTGACTACATTCCAAATCCATAATATGCCCGGGTACGGTTCGGATAAATTCCTTCGATAAGTACACCGCCCTTTTTGTTGGCTAGTATTTCACCAATATCGTCGACAGATGCAATTTTTTTGCCATCGATACGTGTAATGATGAACCCCTGGCGGACTCCTGCATCGCGCAGACGGCCTTCTTTAAGAGCTGCTACCTGAATTCCATCGTCGATGCCCAGATTGTTGGCAACACTCGATGATATAGGACTAAGTTTTGCTCCGAGTAAGGATTCGGCATCAACCTCGCTTCTTTTTACAAGGCTCATGTTGCCATCCCGGTTCTTAAGTGTAACATTAACTATTTCATCTTTTGTTCCGCGCTTGTAAGTAACCTGTACTTTATCGCCCGGCCTGTGCTGACCAATTAATCCGAGCAACTCTGAAGTTGAGTTAACCTCACTGCCATCAATTTCCAGAATTACATCTCCCGCCTTCATACCTGCCGATTTGGCTGCACCATCGTCGGTTACATCAGCCACATAAACGCCTTTGATATCAGCCAGGTGCTCATCATCGGCGAGTTTGCTGTCGATATCGCGAATGCTCACGCCCATGTAACCACGTTGTATTGTGCCATATTCAATCAGGTCGCCGGCTACTTTTTTCACAATATTTACCGGTATAGCAAATGAATATCCGGCATAATAACCTGTACCTGAGGCGATGGCAGCATTAATTCCTACCAGATCACCGCTTGTATTTACAAGCGCACCTCCACTGTTTCCCGGATTAACTGCAGCATCTGTTTGAATAAACGATTCAATTGCCGATCCATCAGGAGAACCCAGAATATTGATATTACGCGCTTTGGCACTTACAATACCGGCTGTAACAGTAGAGGTAAGATTAAAAGGATTTCCTACAGCAAGTACCCATTCACCTATCTGAAGGTTGTCAGAATTTCCATACGAAATAATAGGCAGATCACGTGCTTCTATTTTAACTACAGCCAGATCGGTGGATGGATCGGTGCCTATCACTTTAGCTTCATAAGTTCGCTTATCGTTGAGTGTAACTGTAATTTTGTCGGCCTCAGAAACTACATGGTTATTGGTTACAATATAGCCATCAGGGGTAATAATCACACCTGAACCACTCGCCTCAACCGGCGATGGCTGCATCCCACCCCTTCCGGGATTACCAAAGAAATCACGAAAATCGAAAAAATTATTATATGGATTGTTACTCCGGTTGTATTCCGTTTTTATATGCACCACTGCATGCACAGTGTTGCTGGCAGCTACTGTAAAATCAGGCAATGTAAGATTTCCGGCTGTTGCTGGCATACTGGCAAGATAGGCCGGGGTTTTGTATGGAGAGCTATTGATATATTTGTTCTCCTTTTTAACAAAAAGCTGCTGTGCTCCAAGGGCAATTATACCACCCAAAATGGCAATCAATAAACTTCCTGCAATCTTTTTCATGGTTCAATCGTAGTTTAGTAAACAAAGTTGTTAATTAACCCGGTTATTACCGGATGCATTAATTTTTAGTATTCGATTAAACGCAATTCAGATACCATTGTTACAGAACTGCTGTTAAAATTTGTTAAGCTATTATATTGGAAAATCAGCGATTTAACCTCAGATGCCTCATATTTGAAGTACAAACAATTTACAAATACCTGGTTTTTTGTTAAATCACGCTGATATCCTTCACAAAATCTCTAAAACAGCTTACTTTGGTGTGTTTAAACATTAATTTACATAAACTTAATACCGGATCCATAAGATAATTCGCAAAACCTTTATATTTGTTGAGCATACGGGATGGTATGTCAAAATGTCAACATTGTGCTAAAATGACAACTTTCTTTAAATTCCATGGAACCGGTAATGATTTTATTATGCTCAACGGCATGCAGCATAAGCTCATATTATCGCCGGAACAGATAGCGACGCTTTGCGACCGTCATTTTGGTGTTGGAGCTGATGGACTCATCATTTTAACTCCTTTTAAGGGATATGCATTTGAAATGCAGTACTTTAATTCTGATGGTAGTATTGCGAGTATGTGTGGTAATGGCGCCCGTTGTTCAGCAGCATTTGCCAATATGCTTAACATTGCCGGCAGCGAATTCATTTTTCTGGCTGGTGACGGTCCGCACAAAGCAGCGGTAGAGCGTCTGCAAAACAACTTATGGAATGTAAGCCTCAGCATGCGCGACGTAGAAGTTTCGGGAATAAATGGCGATTCCGTTGAAATAAACACCGGAACACCTCATCTGGTTAACATTGTTAAAAATGTTGATTCAATAGATGTTGTAGCCGAAGGCCGCAAAATCAGATACTCAGCTAAGTATGCCGTTGAAGGTATAAATGTTGATTGGGTTGAGATTAACAGTGATGAACTTAAGGTTCGCACGTATGAGCGGGGAGTTGAAAATGAAACACTTTCGTGTGGCACCGGAGTAACTGCATGTGCATTGGTAGCTGCATATAAAACCAGCTTTAATAGCCTCAAAATTTCCACAAAAGGAGGTTCGCTTAGGGTTGATGCAAGGTTGGTAGAAAGAAAATTCAGCGATATTACTCTTTCAGGACCTGCCCGGCTGGTTTATAAAGGTGAAATTGATTTACAATAGTTTAAGCAACTATTACCTTTTGAAATAAAAGGGATAAAAACAACATATCACACTGCTGATGAAGGGATTGAATATTTCACTCAGAGCACCCGAACCTGCCGATATTGATCTTATTTACGGATGGGAAAACGACCCTGAGATCTGGCAGGTTAGCAATACGCTTACACCTTACTCGCGTTACGATATAGAGCAATTTGTATTACATCAGCGCCACGATCTTTTTGCAAGTAAACAGCTTCGCCTGATGATTGTTACCAATGCTGACAAATTTACCATAGGAGCAATAGATCTTTTTGATTTTGAACCTCTGCATCGTCGCGCCGGGGTTGGTATTCTGGTTACCAGAGAACAGCGACAAAAGGGTGTTGCTTCCGAAGCTTTGCAATTGCTTACTGCATACTGTTTCAACACCCTGAATCTGCATCAGCTTTATTGCCATATAACCCCCGACAATCAGCCAAGTATTGATCTTTTCAGCAAATCAGGCTTCGAGCGAAGCGGCATCTGTAAGCACTGGATCAATCATGGCGGTGAATGGAAAGATGTAATTTTCATGCAATTGATTAACAGTAAATTTTCGAAGGTATGAGCGCCTACTACCATCCGCGTTACTCCGGGAAACCATCACATAATAAACCAGGAAGAAGCGGTTTATTAATTTTTATTACCGTTTTACTCATCGCAGGATTGGCAGCTGGGTGGTTTGTTTACTCAGCAGCATTTGACCCCAATGTGGATACTGCCGGTAAAAGTGAAGTATTTATTACAATACCAACAGGAAGTACTTTTGATGATGTTAAAGAGTCGCTTTATACACATGGAACCATAATCGACCGCCGAACCTTTGAATTGATGGTCAGATTAAAAAAGTATGAGAAATCTATCAAGCCCGGACGCTATAAACTTACCTCGGGAATGGGTAACCTGGCGATCATAAATTTATTGCGAAGCGGGGCACAACAGCCCGTAAATGTAACCTTCAATAACATCCGCACAGTGAATCAGCTGGCCGGACGCATTTCACACGAAATAGAAGCTGATTCAGCCTCTATTATGCAACTTTTATCGGATAGTGTATTTCTCGATTCGCTGGGTGTTACCCGCAGCAGTCTTTATACTGTGCTTATTCCCGACACTTATCAGTTTTATTGGAATACCAATGCCCTCACCTTTCTTGAAAGAATGAAAGCCGAATCAGAGAAATTCTGGAGCGGAAAACGTTCCGAGAGGCTTAAAGCCTTGAATATGAACCGCCATGAAGTAGTTACACTGGCCTCAATCGTTGAAAAGGAAACCAACAAGAACGACGAAAAAGCACGGGTTGCAGGCGTTTATATGAACCGGCTTCAAAAAGGCTGGTTGCTGGAAGCTGATCCTACGCTTGTATTCGCATACGGTGATTTTGGCATGCGGCGAATTCTGAATATTCACAAGCAAATTGACTCACCTTACAACACGTATAAATATAAAGGGCTACCTCCGGGACCTATCTGCCTGCCTTCCATTGCATCCATCGAAGCTGTGCTTAATTACGAACAACATGATTATATGTTCTTTTGTGCACGCGAAGATTTCTCAGGTTACCATAACTTTGCAAAATCGATTGAAGGTCACATGGTGAATGCCCGTAAATATCAGGCCGCACTCAACCGGAGAAACATTTTTAAATAACAGATATTTTAAATTCAATAGCAATAAATACTTCGACGCAGCGGCTAATAATTTAATGGTTATTGCCGATGCCGGTGAAACAGTATTTTTTGCCTGAAAAAATTATAATATGAGAAAAGCTTTCAAAGCGTATGATATTCGTGGAGTGTATAACCGCGATTTTAATGGAGACGATGTTTACAAGATCGGATTCTTTCTTCCGGGTTTGCTTAATGCGGAAACAGTGCTGATTGGGTACGATGTAAGGACATCATCACCCGAGATTCTGGAATTTTTATGTAAAGGCATTACCGATTCGGGCGCCGACGTTCATGTGGCTGGCGCCTGTACTACCCCGATGATTTATTGGGCCACCGCCAAATATGGATATGAAGCATCGGTAATGATCACAGCATCGCACAATCCGGCATCGTATAACGGATTAAAAATTTCGGCGGCCAACGCACTTCCTGTTGGATTCGACACAGGCCTTTCCGAATTGCTTGAAATGGCCGAAGCCAGTGAAATTGTTCCGGCTGATATCCCCGGAATTTATTCAGATTTCGATTTTAAAAATGACTATCTGATCTTCCTTAAAAAATATCAGCCCGATGTTAGCGGATTAAAAATAGCCGTTGATTGTTCAAATGGAATGGGTTCATTGCTTATTCGTGAACTTTTGGGCGACAGTCCGATTTATTTGTTCGATACACCTGATGGCAACTTTCCCAACCACGATCCCAATCCGCTGGAAGAAAAAAATGTTGCTGATTTAAAAGATGCAGTTATCAAGAACGGCTGCGACATCGGACTTATATTTGATGGTGATGCTGACCGCGTTATGTTTGTTGACGAAAAGGGGAATTTTATACAACCCGACCTTATGATAGCAGTACTTTCGGGGTACTTTGCCGATAAGGGACTTAAAGGTGCTGCATTACAGGATATAAGAACTTCAAAGTCTGTTACTGAATTTATCGAAGAGAAAGGATTTACTATGCATATGTGGAGGGTTGGACGTGCGTATGCAGCATTAAAATTGAGAGAAATTAACGGATTGTTCGGGGGCGAACTTGCCGGCCATTATTACTTCCGCGATTTTTATTTTTCCGACTCCGCTTATCTGGCCGCTTTGCTTATATTAGGAGAAGTTAAAAAATTCCATGACAAAGGAAAAAGCGTTTCGCAGATGATAAGCGAAATCACTAAATATTATGGTACCGGAGAAATGAATTTTCACATCGACCGAAAAGTGGAAGCAATGCAGGTGTTAAAACTAGGCTTTACCAAAGCTGAGTTACCACTCGCTTTTTATGATTTTGATGGTTACCGGATTGAATTTAAACATTGGTGGTTTAACGTAAGGCCGTCCAATACTGAGCCCTATCTGCGATTTCTGGCAGAAGCCGATAGCCCGGCTTTACTTGAGAGTATCAGGATGCAGGCCTTGAACCTGCTTGAACCTTTTATGGTGGAAGGAGGTGAGCATCATTAGGATTAAAATTGCTGCTTTGCTACTGTTGCTGCATTATTTTACTGTGGCTCAGAATGACACTTTTAAACCAAAGGAGCAAAGTCCGGATAGCATTAACCACAAACTTTTGTGTGGTATGATTATCGGAGGATCAACTGTTTACGCCGGCAGTATGATCGGACTCTATCAGGTATGGTACAGCAATTATCCTCAAACAAGTTTTCATTTTATCAACGACAATAAAGAATGGCTGCAACTCGACAAATGCGGCCATGCTACAACAAGCTACTATGTGGGTGTAATTGGTTACAATGCGCTTAAAAGTGCTGGGCTGGATGAAAAAAAAGCTGTCTGGTATGGTGGCAGCCTGGGTTTTGCCTACCTTACTGTAATAGAGATACTGGATGGTTTTTCGAAGGAATGGGGAGCCTCTGGAGGAGATCTGATGGCCAATACTTTCGGCTCTGCCGCATTCATCAGTCAGCAATTATTATGGCATGAACAAAGGTTGATGCTCAAATGGTCATACTATCCCACCTCCTACCCTGTTTACAGGCCTGAGGTGCTTGGCCGTACTTCGGGTGAACAGATAATTAAAGATTACAACGGGCACACTTATTGGATTTCGGCCAATATAAAATCATTCTTACCAGAACCATCAAGGTTTCCCGGCTGGGTAAACCTGGCTGTTGGTTACGGAGGAGAAGGCATGACCGGAGGTACCTCTAACCCACTGATTGTAAATGGAGTTACACTACCCGACTTTAACCGCACCAGGCATTTCTACCTTTCACCTGATATAGACCTTACCAGGATTCCGGTGCACTCAAAAACACTCAGATTTATGCTGAAGGTTGCCGGATTTATTAAGTTTCCGATGCCCGCCCTCGAATTCTCAAAAAGTGGCGTCAAAATACATGCCTTGTATTTTTAAGCATCTTTGAAATAAATCTTTATGCTAATTCGGTAGCCACAGTTTCGAGCATTACAGCGCCAGTTGAAATCTGATTCTTTGCCATCAATGTCCAAAATAGTAAGCTTGTAGCTTATATAGCCGCTTATCAACGACTTAATATACGAATATTTTACTTGACTTTCTTCTATATTTCCTTAAATTTGATGCTATAGTTACCTTCAACATGAATGGATTAAGTCTTCCGCTATTGAATCGTCCGCTCCTGAATTTTTTCCGGTTCTGGTTTATACTTATTTTGATTTCGCATGTTCAAAACCTGCAGGCTCAGGGCTGGACATTTACAGCAACTTTAACCTATTCGGGCCCATGCGGTGCAACAACTCCCTATATTCCTCCTATTACATTTCCTGCAGTAATACCAACCAAAGCTGATTGCGAGTCGCTGCGTAATACCGTGCTTAGCTACGAAGCCAGCTCTCCGGTTTATAACAGCGAACATCAGTACATTGGAACCTGCCGGGTATATTACGTTGGTACACCTTGTTCGGGATCCGATCTTGTTACTTCAGTGGAGGTTACTATTGCCAACCCCGGTTACACATCGCTCGATGGGCTCACTATGGGCACTGCTTTTTTTTCACCCCACGAAAGTCAGGCCATTGAAAATTGGATTAATGATTACATTCAAAGGCTTGAATCACTTGGTTACCCGATAGATATTAATGCCATACCTAATGCTGGTGATCTTCCGCTCACAGGCAACGCAGAATTTGATCAATTTTATTTTAACCAGATGGCAGATTTTAATGCATCGGCATCCTCAGCTGTTACTTCAAACCAGCCTGCTGAAAATGCAAATCAGGCATCAAATCAACCAGCCAATCAGGTTTCAGAACCCGACGCAACTTATGGAACTGTTATGCTGCTAACCGACATGGATCAGATTAAAAAGCAGCAGGATTGGATGGATGAACATGGTTTTGACCAGAATACCTATCCAGGACCGGACAACACCATCGATGCCGGCGGCGCTGCCACTGCCGAAACTTCATACCAGGAAGCTGCCGTTTTAACGGCAGTTGGCCAGGCTCCTGGTCTTATTGGCGTAATAGGTGATTTTATGATAAACACCTCAAACGAAGTATTTAAAGGAATTGGTCAGGTAGTTAGCGATTTTACCAGCGGCAATGAAAATAAAGCCCTTGAGGAATCAAAAAACCTGGAAGGAAAAGTAGTTTTTAATGCATTGAGAACTACTGCTGCAAATTACACTGCTTCAAAACTTACAGATATCGCTGGTAAACCAGTTCTCAAACTTGTGAATGGTGCTGAAACTGTTTACGGATTTTCGGCTGTTGCTGTGGATTTCTGGAAAAATAAAACCGGCAATTAAAATGATCAGGGTTCAATCTGTTTTTCATAGATTTTTTCTGGTATTGGCAATAAGCATACTTTGTGAGGTGGGCAGCGCCAGCAACGATAGCGCGCTGCGCGTTGAAGTATTGTTAAGCCCTCAAATGCTCAGGCAAATGCATATTAGTCCGGCATTTGTTTCAGCCATTGATATCACGCCTTCCAGAAATGTACTGATAGCCAGTACCGACCAGTTTTACCTTTTAGGTTGGGGAGGTATAACACCCATGGGACAAAAAACCGGTTTTAGTGTAAACGATTTTGTCTATACACAGGATTCCCTTTTGATGGTTATTAGAGGGAAAGAGTTATGTTACCTTAGTCAGCAGGGTAAATTGGAATTACTGTATCAACTTCCGGCTGCTAACATGGGTATTTGCCGGGGTAAACGAGTGATGTATCTGTTTAATCGTGAGAATCAGTACAATAGGAATGCTATTTATTTGCTTGCCGCTGGCGGGAGTTATATAAAAATACTTGAACTCCCCTCCCCTGTGGAAAGTCTTATCGAAATGGATGATGCTCTTATATTTGCAAGCGGAAATGCTGTAATGCGATATGATCTGAGCACCAAAAAACTCAGCGGAATAGCCAAAATGGGTCAGAATTTTCACCTACAATCCGTAACTGCTGATCCTGAAACAAAGCGCATTTTCTTTTCAACCTCAGGAATGATTTGCACCATTGATGCCGGAAATGTTCGCGTAATTACCAATGAATTCGGGGGTGAGCTTACCTATTTTAATGGTTTGATTATATTTGATACTCAAAGAAGCCTTTTGATGCGACTTACCGGAATAGAAGCTGAACTGGCTAAGAAAGCTACACCGGCACTTCAGAATGTTCCGGCAATACTCACCAATGAAAATATAATAGACTTTGTAAAGTCTGGCATAAGTGACAGTCAGATAATTGCTACAATCCAACAGGGAAAAGGCCGCTTTGATCTGAGTGTTGATGGTATGATTTCGCTTGCAGAACAGCGCGTTTCTTCGGCGGTGATAATGGAAATGAAAAAGGCCATGAAAAAATAAAATGCTTGTAACTAAGCTAAAAGCATGAAAAAGATTTTTGCCTCTCTTCTTACTCTTTTGCTGTTCAGCTCAATGCTGCTGGCCCAGCAGTCAGATACCATTACAAATAAATCTGTGTCGCGAATGGCCCTGGCCGGCCTCGACGACGAACTTATCATTGATGCAATCCGAAATTCAGCAGTACGATTTGACTTAAGCTCTGATGAAATCGCACAGCTTAAATCAGCCGGAGTTTCGGAAAATGTGATTAAAGTGATGCTGGAAGCATGGAATGCAAGTCTTCCGACGGCTCCTGAACCCAAAGTAACTCAGCCTGTTCCTGAAAATCCGAAACCTGAACCACAACCGAGTATTCAAGCTATTACACCTTCAAAAGTCTATCCGGTTTCACCTGAAATTATGCGACTACTTTCACCAACCGAAGGCCAGGTGGCATTTACCGGATATGTTAACCCGCTATCAAAGCTTTTTACACTATACGAAGACCATTACAGGCGTTATGCCGACCAGCTATCAGGATGGGATTCACAAACCAGGATACTTATTTCAAAACTCAATGATACCGGGAGGCAGATTGAAATGCGCGATAAGGACCTAAGGGAAAAGAAGAATCTTGATGCAAAAGCCTATACTGCTGAAATTAAAGCACTTCGGCAGCAGATCAATGAGCTGCGCAATCGTTATCAAAATCAGAAAACAGAATTGATAGCAGCCGGTATCCAAATCATCAAAAATCTAACCGCATTACAATCAGAGCAACTAGGAAGTATTAAAAGCACCTATTCAGAAGTTGGCCAACTGGTAAAAGATGCCGTTACTTCGCCTGCATCTGGTTTAAATATTATATCGGTACAATTAAATAACCTGCCGTCGGTTGAGTTGGGTGAGCCTTATCTTTTACCCGCTACCGAAACATTGTGGTGGTACAAAAATACCATTGCATCCCTGCGCGATGCAGTCAGGCCCTGGAATGATAAAATAGTACAACTGGTAAAAGAAGACTCGCGTTTGGCGCAGGAATTGAGTCCGATTTATAGCCAGATGGAAGAATACAAAGTTGATTCAAAACGGTATAAAGTTGAGATTTCAGCACTTAAGAAACAAATTTCGGCCAAAGAAAAGGAACGTAAGCAGCTTGCTTCTCAAATGGAAGAAGATGCCAGGTCACTTTCGGGCTATTTGAAACTCATGCGATCTGAAATTGAAACCAACCTTGACGAAAGATTTACAGATATTGTGACCAACATAACCTATGGCTACCAGCAATTCCTGCGGCTATAAAAGTCTGCAAATGCCAACTTCAGGTTTTACAGCGGTTGCAAAAACCGCGCGAATGAGGCATATTATGTGGCTGATGATTATTACAATTTCAGTCGTTCCACAGATTGGTTTAAGCCAGGATCTTATTATTAAAAAAGACCGCACCATCATCGAATCTGCTGTAATCAGTGTAACATCTGAAACAATAGAATTCAGAAAATATTCCGAATCTAACGGATCAGTATACACCATACCAGTGACTTCAGTTGGTAGTATTCTTTATCAGGATGGCAGAAAAATGACTTTTGATGCACCGCCGGCAACGAATCAGACGTACTCCTCAGCTTTGAATCCGGGAACTGCGACACTTGACAATGCACATCAAATGGTATTAAGAGGCCGCATGGATGAGGCAGCTATGCTGTATTCGGTACTTCATAAGGCCGATAGTTCAAATGCATCTATTACAGGTGAATTTGCTTACACTTTGGCTTTGTGCGGCTGGTTTGATGCCGCCCTTGCACTTATAGAACCCTATTGGACTGAATTCAGCAATTATCCTCAAATCGTATTTTTTACCTCACAAATTTTTGCACTTGCCGGTTATACCGATATAGCTACCGGGTTAGCCACTTTACCAGTTCAACGGCAGATTCCTTCATGGCTTTCGAAGGACAGCGACCGGATTCTACAGAATAACCGCCGGTTGCTTCCTGCTCCCTGTAGCATGAGCAGGGAAGTTTTGGTTGATCAGGTAAAATTAGCCAACCGCCTTACCGCCATCCGACAACCACTTCAGGCTATCGCGGTTTTCGGGTTAGCTGTGCAGCAATATCCTGACGAATATTTACCATGGATTGGTTACAGCATTGCGCTCGAAAATACCGGACTTACCGCACTGGCAGCTCTTGCTGTTGAAAATGCCATTGCACATATTGGCAACCAACCTGAAAAACAGCAATTCAAAAACCTGCTTTCTGAACGTTCGGCTGAGTTAATAAAAAAGCAGAATATGCAGCCCAAACAACCCCTGTCTGACCCTAACAACACAACGGCCGCTGGTGCTATGGTCTATGCAGGCGGAATGTTAACCACCGGATTTTCTAGTTTTAACATGAGGATGGGCGTTTACGTTGCGCAAATGTCGAATGTCACTATCGATGCAGGTATTCAGAGTATTTCAGGTACTGCAAGGGTAAATCTGGGCACTTCGGTTTACAACAGGTATAAAAAACTGGTTTATGGCACTGGAGTAAATGCAAGCCTCGGCAAATCATATTCGGCAGTGTATCTTAAATTTTCAGCCGGGCCTAGTTTCATGAACCGCCGAAAAACTGCCAGCCTCGATATTTTTTGGGATATAAATCTTTCTACATCCAAAAAATACCCTTCAACTTTTGGGTTTTCGATTGGCCGAAGTATTTATTTTGGAAAACGCAAAGCAAGCCGATGAAGAAAAAATTTGTGCATAATATTTTTATTGCTGCTTGTTGCCTTATCTGCCAATGCACAGGATATCGTAGCTTTTCGCAGGGATGTACTTACAAGTTTCAGCAGGTATTTCAGCGATGCGCAATTAACTTCAACGGGCAGGCTTGGCCTTTCGGCAACGGAAATATACAGAAATACACTGCCAGCCGAACGCTACGGTCTTGCTGCCAAAGTGCTTCCTTTGTGGACTAAATCACTGGTTGAAATCAATGACGGTAAAACCCATGAATTATGGGTTTGGAATGCAGCCCTGAATCAACCTCAGCTTATCACAAGCTGGTCACCCGGAATTCAAATAGCCAACCTCCCCACTCTGGCAGGCACTTCGCCATTAAGCCGACATCCGTGGTTCTTTTACATAGGAGGCTTGTTTCAGCTCAACACTCAGCAAAACATTTATATTGCATTTAATACAAGAGTTGGATTTTTCCTTTTGCTTAATCGCTGGGATCTTGCCTTTACCTATTCGGCAAGCCGAAGCGGAAATATTGAATTGAATACCAGCACTGGCATTTCAGCTGCAGGCCTAAGCAGCAAGCTCTACTTTCCCATCAAACAAACCGGAATTATTCCAAATATAGGTGGAGAATTTAGCTATACAACTACCAGTAGCGAAAACCTTAAGAACAGCTCATTTAAGCCATTTGCCTTAGCAGGAATTAGTGTTAAGGCAGGGCCTGGCAGCATCGATTTAGGATTGAGAATTGGCGATCAGTTAACTACTATGATAGGATATACACTGATTCCCGGAACCAGAAAGAGCAAATCGGGGAAATAAGACTCCTAACAATTAGATATTCAATAACTTTCTGTTGAATCATAATCCAAATTACATGGCAAAAAGTGTTAAAAAAACAGTTTTTACTTGTCTTTTGTCAATCAAATATTAAGCTTTATTCTAATTTCATTACTTCATCCATGCAGCATGGATTCAAGCTATAAGCAGGCAACATCACATGTTGACATGTTATGCTGTTAAAGCAATTCAAACAATTCTGCTTAATTTTATCGGTCTGAAACAAAATAGGTGTAAGGGTGCATTGGTGGTAAGCTATATTTTGTTTCAAGTAAAAAACGACTGCTCAGGCTTTTCTATTTCAACCCAATACTTACTCAATGAGCAATTCTGAAGTACGTACATTTCCTGTTTCGCGTATTGCTACTGTTGATATTTGTGCTATAGGTGTCAGGAAACATCATATTTCTGCCTTTGTTGAGGTAGATGTTACTACATTGCGTGAGAAAATTATACTTGCCCGCAAACAGCACCGCAGAGTATCATTCACAGCCTGCCTGCTCAAAGCCATTGCGCTATCAGTAAGTCAATTTGAGGAATCTGCCGCTTATCTTAAAGGAAAAAGGAGCATGGTAATTTTTAAAAATGTCAATATTTCTTTGCTTGTTGAGAGAGCGGTGAATGGTACAAAAGTACCATTGCCGGTTTTAATTACGAATGTCAATAACCTTACAGCTGAAGCTATTAGCCTGGAGATTGCACAGGCGCAAGCGGCTGAAACCAGAGCAGGTAAAGCAGTAATCAACCGAAATATATCCTTTGCTGAACGGGTCTATTATTATTTTCCGGGATTTTTGCGCAGATGGTTCTGGAAAATGTTGCTCAGATTTCCGAATGCAACATATCAGAAAATGGGTAATGTAGCTGTAACATCCACCGGTATGATGGGTCAGATATCAGGATGGTTTGTTCCCATTTCCATACATCCACTGTGTATAGGAACCGGGAGTGTTGTTAAGAAAGCGGTGGTAGTAAACGATTGTATTGTAATCCGCGAGATATTGCATCTTACCGTGCTGATGGACCATGATGTGATAGATGGAGCTCAAATGGCCAGATTTATTCAGTATCTAACCTCGATAATTAAAAATGGCCAATGTATTGATTCTTAAATTGCTTAAAAAATCCAGTCATGACAAATGTCGAAAAAAGTTCCGGGCTCTTTGATAAAGGGTATAATTGTGCTCAATCAATTATGGGAAGTTACGGAGCCCGTTTTTTTAAAAGCGAAGAGCATGCCATCAGGCTTGCTTCAGCGTTTAATGCCGGAATCCTATATGGAGGCAATATTTGTGGTGCCGTGAGTGGATCGCTGATGTCTATTGGTTTAATTTGGGGCGAAAATATCAGTGATAATGATACTGCAAAAGAAATTATTCATCATATTTCGCGTGAATTTGTAGCTGGTTTTATGAACGAATATGGAACCATCTCGTGCAGCAAACTACTGGGATTTAATCCGGGCACTCCCGAAGGAATAGATGCTGCACGGCAGGCTGGAGTATTTAACACAATTTGTCCGGGTGCAGTTCGCAAAGCCTCAATGCTAATTGATGAATTATTACTAAAATACCCTCCTGCCCGAATCAGAGAATAGGTTCATTCCCATTGTAGATCAAACAAATTCTCAATAAAATCATAACAAAAATGCCAGGCATAAAGAGTAAAATTATCAATGTCCTTATTAGAAACCGGTTCTTACTGCAGGGTAAACTGCACAAGGAAACCTTCACCATGGAAACTTCAATCGAAAATTTCAGGGAAATCTGTGAGAAAAGTGCAGCACGCTATGTATCAGTTCCCAAAGGCATGACAATTGAACCAATTAGTATTGGCAGTTTAAAAACTGAGTGGCTCATTCCGGCGCAGGATAATGAAGATGGAATGATTCTTTAAATGCATGGTGGCGGATATGTTTCGGGATCGTGCAATGATCACCGCGGATTTGTTTCAAAATTTGCCGACTTTACCGGAACCAAATGCCTTGTTTTCGAATACCGGCTTGCCCCTGAAAATCCGTATCCTGCTGCAGTTGAAGATTCGGTAGCAGTTTACCGATGGCTGATTGACAGTGGCTACAAACCTGATAAAATTGTATTTGCAGGTGAATCAGCCGGAGGTGGTCTGGTTTTGGCAACATTACTTGCCATTAAAGAGTTAAAGTTAAGTATGCCATCAGCAGTTGTTGCCATTTCACCCTGGACCGATCTGACTTGTTCGGGAGATTCTTATACCACCAAAAACAGGGTCTCGGTAGCTCCACTAAACTCCTGGACAGTATTCAGCCATCACTATTGTGGCAATCATTCTGCGTCGCTCCATCTTATTTCGCCTCTTTTCGGCGATCTAAATGGGCTACCACCCATTTTAATCAATGCAGGCACAGATGATGAATTATTTGACGATGGCTACAGTTTTTACCTCAAAGCCGTTGAAGCCAAAGTTGATGCGACTTTCCGCCGCGGCGAAGGCATGATATATTGCTATCCTATGCTGGCCCCCATGTTCAAAGAAGCAACCGAAGCTATGCATGAAATTGTTTACTTTATAAGAAAGCATCTCGGGAAACCGACGAACTAATTGCAATCTTACGCACGTAATTATTAGCTTCTTGATTTTGAAATTAAGCAAAAAAGGTGTAACTTGTAACGCAACTTACATCAAGTATTTAAAACAATGAAGAAGTTATGGAGAACCGGCCTAAAGTAAAACCAAAATTAACATTTATTGATATAATCACTGAGGCTGCCGGCTGGATTGTGATGACAATTCTCTGGATTATTGTTATTTACACTTACAAAAGTTTTCCTGATACAATTCCGGTTCACTTTGATGTGAAAGGAGTACCAGACAATACGGGGAGTAAACTTGTACTTTTTTTCCTGCCCGCAACAGCAACACTTTTATTAACCGGAATGACATTCCTGAATAGTTATCCTCAGATTTTCAATTATCCTATAAAAATAAACGCTGAAAATGCTTTGAGGCAATACACCCTGGCTACCCGTATGATCCGGTTTTTAAAATTGGCTTTAGCACTCATATTCTCATTGGTATACTTTAGTATTAGCGAAGCTGCAACTGAAAACACTTTATTTAGTGCATGGTATATTATACCCGTAATACTTTTGATGGTTTTCGTTCCGCTGGGAGTATATCTGATACAAGCATCCAAACACAAATAAATAAACGAAACTCCCGGCAGCAACTGCTGTTTAACTGCTTTGCTTTCTCACTACGAGTCATTTTATTATTTTTGTTTAAACATTAACCTAAAAATAAATGTATACGATGGAAAACAGAGTTTTTTCTTTCATAGCACTATTGCTCATTTCGTTGAGTATATCTTCCTGTAATAAAGATAATAATGACAATAACAATCAAACTGGTCAGCTTGGTATGGTTCAGGCGATCATAATTAGCGGTGGGAATCCGGTTGAGATTTCAACCATGCAAGTTACAATCAGCGATTTAAATCATCAGGGTTTATGGATAACCGGCGCCAGTGTTACTGTGAGTGGAAATGTATTGACTGACACCGGTGATGGTTCTTATTCCGCAATAACAACGCTGGCGCCATTTTCAGAAGGCACATTAATAACTGTAAATATAAAATGTACTGCCGGTGATTACACTGCTTCAGGAAGTATGCCTGCGCAGGGTCAAAGTATTCAGGTACCGGTATCTGGTGCCGCCGAAGGTTCAACACTCAATATTGCGAATAATATCTGACACCCGATGTCACATCATCGCAAAAAGTGAGTATATTACTATATTTGAGTTGAATTTTGCTGATTGTAATAATCAGGTTTAAACATTGAACCTGATATGCAGAATGTCGCCATCTTCGACCACATAATTTTTCCCTTCAACATACAATTTGCCGGCTGTACGGCATGCATGCTCCGATTTCAGTTCGATAAAATCGTTGTATTTCATAACTTCAGCCCGGATAAATCCCCGTTCAAGATCGCTGTGAATAACCCCTGCTGCCTGCGGAGCAGTCATTCCGCGTCGAATGGTCCAGGCTCTTACTTCCATAGGCCCGGCTGTAAAAAACGACATCAGATTTAAAATACTGTAGGCTGATCTTACCAGTTTGTTTACGCCCGGTTCAGTAAGCCCGGCATCTTCAAGAAACACTTTACGGTCTTCAGGATCTTCAAGCTCAGCAATTTCAGCCTCCAAATGACCGGCAATAACCAGCACTTCGGAGTGCTCGTCTTTAACAGCTTCTTTAAACTGCTCAACATAAGCATTTCCTGATACCGCCGATGCGTCATCCACATTGCATACATAAATCACAGGTTTATCGGTAAGTAAATACATATCATCGATAAACCTTCGGTCGTTATCGTCTATCTCGAGTACCCTTACCGACCTAAAATTTTCAAGATGGTTTTTAATGCGGCTGAGTACTTCTACTCCATGTTTAGCATCCTTATCGCCCGTTTTTGCAGCTTTTTCGAGACGTTGAATCTTACGCTCAACAAGGTCGAGGTCACGAATCTGTAACTCAAGATCAACTATTTCGCGGTCGCGTACCGGATTTACGGATCCTTCAACATGCGGCAGGTTTTCATCGTCGAAACAACGCAAAACATGAATTATGGCATCCGTTTGCTGTATATCAGCAAGAAACTTATTCCCAACTCCTTCGCCCTGACTTGCCCCTTTAGCCAAACCCGGAATATCAACGATTTCAACAGTAACCGGAACTATCCGGGCCGAGTGAATAAGGTTATCAATAGCCTGCAAACGAGCATCGGGCACACTTATCTGACCCAGATTAGATTTATTGGTACTATAGGCAAAGTTTGAAGTTTGCCCTTTGGTATTCGAAATACAATTGAATAAAGTGGTTTTTCCGATATTGGTGAGCCCAACAATGCCGCATTTTAATGCCATAGAATTGAATTATTACAATGAGTGTGCAAAGATAGCAGATTTACTGCTACTCAAATTGCCACATTGCTTAAAGCAGTTTCAAATACTTTAGAAGGTTGAAAATTTAACTCTGATAAAAATTTGCGGATTCTCCTTAAAGTGATGTAGTGACTAAACCATTAAAAATCCTCTGAATCCGCGGGCTGCATAGTATGATTCAGACCCATTGTGGTAAACAAAAACAGTGTTATACCGCCTGTCGCAAAACAACGCCCCACCTCTTTTTCTGATTTCGTGGGGTGTTTGAATCCAACTTGAAGTTTTAAGATCAAACTCGCCCAGCAACTGCAAGTTACGGTATTGTTCTTCGGTGCACAACTCAATTCCCATCAGATTGGCTAAATCCATTGCACTGTTTTCAGGTTTGTACTCTTTACGTGATTCAAGTGCTGCACGGTCGTAACACAAACTTCGTCTGCCTTTTGGGCTTTCAGATGAGCAATCAATAAACAGAAATTCCTTTGCTTGAGCATCATAACCAATCACATCAGGTTCACCACCGGTTTGCTCCATCTGAAAAAGCGACCATACTTTTTCAGGCTTGGAATGCAGCCTTGATTCAACATCCGCCCACTCAATCTGCTGATGCCGTGATGTATTTTTTGCAAACCTGGTTTTAAGTTTGCTAACTAACTCAGCCTGCTGATCAGGTGTAATTTTATTTTGACGGTCCATTCGGATTGGCTTATAACTCTATAAACCATTCAGTTTACTTCATTGTTCAAGGCATTTTCAGCAAAATGACCATTCCAACTTTACTCGTATGTATACTGTTCAGTAAATATATAATCAGCACTAAACAACGATTTTAATGACGGATAATTGACTGCATTCGGAGTAAATGTATAGGCGGTTGATTCAGTGCCTGTAACCACCCCCGAACTTGAATATAAGTTTGTTACAATACCAATTGCATTGTTCAGAGAGTTGTAGTATCCTATTTCAGAAAACTTGTAAATCTGAAAATCCCGGTACGGGTTAGTTAAGTTATCATATGTATAGGAAGTAGATGCTTTTTTGTAAAAGGTGCCTTTATCAGAAAATGATGAATCCGGCGCAAGCAATGTTTTAAATATATGCTCTGAAAAAAGCAATTCCGGTACAACTTTATTGGCTAATTTTGATTGAATTCCGTTTGTTTCCCAGTATTCTGACAATATCAGATTTCCATTAACCCAGGTATAAACGAGGTAACTTCGTAAAACCCATGATTGATTGAGGAGAAAATAAGTATCAATGCGATTAACATGGCCGTCGCTGCCAAGCTGAAACACAGCTTTGGTATTCGTAGTGCTATTATCAGTCATGGTAATAATTGCGCCATCCCATGCAAACTTAATAAGCTCTTCTTCAGTTCCCTGAGAATAAAATCCGCACTGTGTTAAGCTTCCGTTTGTGGTATAGACAAAAGCTATGGAATCAACACCATCGAAGCTTGACATGCTTTTAAGGATGTTTTTATCGTTGTACAGAAACTTCGCCGAATCAAGTTCAATATAGGTCGGATTGCTAGATTCAAAGCGCTGAACCATCTTGCTGAGTCTGGGCCCACGTTGATTTACCGGATATTTATCCTTATCACCACACGAAAGTAAAATCACTGAAAATAAAGTGATCATTGCATAGTTGAAAGCAGAAAAATGGTTTGGTTTCATAAAAGTTTGGTTTCGTTAATGAGATATGTGAAACATACGAATATGATATTAAATTCCTGTTAAAGGTAGTTCGTTAATTGAAAGGTTCAAAGCAAAATAAGCAAAATAAAGTAACGGAATTCTGATATTAGTAATAACTGATTTTCAATCGGATATCACTCGTTCTGCCACGATCGTCGGAGCAACTTATCTTATAATTTCCGGGTAGCGGGGTAAAGAAAACTTTTTCGGATGGAAGCGCTTTTTTGTAAAAATGATTATTTAGATACCAGTAAACTGATTTTACACCATTTTCAGCATTACAGGCCAGCATCAGTTGTTGCTTTTTGCCATAAAGCAAAAGATATTCTGCACCATCGGTGAGGGAAGTTATGTGGGGACTTTTTCCTGATGCAACGCTGCGGCATACTGGGTTATGCTGGGGCTGGGCAACAAAAGGAATATTCATTTCATTATACCAGGCTATTAATTCGGGTGGATAATAAGGATACCAATGCCCCGCATATCCGCCCGAAGGCCTGCAATCGACACAGTAACTCATTGTTTCATCTTTATCAGTATACTGGTATTTCAAATGATTGCAACGCATAGCTGGCGAAATGCCCGGCAAAAAATAATCCATTACCTGTTGATGACAGAATGTATCAGGAGGCATGCCGGTTTCGGAGCAAACCAGCCTGAAATCAAGATCAGGAGGTGGAACAAACCAATCGGGCCGGTTTACAAGAGAAAGAGCCCTGAAAATATTAAACAGAAGCGGGACAGCACAATCGGTACCGTTGAGTTCAGGTTCTCCGTTTCCCGGAAAATTACCTGTCCAGATGGCAACGGTGTAATCGCGGTTGTAGCCTATGGCCCACCCATCGCGCCGGCCATATGAAGTCCCTGTTTTCCATGCAATTTTCGGGAGATCGGCAGCCGATTGGTATTGGTTTGGTAAATCGGGGCGGCGCAAACTGGTTAAAATTTCGGTAACCATATAAGCTGCACCAGGTGAACAAACAGAATCGGAAATCAGAGATTTTTGGTCATGGGAAAAAACCAGAGGTCGGTAAATGCCTTGGTTTGCAAATGCAGCATACAGCGCGGCCAGCTCAGCCAGGGTGGTCCCGCATCCTCCCAAAACTATGGAAAGGCCCAATTTGCTTTTATTCTTATCAACCCACCGAAACCCCGAAGAAGCCATTGAATTTATAAACACTTCCGGGCCAAGCTGGTCGAGCAGTTTAACGGCCGGCACATTGAGCGACTGAGCGAGTGCCTGCTCAACAGTAATCTTACCCCGGTAGGTTTCGTCGTAATTCTCAGGGCGGTAGCCACTGAAATTAACCGGAACATCGGTAACTACTGACCTGGGACAAATAAGTCCATGGTCAAAACATAAGGCGTACAACAAAGGTTTAAGAGCCGAACCCGGCGATCGCAGCGCCTGAACACCATCAACCTGCCCCTGATAACCCTTTTCGAAAAAGCCAGCTGAACCAACATAGGCTTCTACATGCATATTGTGATTATTTATTACCAGAGCGGCTGCATTGGTTATGTTCATCGGCCGCAGCCAGCGCACATGATTAGCTACCAATTGCTCGGTTATAAATTGTTTCTCGGGAACAATGCTTGTTACAACTTCATTCGATTTTTCGCTGCTGAAGCGAAACCGGTATGCTAAATGCCCTGCGAGCACGGGTATGGCAAACCGCTTATGTTCAAAAGGTTCAGTAAGTGCATCAGCCAGGCTTGATTCATTAAAAAGACCCGCATTTTTCATTTTCATGAGCCACTTATTGCGCTCCTTCTTGAGCAACGAAATATCGCTGCCCGGTTTAAGTGCATTGGGATTATTCGGAATAACCGTAAGCATGGCTACCTGCGCCAGGCTGAGAGCTTTAGGGGCCTGTCCAAAGTAAATAAGTGAAGCTGCCTTAACACCCTCAACATTACCGCCAAAAGGCAGTTTATTCAGGTAAAAACGTAAAATCTCATCCTTACTATAATGATACTCAAGCTGAAGGGCCCTGAACATCTCCGTTACTTTACTGCCAATATTACGGGGAGCAGGTTTGAGCATTCTGGCCAATTGCATCGTAATGGTTGAGGCACCCGAAGTCCGCCGGCCAGCCCTTAAGTTGTTAATTGCAGCCCTTACAATCGAGAATGGATTAACTCCAGGATGATAATAAAACCACTTATCCTCTTTAAATATAAAGGCCTTCCTCAAATCGGGAGTAATTTCGCCGTGCGCTGCTTTCATCCTCCATTTATCGTCAGCACTCAAAAATCCGTGAAGCAGAGTGCTGTCGGAAGCCAATACCAGCCTTGAATAAGGTACTTTTTCAGGATTGAATGGGAAAATAGCATCCAGCGCTACGAAAAGGATAAATAATCCGGCAATAAACAGTGTTATAAAAGCCCCTGGTCCATGGCTAAACCAAACTATGGCATTTACAATTGCACCGGTTATTCTTTTCATCTGTTTAATTTTCAATGCAAATATAATCAGTATGGAAAGGCCGGGTACTGAGCATTGAATTATCAATCGCGAAAATCATGATTTACCACAGAACGATTCTTAAGAAAATTCAATTGTCCATTGAATATATTTCGTATTTTTGCAGCAGTTCTTTTCATATCACTTATCAAGAAAGGCGGAGGGACTGGCCCTGTGATGCCTTGGCAACCTGCAGTAATGCAAGGTGCCAATTCCTGTTCCGGAAACGGAAGTAGATAAGTCAGATTTAGCTGGTTAACGCGATGCTCTTCTGACTTTGAAGGGCTTTTTTTATGCCTTTCAGGAACTGTCGCGATGGGTGGTGGTGAAGTAAATATTATAAACCAAAAACTCAACAGCTATGAAAGATCAAACAAGAACCATTCATGCAATACCAACAGATCCTTTAACAGGTGCTATTGCTGTGCCTATTTATCAAACTTCTACTTTTGAACAGCAGTCACCCGGAGTTCACAAAGGATTTGACTATTCACGCACCAATAATCCCACCAGGCAAACGCTCGAAAAACTGATTGCTGTGCTTGAGGATGGCAATTTCGGATTTGCTTTTGCAAGCGGATTGGCAGCCATTGATTCGGTTGCCCGCGCTTTGCTGAACGCCGGCGACGAAATTCTTGCCATTGATGATATATATGGAGGCGCCTTCAGACTTTTCAGCACAGTATATTCACGTTTTGGTGTAAACATAACCTATGCAGACACGAGCGATGCCAAAGCATTTGAAGCATGTATAAAGCCAAATACCCGTTTGGTGTGGATTGAGAGTCCGACCAATCCAACCCTTAAAATATCTGATATAAAGGCCATTGCTGAAATTGCACACAGGCACAATGCACTTTTGTGCGTCGACAATACCTTTGCCACACCTGCATCTCAAAAACCACTGAATCTGGGAGTAGACGTGGTAATTCATTCTGCTACAAAATACCTCGGCGGACATAGCGACCTTGTTGCAGGACTGGTAGTTACACAGAACGCCGAACTGGCAGAACGCATCAAATACATTCAGAATGCCAGCGGAGGAATTTTGGCACCTTTCGATAGTTGGCTGGTAATAAGAGGCATTGAAACCTTAAGCCTGAGAATGGAAAAACATGCTGCGAATGCATCGACAGTGGCTGAGTTTTTGCAAACCCACGAAAAAGTGTCGCAGGTATTTTATCCGGGTCTGAAAATCCATAAAAATTTTGCTATAGCCATGCAGCAGCAAAAACTCACCGGTGGCATGGTTAGCTTTAGTTTAAAAAACGACACTATCGCTTCAGCAACAGGTGTTGTAACCGCCACCCAAATCTTTAAACTTGCCGAAAGCCTCGGCGGGGTAAAAAGCCTGTGTTGCCACCCGGCAACAATGACGCATAAATCAATTCCGGCCGGAATGCGGCATCAGGCAGGAATCAGCGATAGCTTAATCCGGTTGTCGGTTGGCCTTGAAGATTCAGACGATTTAATTGCTGACCTCAATCAGGCTCTGAATAAATCCGAATAAAAATCAGAAAAAATTAATAAACATGGGACGTAGAGAAATTACCATAGGATTGTTCGGTTTCGGAGTTGTTGGAAAAGGATTGTGGGATGTGTTGGGCCAAACGCCAGGTCTTAAAGCCAATATCAGGCGGATTTGCGTTAAACACAAAGACAAGCAGCGGCCCATTCCGGTTTCTTATTTCACATATGAAAAGGATGAAGTAATCAATGATCCTGAAATCAATATAATTGTTGAACTTATTGATGATGCCGATGCTGCATTTACCATAGTAAAAAATGCTATGGAAGCCAGAAAAGGAGTTGTTAGCGCCAATAAAAAAATGATTGCTGAGCATCTGCCTGAACTGCTTTTGTTACAGCAAAAACATCAGGTTCCATTTCTTTACGAAGCAGCGAGTTGTGCCAGTATTCCAATCATCCGTAATCTTGAGGAGTATTACGACAATGACCTGTTGGTTTCGCTTCAGGGAATCGTAAATGGATCGACCAATTATATACTCACCCGGACTTCAGCCGACCACCTGCCTTATGCAGAGGCTCTTAGTCAGGCTCAGTTACTGGGATATGCTGAGAGTAATCCAACCCTCGATGTTGAAGGATATGATGCCAAATTCAAACTCATTATCTTACTCGCACATGCTTTTGGCATAGTGGCATCGCCCGGCCAGCTCTTTCATTTAGGCATTCAGCGTCTTGGTGATCTTGAACTGAAGCATGCTACTGAAAAAGGTTATAAAATTAAACTAATGGCTCATGCGCGAAGGCTCGAAGGCAATAAGGTTATGGCGCTTGTAATGCCTCAATTTATACACAAGCACAGCCGGTTCTATACCGTTGATGATGTATTTAATGGGGTTGAAACAGAAACCAGTTTTGCTGACAAGCAATTTTTTACCGGCAAGGGAGCCGGCGCCTTTCCTACAGCATCCGCTGTATTGAGTGATATATCAGCATTATCGTACAATTACCGCTATGAATACAAGAAAATGGCTCAGCAAAGCCTTAAGCTTACTTCAGATTTTAACCTGGAAGTCTTTGTCAGATTTCAGCAAAAAGAAGATGTTCCTAATGGCGATTTTATCGAAATCACTGAAAAATACAGGTCAACACGCGGCAACTACACGGTGGGTACAATTGGTTTCGTATCGCTGATAAAAAGCAAATGGATCAATAACCCCGAAGTTTCGGTGCTGTTAACCAACGAAATGGGTGCCTAAATCATCACCAATTTTCAAAAAATAAGCTGATAGCCTAAGTTATTAAAGGCTTATAATACCACTTCGACCCTTCCGGAACCGGGTTTGCTCACACTGCCAATGATTGCAGATGAAACTGATGCTTTACCGAGCAGTTCCAGATAAGCCTGCGCATCATTTTCGGGCAAGCTTACAAGCAATCCACCTGAAGTTTGCGCATCGCACAACAGGTAAATATCTGTTAGTGATAAAGAACCAAAATCGGTATATGTGGCCGCGTAATCGGCATTTGCTATGGTTCCGCCCGGGATAGCTCCGGCAGCAGCCAGCTGTGAAACGCCATTGATAAACGGGATAGCATTATACTCAATGGTAACATCACAATCTGATGCGGCAGCCATTTCGTGCAAATGACCGATAAGGCCGAAACCAGTTATATCGGTGCAGGCATTTACTGCAAATGGTTCCATCAACTCAGCAGCTTTACGGTTTAATTGCATCATAATTCTGGCAGCTTCTGCCATGATTGAGGTATCAGCAATACCCCGCTTGCCGGCAGTAGCAATTATACCTGTGCCCAGTGGCTTAGTCAGTACAAATACATCACCCGGCTTCGCACCGGCATTGGTAAGTACTTTATCAGGATGCACAATGCCGCTTACAACCATACCGAATTTTGGCTCTGTGTCTTCAATTGAATGACCGCCCAATATTGGTATACCTGCTTCTGAGGCTTTATCAGCAGCTCCCTTCAGGATGGCTTCAAGTACCTGCAGAGGCAAACGGTTTACGGGAAAAGCGGCAATATTCAGTGCAAAAACCGGTTTTGCTCCCATGGCATAAACGTCGCTCAGCGCATTTGCAGCAGCAATAGCCCCGAAGGTATACGGATCGTCAACTACGGGCGTAAAAAAATCTACTGTCTGCACCAGGGCTGTATTTTCATCAATACGATAAACCGCTGCATCGTCGCGCTTTTCGGCACCAACAATCACATTTTTATCAGTAACCGGCGGCAACCCTGAAAGAACACGCTCGAGGTCGGCAGGGCGCATTTTACAGGCGCATCCCAAACCGTGTGTAAAACGGGTCAACTGCACAGAATCATCAGTAAATTTTATATCACTTTCATCGGCTGATTCTGGTTGTAATGACTTTACTGCCGACGCAATAATCTGCACGGCCTGATCAATATCGTCAGCATTCGTGTATTTCCCGGTCGAAAAGCGGATGGTACCCTGCGAAAACGCCGGAGGCACTTTCATGGCGCCAAGCACAGAAGAATCGCCGGTGGCGCCGGTATGGCATGCGGCACCCGCCGAAGCTGCCAGTCCGTCCATAGCCTGCAACAGGCTTACCGCATTCATGTTCTCAAATCCTATGCTCAGCGTATTTGGAAGGCAAAGTTGCGGATGGCCATTGATGCGAAGCGGGCCGAGAGCTGAAATCAACCCGTTTTGAAGGCGGTTTTTCATACTGTACAAATGGTCAGAATGTTCGGCTAACCCTGAATAAGCTATTTCAGCGGCTTTGCCCAAACCAACGATCTCAAGCACATTTTCAGTTCCGGCGCGTAAATTTTGTTCGTGGTCGGCTCCATGTATCAGTTTTTCTATTTTCACTCCATGGCGAATAAAGAGCACTCCAACCCCTTTAGGCGCATACAACTTGTGTCCGGCAACCGAAAGTAAATCAACATCAAGTTCCTTAACATCCACTTTAATTTTCCCAACCGATTGCGCAGCATCAGTGTGCATTAGAGCACCATGCCTGCGTGCAATATCAGCAATTGCGGCAATTGGCTGAATGGTTCCTACTTCATTGTTGGCATGCATCACCGAAATCAGAATAGTTTCGGGTAACAAAGCCTTCTTAACAGATTCAGGATCAACCATACCCGATGAATCAACCCCTACCACCGAAATTTTAAACCCCTCACGTTCAAGAAAACGTGAGACTTCCGTTACAGCCGGATGTTCGACCGCCGAAATAATGATATGATTGCCATGTTTATGCATGGCATAGGCTGCCCCCTTTATCGCCATATTATTCGATTCGGTACCACCACTGGTAAAAACAAGTTCCTGAGGTCTGCAATTGAGTAGTTGCGCAACCCTTGACCGTGCTTTTTCGACAGCCAGCCTGGTTTTCAACCCAAAAGTATGACTGCTCGAAGGATTTCCGAAATATTCATCAAGGAATGGCCGCATTTCTGATGCCACCTCAGGATCAATGGGTGTGGTTGCATTATAATCGAGGTATATTTGTTCCATAGATTTTCAATTCAAATCAGAAAAGAAAAAATGCGCGCTCAGAAAGGGACCCGATTACGGAATCCGGCGGCAAATTTGAGAACTTCAGCTGCATTGCGTTTGGCATTGCCTGATGTAACAGCCATACGGTAAATAATCCGGTTGTCGAATTTTTGCAGAGCACGGTTATACATTTTATCGTAATAGGTAAGCACGAGCGAAATAGCCAGTGCAAACTCATGATTTTTAATCTTTATGAGTGCTTCAGTAACACCCTGCCCTCCAAGTGGCTGGGCAATTTTGAGCAATGCCTCCGACAATAAATCAGGATCAAAGCCCGCATATTCGGTTACCAGCCTGTCAACCCTGATTTGTTCCGGGACATCTATAAATACCAGTGGCTGCTGCTTCATGCGGTCAAAAAATGGTGTTGGCAGCGCCACAGAACCAATCGACCGGCTTTCATCTTCAATCCATACTATGCGGCTGGGATCAAGCACCATCCAATGGCTGTACAAATCGTTTTCAAACTGCTCGTTGGTGGGTTGTTGCGATTGTCCCAGGTAACCAAAAACCGATCCTTTGTGTGAAGCCAGATTTTCAAGATCAATAATTTGTTCACCCAGCTGTTTCAATTCCAGTAGAATGGCTGTTTTACCGGCACCTGTCATTCCGCCAAGTACAATCATAGGTGCACCTTTGCCAGCTTCCTGCCTGATAAAGGCACGGTATGATTTATATCCTCCGGCTAGTACATGAACTTTATATCCGGCTGTACCTAAAAGCCAGGCCATCGAATTGCTGCGCATGCCTCCTCTCCAGCAATAGATCAACAGCTCTTTAGATTTTCCACGGAACAAACTGTTGGCTTTTTTAATAAAAGCCGACATTTTTGGCCCAACAAAATCAAGCCCAATAAGCAGGGCTGCATCTTTACCAGCTTTGTGGTACCGTGTTCCAACAAAAGCTCTTTCCTCATTAGAAAACAATGGTATATTCACAGCACCTGGAATGTGTCCCTGCTCAAATTCGGCCGGCGACCTAACATCAACCAGGGGAAATGAGGCGGATTTAATGAGTAATTCTTTGGGATCTATCGGCGATAACATGTCGCAAATTTAGAGTAATTTCAATGCGGACTACTTGCGGAAAATTATAATTTTCAGCTTATAAAGAAGTGCTCACTGATTCAACCCTAACAGGATCATCAATATATATGAGTGATGCCTGCACGTTGTCGTAGCCCATTTGTTTCAGTAAGCTCGCGTAATAGCTCACCTGATCGTGATGTTCTTTTTTGGGAGCACCCGTTTTAAAGTCAATTACGCAGGTTAGCCCATTTTTTATAATGACCCTGTCAGGACGAAACATTCGCCCGTCGGGTAACAGCAGTTCAGCTTCGGTAAGCACTGTGCCGTTACCATCGAAAAATACAGCAGCCTCGCTATGGGTGATTACACTTTTGATAATCTGTGTTACAGTAACTGTATCTTCATCAGAAATAATACCTGCTTTATGAAGTCGTGTAACAACCTGTTCTGTATCGGCTGAGGTTTGAATGCCTGACAATATTTCGTGAATCAGTTTTCCATACGACTGACGGTCTATATCCTGACCTGCCTCCCAGAATCGCGGGGCTCTGCCGGCAAACAACAAACGGCGCCTCCAATCGGAAGAATGAAAACGAATGCCGTTATTTTCAGGCAATCTCATCTCCATACGATGCTGCGCTACCGATTCTGTACCAAAAGCATAAACCAGGCGGCCGGCTTCATACAAGTTCCGGTTTTCGAGATAAGCTGTTAATAAATCCGATAGGTTAAAGCTGCCGCCTTTGCCTCCTATGGCTGAAATAACATATAACCGTTCTTCTGCCCTGGTAAAGGCCACGTAAACCATATTGAGCATATCGAGGCGGGTTTTGCCGTTCTCAGTATCTTTTAAATATTGAAATTCAGTATCGTCGAGCTCTTTGGTGAGTTTTAAGTGCGCCACTTTAAGTTCAGGAATTAAGTCGTCATACGGGTTAACCCAGGCTGATTTAATGGTGTTTCGGGAGCTATTAATGTTCCCTCCTGAGAAAATCACCACTTTAAACTCAAGTCCTTTTGATTTATGCACTGTCATAATCTGAACTGCATCATCAGCCTGAGGCAGAACCACGGTGAGTTTCGAAGTGTTCTGACTCCAGTAATCGAGAAAATCTGACATGCTTTGACCACGACCTGCGGTGTACTGGTATACCTCATCCAGAAAAAACCTGATGTACAACGGAGAAGTGGTTTGCAATTGAAAGATTCTGACAAGATGCGCACACAAATCAAACAATGAAAAACCAGAGAGCTCATTGCTATTTAAGGTATAACCCTGATCATGTATCCAATGAAACAAAGCTTCTCTACTGGTTATTTCAGCAAGAGCTTTGTGCAGCGCAAGACCGGAATTGTTTGGATTGATCTGCTGAAACAAAAATCTGGCAACAGCTACCTGGTACAATCCATCTTCGGGATTACTGAGCATCTGCAGAAATGAAATCAGAAAATTGACTTCGGGCGATTTGCAGAGCAACAGGCTTTCAGATGAAACAACTTTTACCGATTGGGTGGTAAGGTAAGCAGCCAGGTCTGAAGCTTCCTGGTTGGTCCGGCAAAGAAGGGTAATGTCGCCAGGCCTGTAACCTTCGTTTTGTAATTTGTGCAGAAGTGTCAGAATTTCTGATTTACTCGTATCTTCATAATTTCCCGATGCTTCATCCAGAAACTGAATCTGAACAAAGCCACCAGTATTTCCCGGCCTGGGAATTTGAGCCACTTCGTGATAAACCGGGATAAAATCTTCATGCAACTGACCTGACGCAAAAGCAAAAAAATCGTTGTTGAAATTAACTACCTCGTGCTTCGACCTGAAATTGTAGGTTAAATTGTTAGGTTTAAATTCCCTGCGGAGCATTTGCTCTCTTGAGGCAAGTATTTGATTATCAGCAGAGCCATCAATCTCAGGCAAACGCATAAACTGGTCGGCATCTCCATTGCGGAAACGGTAAATGGCCTGCTTACCATCACCCACAACCATGCAGTGGCCGCCGGTAGCCAGTGAGTTTTCGATCAAGGGAAGCAAATTTCGCCATTGCAGTACTGATGTATCCTGAAATTCATCAATTAAAAAATAGCGAAACTTTTCGCCTGTGCGCTCATATATAAAAGGTACCGGCTCGTGATCAACCACAGAGGCAATTATCCGGTTGAACTCGTTGATAGCAACCACATTGCGCTCACGTCGCACCTCAGAAAGTTTTTTGCTGAGTTCGCCAAGTAGTGCAAGCGGATAGAGCGTGCGCTGAATCATTCTCAGCAACTTATATCTGCCCTGGTTTGAATTAATGAATTGCTCTATGGAATGGTAGATCTGCTTTAACGGCTCAATGATCAAATTTACGAGACCGGTATGGGCCGATTTTTTACCTGCAGCACTCAGCCATTTGTCATTTTCGATGGTATCAATTACTCTTGCACCGGGCGTAAGCTGCTGATTTTTAAAGATTCGGCACTTATTAAAGTATCCGTATATACCTGTTTTACCAAAATGAAAATCCGCTTCAGTGGCACCGGTTGATTGTATCAAACCAATGGCCTCTGCCCCATATTTTTTGATGGTATTTTCATATTCAGCGACCCACTTCCCTATTTTTCTATCAACCTGAGCAATCGTTTCAGCATCCAGTCTGGCAATCAGGGGCAAAAAAGGAAGTACCTTTTCGTTCTCAAGTTCTTCTGAATATTTACCAAGAATCGTTTCAATGTGCCAGCTGTCGTCATTTTCAGTAAGTGAATTAAGATATTCAACCAGCAATCCGGTTATGTAGTCGTTAAGCCCGGCTTCGGCCAGCAGCGCTTCAACCGCTTCGGCTTGCAAAAGGCCAACATCCAGCTCAACATCAAAACTTCCTGATAGCCTCAGGTCAAACGCAAAGGTGCGGATGATCCTGTGCATAAAGCTATCGATGGTAGAAACAGCAAAATCGCTGTAATTGTGAAGAATGAGAGAGAGCACCTCGCCTGCCCTGCCCGACAATTGGTTTTCATCCAAACCCGATGAAACGCACAAATCTGCCACAAGAGCTTTGTATTTTTCAGGAATACCTGAGTTGGCTGCTGATGCGAGAATCTGCAGGTTCTGCACAATACGCTGTTTGATTTCATTGGCAGCCTTGTTGGTAAAAGTAATGGCAAGTACCGACCGGAACGCAGCAGGATCAGCGAGCACAATCTGAAGATAAACCCGCATCAGCGTATAAGTTTTACCCGATCCGGCCGAAGATCTGTAAACCTGAAAATTATTCATTGGTCAAATTTCATTCAAACTGTAAATATCATGTTTCTATTCTAAAGATTGCTGTGAATTGACAAAGAACAAAAGTACACATCGTCTTTATTGAAACCAAGTTAAACAGCATAAAGAAAGTGCAAGGGTTAAAAACCTATATTTGCAGAGCCAAACCCTGATATACAATATGAAGGACAGCAACATAGTTTACGGAATGAGGCCGGTGATAGAAGCCATATCAGCCGGAAAAGAAATTGACAGGCTTCTCCTGCAGCAAGGGCTGCGCGGTGAGCAGCTTCCTGAATTGAGGCGGCTTATTGCTGAATTCAATATTCCATTCCAGTATGTACCAGGTGTAAAACTTAATAAGCTGGTAAACGCCAACCATCAGGGGGTTGTTTGCTTTATATCGCCGGTCGCTTTTCAACCCATCGAGAACTTGCTGCTTTCAGTGTTTGAGAAAGGTGAAACTCCCCTTTTTGTAATCCTCGACAGGGTAACCGATGTTAGAAATATGGGTGCTATTGCACGCAGTGCCGAATGTGCGGGTGCTCACGGGATTATTATTCCTGAAAAAGGAAGCGCACCCGTAAGCGGCGATGCTGTTAAAGCTTCGGCCGGCGCCCTTACAGTGTTGCCGGTGCATCGGTCTCCAAATCTTAAAAACACCATTGACTATCTGAAGCAAAGCGGATTAAGAATAGTGGCCGCGAGCGAAAAGTCCAACATTAACTATTATCAGGCCAACCTTACCGGCCCCCTGGCAATCATTATGGGCTCAGAGGAAGATGGTGTTTCGGGCGAATATTTACGCAGGTGCGACGAAGTTGTTAAGATACCAATGCGCGGAAGCATTGAGTCGCTGAATGTATCGGTTGCTGCCGGAATTATGCTTTTTGAGACTGTTAAGCAGCAAATTGCCAGCCTGTAAATCCATCCAGAAAAATGTAAACGCATGAATTTAATTTCACGTTTCAGGCTCCAGACTTCCAAAAATTCGTTTCATCTGCTTACAGCATTCATTGTTGCAGTGGCAGCTATAATGCGCCTTACAAATCTGGGATTTTCATTCTCGAACGACGAGCTGAGCGCACTCATGCGATGCCAGTATGATTCATTCGGTCAGTTGGTGGATAAAGGATTTTACGTTGACGGACATCCGGGGGGTATTCAGGTACTGCTGTATTACTGGACTATGATTGTCGGATTAAATGAGCTGGCCATTCGATTGCCTTTTGCACTCATGGGAGCTGCAGCCGTTTACTTCGCTATCAGGCTATTTACATATTGGTTTGGCGAAATTGCCGGACTCATGACCGGTGCTGCCCTTGCATTTCTCGAGTTCCCCTTGCTCTACAGTCAGATAGCCCGGCCTTATGGTTCAGGTCTGTTTTTTAGCATACTCATGATTTATGCATGGACACTTTTGCTTTTCGATGACAAACCAGGAATCCGTAAAGCCCTTTTTTTTGGCTTAAGTGCCGCAGCCTGTATGTACAACCACTATTTTAGCTTCTTTCTGGCACTCACAGCAGGATTAACAGGATTGTTTTTTGTTAAACGCGAGAATTCTAAACTTTACCTTTTTTCCGGAATACTTGCAGCATTACTATTTTCTCCCCACATCTACATTACACTTAATCATCTGTCAATCGGCGGGGTGGGTTTATGGCTGGCCAAACCTGGCCCGGGTTGGGTTGTTCAGCATATTTATTATATCTTCAACAATTCAATGCTCATGCTGGTGTTATTTGCAACCTCTGCAGCAGCACTTACTTTAATGAGCTTCAATCATTTCAGATTCACCAAGTTTCATTTTTTTGCATTGCTTTTATTTTTGTTTCCACTTATAACCGGTTATATTTATTCTAATCTTGTAAATCCGGTATTGCAAGACAGTGTGCTTATTTTTTCATTCCCCTTTCTGATTGCATTGTTTTTCTCATTTACCGGCAAAAAAATTCAAAACCAGAGCATTTCATTATTAATTGCACTTTTCCTGACCGGAGGAGTTTTTGAAACAACCGCGGTAAATCAATATTATAAAAAGCAACATTTCGGCGAATTCAGGGGTATTGCTAATGCAATTGCTGCATGGAACCAGGAGTATAGTGCGGATTCGATTACCAGAGTCATAAGTATAAATAATCTATGGTACCTGAATGTATATCTTGATAAAATAAATGCGCCGCATTGCAGTTTTGCTCAAACCGATAACCGTGGTGGCCCATATCTAGATACTCTGGCACGGATACTCAGCGAAAACACAAGGCCTTACTTTATGTATGCCTATACAAAACCAGTTCCGGCTGAAACTGAAGACCTTGTTAGAGCACGTTTCCCCTTTATTGTTGATGAAGTTGATTTTGATGGGCTGGCAAAGGCAACACTTTTTTCCCGACAAAGCATTAGTCCCCTGAGGGTAAAGCCCCGCATTATTTTCAGGCAGGAAGAAACCGATTCCGTTACCCGGGGGCTCCAGCCGTTAAAATCAGAGTTCAGTGCCGGTTATGATGGCACACTTCAGGCGCTTAATGCTGAAAATGAGCAGTTATTGGTTGCCTCAGCCGAAATAATGACCAATGGACCATCGGGCGGAGTTCTGGTAGTATCGTTTCATAATTCAGATGGAGAAACCATATTTTACTACGGGGCAAAAGCCGATCTATTTACTGTTTCGGGAAAATGGAGTCAAATCAGGCTATCAATCCCTGTAAGCGGCATCAACAAATCATTGCGCATGAAAATGTACCTGTGGAACCCGCAGCATTCGACACTATTTATGCGAAATCTGGTGCTTTATTCCGAAATGCCTTTTCAACAGTCGAATCAGAATTAAAATGGCAAATATGAAATTAAAATACCTCACCTTTCTTCTTTTGTTCGCAGTTCTGGTATCGTGCCGGCACGAAAAAAAGGAATTATACGCTGATGGGCGCATAAAATCAGTTCAGCAGCTTAAGGGCAAAAAAAATGATGGTTTGGGTACCTGGTATTACGAGAATGGCAAAAAGCAGCTTGAAGTGAATTATAAGAACGGGCTCTCTGATGGAATTACCACACGCTGGTACTACAACGGCCAGAAAGAATCTGTTGAAACTTACCTGAATGGTAAAAAAAATGGTCGCTCTATTACCTATACAGCTTCCGGAGTTCCGGTGGAAGATCGCACTTACCTGAACGATACACTCAATGGCCCGTATAAGCTTTATCACGAAAGTGGAGCCATTAAGGCAGAAGGTTATTATTACATGGGGTTGTTTGACAGCCTTTGGGTATGGACCAACGAATTTGGATTCAGGGTAGGCGATGCTATGTTCAAAAAGGGTGAGGGCATTCAAAAAGCATATCACATGAATGGAAGCCTGTGGAAAGAAGTTCCTTACAAGAATAATAAGCGCAATGGCACTGAAACAGAATACTCAACCTATGGTAAATCCATCAAATTGATCTTTTGGGAAAATGATATTCAAGTTAAAGTAAAGGAAACCGGGAAATAGTGTATTTTTGCAAACGATTGCAAAAGCCAGCAGTGGCTAAGCAATAATATTCTCAACAAGCTGGGGTAATTCGGTCAGTTTAAAGATTTTTTATGTTTAATAGCTTATTTACTAATGCTTTGCATACAAAAAAATATAAGGCCGAGAAATTTGGAAATTCCATTTTTTATCCCATAAATTTGCCCTGTTAATTAATTAACACTGTTACAAAATTCACATAAGTAAACTTTTCTAAAAATCCACGACATGAATCTGGAAAAAATCATGACTGACCTGGGAAAAAAGCACCCGGGTGAAGTTGAGTACTTGCAAGCAGTACGCGAAGTTCTGGAGTCCATTGAAGAAATCTACAATGAGAACCCTCAGTTTGAATCGGCATGCATTATCGAGCGTATCGTTGAGCCCGACAGGATATTATCTTTTAAAGTTCCCTGGGTAGATGACAATGGTAAAGTTCATGTAAATCTCGGATACAGGATTCAGTTCAACAACGCCATTGGGCCTTATAAAGGTGGTTTGCGTTTTCACCCCAGTGTTAACTTAAGCATACTCAAATTTCTTGGATTTGAACAGATTTTCAAGAATAGCCTTACTACCCTCCCAATGGGTGGAGGAAAAGGCGGCAGTGATTTCGACCCAAAAGGCAAATCAAATGCTGAGATCATGCGCTTCTGCCAGTCATTCATGCTTGAGTTGTGGAAAATGATAGGCCCTGAAACAGATGTACCTGCAGGTGATATAGGCGTTGGTGGACGTGAAATCGGTTTCATGTATGGTATGTATAAAAAATTAGCCCGTGAGCATACCGGAGTACTAACCGGAAAAGGTATAAACTGGGGCGGAAGCCTTGTTAGGCCCGAAGCTACTGGTTATGGAGCTGTTTACTTTGCTCAGGAAATGCTTAAAACCAAAGGTATGGATTTTACAGGTAAAACTGTGGCCATCAGTGGGTTTGGAAACGTTGCCTGGGGTGCTGTTAAAAAAGTTACCGAATTGGGTGGTAAAGTGGTAACCATTTCGGGCCCCGACGGTTACATTTATGATCCTGATGGCATTTCAGGGGATAAGATCAATTATATGCTCGAACTCAGAGCATCAAATCAGGATATTGTTAAACCTTATTCCTATGAGTTTCCCAACGCACAATTCCACCAGGGTAAACGCCCTTGGGAAGTTAAGTGCGATGTTGCACTCCCCTGTGCCACTCAGAACGAACTGGGCAAAGCCGATGCTGAAATGCTGGTTAAGAACGGCGTTATGTGCTTAGCCGAAGGTGCTAACATGCCTTCGACCCCTGAAGCCATTGAAGTATTCCACGAAAATGCCATTCTTTTTGCTCCTGGTAAAGCTGTAAATGCAGGTGGTGTTGCCACTTCAGGACTTGAAATGTCGCAAAACTCAATGAAATTCAGCTGGTCGACCGAAGAAGTAGATATGCGTTTACATCAGATTATGAAAAACATCCACGAACAGTGCGTTAAATACGGAACCCAACCCGACGGTTACATTAACTATGTTAAGGGAGCCAATGTTGCCGGATTCCTTAAAGTAGCCAATGCCATGCTCGATCAGGGTGTTCTCTGAAAATAAAACCGACCCCACTATGTCGGATAACCCTGAAGGCTCCTTTCTAAAGGAGCCTTCTTCATTTGTAAGCCTCCGGGGATGAGCATCTTTATTGCCTGCGTTTTGCCGCCTAACTTTGCGTCAAAAAAACATGACACAAATTGAAAAGAGGACCTCAATGCAAGCAATAGTCAGTGGAAAGAGAGTGGACTAAGCCAGGCCAAATTTGCAGCGCTACATAATATTACCCTTGTATACTGGTGAGCAAGTTCGTTGATCATTTGCCATTTTATTGCCAGGCTCAGATTTTTAAACTTCAGCAGCTTACTATCCCCGAATCAACCATTGGAGGATGGTTCAATGCCAGTTGTCGGTTGCTGGAACCTCTTTACGACACCCTGAAAACCAGGCTGATTACAAGCGACTACCTGATGGCGGATGAAACCCCCATACCGGTGCAAACGCAGGATAAACCAGGATCAACCCATAAAGGGTATCATTGGGTATATTACTATCCGGAAAGCAAACTTGTACTTTTTGATTATCAGAAAACAAGAGGTCGCGAAGGTACTGATGAATTACTCAGAAACTTCACAGGGCATCTTCAAACTGATGGATACACTGCATACAATAACCTGAAAAACAGGACCAATATAATCCAGATGGCCTGTATGGCGCATGCAGGCGAAAGTTTGAGCATGCAAAAGACAATGATCCTGTGCTTGCAGCAGAAGCATTGGCTATGTTCCGCCGGCTGTATGAAACTGAGCGTGATGCCCGTGAACAGGGTTTAACACACGATGAAATTAAAGTGATCCGGCAGGAAAAATCAGCGCCCATTTTGCTCGAAGTGGAAAAATGGCTGAATGATAAACTCAACAATGTGCTTCCAAAAAGTGCCATTGGACAAGCTGTTGCTTACACGCTCACTTTATGGCCAAAGTTGGTAGGATATATCGATGAGGGGCGATTTAGCATTGACAACAACCTGATCGGGAACAGCATCAGGCCCGTTGCCCTGGGACGCAAGAATTATATGTTTGCCGGAAGCCATGATGCAGCCCAGCAAGCAGCCATTGTTTACTCCTTACTCGCCACCTGCAAGATCAATAATGTCGAACCTTTTGAGTGGCTTAACAATACTCTTTCGTTAATATCCAATCACCCTGCCGACCAACTGTTCAAACTTCTTCCCGGGCAAAAGTAATTGACGCCCTGGTGTTATACTTGGATGCAGTTCCCCATATGCTTACCTTATGCTTACAGTAGTTTAATGAGGTTACCTTTCCAAATTGCATAAAGGATGTGGTTTCTATCTTCCTTGTCCATTTTCTCAATCTCATTGAGCCTTTTAAGCATATCGGGGTCTTTAAACAAGTTTTCCTGTTCGGTCTAGTCTAAAAGGTAGCCAACCGTAGTGCCGGGAATCTTCGCTATTTTCCTTGCAGCCTCAATTGAAGGGGTCATTTCATCCCGTTCGTACCTTCCAATAACCGAAGTAGAAGTATTTATCAACTTTGCCAGTTCGCCTTGGGAAATCTTCTTTTCCTTCCGTAAAGCAGTTATTTTTTTGCCGAATGTATCCATATTTTTAGCCCTTAAACAAGTTAATAAAGCCTTGTTTTACTAATATCTCGCAAATACACAAACCTTTTAAGGGATAAAAAAGTTTTAAAAAGCATAATCTTATTGATACGGAATGCAGGCAAATACTTGCATCCTAATCCCTTATTTGGAAACATTTTAAATGATGGCAGGCGATTATAGGTTTGATGCTGAATTTGATATATTTGCCCGAAATAAACAACCTAAGCGGATATGAATTCATTTAAAACAACCGACGAAATACTGATTTTTGCCATTACTGCCGAACAGGAAGCTGTTGACTTTTACAACCGTCTGGCGCAGCAATCATCCAACATTGAGATGAAACAGATATTTAAACAATATGCGCACGAAGAAATGGGCCATAAATCAAAGCTGATGAAAATTAAAGAGGAAGGATTGGTTGAACTTTCGCCGGAAGTTATAGCAGATCTTAAAATAAGTGAATATGCTGTTGAAGTCATTCCGGGGCCTGCTATGCAGTATTCCGATGCTTTATTGCTAGCTATGAAAAAGGAAAAAGCAGCCTATAAATTGTACAACGATTTAGCTGCCAAGGCTGAAAATGAAGAAATTAAACTGGTATTTAGCACCTTGGCGCAGGAAGAAGCCAAGCATAAACTGCGCTTTGAAATTGAATATGATGAGTTTGTGCTGAAAGAAAATTGACACTATGCTATAAACTGTCTGTATAAAAACCGATTTTAATAGTCAACACCCTGTCTGGAACTGTAAAAAGTCCGGGCAGGGTCTTTTTTTCCTGAAAATCATCAGATTGTTACAATTGTGATGGTTACTTTTAAACTATACGTCGATAAAAAGTATAACACCGGCTAACAACAACCTCAAAATCAGCATTGCTATGAAAACTTTTACATCAGTCGACGACATTCTGAATTTTGCTATCCGCTCAGCGCGCGAAACAGCTGACTATTTAACTTTACTTTCAACCCAGGCAAGAAGCAACCGTGTAAGAAAAATATTTGAACGTTTTGCACGCGAAGAATTTGTATCCATGGTACGTTTATCCCGAATCCGTGAATTAGGCCCAATGGACATTCCTGAAGACCAGATCGGAAATTTCAGGATCGATAAATATGTTACTGAACCACGCGAGGCTTCAGAGCTCAAATATACTGATGCCCTTGAACTGGCCATGCGCAAGGTACATGCTTCGTTCAGGCTTTATCTCGATTTGGAATCCAAAACCACTAATGCTGAAATAAAATCGCTGCTCAAAGGATTGGCACGCAACGAAGCTGCGCATTCGGGAGTTTTCGAAACAGAGTACAATAATACCATACTCGTGTGCTAGCCACGAAGTACTCATCACATTTTCAGGTAATATTTTTAACTGAATTTAAGTCAGCTGTTTTTCAATAGCCAGCGCATAACTGCTTTTGTGTTATTAACATTTACACACAATCACCATGTCCGAACCACGGATTTGTTTAATTTTGTGCGATGTTGAATGCAACTGTTTCGGGAGCGAGTTATGCAATTTATTAATCCTTCATTTCTTTTAGCCTTATTTTCTGTTCTCATTCCAATTGCTATCCACCTTTTCAATTTCAGGAAGTACAGGAAGGTATATTTCAGCAATGTACAGTTTCTAAAAGATCTTCAGCAAAAAACACAAAAGCAGTCGCAGCTTCTTCATTTACTGGTTCTTTTACTTCGGATTATCGCTATTGCAATGCTCGTACTGGCCTTTGCCCAGCCGTTTATTCCTTCAGCAATCAGGACCTCTCCCGGAAAAGTACGTTTGGTAAGTGTGTTTGTTGACAACTCATTCAGCATGGAAGCCACCGGAAAGCAAGGCCGCCTGCTCGATGAAGCCCGAAAAAAAGCCAGCGAAATAGCTGCAGCTTACCGGCCCGATGATCTTTTTCAGCTCCTCACCAACGATTTTGAGGGTAAGCACCAGCGATTGGTTTCGAGGGATGAGTTTTTAGAGATGCTTCCTGACATTCAACTAACTTCATCAAACAGGTCGCTAAAGCAAATTCTTGAACGGCAACATGATTTGCTGATTACGCATCGGTCGGCCGATAAGGCCTCTTTTATTATCTCTGATTTTCAGAAGTCTACTATTATGGCGAACGAAGCCGGCGGACCTGCTGATGTCAGATGTTTTCTCGTACCGCTTTCGGCAGGTAAAACCGGTAATCTTTACATCGATTCATGCTGGTTCGAGAATCCTGTTATACAACTCAACCGCAGTGCGCGACTTCAGGTAAAATTACGCAATGCCTCCGATGCCAATCTCGAAAAGATTCCTGTAAGGCTTCTCATCGAAAATCAACAACGGGCAGTTGCCTCAGTTGATATTGCAGCCAATTCCGATGCCATTACCGAACTTACCTTTAGCAATCCTGAAGCCGGTTTCAAGGATGGTGAGGTTTCCATCAATGATTATCCGGTAACCTACGACGATAACTACTTTTTTGCATTCAATATAGCCGACCATATATCTATACTAAGTGTAAGCGACGCCACAACCGGGGCGTACCTAAACTCGGTTTTCTCACTCGATTCAATATTTACCTCTACTGAAATGCAAGCTGGACGTGTTGATTATTCAACACTTGGCAATTATCAGTTAATTGTATTGAACGGACTCAACGAAATAAGTTCCGGAGCAATTCAGGAATACAGCTCATTTGTTAAGCTGGGAGGCACCCTCATGGTTTTTCCACCCGAAAATGAAGATGCGTCACTATTGAATCCTTTACTTGCGGCACTTGGCAGCCCAACTTTTGGACAGGCTGATGAAACCAGGGTCAAGGTTAGTGAAATCAACACCAAAGATCCTGTATTCAGTGATGTTTTTGAAAAGAGCGGCCTTGATCGTGACCATGCCGACCTGCCCGTGATAAACAGGCATTATAAACTTGAAGGAGCTGCAATTAACATTGAGCGCTTAATTTCACTTGCCAATGGGGATCCAATGCTGATTACCCTGCCTTCAGGCCAGGGAAAGATTTATTTAAGTGCGGTTTCAGCGGGCGATAATGACAGTAATTTCCCCAGACATGCCATTTTTGTGCCCTGTATGCTCAATATAGCATTCCGTAGCGAAGAATCGATTCCTATGAGCTATGCTGTTGATATTGCCCGTGGAATAAGCGCAGGAAAACTGCCTCCGGCCGCTGATAATCTCTTTTCCATTGTTCGCAGCGACGGCACTGAATCTTTTATTCCTGAATACCGTCGCATTGGCAGCAACAGCCTCCTGTTTATAAATCATCAGTTAAAGGAAGCCGGTAACTACCGCGTTATGAGCGGAAACCACGTTTCAACTGTACTTGCTTTTAATTACGACAGACGCGAATCAGATTTGCAGTGTGCCGATATTCAGGAACTGAACAGACTCACCGAAAAAAATAATAATTTTGAAGTGATAGAAACGGGGCAAAAACCACTGGCCAATACATTACAAACGCTTTATGGCGGTCGCAAACTCTGGAAGTGGTTTTTACTGGCGGCGCTTGTTAGCCTTGCTGGCGAAATCATTTTGCTGCGTTTCTTCAGAAAAACCAAAATAAACAACGGCAATACGGGCGCATAGTATACCCGATTTATACGAATGGAAGACGAAAATACCATCAGCGAACACGGAGAATTAACCCCTGACGAAAAACCCGAAGTTGAAGCCGGGCAGGAAAACAGTGTACTTCATAAAACTATACAGTTGTCGGGGATGTACCAAAACTGGTTCCTCGATTATGCTTCTTATGTTATTCTTGAACGTGCTGTGCCTGAGGTGCTCGACGGCCTTAAGCCGGTGCAGCGCAGGTTGCTTCACGCGATGGACGAACTTGACGATGGAAGGTTCAATAAAGTTGCCAATATTATCGGGCACACCATGAAATACCATCCGCATGGCGATGCATCTATCGGAGATGCACTGGTTCAAATCGGGCAAAAAGATCTGTTGATTGAAACACAGGGAAACTGGGGAAATATTCATACCGGCGACAATGCAGCAGCACCCCGATATATCGAAGCCCGTTTAAGTAAATTTGCCCTCGAAGTCGTTTTTAATCCAAAAACCACCCGCTGGAAATTATCGTACGATGGCCGTAACCGCGAGCCTGTTACTTTGCCTGTTAAATTTCCTTTGCTGCTGGCTCAGGGGGTAGAAGGCATTGCCGTTGGATTAGCCTCCAAAATTCTGCCGCACAACTTCAACGAGTTGATTGACGCCTCAATACGAATACTTCAGGACAAGGAATTTGACCTGCTGCCTGATTTTCCGACCGGAGGACTGGCCGACTGTTCAAAATACAACGAAGGGCTCAGAGGCGGAAAAGTGCGACTGAGGGCGCGCATAAGTCAGCTTGATAAAAAAACACTTGTCATAACTGAAATTCCATTCGGAACAACCACCGGAAGCTTAATCGACACCATTGTAGCAGCCAGCGAAAAGGGCAAAATTAAAATTAGAAAGATTGATGATAATACAGCCGGTAACGTTGAAATTCTGATTCATCTAACGCCGGGTGTTTCGCCTGATACCACCATTGATGCCCTTTACGCTTTTACCGATTGTGAAATTTCCATTTCGCCCAACAACTGTGTGATTCAGGACGGAAAACCCAGGTTTGCCAGCGTTAAAGAAATTCTTCGTGAATCGACCCGCAGCACTGTTGAACTGCTCAAAGCAGAACTTACTATTCGCCGTAACGAACTGATGGAAAGTTTGTTATATGCCTCACTCGAAAAAATATTTATCGAAAACCGCATATATCACGACATCGAGGAATGTACCAGTTGGGACGATGTGCTTAAAACCATTGACAAAGGTCTCGAGCCCTACAAACCTGGATTTTACCGCGAAATTGTTATTGATGATATATTGCGCCTGACAGAAATAAAAATCAAGCGGATTTCAAAATTCAATTCGTTTAAAGCAGACGAACTGATGAAGAACCTGAATGACGAAAAAGCTCAGGTTGAACATTATCTTGACAATTTGATTGAATACGCGATTGAATTTTTCAGGAATATCAAACGAAAATATGGTAAAGGCCTCGACCGTCGCACCGAACTGAGGAGTTTTGATACCATTGAAGCAGTGATGGTAGCAGCAGCCAACCAAAAATTGTATGTAAACAAGGTTGAAGGATTTGCCGGCACCAGTCTGCGCAAGGACGAATTTGTATGTGATTGCTCTGATATTGACGATATTATTGTTTTCAGGGAAGACGGAACTTTTATGGTTACTAAAGTAGCTGAAAAGGTATTTGTTGGCGAACAGGTGGTGCATATTGATGTTTTCAGAAAAAATGACGACCGTACCATTTACAACCTGGTATATCAGGATGGGAAGGCCGGCGGTATTTATGTAAAAAGATTTGCTGTTGTAGGCGTAACCCGCGACAAGGAGTATACACTAACCAAAGGGACTAAAGGCTCGAAGGTGTTGTATTTTACTGCAAATCCCAATGGCGAAGCCGAAATTATCAGGATCGCCCTTAAGCCTCGTCCTAAATTAAAGAAACCAATTTTTGACTTCAATTTCAGCGATCTTGCCATCAAAGGCCGCAATTCACAAGGCAATATATTAACCAGATATGCAGTAAAAAAAATCAGTCAGGCCGAAGCAGGAGTATCAACCCTTGGAGCACGTGATATCTGGTTTGATGATTCCATAAGGCGGCTGAATACCGAAGGGCGTGGAAAACTGTTGGGTGCTTTTGCAGCCGACGATAAAATTCTCACGATTATGCAATCGGGACAATACAGGCTTTACAATTTCGATATTTCGAACCATTTTGATGAAGACTTGCTGATCATTGAAAAATTCAACGAAAAGAAACCGGTAACAGCCGTATACTACTACGCTGAAAAAGAGTTCTATTACCTCAAACGATTCCAGGTTGAGCTCACCGATAAAAAAACAGATTTTATCGGCGAAGAAGCTGACAGTAAGCTGATACAGGTTTCGACGGATTGGTTGCCCCGCTTTGTAGTTATTTACGACGAAAAACTCAACAACCGTGTAATTGATGATGAAGAGATAGATGCTTCAGCATTTATTGATGTAAAAAGTCACAAAGCAAAGGGTAAGCGAATAACCACCTACGCGGTAAAAAAGATAAAGATGATAGATCCCCTGCCCTATCAACCCGAAGGTGAAGAAACTGTGACAAATGAAACAGCATCGGAATCATCAGTTGAGCAAACAGTGCATGATGTCGAACTCCCTTCAAAGGAGAAAAAAATGATACCACCGGATGATGACTCTGTGCAAATGACCATTGATTTCTGATTAAAAAAAAGATACCTAAGCATTCATGAAAGACAATAAAATTTTGGAAATCAACCCGTTGATAAGTTGGGTTGGAGCGCTCGATTACGACATTGTAACTTTTGATGTTGTAATGGAAACCAAATATGGCACCACCTACAACTCTTATTTTATCGATGCTGAGAAGAAAGCGGTGATTGAAACCGTTAAAGAACGATTTAGTGCAAATTTTCTGGATAAGTTGCAGCAACTCACTAATCTTTCTGAGATTGAATACATTGTACTTAACCATACCGAACCCGACCACTCGGGCAGCCTTCACGCATTGTTGCAGGTTGCGCCAGCTGCTACGGTAGTTGGTAGTGGCAATGCCATTCGCTACCTGCGCGATATGCTTGGATATGAATTCAAATACCTTCAGGTGAAAGATGGTGATACCCTTTCGCTGGGCAACCGCACACTCCGCATTATCGGTGCACCGAATTTGCACTGGCCTGATTCAATTTACACCTACCTCCAGGAGGATAAAGTCCTGTTCACCTGCGATTCATTCGGAGCCCATTACTGTAATGAAGCCATGTTCGACGATTTGGCTGGTAATTATGATGAAGCCTTTAATTATTATTTTGATGTGATTTTAAAACCTTACAGCAAATTTATGCTGAAGGCTATCGAAAAAATCAGGCCGCTCGAAATAAGCACCATCTGCACAGGCCATGGCCCTATTCTGCGTTCAACCTGGCAACAACGCGTTGAACAAACCTGGCAAATGGCTTCCGATACGCTCAAATTACCTTTAAAGCGAAGGGTGTTTATTCCCTATGTGTCGGCATACCATAATACTGCTGTGCTGGCTGAAGCAATAGCGGAAGGAATAAAGGCGGCCGGCGATTTCGACATAGTAATACGTGATATAGAAACAGAACCCATGGGTGCCCTTGATGAACAAATAGCTATGGCAAGCGGGTTTGTTATTGGTTCACCCACCATCAATCAGAATATTCTGTTACAGATTTATCAGTTATTCTCGCTTATCAATCCACTGCGCGACAAGGGAAAACTGGCAGGAGCATTCGGATCTTACGGATGGAGTGGCGAAGGATTAAAATTACTTGAAAGTAACCTTACCAATTTAAAACTAAAATATATTGGCGAGGGTCTGTTTGTTAAATTCACTCCACACGGGCCTGAACTTGAAAAAGCATATGATTATGGATTCAGATTTGGCCAATTGCTGCTCGAGCAGGAACAAATTCCACTATCTGACTGTTAATGAGCAAAGAATGAATGTATGCCCCGTTTGCACAAAATAACTGAATTTCTGTTTCTGGCAATAATTCTGGCTTCCTGTAGTCAGGAACGCAGGCTGGCCGGCAGATTTATAACTGAGCGCAGACAATCGAATATTTTATTTCTTGAGCCTTCGTTCAGTTATAAATTCAGTTATAAAATTCCTGATTCAGTTGATTTTGAGAAGCAATCAAAACAGGTGCAGGACTCGCTGATATTCTTCAATTCGGCATTATTGCAATATGTCGACGATTCACTGCTTTTTTCAGAATTCAATAGTGGATTTGCAAAAGGGTTAAATGCTTTGGGTTATAATTTTTATGATGCAAAACAAACTGACGCTTTTATGCATGCCGGATCGGGGACTATCGTTAACCTAACTCAGGTGCAACTCGAAGAGTATTATGATTCAATTACCGATGAAGCAAGTTTTAGCGAAGATGAGCGATACAACTATCATTTGTTTATAACTGCAATCAATTTCGACAATTGGTTCGAAATATCGTCAATTAATACCACTGATACGGCGCGCACCCTGCTGTATATTACCAATAAAATCAATGATAACGTGAATGGAGGATTCCGATATTTTCCTCTTTCGGGTGATGTAAAGTACAGCTATACCATCGATAGTCTGAAAGTAAATGACATTTATTCATTTGCCGCCTATTTCGGCAATTTGTATGCAGGCTATTTCCTTGATTACCAGATGAACAATTATGTTGAGACGCATTTGCCGCGTGGAGTTGCAGCTACCAAACGTTATACCTACGATCGGTTTTCAGGTTCCTTAAGGCGCACACGCACCAATCCCTTTACCCGCCTGAATTAGCCCGCGTTCTGTTCGCTTCCCTACCTTGAATATGGAGCCAGCGAAAGGTCAGAAAACCTGCCTTCGAGAAATCTGAAATAACCTGCCACGGCAATCATCGCAGCGTTGTCGGTACTATAGCGAAATTCAGGAATAAACGCCTTAAAGTGGCCGCTGCGTTCGAGCTTAAGCATGGTTTCGCGCAGCGATGAGTTGGCCGAAACTCCTCCGGCAATGGCTACCTGCCGAATACCCGTTTGCTCAACTGCCAGCATCAGCTTATCCATGAGTGTTGAAATAATGGCATGCTGAATCGAAGCACAGAGATCGGCTTTATTTGTTTCAATAAACCCTTTATCCTCTTTGAGCCGGTCGCGCAGAAAATACAAAAAGGAGGTCTTGAGACCGCTAAAGCTATAATCGAGGCTGGGAATTGATGGCTTTGAGAAACGAAATGCCTCTGAATTTCCATCTTTTCCAAACTTATCGATAAGTGGGCCGCCAGGGTATGGCAAGCCCATTATTTTGGCAGCCTTATCGAACGCTTCGCCTGCGGCATCGTCTATTGTGCGTCCAATCACCTGCATATCGAAATAGTTATTTACGCGCACTATCTGCGTATGGCCACCTGATACAGTGAGGCAGAGAAAAGGAAATTCGGGCAACTGCCGGCTACCATCATCCTGCTGAATAAAGTGCGCCAGAATATGCGCCTGCATATGATCTATTTCGATAAGCGGAATATCGAGCGATAAAGCAAAGGCTTTGGCAAAGGAAGTACCTACCAGCAATGATCCAAGTAAACCGGGGCCGCGTGTAAAAGCAACGGCACCCAGCTGATGCTTTGAGATGCCGGCCTGCCTGATGGCTTCATGTATAACAGGTATGATATTTTGCTGATGCGCCCTTGAAGCCAGTTCGGGTACAACTCCGCCAAATGCACTATGTACCTGCTGATTGGCAATAATGTTCGACAAAATTACATTATCGCGGATAACCGCTGCTGAAGTATCGTCGCACGACGATTCAATTCCAAGTATATAAACCGGCATGATTTTTCGTAGTTTTTGTTTGCAAGGCCTATATGTAAAATAATCAGGTGTATGCTTAGGCCTGTACGTTGTTTTTTCGGACTTTTGTATGTTATTCATCAGTAATAATGAAATCCATCATACACCCGAAACCTAATCTGCTGCAAAGTTATCAAAAAGACCATTAACATATCAGGACTGGTTGGTGCTGCATTCTTACTGATGCTTACGCTCATGTATGGAACATTACGTACATCGGCCGTACAAACCTGGCTTGCAAAAAAAGCTGCTGCCTATTTGTCGCAGCAACTGCATACCAGGATCGAAATAGGCGGGCTTGATATTGCATGGTTTTTCGACATCGTTCTTGAAGATGTTGTGGTCACAGACCGCTCCGGTGCTGATATTATCAGAGCCGGCCGCATCAAAATTGATTTGGGGAAACTTGATGCGAGGCGTCGCTATCTGGGGATTTATGCACTCAGTATGAAGAATGCATCCATTCACCTTTACATCCGCCCTGCCGATAGTTTGATGAATTTTCAGTTTATTGCCGATTATTTTTCGGGAAGTGGCACTGATACAACTTCGGCGGCTCCCTGGACAATTGGCTTATCGGGCATCGGCTTGCGCAATTGCACCTTCAGGTATGACAACTATCTTAAGAGCTGGTCGCAGCAAGGTGTTGATTATGACCACATTTTTGTTACCCATCTCAATGCAGATATCCGTAACCTTAAATCGGCCGGCGACAGCATTACAGCCCAGATCAGAGAACTATCACTGCACGAGAAATCAGGTTTTCAGCTAAATAACTTTACCGCCAATTGCCGTTTCAGTGCCGACTCGGTGAGCGCACGTAATCTGTCTATAATCACTCCACATACAAACCTGAATCTGGATCTTACATTCCACCACCGAAATTTAGATGCCTACAATCATTTTATCGATAGCGTATATATGACCGGCAATTTTGCTGCGTCAGAGATCAACATGAATGATATCAGTTATTTTGCACCGGAAATGACCGGAATGGATAATGCCATCCGGATAAAGGGACTGGTTAAAGGAACTGTTTCGGCGCTTAAAGCGAAAAATTTTGAATTTGATTATGGCAGCAACACACGATTTGAAGGCAACATATCGATGGATGGTCTTCCGGATATTGATGAAACATTTGTTCACCTGAAAGTTAAAAAACTAAGTGCTGATTACACCGATCTGAGCAATTTTAAACTGCCTGGCAATACGCGAATCACCATGCCTGAACTCGTTAAAACGCTGGGAACCATAAATATCAAAGGCTATTTTACCGGTTTTTATTATGATTTTGTATCTGCTGCCGATTTTAAAACCAGCATGGGCAGCATCAGTACCGACCTGAGTCTGAAAATGGCCGACAAGCATGTAATAGACTACAACGGGCATTTGGCCATCAACGGATGGGATCTGGGAAATACCTTTAACCAGCAGGGGGGGTTGGGATTACTTGATTTTTCGTCGGTAATTACCGGTAAAGTAACTAACCTAAAAGTATTTGATGTGGATGTGGATGGAAATATAAACCGCCTTGGTTTGTACGGAAATACATTTTATAACATAGATATCAACGGGGAACTAAAAAACCGTGAATTTAACGGCGACCTTAAAGTGCACGACAAACTTATAAATCTTGATTTCACTGGTTTTATTGATCTGAGCGATACACTACCCAGATTCAATTTTACATCGAATATTCAAAATGCCATGCTCTCAAAGCTACATATATGGGATCGCGATTCCACATCGTGTCTCAGCACCAGGATGAATCTTGACTTTACGGGCAGTAATATTGACAATATGCTTGGTTCCTTAAGGTTCGACAGCACCAGCTATTCTGAAAAAGAACTTTCATATTTTGTTAAAAATATTGACCTTGTTACCAATCATACTACATTAAACTCCCGTTTACTTTCGCTTAAGTCCGATCTTGTTGATGCCGATTTCAGCGGAAGGTTTTCTTTTGCTGATTTTTACAACTCGCTCACCAATATAATTTCGGCCTATTTGCCTTCAATACAGCTAAGTGAGCGTAAAGAGCAAACAATTAAAAGTGAACAGTTTTTCGAATACTCAGTCTTTCTGCGCAATGTTGATCCATTAACCGAACTGTTTGTGCCCGGACTCGACCTTGACAGCGACGCCAATTTCTTTGGAAGTTTCAATTCAACCACCAAAACAATTTTACTCAACGGGCAAATCAATCAGTTTACATATAAGGGTGTGCTTTTCGATAAGTGGTACATCCGCGGACAAAATGTTGACCGTTCACTCGAAATTACCACCGGCAATGCTTCGGTGGTTTGGAAAGAACCATCAGAAGATGATCCGCAGCGTCTGGGTATAGATAATTTTGTCATCAACATGCGCATGCAGGGCGATAGTGTTGCTACTGCAATTAACTGGAAAAACAACGACTCCGCTACCATTAACAATGGCGACATCCGCCTGAGTCTGCTCTTTAGTGAAGGTGGCCGCATTAATTCGTGGCTGGGTAAAACCGACCTGATTATCAATAACAATATCTGGACCATTGCCCAGGATGGCAACCTGCTGATTGATTCTACCACCATAATTGTTGACAATTTGACCATTGCCGGAAATAATCAGCAACTTAAACTGAATGGTACCATATCTAAAAATCCAGAGGATGTGTTCAGCTTATGGTTTGATCATCTTGATATCTCGAATGCTGATGCCCTCATCAATCGGAATGATCTGAATTTTGATGGTATTCTGAACGGCCGCATTACATTAACCGATTTGTACCACACAATGTTGCTGCAATCTGACCTCACAGTTGAGAAATTCGCTTTCAACAACGAAAAAATGGGCGATGCACGTATTCTGAGCTGGTGGGACAATACCAAAGATGGCCTTGGCATTGATGCAAGCGTGCAATACAAAGGCAATGTTAGTACCCATAACCCTATACTCGTTAAAGGATATATTTATCCTGAAAGTCGCGATAGCAATAATTTCAACCTTGATATTGATCTTGTTAATTATAAACTGGCATCACTCAATCCGTTTGTTTCTGATTTTGCTTCACACCTCAAGGGAATGGCCAGTGGCAACCTTAAAATGACAGGTAGTTTTAACAAGCCTGCTCTCAATGGCAAAATTCAATTGCTCAGAACCGAAATGAAGATTGATTATCTGAATGTTACTTATTCATTTGCCGATGAAATAACTTTAAATCCTTACCTTATTTCAGTATCAAACCTGGCTGTATACGACTCGCTTGGGAATTCAGGAAGCTGTAATTTCAATTTACACCACGACCATTTCAGTAAAATGAACCTGGATATTGACCTGAATGCAAAAAACCTCGCAGGACTAAACACTGCCTATAAATCAACAGAAATGTACTATGGATCGGCTTTTGCATCGGGCAATGTAAAAATAAGCGGGCCATTCGACGACATTAAAATGAAAATTGCGGTTACTTCAGAACCCAATACCAATATCTATATTCCTATCAATCTGGCAGTTGGAGCTTCTGAAAATGACTTTATCAGATTTGTGAATCATGCTCAGAAACCACTCGAAACCTTACCATTCGAAGCTTCATCCACAGGTGTAAGTGTCGATATGCTTATGAATATTACCAAGGATGCTGCTATTCAGTTATTTCTGCCCGAAGATATTGGCAACATTAAGGGTAATGGTACAGGAACCATTCAAATGGGCGTTGATACACAAGGCGACATCACCATGTTTGGAGACTATACCATGAACTCCGGCACGTTTTTATTCACGTTCAAAAATTTGTTTAACCGCGTTTTCTCAATTGAAAACGGGGGTACGCTTTCATTTAACGGGAGTCCTTACGATGCCGAAATCGATATGAATGCTGTTTATAAAGTAAGGGCATCCCTCAAGGGCATTCCAGAGTTGGCAGATTACCAGGAATATGCCGGCAAAACTATGCCGGTTGATTGTATTATCAGTCTTAAAAACAATCTGTACAATCCTGATATAAAATTTAATATACGTTTACCCGAAGCCGACGCTTTGATTAAGCAACGTATTTATTCGGCCATCGACACTACCAACGAAGTGGTAATGACGCAGCAGATGGTTTCACTGCTTATCTTAAAATCGTTCTCATTTTCGTCGAGCAATGCAAGTTTGGCCAGCACGGTAGGATCATCATCTATCGAAATGGTTACCAATCAGTTAAGCAATATGCTTTCGCAAATTAGCAAAGATGTTGATATTGGTCTTAACTACCGTACCGGCGATGTATTATCGTCGGAAGAAATTGAACTGGCGCTCTCAACACATTTGTTTAACGACCGGGTTACTATAGATGGGAACCTTGGTATGACTACTTCAGGTACGACCCAAAATGCCAACAATATTGTGGGCGATGTAAATATTGATGTAAAAATTACACCGGATGGCCGTTTCAGGGTTAAGGCTTTCAATAAAGCCAACAATCCATTTGATATCAGTTCGACCTACGCAACCTATAAGCAGGGAGTAGGAGTTTATTACAAGTACGAATTTGATAAATTCTCTGAATTATTCAGGCGTCAGCGTAAAAAATCACCGCCTTTGCAATAAGCAGCTATATATTTGTAGTTGCTAAACGTCGAAAATATCTTCTCTCAACTTAAAAACACATGCCATGAAAAAACTCATATTACTCCCGCTTCTGATGGCTATGGCGTGCAGGCTTAGTGCCCAGATAACCATTACTCAGGCCGATATGCCCGATATTGGTGATACTATCAGGCTCAGCAACGCTATAGCACTTATCGGCATCGACCCTTCACTTTCCGGTCCCGGATTTACCTGGGACTTCAGTTCACTAAATCCACAGAATCAGGTTGTTGAAGGCTATGTAAATCCCAACACCACCCCATTTTTGTATCAGCTGGTCTTCAATGTTTCAGTTGCAAACATTGCTTCGCCGGTTAACGGACTTAATTTTTTACCCACTTTACCTGTTACCGACGCTTATATATTTTACAAGGAATCATCCACAAAATATGTAAGGGCAGGTTATGCTGCTACCATAGCCGGAGTTCCGGTTCCAATGAAATTCGATATTCCTGAGCTGTTGTACACGTTTCCGTTACAAAATACATCTCCGGCTGATTCAAGCACATCGGCCTACAGTCTCGAATTTCCGGGAATGGGATTTTTTGGCATTGAGCGTAAGCGGGTAAACGAAGTGGATGGCTGGGGCACACTTACAACGCCCTACGGCACTTTTAACACACTCAGGGTAAAATCAACCGTTACGGAGCACGACAGCCTTTATATTGACTCTATTCAAACCGGGTTTCCGGTAAACCGATACTACACCGAATTCAAATGGCTCGCCAATGGATTTGGCATACCGGTACTTACAATAACCCAGGAAGGTCCGATGCTTACCGCCCAATATATCGATAGTGTTAGAAATCTGCAGCCACTGGCAGTTGAACTGGGTGGCGATATTACGATTTGCAGCGGCGATTCAGCCTTGCTCACTGCTGTGGCTTCGGGCGGAACTCCACCCTACACCTATTTATGGAACACCACCGATACAGCCTCCAGTATTAATGTTTCGCCTGAAACGAGCACAACGTATAGTGTTGTGGTGAGCGATGCACTGAATAACATGGCTTTCGGATCGGTGAATGTTGAGGTATATATCCCCCGACAACTGAAATTAGGTAATGATACACTTATCTGCGCCGAACAATCGCTCACACTCACGGCTGATTCGTGGGCTCAACAGGTTGAATGGCTTAAAAACGGGGTTGTGTTCGCTCAGGGACAGCGTGTAGATATCGATTCAACAGGTATCGGCCTTAATACTGCCAGCATTGTTGCTCAATACACCGATAACGGATGCCCTGCCAGCGAGGAAATAAAGGTTGGATTTTATATTTGCGGCGGTATACCCGGCACCGGACAAACACAGCTTTTGATCAATCCGAATCCTGCAGCTGATTTTATTCAGTTTTATCAGGATCATTTTACATCAAAAGCCAGGATAGATATCGTTGCATCGGATGGCAGGTTATTCAATGCTTCGGTTAAAGTAAACGGAGATCATCAGTTTGTGATTGATATCCGGTATCTTCCGGCAGGGAATTATGTGCTGCTTATAAATGAGAATAATAAAACAGCGAGCGCTAAGTTTTTGAAGCGCTGATATTCGCTGATAATCAGTAATTAAAGTTAAAACTGCTGTATTTCGTCCAAACCGATTACAGCGGTTTTTTTGTTTTAAAACATCTTTGTTCGCAAGTGACCAAACACTATCCGTTATCGGACACCCAATGCGAACATTCTATATAAAATATATCTTATTATATTCATTATCAATTATATATAAAATATGGCACGCTTTTGGCAAAGGGGTATGTACTACCACAAACCTCAAATACCGAAGTCATGAAAACAACCGTTAAAACTACCCTGCCTTTCGCACTGTTTAGTTTCATTGTAAGTGCGTTCATCATAACCTCTTTCTTAACATCCTCATTTGCAGTTGCCAGTAACAATATCGATACCGATTCAGTTACGAACATAGCATCGGTGCGCAATACGCCAAAACCGGCAGAGGAACCCTACATCAACGATATACCATTCGATACACAGCTTGTTGTGTTTCGCTATGGCAAGGCCATATTTCCGGCAACACAGGCCGAAGGCTACGTTGATGACATTCCGTTTAACACACAGTCTGTTGCAGTACGCTACCTGCCGCTGAAGCAGTCGGGTATAGTGCTCGAAAACGAAGCTTACGTTAACGATATTCCTTTTGATACTGCACTTGTAGCTGCACGCGTTCTGAACAGCCAGGCTGAGCGTGTATGCACCCGGAAAAAATAATTATTCAAACGATTGCTATGAGCACTCGCATGTAAGATAAGTTTGTTGTTTTTGGTGAAACAACTTCCTTTGTTGCTCTCTCTCAATGAAACGATGGCTGCCAATGGCAGCCATCGTTTTTATTTAAAGCGGCTGGTTGTTTAAAGCCAAATCTTTCTAAATTTACCGGTTGTTTGATAATAAGCCTCACAAAAGGCGCATCAATCGCGGTTCAACGGATTCATCTATTAAAAACTTCGCTGCATGAGCATCAGGGTACGGTTAATTTTAATGAACTTCTTTCAGTTTTTTGTTTGGGGATCGTGGCTGATAACCATTGGCAATTTCTGGTTTCAAACCAAGCAGTGGTCGCCGGCCGAATTCGGGATTATTTTCTCAACTATGGGAATTGCGTCATTGTTTATGCCGGCCATTGCCGGAATAATTGCCGACCGATATCTAAATGCCGAGAAACTTTATGGCATTTTGCACCTTTTAAGCGGGCTTACCCTTTTCTTTCTACCGCAGGTGGGAAATCCGTTTGCTTTTTTCTGGGTAATACTGCTGGCCATGGTATTTTATATGCCAACCATTGCATTATCGAACGCAGTCGCTTATTCAGCGCTTAAAAAGGCGGGTCTTGATGTGGTAAAAAGTTATCCGCCCATCAGGGTTTTCGGAACCATCGGATTTATTGTCGCCATGTGGCTAGTTAACTTATCGGGGAACAAGAGTTCGGAAAACCAGTTTTATATTGCAGCGTTTGTATCGGTGATGCTGGGCATTTATTCGTTTACCTTGCCCAAATGCCCGCCTCTCGGATCGGCAGCCGGAAAAAAAACTTTTGCACAACGGCTTGGCCTCGATGCTTTTAAGTTATTTAAAACCCAGAAAATGGCCTTGTTCTTTATTTTTTCCATGTTTCTGGGTGCAGCCTTACAATTAACAAATGCTTACGGCGATGTTTACCTCGACGATTTTAAAAGGATTCCGGAATATGCCAATTCCTTCGTAATCAGATATTCGACCATTATCATGTCGATTTCGCAAATGTCGGAAACTCTGTTTATTCTTGCCATTCCTTTTTTCCTCAAACGATTTGGCATTAAGAACGTGATGCTGATAAGCATGGTTGCATGGGTGCTGCGTTTCGGTTTATTCGCCTATGGAAATCCGACCGATGGTCTTTGGATGATCATTTTGTCGTGCATTATTTATGGTATGGCTTTTGATTTCTTCAATATTTCAGGTTCGCTGTTTGTTGAAACCAGTACCGACGCTTCTATCCGTTCAAGTGCTCAGGGCCTGTTTATGATGATGACCAACGGTGTAGGTGCCATTTTCGGCAGCGCAGTAAGCGGTTTTGTTATCAAGAACTTTTTCACCTTGCCTGACGCGAGCAAAGACTGGCATGGCATATGGAATGTTTTTGCCTTGTATGCCCTGGTGGTTGCCATATTGTTTGCCATTTTCTTCCGCCATAAGCACAATCCGGCCGAAACGCAGGCAATTCAGCATTAATTATGCATCCATAAAAAAAAGGAGTGAATCAACATTCACTCCTTTTTTTTAAATCAATGATAAACAGGGTTTCAAATCCGAATCAGTCTTCACCTTCAGCCTGACGGCGTTTAATGGCATCGCGCAAAAATGAAGCTTTTTCATATTCTTCTTTTTGAATGGCTTCGTTCATCATTACTTCCAGTTCGCTGAGGGTAAATTTATCAAAATCATATTCATCGGCCTGACTTAAACCACCAGTGGCCAGATCGTCAATATCAGGTTCTTCGTCCACCGAAACGCCGGCACCGGTCAAAACTGCCTCGTAGGTGTAAATTGGGCAGTTAAATCGTACGGCAAGGGCAATGGCGTCTGAAGTACGTGAATCGATTTTGCGCACCTCACGGCCATCGTCGCAAACGAGGGTGGCATAAAAAATACCCTGTGCAAATTTACTGATGATTACTTCGTGAAATGCGATACCAAAGGTTTCGGCAAAATTCTTGAATAAATCGTGCGTAAGCGGTCGCGGAATTTTAATTTGTTCGATATGGAACAGAATTGCCTGTGCTTCGAAACCATTGATGAGAATGGGAAGTCGCCTCTTACCGTCGAGTTCGCCCAGAATAAGTGTATAGGCACCACTCTGCGACTGACTATTGATCATTCCAAGCAATTTAAGAGGTATTTTTTCCATTCAAATGCGCATCAGTTGATTTAACCGGATAAAATTAGAAAATTAAAATGCGTGGCCGGCAAAGGCTGTTAATAAATTTTTTAACTTTTTTTTCGAACAGGCAAAAAATAGTGAATGAGTGCAAACGATTGCGAAATCAGGCGAATACATTTATAAATTTACATCTGATGCAAGTGAAATAGCTCCGAAAACTTTGTTAAATAACACTTTTAAAACATGTTAGCAATAAATATGATATTGCAGAAACTATTAACTTCTCTATCTTTGTGGAAAATAAATCAACATAAATTTTTTAACAAGAGAGAGAGAGCGTATGAAGAAGTTTCTTACCCTGATGGCAGTTGCGTTGCTGCCTGCTTTATCGCATGCAAGCGAAGCCGACCTGGTAATTCCGGCCGGTATTAAAGAGCAGCCTATTTTGTACTGGGGTTTTCTGATCACCCTGGCCGGACTGATGTTCGGTTTTTATCAGTTTCTGATGGTAAAAAAAATCAGTGCCCATGCTTCGATGCTCGAAGTGGCCAATGTGATTTACGAAACCGGTAAAACCTATTTAATTCAGCAGGGCAAATTCCTGACTATTCTTTTCGTTTTTATCGGCTCAGCTGTTGCCTTTTATTTTGGATTCCTATCAGAAGCCAATTTCGGAATTGGTGGTGTACTTATGATTCTCGGCTGGACCGTTGTAGGAATTCTTGGTTCTTACAGTGTTGCATGGTTTGGTATCCGCATGAATACGCTGGCCAATTCGCGTATGGCTTTTGCATCGCTCGAACGTAAACCACTCAAACTGCTTACCATTCCGCTGAATGCCGGAATGAGTATCGGTGTGGTACTTATTTCGCTCGAGCTGATCATGATGCTTATTATTCTGATGTTTGTGCCGGGCGAATATGCCGGAGCCAGTTTTATAGGATTTGCCATTGGTGAGTCGCTGGGTGCATCTGCTTTGAGGATTGCCGGTGGTATTTTTACCAAAATCGCCGACATCGGATCTGACCTTATGAAAGTAATTTTCAGGATTGGCGAAGATGATCCGCGCAATCCCGGTACAATTGCCGATTGCGTTGGCGACAATGCCGGCGACAGTGTCGGTCCAACCGCCGACGGTTTTGAAACCTACGGAGTAACCGGTGTTGCTTTGATCTCTTTCATTCTGCTGGCTGTGGCCGGACCTGATTATCAGGTTCAGCTGCTTACCTGGATCTTCATTATGCGTATTATGATGATTATCACTTCAGTAGTTTCGTTCTACATCAATGGAATGATTACCAAAGCACGCTATTCAAATGTTGATGATCTTGACTTTGAAAAGCCGCTTACTTCGCTGGTATGGATTACCTCACTGCTTTCAATTGCTGTAACTTTTATCATCAGCTATCTCACCATCAGCGACCTGCCCAACTATTTGTGGGTAACCCTTTCGGTGATTATCAGTACCGGAACTCTGGGTGCAGCACTTATTCCTGAGTTTACCAAAATATTTACCAGCCCCAAGTCGACCCATGTAAACGAAGTGGTGGAAGCCAGCAAAAAAGGCGGTTCATCACTCAATATTCTCTCGGGTCTTGTAGCAGGTAACTTCAGCAGTTTCTGGATGGGAATGGTGTTTCTTTTCCTGATGTTTATTGCCTATTTCGCCAGCACGTTCGGACTTGGCGACTTTATGATTTATCCATCAATTTTCGCTTTCGGTCTGGTGGCTTTCGGAATGCTGGGTATGGGACCTGTAACTATAGCAGTTGACAGCTATGGCCCGGTTACCGACAACGCACAGTCTATTTATGAGCTTTCGCTTATCGAAGAAGTAAAAGATATCGACAAGGAAATTGAAAAAGATTTCGGTTTTAAACCCGATTTTGAAAAATCGAAACATTATCTCGAGGCCAACGATGGCGCTGGTAATACCTTTAAAGCTACTGCTAAACCCGTTCTCATAGGAACTGCTGTAGTTGGAGCCACCACCATGATTTTCTCGCTTATTCTGGTGATACAGAAAAGTCTTGGCGTTAAACCTGAAGAAATCCTCAATCTGCTGAATCCTTATACCATTCTTGGATTCCTTGCTGGTGGTGCGGTAATTTATTGGTTTACCGGAGCATCCATTCAGGCAGTAACCACCGGAGCCGGTCGCGCTGTTGAGTTTATCCGTAAAAATATCAACCTCGACCCCAATGCACCCAAAAAGGCAGATGTTGAAAAATCGAGGCAGGTTGTTCAGATTTGCACTCTATATGCCCAAAAGGGTATGTGGAACATTTTTATCGCCATTTTCTCCTTTGCCCTCGCATTTGCATTCCTTTCGTCGCCCACCGAATTAACCTCCGGTATGACCGGCGATGAAGCCAGGCTGCTTTCTGGACCTGTTTCGCTATTTGTGAGTTATCTTATTTCTATTGCCTTTTTCGGGTTGTTCCAGGCCGTGTTTATGGCCAATGCCGGTGGCTCATGGGATAATGCCAAAAAGGTAATCGAAGTTGATATGAAGGAAAAAGGCACCGATCTGCATGCTGCTTCGGTAGTTGGCGATACCGTTGGTGATCCGTTTAAGGATACTTCATCAGTTGCACTTAACCCGATTATTAAGTTTACCACCCTGTTCGGGCTGCTGGCTATGGAAATTGCCATTGCCGAACACTTCAGGCCTTTTGCCCACTATATTGGATTCTTTTTCCTTGCTGTGGCTCTGGTATTTGTGTGGAGATCGTTCTATAAAATGAGAATCAACGAATAAAATTTATTGATTTTAAAAAAAGCAGGTCAGCGATTGACCTGCTTTTTTTTATGAATGCATGCACAGTAATCGAATTCGTTTTATGCAAATAAGCACCAAAATAAAACGGGTTAAATATACTATAGATCAATAGGTTAATTCATTTTCCAAACATGTTATTCGTAAGGTCTGAACTTCATCAAAAAATGTGCATTCAGGTATCAAATTTTCAGTTGCATTACCTTTTCGCAGATAATGCTTATCATTATCATATCAGGAGCAATTTTTCGTTCAAAAATGTATATTTGTTTTTAGTTTATGAAGATCCAATTTCATGAATAAATTACTTTCCCTTTCCTTAATGCTGTGTTGTGCGGCTTCAGTCGTGATTGGTCAGCCATTTACATTTTTTCAAATCGCAGAAGAAAACTTCAGAGCTGAGGATTCCGGAAAAATTACGGATAATCAGGACCTAAAAAAAATAGATTCACTGCTCAGCCTGCCGAAAGCTGCTACTGATTTCAACATTGCCTATGATGTTTCATGGAAGATAGGCCTGCATTTTCTGGAAGAAGGAAAGCATCCGAAAGCCCTGGCCATTTTTGATAATATGAGCAGTTATCTTGAGTCGCTCAAGAATAAAGATACCAATGAACTCAACAGATATTCGATGGTTCATAATGTAATAGGGGCTATTTACGAAGAAACCGGCTTATGGAATGAAGCGCTTGACCGGTATATGAAATCGCTTCAGATATGCAATCAAACCAATAATATGGTTGGCAAAGCAATGGTATACAATAATATAGGTAAAATTTACTTTAACCGCAATGATCTTGATAAAGCGGAAGAATTATACCTGAAAGCCATTGAAATTAACCGCAAAACCGAAAACAATGGAGAGCTTTTTACCAATTACATGAATATTGCGGGCATTTATAAGCTCAGGAAAAATTACAGGAAATCGCTTGATTATGCGCTTATTGCAATGAACCGGCTTGATATTGATAAAGATGCTTACGACCTTATGCTACTCTATTCAAATATCGGCAGTCTGTATCAGGATATGAACAACTATACCATGGCATTATCGTATTATCAGCAAGCAGCCAGTATTGGGGTTAAAAGGTCATACTCAGTAATTCTCATTGGATCTTACCTCGAAATTGCCTCGGTTTTCAGGAAAAAGATGCAGTTGGATTCTGCAGTATACTATATTTCGAAATCGCTGAAGCTTGCCAAAGAACTAGGAAATCCGCTTCAGAAAAGAGAAGTACTTAAAACAGCAGCTGAGTTTTATAAATTCACCAACGACTTTTTAAAAGCCAGTGAATATTTTGCTCAATATGTGTACCTGAATGATTCACTGGAGAAATTGAACAGCCTTACCCGGATTGAGCAGATTCAATCGGTTTACGAGACTATAAATAAAGAAAAGGACAATGAAATTCTCGTACACAAAGTTCATCTTCAGCAGCTTGCAATTCAAAGGCAACGCATCATACTTGCCGGAGGATTTATTCTCTTTTTGTTTCTGGCCTATTTTGTATTTAACCAGCAGCGAAATCGCAGAAGAGAACAGGCAAACAATGAGTACGTGAACAGGCAAACCGAACTTTTCCATCAGAAAGAAAAGGAAATGATGCTGAGTAAGGAGCATAATCTTCAGCTTGAACTCGATTTTAAGAAAAAAGAGCTAACCCTGAACGTAATGTCGCTGATGAAACTCAACGAAATGCTTTCGGGAATCTCAGAAAAGATTCTTTTATCAGCTAAAACGGCTGTTCATCAGGAAACCAGAGACGTGTTAAAAAAAATTGGAAAGGAAGTTAAAAAAAGTACCGAAGATGAAACTTTAAAGGAATTCTCACTTCGGTTTAAGGAAGTGAATGCCAATTTTTTTGATGCACTGCTTGACAGATTCCCTGACCTTACCCCCTCAGAATTAAGGTTGTGTGCCTTTCTGAAGCTAAATATGAGTAGCAAAGAGATTGGAGAACTCACAGGGCAGCGACTAAAAGCCATTGAAATAGCACGATACCGGCTCAGAATTAAATTGGGAATCGCCAAATCTGACATTAATCTCGTTACCTTTCTTACCCAGATTCAACCATAAATTTCTGGGCTTTTGGCCCGTTCATCTGTTTTTATAGAACAAAACATGAATTATCCACACATAGTTAATGATGGAACTCTACATGCAGGGCTACAAATTGTTCCAATGATAGTAGGGTGCAGATATTTCGCATATGAATGTTTATCAATTAATTAAATAATTATCATTGGGTAATTGTGGTAGTAATGTAGTGGTAAATATCCTGTCAGGAATGGTTTTTGAAGGGGTAAACTATATTGAAAACGGGAAATAAGCGTTTATTTTTGTTTAAGGATTACCTGCGCTAACATCATTGAGTTGCTTTGTAGTGAAGCAAATCCGGCTCAGGAGCAAAATCATGAAAAAATGCGAATATGAAACGGATTAACTCAGGCGCAGGAAAGAAAACTGCGAAAGCAGCAAGCTCAGATATTCAGGAAGTTTTCGATGAAATGCATGAAATGGAGTCTTTTCTTAAGAAAAAACAACTGCAGAATCAGGTGTTAAAGAAGCTGACTGAAACCCTTACAAAAGGTGAATAAGATTTTTGTCTGACAGATTAGATTGGCCAGCTAAAAAAGTCCACACCGGCTGTAATAAAACATGTAACAAATTGATTAAGCTAAAAGTTATTAATTTAAAATCTCAAAAAATGAGAATTAACCTTACCCATTCCCTGGTTATTGCGTTTGCAACATTGAGTGTTTTATTAACAAGCAATGCAGCAGCCCAATGGAACACCAATACTTCGGTAAATCTGGAGATATCGGGCCTAAATCTGGCCGATATGCAAACAGCTTCAACAACAGATGGCAAATTATGGACTGCATTTTACAGTCAGAATGGTGGCAGCTACGACATGCGGGCGCAATTGTTTGATGCCCAAGGAAATAAACTGCTTGGCGACGATGGGTTTCTGGTAAGCAATCAACCAACAGGAACAGCTACTTTTGTTTTTAATGTGTGTGTTGATGCTGATAACAATCTTGTGATTGGTTGTCAGGATCAACGTACCGGCACCATGCAGGCGGTTTTATATAAAATATCACAAAGCGGAACCCATCTCTGGTCATCGTCGGGATTAATTTTAGGAGCAGGGCTGGCACCTTATGTCGGACTGCTTTCGAATGGTGAAATTATCGCCGCCTGGAATGCCGATGCCGGCAGCACGGTTAATTTGCAAAAAGTGACCCTTACGGGTGCACTGGCATGGACCACACCGATACCAGTGCTTGTTAGCGGTACAGGAACTACCCGCGGACAGGTTGTTGGCAACACCAACGGTACTTTTACAATGATCTTTCAGAAAAAGGGAGTTGCTATTTACACAACACTTTATGCCCAGCGTTTCGACAACAATGGCACAGCGCTTTATGCTCCTGTTCAGCTCTGCAATGAAACAACCCATGGAGTACGCTACTATTCTGTTGTTGCTGAGGGTGATGTAACCTATTGCGGCTACTATAGTGCATCTGGATCAAGGTTTAACTCGTACCTGCAACGTGTAAATGCTGATGGCTCAATCCCTTATGGTATGAATGGTTCACATTTTAACACCAGCACAAGTAGCAGCGACAGTTATCAGATGGTAACCAATATTGCATTAGCCCCCGACTCTGATTATGTATGGGCAGTAAGTAGTTTTTGTAATACAAGCCAATCGCAATACGGCGTGTATGTTCAAAAATTTCTGAAAACAACAGGAGCAAGGCAATTTACCGATCAGGCAAAAGTAGTGTATCCTATAAGCACCAATTTTGATCAGCAAACCGGCAACCTGGTGCTGGTTAATGATACACCCATTTTCATGACCTACCAGAGTGACTATAAAATTTTTGTAACCAAACTTGATGCTTCAGGCGATTTTGTATGGCCATACTATCGCACCGAAATCAGCTCAACTACTGCAGGAGCTGGTTCGCCTAAAGGCAGATATGGCTTCAACAATGTTGGCCCTAACTGGTGTGCCGGTACCTGGCAGGAAGACCGTAATGCAACTGAATTGGGCTTTATACAAGGAATTTCAAATGGTGGGTTGTTTGCTATTGATGTAGCTACACAGGGTGGCGTTCCCGCAACCATCACCACACCAGCCGGAACTTTACAGATGACGGCTACAATTTGGCCTGATTATGCCAGCCAGAATGTTACCTGGAGTATTGTTCCTGTTACCGGACTGGCAACTATCAATACAACCGGACTTGTAACTGCCAGCAATAACGGTACAGTATGGGCCAAGGCCACCTCGGTGCAGGATAATATGATGAAGGATTCACTGCTTATTACCATTTCTGGCCAGCAGTTTATTGCCCCAGATGTGGTTACCTTGCCGGCAACTCAAATTAATCAAACAGCCGCTACTCTCAATGGCACAGTGAATTCGCATAATTTCACCAATGCCATCTCATTTGAATGGGGACTTACCAATACCTACGGAAACACCATTTCTGCAATTCCTGCTCAGGTTACCAGTACTGTTCCGGTTGAAGTATATGCAAACCTTTCAGGACTGGCAGCCGGAACCACATACCATTTCCGTTGTGTGGCCAATCACTCGGGCACCATAACCTACGGCAATGATGAGCAGTTTACAACTGACTGTCTGCTGGCAGGCGATATTGGTGAAATAACAGGTACGAATGTTGTTTGCGGAGGTGCAACCGGTATCGTTTTCTCAGTAGCTCCATTTGCAGGCGCAATAACGTATGTTTGGTCATTCCCCGAAGGAGCAGTTATAACTGCGGGGGCTAATACAAATTCGGTAACGGTTGATTTTCCAACAACAGCTTTATCGGGTGATATTACTGTATATGCTTCGGATGGCGTTTGCTATACCCTGCCCTCACCTGCATTTCCTATTTCGGTATTCAATATTCCGGCTCCGGCAGGGAATATTGTAGGTGGCACCCTGGTGTGCGAAGGCGATCAGGGAGTTCCCTACGCTGTTGATCCGATAACCGGATCGGTTGACTACATTTGGTCACTGCCCGAGGGTGCGGTTATCGCTTCAGGTGCAAACACTTACGCAATCACTGTTAATTTCAATGCTGGAGCCCAGTCCGGTGATATTACAGTATATGCAACCAACTCATGCGGCACTGGCCTTACATCTCCACCGCTATCCATTTTTGTAACTCCGCTACCAGGCGATGCCGGAGAAATTACAGGCCCAACGGAAGTATGTGCCGGATCAACAGGCATGGTTTATTCAGTAACACCCATTCAGAATGCTTATAATTATTACTGGTCATTGCCAGCCGGAGCTCAGATTACAGCCGGACAAAATACCAGCGAAATTACAGTTGCCTTCGGTATGAGCGCGGGTTCAGGAGAAGTAAGTGTTTATGCTACCAACGGAAACTGTGTTGGTCAGGCATCAATACCACTAACTGTTACTATAAATCCTGTTCCTGAAACTCCGGTAATCACACAAACTGATTTTACTTTAACCAGCAGTGCTCCCGAAGGAAACCAATGGTATAAAGATGGCATCCTTATCGATGGCGCTACAGCCCAAACCTACGAGGTTACCGAAAATGGAACCTATACTGTAGTGGTTACCCTCAATGGCTGCAGCTCTGAGCCATCAAATGCCCTGGTTATAACGGGCGTTGGAATTTCTAACCCTGGTTTTGATTCATTTGTAGTTTATCCTAATCCGGGCAAAGGTGAGTTTTGGATGCAGGTAAAATCAAATGGTTTAGCAGCTGATTATGAATTGAGTGTACAAAACACGATGGGTTCATTGGTGTTTCATCAAAACAATAAGCACATTGACGGGGCTGAGAAATTGCACCTGAACTTAAATTTCCTGCCTGATGGAATGTACACACTTACCCTGAAATCGGCATCAACAGTTATAATTCAGAAATTAGTATTGAGGAGATAGGATTTTAGCAGAACAGCAGATAGGAATTTTATGACTAAAAACTGTTCTGAGTTTTAAGACCGGGTAAAATTCCTGAAGCTTCTGATTTGATAAATGCCAGGTGCATAGCTATCAAACAGCAGTCTTCAGGAATTTTTTATTTGCCCTGATAAAAAAATGGGCATTAAAGATTTGACCCGGCTTTGTTAAAAAGCCGGGTCTGTATTTTGAAATCTCATGTGGGTTCAGTTCATGCCAATGGCAGGGCGTTCAGTTATATCATGAAATAAACCCGGAAATTTTCTGATAAAATTATTATACCACTTAAAATCATTTATTTACAAGCGAAAAAGAAAGGGCTTCAAATTTTTGAGCGTTTCTGATTATCTTTATCTTTGCCGCACATTTACAAGATTTACAGAACCTTCTCAATACACTTTTTCATGTCAAAACTTACCAATAATTTCATCGAACGCCACAATGGCCCAAGTCAGGCCGAAATTACTGCCATGCTCGAAACCATTGGAGTTTCATCCATCGATCAGCTGGTAACTGAAACTGTTCCATCAGCAATACGCCTTCCTGAACCCTTACACCTGGAAGACGGAATGAATGAATATGAATATCTTACGCATCTGAAAGCTCTTGGAAGTAAAAACAGGATCTTCAAATCCTATATCGGCATGGGTTACTACAATGCCATAACCCCCGGTGTAATTCAGCGAAATATTCTTGAAAATCCGGGATGGTACACTTCCTATACGCCTTACCAGGCCGAAATTTCACAGGGTCGTCTGGAAGCACTCCTTATCTACCAAACCATGGTATGCGAACTTACAGGCTTGCCACTTGCCAATGCATCGTTGCTCGACGAGGCGACTGCTGCCGCAGAAGCCATGATTATGTTATACAACTCTCGTTCGCGCGAAGCCATAAAAGCTGGCAGCAATCGCTTTTTTGTAGCCGAAAAAGTTTTTCCTCAAACTCTCGATGTTCTGGTAACAAGGGCTCAGCCACTCGGAATTGAAGTTGTTACAGGAGATTGCAGCAATGCAGCTCTTGATAGCACTTACTTCGGAGCATTGGTGCAGTATCCTGATGCGATGGGCGAACTGTGCGACTATGCTTCGTTTGTTGCCGATGCCCATAGTAAAGGTATTATGGTTACTGTTGCTGCCGATCTAATGAGTCTTGCACTGCTTACCCCTCCGGGTGAATGGGGTGCCGATGTAGTGGTTGGAAGTAATCAACGTTTCGGATTACCAATGGGATTTGGCGGACCTCATGCTGGTTATTTTGCTACCCGCGAAGATTTTAAACGTAATATTCCCGGTAGGATTATCGGGGTATCGGTTGATGCCAATGGTAACCGTGCACTACGCATGGCGCTTCAAACACGCGAGCAGCATATCAAACGCGAAAGAGCCACCTCTAACATATGCACTGCTCAGGCGCTTTTGGCCATAATGAGTGGAATGTACGGGGTATATCATGGCCCGGCAGGATTGAAACAAATCGCTGAGCGCATCAATATACTGGCTGGTGTTTTGGCAACTGAAGTTGCAAAATATGGTTACAATCAGCTTAACCGAAGTTACTTTGATACAGTTCGTATTGAAGTTCCCGAGCAAATAAAAATGACAGAATTGCGCAAACTGGCACTCGAAAATGAAGTTAACTTCCGTTATATTAGTGAAAGAGTTATTGCCATCAGCCTCGACGAAACTACCAATCTAAACGATGTAAATACGCTGGTAAATATTTTTGCCTCGGCTGCCCGCAAGCATTTCAACGATTATGTATGCATTCCCGAAGCATGCTGCCACATAATAACTATCCCCGATTCGTTCAAACGTAAGTCGGCCTTTATGCAGGATGCAGTATTTAATACCTACCACTCCGAAACAGCCATGATGAGATTTATCAAGCAACTCGAGGATAAAGACTTGTCGCTCAATCGTTCAATGATTCCACTTGGCTCGTGCACCATGAAATTAAATGCTGCAGCCGAGCTTTTTGCTTTAAGCTGGCCCGAGTTCAATAGTCTTCACCCGTTTGCACCTGCTGAGCAGGCCGAAGGTTATCACCTGATGATTCGTGAACTGGAATCAGCGCTTTGTGAAATTACAGGCTTTGCCGCCATGTCGTTTCAGCCTAACTCAGGGGCTGCAGGCGAGTATACTGGTCTGATGGTTATCAGGGCTTATCATCATAGCCGTGGTGAAACGCATCGCAATGTTTGTCTTATTCCGGCATCTGCACACGGCACAAACCCTGCCAGCTCTGCCATGGCTGGTATGAATGTAGTGGTTGTTAAAACTGACCTTAATGGCAATATTGACCTCAACGACTTGAAAGAAAAAGCTGAAAAGTTTAAAGATACCCTTTCAGCATGCATGGTTACCTATCCTTCGACCCATGGTGTTTTTGAAGAAGGTATTCTCGATTTGGTGAAGATAATTCATGAAAACGGCGGGCAAGTATATATGGATGGCGCCAACATGAATGCACAAGTAGGGTTAACCAGCCCCGGATTTATTGGAGCCGATGTATGCCACCTTAACCTGCATAAAACTTTTGCAATACCGCATGGAGGCGGAGGCCCCGGCGTTGGACCCATTGGCGTTGCTTCGCATCTTAAACCATTCCTGCCCGGTCATTCAGTAATTAAAACCGGTGGCGATAAGGCCATCACAGCTGTAGCCGCAGCTCCTTACGGAAGCGCCTCGGTGCTGCCGATTTCGTATGGCTATATCAAACTTTTAGGAGGCAAAGGTTTGACCGAAGCAACAAAGATGGCGATTCTAAATGCCAATTATTTGAAAACCAAACTCGAATCGCATTACAAAATCCTGTACACCGGGTCAAATGGCAGAGTAGCTCATGAAATGATTCTTGATTGCAATGAATTTAGCAAAACAGCTGATATACAGGCAATTGATATTGCCAAACGATTAATGGATTATGGGTTTCACGCCCCAACCGTGGCTTTTCCGGTACACGGAACGCTGATGGTGGAACCCACCGAAAGTGAACCCCTGCAGGAACTTGATAGATTTGTTGAGGCAATGATTGCCATCAGGACCGAAATAGATGAGATTACTAAAGGCAAAGCTGATCGCCAAATCAATGTGATTCGTAAAGCCCCTCATACCCTGTGCATGCTTACAGACGATACCTGGACTCTGCCCTACTCCCGCGAAAAGGCAGCATTTCCGGTGGCATGTGACAAAACAGCCAAATACTGGCCCACAGTAACCCGCATCGATGATGCTTACGGCGACCGTAACCTGGTATGTACCTGCGCACCGGTTTCGGAATACGCGCAAAATTAATCGGTTGTGTAAAGAATGAACCTTGTTCTTTTTAAACCAGATAATTAAAACCATGGTGGTACGCGTCAGGAGACGCGCACCATCTCGGAGACAAGGAGATGGAATCTTGCTTTACACACGGTGACTGAGTGTATCGAACCTCATCTTGCCACGTATGAAAGCGAAAACGGCTATCAGGACAAAAGAAGACCTGATAGCCGGATTATAATTTAAATTCCCTTTGAGCCCTTTACCTTTCAACTATTATCTATTAGTTGTTATCTGTTAGTTTTTAGTTGTTATCTGATAGTTGCCTTTGAGCTTACCTCTTTATGAGTTTGCCAAACAGGCTCCGGCCCGAAGAATTAACGGTTTTAAGAAAATAAATACCTTTTCTCAGGCTACTGATATCCAATATTTCATTATCTCCGGTTATTTTAACCGCTACTTTCTGGCCTGCCGGATTAAAGATGATTACAGCGGCTCCGGCTGAAACTCCTGAAATTCTGGTATATTCAGAAGCCGGGTTGGGATAAAGATTCACCTGAGTAGATAAATCCTGATTGTTAACTGCCATTGCCCAGGCCGGATTTGCTTTAAATATCCAGCCATCCGCTGAGCCATAGTTTGCAGTGAGATCACCGTCGGTTGAAAAAGACATACTAGCACAAACAGCCATTGTACCGTCCATTACAAAATTACCCCCATTTTCATACGAACCGTCGCGGCTGCTTCCTCCGAATGGATTATTGTAAACCAGATCAAAATCATTGGTGAGGAGCAAATAAAAAAGATCATAATTGCCACGATTGCCATTAAAGGGCCATGCATCGGTGTTTGAAGCAACCAGGCATAAAAGGTGGTCGTCGTCATAGGGTTTCATATCTAAAATTATATCGCTTCCACCGCCGCCGCCAGTTTCGATCATTGATACATAATCCAGATTCTCATCAAATTTATAAATCATCATATGGCGGTCGGTGACCTTCGAAATCAGGTTATTGGTGTTAGCAGCAACATAGATATACCCCGCGTGCTGCATCATGCATAACGGAAACACACCGGTTGATTTCTCGATATCAACCTCCTCGAGAAAATCGCCCAGCGAATTTGTTTTTAACAACCAGCCGGTATTTGACATTGACTGGTATTTGCTTCCCAAAAACAACAGATTGCCATCAGGCAGCGCCATTGCATCAACAAACCCGTCATTGTCTTTTGTTCCGAATTTTTTAACCCAGGTTATCTGCGAAGTAGATGAAAGCCTGATACAAAATGCATCTTTACCCCCCATTCCGCCGCCAAAGGTTCCGTCGATACTGTTGGTTTGCCCCACTATCAGGTGCCCTCCTGCCGGCGCTTGTGCCAGTTTAACGGCTTCATCGGTGCCACTGCCGCCCAAATGTAACGAACCGCCAATCTGTCCGGTATAGGTTATACTCTTGAGCCATATATCAAGGCCACCATAACTAGCCGGGAAGTCGCCATTGGCTGAATAGGAATTGATGAGTGTTAAATAGTAAGCGTTATCCACTTCCAGTGCATCCTTAAAAATATCTTCCGAACCGCCTCCCAATACGCTCACAAACTCTTTTAGGCCAAGATCATTCAATTTAACTACCCACACATCAGAACTGCCGGCATTGGAAGGTAGGTCAAAATCCGCTGACCGTGAATTGCCTCCGGCTAAAAAACCTCCCTGACTGCATGTAATAATGCGGGTGAGATCGTCGCTGGCTGAACCGCCAAAATTGAATGACCATTCAACCGCTTGCTGTCCAATAGCTAATAATGGAAGTAGCCCCATCAATAGTGCTACAATTTTGTGGTTAATCTGTGCTTTTTTCATATCAAATACGTTTAAATGAAACAATATGTTTTCTGTTTTTAACCTATCAAAATTGCATGGAGTGAACGTTTTATACATTAAGTTTCTGCGAATATGAGGAATATTTGTAGCAAATCCAAATTTTCGTGCCGAATTTATAGCCCCTTTCAGAGACGCGAAGGTGCCAGGTTAATTTCCAATCCATTGTACTACTGTTTCTTACCTCTTACTTCTTTTTTTTTCGCCACAAAGACACTAAGGCTAAAAGGTTCAAGAATTTCGGATTGCGGATTCAGAGCATAGCTGTGAATAATTATTTTGCCGGTCGAAATTAAATTCTGATGCCTTATCGAAAGATGAAAACAAAAAATTCAGATATTTGATTCTCAGGCGATGCATGATTATACATTCCGTTACGGCCAATACTTTTATTCAGGCTAAGTTTACTTCCCAGGAGTTTTATATTATTTAGTTGATCTTTATCAAGTCAATTTCATATTTTGGACTAAATGAAGTTGAAGACTTTCGATTATCCAAAAAATAAGATTTTTGAAATCTGCTTTCAGTTTTTCCATCATTTTCTTGAAATTCCACCCGGCTGCAGCCAGTAAGGCGTTGATTTTTGGAGATTTATCCCCATGGAGGTAGTTCTGTTCCATCCGGAAGTGTTTCTTTAGGTGTCCGATAACTGGCTCAATGGCAGCCCTGCATCTGAACTTCTTTCTTTTGACCCTTTTTTCATACACACTGTCGCGTTTGAGGGGCTTGCCTGGTGTGCTAATTAATACACCATTGATATTCTTTTTCCCTCTTCCTCCACGGTCATAAACCACTTCCTGAGGCTGATACTGAAAGTTCCTTTCAATTTGATCGAGTAAGGGTTCAATGGTTTGGCTGTCGAGTGGGTTACCTTTAAAAGATTCTACTCCTATTATTACCAGGTTTTTCGGGTTTACCATCAATCCAATCTTGTTACCAAACTCATATTGCTTATGTGCTTTCCCTTTGGAAATACAACTGGTAAATGGTTTGTGTAAACTGTAAACCTTGTCTTTATCATGTTTGCCCTGATGTAGAATTTTCCAAAACAAGGCCAACTGGTCAGCGTACTTTTCAATAGTTTGTTTGTCTAACAACCGCTCCAGTTCCCGTAACTGGCGCCCGGCCAATGTCTTCAGCTTCTGCTGTGCTTTGATTGCTTTTTTCCTGCGTTTTGGGTGCATGGAGTTGTGCGTATCACGTAAAAGCTGTTTGCTGGTTCGCTTATAGGTTTGTCTTTGGTTTAGATTTTCTTTCTCTGCAATAGAATTGCATGTGTCGATCACTTTCTTGGCCAATTTGGCATCTGTTGGAAATGTCGTGTTGTTTTCCTGCACTGTGGTATCTGAAAGCAGCATCTTGCTTTTGGCCTGTTTGCCATGAATATCTACCGAATGTTTGAAAATCTTCTCAACCCCTTCCTCTCCGATTCGCTTGCGAAAATGAACAAAATCGCTCGGATCAAAAGGAAAATCATGCTGAAAATGGGCTTCACCGCAGAAATATTGCATGTAGGGGTTCATGATCCAGGTAACTGCCAGTGTTTCATCACCCAAATTATAAATCCGTTTGAGAATCAAACAACCTACCATCAGTCGTGTGGGCATGGCTGGCTGACCAGCGTAAGAGTAGAGTTTTGAAAACTCATTCTCCAACTCTTTCCAGTCAATCTTTTGGCTGAGTAATACCAGCTAATGATTCATATCAATAAAATCCGATAGCAAAGGTCTGAACAGCTCTCTTTGTTTCTGATTAGGTGATTTTCCGATCATTTTTTGCAAGCTTTTGATCTAAAATTACTCATTTTCTTGCAATTGCGAATAGGTTAAAATCACAAATTATTAACATTATTATGTTGATAATCAATAATATAATGCATTATTAAGGATCGACTAATTAAATATTTAACATTCTCTTAGTTAGGTGAAGCACAAAGTCAGCTAAAATTGCAAAATATTCATTTATCGTTCGCCCAAAACTACCTTAGTAGTTTCCAATTTCTCATTGCGGGTGTACCCAATTTGAACCGTATCGCCGGGCTGGTATTTTTTGAGCGCGTTAGAATAATCCATAAGCGATTTAATCGCTTCACCATTAATTGAAACAATAATATCGCCTGTCAAAAGGTTAGCATTTGCAGCTGGAGACCCCTCAACAACCGAACCTATTTTTACACCTTCACCGGTATAGGCAAAATCGGGCACCGAACCGGTTGATGCCTTGCGGGTTGTTTTTGGGGCATTCGAGGTTGATGTTTGTGCTTTTATTGAGGTTGGTTTTCCAGCTGTAAACTCAAAGGGTGTTTCACGTTCAGCCAGATAAGCCATTACCTCGCGTGAAACTGCTGCTACTTTTACCAATCCCTTGCCGTCAATTTTGTCATAGGTATCTGATGGCCGGTGATAATTGGGGGTGGCACCAGTAAACAGCTGCACTGCAGGAACACCTTTTTCGATAAATGCCACCTGATCACTGGCATCAAGTTCTTGTTGTATTACATCGGTTTTAACTCCGGTGGTATAATCGGTACCCATAAATACAAACTTCCACTCTTTAGCTGAGTTGCCATTAAGCACAAGTAGTTTTCTATCAAACAAGCTGCCATCTGTATCCAGATTAACATTAGCAAGCACATTGCCGCTGTAGTGCTTCTTAAGATTGCCAACAAAATATCGCGAACCCAGCAGTCCAGCTTCTTCTCCGGTAAAAGCCACGAAAATAACCGTTCGTTTTGGTTGCAAGGTTTTGGCTAAATTACGGGCTACTTCAAGCAGAATTGATACCCCACTCGCATTATCGTCGGCTCCGGGATGTATTATGCCCTGGTTGCCAGTATGCACATCGGGCCATCCCAATCCCAGATGATCATAATGTGCCGAAAGAACCACTGGCGACTGGCTTAGTATTGGATCAGTACCAGGAATGATTGCCACCACATTTTTAAGGTTTACACTGCCTTTGCCGGGTACTTCCTGAGTAAACTCCTGAAAGTATGCATTGCCCATAGGCTGTAATCCATTTGCCACGAATTGTGCTGCAATGTAATCAGCGGCAGCATCAAGGCCGGGTGATGCCAACCCCCTTCCCTGCAATTTTTCTGAGGATAGCACATTAATATGCTCTATCATGCGGTTTTCAGAGTAAACCGGATCAAGCGTAACCAAAGGTGCACGCTCCTGAACCATTGGGATTTTGCCAGATTTATCATCAAAAATCCATATCAATGGTGAATCAAGAACCGGCCATTCACCTTTGGCTATATTCACCGGCTCTTCACCCTCGAATCCCAGGTAACTGTATTTACCATAATGCGGTAGTTTGCGTACCAGGCCGGGAATAGCAGCTGCATTATCAAGTGCTACAAATGCAAGATTCACATCATTATTATTTTGGTTATACACAGTGAGAACAAAGCTGTGGTTTGCCTTGGCAACAGCCTTTTGCTCAAATATCACTGAATCGCCGCTCACCGACGAACGGGTGGCTGCTATGGCCTTATCAACGCGGTCCGCAAAAACATTTTCGAAACCAAGTATCCAGCAGGTTTTATCAATTGGCAGCTCATTTAGGTTATTGTCATACACAACCTCAAATGTGTCATTGTCGGCAGTTTTCCATTGTTTTACAAACTCCTCGTAAACTTGTTTTTGTGTTTCGCCAGCTTTTGAGGGGAGCACCATCAAATTCTCCCTGGCCGCCAACACCTTCGACCAGGTGGGTGGCACTTCCATGGCATCAAGCAAACGAAAAACATCGAACTGCGGGTCTACCGCCATTTTAAGTGGGTCATGCTTAAGGTGGAGTATAAACTCCTGTTGTTTTTGCGACATTGTGACCACATGATTTTCAAGACCTTCGGCAGTTGCTACAACTATAGGAATACCCATATTAAATGCAGGGTCTTTTTGTTTTTGAATTAATTTAAGCTTAAGTGTATACACCGATTCATCCACAACCGGAACAGCCGAAAGTATATCGATTTCAGGAGCTCCTGTTCGGTTGAGCCATTGATTAAAAAATGCGCTCAAGTCAGTTCCGGTAACTGTTTCGAAAGCAGCACGGATATTGTCAAATGAGGCAGTTTTAAAGCTGAAAGTCTTATTAAAATGAGCAAATCCCTTATTAAAAAGATCATCGCCCAGTTCACGCCTGAGCATATGCCACATCATCAGCGATTTACCATACCCTATAGCTTCGCTGGCGGCATCGTGGCGCGAAATGAATTCGCGAAGAGGAAAATCATTATCATTATCAACCACATTGGTAAACTTTTGAAGGGTGGTGCGGCGGTATTCGTCTCCCTGCCCACGCTGTTCACTGATAAGATGATCAGCCTGATAGGCGGTAATTCCTTCACACCAGTTTCCTTTGTCAAAATCTACATACACGCTGTTGCCCCACCAGTTATGGAGTAGTTCGTGCGGGTATGATGAATAAAGAATAAATGGAAACCGAATAATTTTCTCACCTAAAAGGGTAAACGAAGGCATACCATAGCCTGTTTCCCAAAAATTCTCGACCAGCGCAAACTTTGTGTAGGGATAAGGTCCAATCAGTTTCTGATACATATTCATATACTGTTCGGTAATATCTAAGTATTTGGCAGCCAAGGGCCCGTCTGGGGTTCGCAAAAAAGCCATGGCCATTATACCACTATTCATAGTTTGTGCATATTCGTTAAAACGGGCTGCTACCAAAAAAATTTCTTCCTGTGGCGAAGCACATTCCCATGTATCATAATGTAAACTATTAGTCGAATGTTCATTGCTGCGCTCACCCTGCGCAACAGTCTTCCAGCCCAATGGCAGTTCAGTGGTTAAACTAAAAGTTAGCAGATCATTGCCAGTTGACGGAATCCACCAGGTAGAACCAGCCAGGTAAATGCCCGAATCGCTGATAATACCCGGAGATTCGCTAAAACCACGAGCATAATCTTCGCCATTTTGGGTAAATGTAAAATCAATTTTACCTTCATAGCTGATAATAAGTTTTTTATTAACATGAGTTAGCTGAACCTTATAGTTGGTAAGCTCAACAGGTTTTTGCGAAGCAGAAACATTGTTGCGGTCCATACCTACATCGCTTACAGTACGATTGCTACCAACAGGATTAATTAAAGCCTCTGCCGACCATGAGGTCAGCTTTAAAGCGGCATTCAGGCTGAATTCGGTTTCCCCTGCTGGCAGATTTGAAATGGTATCTGTTACCGCGATAAACGAAGCTGAAGGGTGTATAATAACATTTAAGTTGTGATGCACAGGCTGCGGATTTTGGGCCGTTAACCTTTGCAAGGCAAAAAACATCAACAGATATAAAGTGAACTTTTTCATTTTCGGTGATTTTATTATATTCAGCTACAAAAGTAAGTTTTACGCAGCTATTATAATGAAAATATGTTAATCACTGATTTTGCTATTAATAAAGCATAAAATTTTCTAAAAATAAAAATCGCTATTCAGCATTTTTTAATTAATTTGCTATAGATTTGAAAAAATAAAAAAGAAAACAACATATTTACCTGGCAAACCCAATCCGGCATCTATAGATAAAAAAGTCAGATATATAATTGTTTATCACCAGTTATAATCTACACTCAACTCCATTGAAAAATTAAAAGGCAAACTATTGCGACATTAAACGTGAAATGAATAAATAACAAACTATTCTCTCTATGAAAAAATTTTATCTGATCTTCTTTTTGTGCTATATGATGTTTAAAATTGCTTATACTCAGTGGCAACCCGTGAATTGTCCACCCGGCGGATTTGTAAGATGTTTTATTTCTGACAGCAATTATATTTATGCTGCAACGGCAAGTGGAGTGCTTGTTTCGGGGGATCAAGGTGCGTCGTGGACTTTTCGCAATAATGGATTAAAAAGCTGTGACACCAAATCGTTAGCCAAGTTAGGTGAATATATTTTTGTATCCACAGATGAAAATGTTTTTTGCACAAACAACCAGGGTATTGACTGGGAACCGGCAGGAACAGAGCTTAAAGGCAAATATGTTAAAACCATTCTAGAATGCAACGATACGCTTTTTGCAGGAACCTATTTGCGGGGTATATACCGCTCCTTTAATGATGGTGACACCTGGACTAATGCAAACAATGGAATATCATCAAAGTACATCTATTGGCTTGCAAGTGACGGAGTAAATCTTTATGCAGGAACCTATCTAAATGGCATGTATAAATCAACAGATATGGGTGATACATGGACATCTGCCAATAATGGATTTACCGAGACCAGTGTTGCTTCCATCATACATTTTGACGGTAAGTTATTCGCTTCTTCCATTTATGCAGGGGTATTTGTATCAACCGACAGCGCAAATACCTGGACTCCAATGGCAACATATATTCCAATGGTCAAAAGTTTTACACAAATGAATGGCGTGCTATATGCCGGTTCTTTTGGTGGTGGCGTATATAAATCGGCCGACTCAGGCCAAACCTGGACGATTTCAAATACCGGTTTGAATGAAACAAACATATGGGCTCTGGGTAATGATGGATCAGTGCTTTATGCCGGCGTAAGTAGCGGCCATATTTATAAAAGCACCAATCAGGGGGCAAACTGGACTTTATGCAACAGTAACACAGTTTTTAAAGCGAATGTTGGAAATCTTACAAGCAGCGGCACAACGCTCGTTGCAGGAACACACGGGGCAGGACTTTACACATCGAACAACAACGGCCTGACCTGGACAAAATCAGCTACCATTGGAACTATAGAGATACGTTCTGTCATTGCAAATGGCTCAATAGTTTTTGCAGGAACCGACATGCTTGGAGTATTCAGATCAGTGAATAATGGTGCTACATTTCAAGCATGTAATACAGGGCTTACCAGCAAATGGTTTCAGTGTTTCACGTTTTGCAATGAAAAAATTTTTGCTGGGAGCGGCGAAGAGGGTGTTTTTATTTCAGCTAACAATGGTGATAGCTGGAATCCAGTAAATACAGGTCTTGGTTCACTGAACATTACTTCCCTTGCTTCGGATGGAATTTATCTTTTTGCCGGAACTTATGATTCAGGGATTTATTGCAGCAGCAATTTCGGAGCTTCATGGTATCAGGTAAATACTGGTTTAGCTGACCAGCCCATTACTGCTCTTCAATTTTTTAATGGTAATCTTTTTGCAGGCACAGGCATCGAGGGCGTTTTTAAATCCTCAGACAATGGAAATACATGGATTTCTGCTTCGGATGGAATGCCTGCACAAACTGAAATACGTGCCTTTCAGACTCACCATGATACTTTGTTGGCTGGAACCGATTTAGGAGAAATTTATTTCAGTTCTGATGATGGGGTAAGTTGGTTTCCTATAAATGATGGGCTCAACGGCTTACCCGTACTTTCTATTTGTAGTTACAATGAAAATATTTACACAGCAATTAATGGAACAGGGCTGTGGAAACGCCCATACCTTATAATAACTGGTATACAATACCAAACTACTCCATTACATTTTTCGATTTTCCCTAATCCTGCTAAAAATAGCATTCACATCAAATCACCTGTAACGTTATCAAAAGTGCTAATTGTTAATACCAATGGGCAAATAGTAAAAAAAATAATAGTGAATGATACACATCTTGAAATGAATGTTGAAAATTTGATGACCGGAGTCTATACATTGCAAATGTATACACCATCAGAAATACTCACCCATTGGATTACAATTTTGAAGTAAAGATGCAAAAGTGTTAAAATAGAAAAGAAAGAAATTAAAATGACGTGGCAACAAAATAATATCGATTTTTTATAAGATTAAAAGACAGAACACCAAGTGGTATAATGCGTTATAAAACATTGATTAAAAACAGGGGATTAAATGATTCAACTTCTCTTTAAAGTTGTAGTTAGGTATCAAAAAATGCTTTGAATCATCAACATTGTATAGTGCCAATCTTTTTTGGTAATTTAGACTAATTA